>LNFM01009656.1_pt1 | contig 13937 bp, 10 predicted proteins | sample 596031 | NCBI WGS metagenome assembly LNFM01 (sample SAMN04254537, study PRJNA301005) | activated carbon metagenome | isolation source: dual media filters at the Ann Arbor, Michigan drinking water treatment plant | place: USA: Ann Arbor
AAGCATGAAATCTGAATTTCTTTTATTCCATTTCCGGCACCAATACTTGCTATTGTTTCCCCCGCTTGGCATCCGCTCAGGTGATAATAGTTTTCATAATCACGCTGGATCTCAGAAAAATTATCAGGAAACTGTTTGTGGTTATAGGGTTTGTTAACTGACTTACAAGAAAAAATAAACGGTATGCAAAAAATTAATAGGTATGCTTTTATCTTAAAATTTATTTTTTTAGCAGGGCTCATTTTGTTTTTGTCAACCATATCATTTTAACTGGGCATTCTGGCCCATTTTACATTCTTAGCGCTTCCTTGTCCCTTGCTCTAATTGTGTTCCGTTCTCAAAGATTACCACTTTCTCCACAAGTCCTTTTTGACCTTGAATAAATTCAAATTGTACGTTCCCATGGTCGAGATAGAATTTTGAATTGGACTCGGGATATAAGTCGGCACTCCAGTCTCCGTCCTTGACGGCCAATAGTTTTTGGTTCCTGGTTATTACAAGTACTCTATCCGCTATTTGATAATTTCCCGTGTATTGATCTAACATGGTATCCGTTAACGTAATCTGGCTAATGGGTTTATGATCATAACTAATTACCCGACTTAGCTTCCAGCCAGTTGATTGTTTTTGCCACACGTTTGTAAACTTAGCTTCCTCGATTACCTTTTCTGTTTTGTCGTCAATCACCAGGAAAAATCGGTGCCGACCTGTCTGAACAGCTCCGAAGTCTTTAATGGGACTCACTTCAACACTTTCCATGATCAGTTCGCGTCTTAGTTTTTGTCGTTGCCGCTGGTCTCCACAAAACGTAGTCATGGATTTCATCTCGGCCGCTCGGGATTTCGTCAGTCCGCCACGATCATGATAAAATTCAAAATCGTCCGTCAGAAATGACTCATAGGTTTTTAGATCACAGTGGTTCAATGCCTGAAAGAAAATACTGTCAATGATTATAACTTGGTTGAATAGTGATGGTTGATCTATCGCACGCGTTGTCGGCTGACCAAAAACTTGATTTCCAAGTAGCAGGAATAAAATACTAAGTTGTTTCATTTTGAAAGCCGTTAATCGACTGTGTCTTGCGTCCTTAAGTTGTTGTTGGTCAGAAAAATTGAGAGTAATTAGTTGTTGTGTATTGCCTGCCCCACAGTTAAATTTATTTGAGCAGGCTTACTACGTCTGAGAACTAAAAACTAAATATTTTTCAGGCTAGGCTAAATTAGATGGCTATGAACGCTTGTTGGTCAGCGACCAATAATAACTAAAGTCAAATTCCTTTTTAGCATCAATATTTACGATTCTAACCTCCAATTATTCTTCCAACAACCTAACCAACTTCTTTAACTCCTCCTGATTGCGATCGGAGTTGATGCTGTTTACCACTCCATCTTTTTCGCGGGTGGTCAGGCGCCAACTGAGCGAGGCGCGGGCACTCGTCTGCCGGATGCTGTCCATTTTTTGTAAAATGGGTAAATAATTTTCTGATTGATATTGCAAGTCCAGCCGATCAATGGGCACGCGTAGCCACGAGTGTGCTTGCCCCAATAACATATCACTGGTTATATCCTGAAAGTTTTCAAAATTATTATAAACACTGCTGATCGGTTGGGTTACATCGTCAATAATGGTCTGTCCTTTTTTAGCAGTGATAGTTCCTAACTTGGGTGAATCGCGAATGGAAAGAAAAATAACCCCACTGGTGTTCTCCGAGATCCACTCATTAAAAGCATAGAGAAAGCGAATGGCATCCGACATTCCAAAATTATCGGAGATGCCGGCATCCATAATCTGGATCGGGGGCTCTGTTGGTAAAGTTGTGTTGGGTGTAATGTAGGGAAACGTGGCACTCATCCGCAATGCTGAAAGAAATCGTAGGTCATCAGCATCTTGATTCTTAAAGAAGCGATGAAAATCAATACCACTTACTTTCACCTGCTGGTAGTCAGCGAAGTTATAAACTTCGGCATTCATGAAGGATACTGGCCGCGAGGCGATAAATATTTTGCGACCATCATTCACTACCGTGGGCGTAAGGATCACCATGGGTGTAATGCCCTTGCTCTCTGCTTCCGCGTAGGCGCCAATGGGTTTGTCCATCAACCCTTCGGTGATGTTGTTCAATTGGTCTTCGAAAGTAAAGGCCCGATCGCGCTGGTATGATTTACCCGCATATTCAAACTTGGTGAAGCCTACAAACAAGTCGTTGGCAAGCAAACTGAAGATGAGCGGGTTTAAATTATCGCTGGAAATTTTTTGCCGATGAATGCTCCCATAAGGATTAATTGATTCTCCGAGTTGATCGCGCAATTTTAATTCACGAAAATAACTGGCGCCAATCAAACCACCGGAGGCCCCGGTAATAAGAACACTATTCGCCATCAGTTTGCCTTGTGTAAGGCTGTCGGCTCTTTGCAATGCAGCGAGTGTCCATAAAGAAGCCCGTTTACCACCGCCACTGGCACACAGAAAAACCATTTTTGGTTTTGTGTTCGTGTCAAATTTGGCGCGCCAGTTTTTTAATTGATTTAATACCGCCAATCTATCTTCTTCCATCGTGGCACTATCGAGCTGGTTTTGAAGAGTCGCTACAGAATATTCTGCGGGTTGCACTCCGTAATCCATGCCGAAGGCTTCATATTTTTTTGTAAAGAAATCTTCGCCTACCAGGTGATTAAAAAACAGAAACAGAATTAAGCCGGTGGTGGCCGACCAGCCTCCGAACCAATATGAAAATGCGCCCGAGAGCATAACAAACACCGTGAGAAAGATCATGGCGCTGCAGGCAGCCGGAATCTGAAAAGCAGGATAGTCCTTGAATATACCGAGCACCAGGATCATAGCAAAAATAAAAAGCTCAATCACCACCAGGTTAAAATGATTTTGATCGAAGACCTGAAGTACGGTGGCGCGATCGTAAAATGAATTGGTTTCCACCGGTTCGGCTTTCAGGTAGCCAGTCAGGTAATAGTCCACACGTTCCTGTTTTTTCTTTACGATGTCCAGTTTTTTTAATGCACTGGCGCGCGTCACTTTTACATTCTGTTTAATCTTTTCATCAATCCGGCAAACGACATATTTAAAAATGTCTTTGTTGGTAAGCCGGAAGTAGATAGAGAATAAAAGCGTCATGGCTATATAGCCACTAAACAGACCCGCTAAATTTTTTATCAGTTCGGAGGTTGAGCTGTACTCATTGCTGAGCTGAAAGCCAACAATCTGGTAAACATAGGTTATCAGAAATGCGGCCGGAATAATGCTATTGTTGACAGTGAATTTTTTAAACGGATTGGACAACGAACCAATGAATGAAAACCGGTGGCCGTCAGAAATATAGCAGGTAATATGAAACGCCATCGTGAACCCGGCCGTCAGAAGCCCCATCATAAAAAAACTTGTGAAGCTGACTTTGTTTAAATATTCGGGATCAAGAAAGAGATATGGGATGCCGAGGTATTTACCAAAATTACCCGTGATCATGGCAAACAAGATGATCCAGCAAAGTATTAAAACGTGATTGCGTCTCAGGTTATTCAGCAGCAGCTGAATAGGGAATGAGTAAAACACTTTGGGAATAAAGAGATAAAGCTTTCTCATGATAGACCCTTCAAGATATGAAATTTAGATCATCTCCAAAACTATGTGGTATGGTTCAAAATTCGTAAATCGTATTCTTTAATTCTTTCCGGATTTTGAATAAAACTTTCTCTATTTATCGTTCTTCGGCTGGCTCTGGCAAAACCAGAACGTTGGCCAAGGAATATCTCAAACTGGCACTTCGCTATCGTTCTGATTATTTCAAGCATATTCTGGCTGTTACATTTACCAATAAGTCCACCCAGGAAATGAAGGACCGCATCCTTGCTTACCTGGACGATTTTTCGAACGACCGCTCGCCCGATCTGGCACAGGAACTTCAACAGGAGCTGGGTTTGGACGCGCCAACATTTAAACAGAATGCACAAGGCGTGCGCAGCGAAATTTTGCACAAGTATTCGCAGTTTTCTATCAGCACGATAGATGCTTTTTTTCAACGGGTTATTCGGGCGTTTACACGTGAGGCTGGCTTATCGGGTGATTACCGGTTAGAAGTCGAACAAGACGAAGTGGTGGATGAAGTGATCAACAACCTGATGGAAGAGTTAGGTACCAACAAAGAGCTAACTCAGTTAGTCGTTGAGCTAGCCACAAAAAATTTGGAGGAGGACAAAGGGTGGGATGTGCGCCCCGGCTTGCGCGAGTTTGCCAAAGAAATTTTTAAAGAGGAATTCAGATTGGTGGAAGATGGGATTTCAAAAATCAATTCCGACCCAAACCTCTTTGCAAATCTAAAGGCCGAGTTATTCAAACATAAAAACCAATTCATCAATTATATCAGGCCAAGGGCCGCTGCGGCTATGCAAGCCATTCATAAACAGGGGCTCACAGTAAACGATTTCAAATATGCTTCGAAAGGAAGCTTGTATACGCACTTAGTAAAGTTGAGTGGATTAAAAAGTGTAAAAGATTATCCGGAAAACAGAGCCCGCGCGGAAAATGATTTTACTATTCCTAAAGGTGTTCCAAACGATAAGTCGGCCCGAAAGAACGATGTAGTAGAACTTGCTGAGCAACTTTTGGTTCCGATCCTGAAAGAAATAAACGAGCACTATAAAAAGTTTGGTGCGCAGGCATTAAGTTCCGAAATCGTTCTTAGCAACTTCTATGCCTTTGGCCTGATAGCAGACATCTCGCGCAAGCTGAAAGACTACAAGCAGGAAAACAATATGATGTTGCTTTCCGATGCTCCGTATTTTCTTAACTCGGTAATTGGAGAAAGTGACACACCTTTTGTCTACGAAAAGGTTGGCTCCTTTTACAAGAATTTTCTGATCGATGAGTTTCAGGATACATCGGGGCTTCAATGGAAAAACTTTAAGCCACTTATTATTAACAGCCTCGACTCCGGTCACTCGAGTATCATAGTGGGCGATGTAAAACAGGCTATTTACCGTTGGCGCTCGGGCGATTTATATCTGTTGCAGAAAGGAATAGCGGATGAGATTGGCACACATCGGCTGGACCCATTTGAACTTAAAACCAATTACCGAAGTAGTAAACAGATCGTATCCTTTAACAATGCGGTTTTTCATTCTGCCGCACAACTGGTGGCACACGAAACTGGTGCTGCTATCGCTACGCAGGTATATGCGGACGTAGCGCAAGGAATTCAGAAAAAATCAGACGGTTTTGTAGAAGTTTCTTTTCTGAAAGGTGAAGAGGATGAAAAGTGGGATGAGATTGCGTTGCAACGGATACCCGAACAACTGGAGCGGTTACAGGCTTTGCATATTGGGTTAAAAGATATTGCCATTCTGGTTCGCTCCAACTACGAGGGGCAACGCATCGTTGCGCATTTGCTGGAGTACACACATTCGGGCAAATCAAAAGATAATTTTAAGTACGATGTGGTTTCAAACGAATCGTTGCAATTGGATGGGGCCGGATCGATTAACTTTTTGATCAGCGCCTTGCAGTATTTACAAAATCCGGATAACGATATTGCCCGTGCCCAGTTATCTTATGAATACGCACGGTTGAGGAAGGCAACAGATGATCTACACCAGGTGTTTACCGTTACTAACCAAACTACTTTTGAAAGCAATCTTCCGGATAGTTTCACAAAACAAAAGAGCGCGTTGAAGAAGTTGCCTTTGTTCGAACTAACTGAATCACTGGTTGAGTTGTTTGGTTTGGGTAAACCGCCCGGTGAATTAGAGTATCTCCAAACTTTTCAAAATGAAGTCCTGAATTTTTCGAGTCGTGAGCGCAATGACATCGGAGCCTTTCTCGATTGGTGGGATGAAACCGGAAGGAAAAAATCAATCCAGGTTTCTGGTGACGTTGATGCGGCTCAGATTATTACCGTCCATAAATCAAAAGGCTTGCAATTTAAATATGTGATCATTCCTTTTTGTTCGTGGGAGTTAGATCATAAACGTGGCCCGATGATGTGGGTAAAGTCGGACCAGCCACCGTTTGATAAAGCTGGTTTTCTGCCGGTTAACTATGCAAGCAAATTGGAAGAATCTTTCTTTGTTGATTATTACAAAGAAGAACGTATTCGCTGTTACCTTGATAATCTTAATTTGTTGTATGTAGCGCTAACCCGCGCAGAACATGGGTTAATTGTTTCGGCTCCTTATTCTGCGAAGAGCAATAATCTTAGCAACGCAGGGTATTTGCTCTACCATGTAGTTCAGCAACCGGAATTAGCTGTCGGTTGGAACGGAAACGAAAAAGTTTGGAGTTCAGGGGCATGGACTAACTATGATGAGCAACGTTCACTTCCGGTTGCTTCGCTTTCGCTGAAACAATATGCAGCCAGTTCGTGGCGGAGCAAGTTGGTAATTCGCCATCATGCAGCCGGACATTTTCAGGAACAAGAAAGTGAAACCACCACACGGATTAAATATGGCATTCATCTGCATACTATTTTATCGCGTATTCACTACCGCGAAGAGTTAGATGAAACCTTTTCTGTACTGCAACATGCAGGTATTATCAACGAGCAAGAGAAGCCTGAAATTCGCGAACTGGTAGAGGAGCTTTTAGGCAATGAAACAATTGCTTCGTGGTTTGAAAAAGATTGGGAAGTGCGCACCGAAGTGCCAGTGCTGATACCGGGTGGGGAGGAAAGTCGTATTGATCGGCTAATGACCAAAGGGCAGCAGGCGGTGGTGGTAGATTTTAAAACCGGAAATCCCGCCAAAACTGATTCGCAACAGGTTAATGGATATCTGGAAACACTTCGTAAAATGAATTTTCAGGATGTGAAAGGATACCTGCTTTATATTAAAACGGGCGAAGTGGTTTCAGTACCATCGGGTAAACCGACCAAAGCAACGAAACAGAATAAGAGTCAACTTGGATTAGATTTTTAGAATGGAATCATTTTTGAAAGAGCTGGCCCGAAAAGTAAATGCCGAACCTCAGTTGGAGAAGTTGACTTTTATATTTCCTAACCGCAGGGCGGCTCTTTATTTTCGGAAACACTTATCGGAAGTAATTACCAAACCGGTTTTTGCACCAAGGTTGATTACGATCGAAGATTTTATTGCTTCCTTCTCGTCCTATCAGATTCCTGATAAACTGGAGTTGGTGCATAAGCTGCATGGCATTTACAATGAAGTAATAGGTTCGCGTAAGGAAAATTTCGATGAGTTTTATTTCTGGGGCGAAATGTTGCTGCGCGATTTTAATGAGATTGATAAATATTTGGTGAATGCCGAACAATTATTTCGTGATTTGCGCAACCAGAAAGAACTGGATACCAGCTTCGATTACCTCACGGAAGACCAGAAAAAAATTCTGCTTGATTTCTGGAAGGAGTTTGAAGCAAATATTACAGATAACAAACAGCAGTTTCTGAATGTATGGAGTAAGCTGTTTAATCTGTATCAAACCTACCGCCTGCACTTGCAACAACAAGGTCTTGCGTATGAAGGCCTGGTGCATCGGGAAGTTGCGGAAAATATTGTTTCACTATCGGCAAACAAATACTCACCCGCACAACTTCGCTTTGTTGGTTTTAATGCCTTAACAAAAACTGAAGAAAAAATTCTTTGTCACTTTGTTACGCAGGGCAGCCAGATGGTATGGGATGGTGACGAATATTATGTAAATAACAAAGCCCAGGAAGCCGGTGAGTTCTTTCGCGAGTATCAAGAACACGCAGTTTTAAAACAGACTTTTAATCAGGAGTTCCCCTCCAACTTTCGAAGCCCCAAATCGATAAAAGTTTACGGAGCTGCCCAACCTATTGGCCAGGCAAAGTTAATGGGTCAGATTCTCCAAGAAGAATTAAGCAAAGGCTTGGTGCCGGAAGATACATTGATTGTATTGCCCGATGAAAAGTTATTGATGCCGGTACTGTATGGACTACCGCAAAGCATCGAAAAACTAAATGTCACGATGGGGTATTCGTTGGGTAATACATCATTCTTCAATTTGTTGGAGTTGTTGGTAGAGTTGCAGATTGGTAAGCGAAAAGAATATTATAGTCACCGGCAGGTGTTGTCTTTGTTATCGCATCCGTATGTCATTGCGGCCGATCCGGGGGTGGCCAATTCAAAGCGCAAGGAAATTTTAAGGAGTAATTGGATGCAGATCCCACAAGGTTATCTGGCCAGTGAGAATCCATTACACCGGTTGATTTTTGGTAATTTAACAGAAGGCCTGTTGCCATACTTGCAGCAGGTATTAAAAGAAATCGGATCATTCGAATCTATTCTGGATCTGGATCGCGAGTTTGCCTTTCAGTTTGTGAAGTTATTGAACAGGGTGCAGGATCTAATAGGGGTGGAGACTCCCAATTCGGATGACCGAAAGGAATTTGTAAAGTCGATGAAATCATTTCTGCGATTGCTTCGGCAACTGGCACGCGCAGAAAAAATTCCATTTAGTGGCGAGCCCTTAAAAGGTTTGCAGATTATGGGTGTGCTCGAAACCCGCAACCTCGATTACAAAAATGTGTTTGTGCTTTCGCTCAATGAAGGCGCGTTTCCTTCCTTTGGCGGAAAGGGTTCGTACATTCCTTTTAACATTCGTAAAGCCTACGGATTGCCAACCACCGAGCATCAGGATGCCATGTATGCGTATTTATTCTATCGCATGTTGCAACGGGCTGAAAATGTGTTTCTGTTTTACAATACCGAAACTGATCAATTAGGTCAGGGTGAGAAGAGTCGATATCTGCAGCAGCTTATTTTTGAAAGTGGATTAAAGATGGAATCGCAGGTGCTGCATAATTCACCCATGCCGTTGGCCGTTGAGCCGATTGTTATTGAAAAGACTTCGGAGGTGCAGGAGGCTATAATGAAACTGAATGAAGGTAATACGTACTTTAAAGGAATCTCACCGTCTGCCTTGGTAGCTTACCTGGATTGCAAGCTAAGATTTTATTTTAAGCACGTGGCTCGAATCCGAGAGCCCAACGAAGTGGAGGATGAACTGGGTGCGCGGGAGTTGGGGAATTTTCTGCATAAGGTAATGGAAAAGTTTTACAAGAACCTGGCGCAGCGGAAGCGGAATAAACTTGTAGAAGCCGGGGACTTTACGGATGCAAGTCACGTGATCAATAAACTTTTGGACGAAGAGTTTACCGCCACCTACAACATGGAGCCCGGTAAGAAAGTGGAGTATGAAGGGCAAAGCGTAATCATACAGAAATTGGTGCAAAACTTTGCCGAGCGGATTTTAGAGAACGATAAAGCAATGGCGCCCTTTGTTATGGAAGCTGTTGAACAGGATGGATTGCTGCATCGCATAAAAATCAGTCATGCACCGGGTTTTGTGGTGTTGGGTGGAAAGATAGATCGGGTAGACCGTAAGGATAACGTGTTGCGTATCGTAGATTATAAAACCGGAAGTGATAAACTTGATTTTGAAACTGTTGCTGCGTTGTTTGATCGCAACAGTAAAAAGCGACAGAAGGCAGTATTTCAAACTTTGTTGTACGCCTTTTTGTATCAAAACAACTTTCCGCTAAAGGCCGATGACCAGATGCTTACCGGTATTATGAATCGGGAATTTCTGTTCGGTAAAGCAGGATTTGGATTGGAGATGAACAAAAGCCGGGTTTACAATGTGCTTCCGCTGATGGAAGAATTCAGCGTACACCTTACAACGTTGCTGGAAGAAATTTTTAATCCAGAAGTTCCGTTTGATCAAACAACGGATACAAAGACCTGTGAGTTTTGTCCGTATAAAAACATCTGCTATAGATAAAATATAATCCTACCGGAAAACGACTAAACGAATAAACCCTATGCAAACAATACTTGGAGCCGGTGGAGTGATCGGTAAAGAACTTTCTATCCACCTTCCCCGCCTAACAGCACAGATTCGGCAGGTGAGTCGGAATCCTCAGCGAGTGAATGCTGCTGATGAGTTAATGAAAGCCGATCTCTTAAACTATGCAGAAGTTGAAAAGGCCGTGGCCGGAAGTGATGTGGTGTACCTGGTAGCAGGATTAAAATATGAGGCTAAAGTATGGCAACAACAATGGCCTGTGGTGATGAAGAATGCAATTGACGCCTGCAAGAAACATAACAGTAAACTTGTGTTCTTTGATAACGTCTACGCCTACGGTCAGGTGAACGGTACCATGACGGAGGAAACTCCCTTTAATCCTATCAGTAAAAAAGGAGAAGTGCGCGCGAAAATAGCTTCCCACTTGTTGGATGAAATCAAAGCGGGGAATTTGAAAGGGATGATTATCCGCGCGGCAGATTTCTATGGTCCGGGCGCAACCTTAAGTTTGATTCACTCTACGGTAACCGAGCGGTTGAAAGCAGGAAAAGGAGCGCAATGGATTGGCGATAAGAAAAAAGTACACACGTTTACCTATACACCGGACGCAGGAAAGACTGTTGCCTTACTCGGAAATTCAGAAGAAGCTTACAATCAAACCTGGCATGCATTGACAAGCGCTGAGAAAATGACTGGAGAAGAATTGATTCGCATCGCCTATGAAATTATGAACATGCCGAATAAAGGTGTGCAAGGCATGTCAAAAACAGGCGTGCGTTTGCTGGGTTTATTTATACCCGTACTTAGAGAATTTGTAGAGATGATGTATCAATTTGAAAACGACTACATCTTCGACAGTAGCAAAACTTCAAGATTCTTGAATGAAAATGCTACATTTTATAAGGAAGGATTGCGCGAGACGTTAAATTGAGTGTAACCCTTCGGGGCCGTACGTAAAGGTAAGTTTGTCACCCTTCGAGTGCCTCAGGGTGACAGTAACTTTTTGAGTGTATGGTACGAGAACCTCAGGGTGATGGCGAAGGAAAGCTGTCTGAGCGCTCTGTCAGTCTGAGGCTCTCGAAGACTGACTCTATTAAATTGTCAGTCTGAGGCACTCGAAGACTGACTGGCTCAAAATAAAAAAAGTCCGGAGATCATCCGGACTTTTACCCTAACCCCAATCTACTATTACCCCTTTGCTAATTCTGCGTTGATGTGAAGTTTCACTTCTTCGCTTACTACCATGCCACCCACTTCAGTCAATGCATTCCAGTTCAAACCGAAATCCTTCCGATTTAATTTGCCATTGATTTCAAATCCGGCCTTTGTGTTTCCCCAAGGATCAACCATGATGCCTCCGAATTCCACATCCAATACAACTGCCTTGGTGGTTCCACGCATGGTGAGTGCTCCGTCAAGCTTATAATTGTTACCTGAAACTTTCTTTAAAGTTCCTGTAAAGTCAACGGATGGATATTGCTCAGCAGCAAAGAAATCAGGTGACTTCAGGTGCGCATCGCGATCGGCCTGATTGGTATCGATGCTGTTTACATCAAGACTAAAGTTTACGGATGCACCATCAAAATCTTCAGTTTCGCTTTCAATACTTCCACTGAATTTTTTGAAGAAACCGGTTACGGTGGAGATCACCAGGTGCTTCACTTTAAATTGTACTTCGGTGTGGGTTGTATCGATTCCCCACTTGGTTGCTACTGCAGTTGCTGTTGACATAATTTTAAAAGTTTAGTTTTCCGTTTAATTGACTTTGGAAAATAGCTTGTGCTTTCCTCCTTATTTCATTACAAAGGTATGGCAAGGTTCTGCCTGCCTCACTTGAACCAGATTAAGAAAGGGAGAGATAAGACTTGAACTAGGTTAAGATTTTTATTGACAATGAACAATTGACAGTTGAAAACTTTGCCTACTGCCAATTGCCTATTGTCAACTTCTCCTTCTTCTTATCTTACTTAAAAACTCCGGTGTGATGCCCAGATATGAGGCAATGTATTTGAGGGGAACAAATTGTTCGAGGTGCGGGTATTTTTTTTGAAAATTAGAATAACGTTCCTCCGCGGTGTTAGCGAAAGCTTCGATGAGTCGGTTTTGATGAACGACCAGAGAATTCTGAAACATAATTCGAAAGTAGCGTTCAAATACTGGATATCGTTCCAACAACTCTTCCATTCTAACTTTTGGCAGAAGCAAGATTTCACTATCTGCCAGCGCGCGGGTCGTGTAGATGGATGGTTGTTGAGTAGTAAGACTGTGCAGGTCACCCGTCCACCAACCGGAGCTGGCAAATTGAATTACCTGATCGTTGTCTTTTGGATCTGTAAAGTAGGTCATCAGACAACCCGTGTTAACATGAATAAAATTACAGGTAATCTCTCCGGCTTTTTGGGCAAACTCTCCTTGTTTAAGTTTTTGAGGTAGGAGCATGGATATAAACAAATCCTGTTCTTGTGTGGTGAGCGTCACATGCCGGGTAATATGAGAAAGAATGTTTCGATCCATAGTTGCGAAGATAAGAGACAGAACTGATTTTGCGATTTTCTCAATAGCCCAAATGCTTTACCTTTGATCATGGATTTAGGGCGTTTCCGCGAAAAAGCAAAAAACAAATCGGTCGAGAACAAGAAGTTTCTTCAATCACTCAAGAAAGAGGACGCACGCAGTGTAGATGATGCTTTTCATCAATTGCATGAAGAGGTATTCGAAGAAATTGACTGTCTTACCTGTGCTAACTGTTGTAAAACGACCAGTCCGATTTTTTATCAAACTGATATCGAACGCGTAGCTAAATCTTTACGGATGAAACCCGGTGACTTTATCGAACAATACCTGCGCATTGACGAGGACCGTGATTATGTATTGAAATCATCCCCGTGTCCCTTTCTTGATTCAGAGAATTATTGCAAAGTGTATGAAAGCAGACCCAGGGCCTGTCGCGAGTATCCACACACCGATCGAAAGAAGATGGTACAGATTATGGATTTAACGTATAAAAATACTCTGGTGTGTCCGGCAGTTTTAGAGATGGTAGAACGCCTAAAAAGAAGTGAGTTGTAAATAAAAGGTCGTACTTTTATGGAATAGAATATTCGAATGAAAACTCTAACTATTTCTCTGTCAGATAACCTCTTTGACTTACTTAATGAAAAATCTGAGATTCATTCGATTTCTGCTAATAAATTGATTAATAATGCCTTGTCAGTTTATCTTGAGCAGTTGGATAAGACAGAGTATGTAGAATCATATAAACGTGCAGCCAAGGATAGTAATACACTGCAAGTTGCCGAAGAAGGTTTGAACGATCTCAATGCTCTTGATTATTAAGAATTTCCACCTAAACGCTTCTCAAACTCCATGATCAAGTGCTTTCCCAATAACACATCCATGGAAGTGTTTATTTGGAAGATGGTTCTGTAGGTAGCCTCATTAGCAGCATCATGTTTAATCTGCTTCTTCAAGGCCTTCCAATTAACGTAGTAGAGTACGGGATACCAGAAAAGTAGCAGGGCTGAGGTTGTACTTCTTTTGGTGGGATGAATTTTCTTCAAAACAAATTGATTGAGTGCGGCCAGCGTTCGCAGTCTTAATACCCCACTGATAAAAAGTTTGCTGAAGTATCCATCCTTGCTTCCTTCCCAGGTGGTAAACGCGTTTAACTCGTTGGGTGCCGGAGCTCCATAATGTTCACTCTCCATCATAAACTGTGAAAAGCGACTGCGTAACGAAGAACTGTTCGGTGTGGTAAGAATAAAAATGCCACCCGGTTTTATAATTCGGGAGACTTCCTGAAATAAAAAATATTGATTGGGAAGGTGTTCAATGGTTTCACAACAAATAGCCAGGTCAATCGATGCATCTTCGATGGGAAACTTTTGTTGTAAATCAATTTTTTGAACTTGTGCAGTGGCAAACTTATTTTGACCAGGAAAGAGATCGAATGCTTTTACGTTTGCTCCGGCATCTTCAAAAAGATGCGCCATGTATCCGCGACCGGCTGAAAGATCGCACACAATTTTTCCCTGCAGAAAAGATTTTTGGTGATGCGTGTACTCACGGAAGAATGACAATGTCGGTTCCCGCGAATGTTCAACCTCCTGTACTTCAGTCATGATTGATTCTCAAATGATCACGTGCGT
>LNFM01009658.1_pt1 | contig 13936 bp, 10 predicted proteins | sample 596031 | NCBI WGS metagenome assembly LNFM01 (sample SAMN04254537, study PRJNA301005) | activated carbon metagenome | isolation source: dual media filters at the Ann Arbor, Michigan drinking water treatment plant | place: USA: Ann Arbor
ACAAAAGACGACGAGAATCGACGCCATACTGCGTTACAAATCCTCGCCAGGTGTCCAACCTGGCTGCGGTTTGCGCCTTGTCTGACGCCAATTTCGTCGCTTTTGAGGTGCGTGCGACTGTGGCAAGAGTCAAACATTGGAGCCACCAAGTACGAAGCACTACACTAGCGGGCCCGGACCGCGCAGTGCGCAGTCCGTCAGCACAAGACCGGAGCAGAAATATCCGGCACCCATAACAAGGAGGAGAAACCATGGATTCGGTAACCGGCGCAGCCGTTGCGCTTTCCTATTGGCCGTTGATCGTCCTTGGCATCAGCATGGCCTTCATCATCGTCGGGATCGCCGTGCTGCGGATCCATCCCTTCCTGGTGCTGAGCCTGGCCGCGATCCTGGTCGGCCTGCTGGCCGATCAGTTGCCCGGCGTGCCGCCGATGAATCCGCTGGTGCAGGCCGTGGAGCTGTCGATGTCGGAGTTCGGCAGGGCCGCAGGCAGCATCGCCTTCGTGATCCTGCTGGCCGCGATCATCGGCATGTGCATGCTGGAAAGCGGTGCGGCAGACAAGATCGTGAGACGCTCGATCGCGGTGCTCGGCGAGAAGCGCGCACCGGTTGCCCTGGTCGCCAGCGGTTTCTTCCTGTCGATTCCGGTGTTCTTCGATACCGTATTCTTCCTCCTGATTCCACTGGCGCGGGCGCTGGCACTGCGCACCGGCCGCAACTACGTGCTCTACGTGCTGGCCATCTGTACCGGCGGCGTGATCACCCACGTGCTGGTGGCGCCGACGCCGGGGCCGCTGATGGTTGCCGAAGCCTTGCGGCCGATCGGCGTCGATCTGGGCACCTCGATGGTGGTCGGCATCATCGCCGGCATCCTGCCGGCGATCGCCATGCTCTACATGGCACGCTGGCTGGACTTCAGGCAGCCGGTGCCGCTGCGCGAGACCCCGGGCGCGACGCTGGCGGACCTGCAGGGCATCGTTGACAAGAAGGAATCCGAGCTGCCGCCGTTCTGGCTGTCGATCCTGCCGGTGCTGATGCCGGTGCTGCTGATTGCGCTGGCTTCCTTCCTGGGGCTGGCGAAGGTCAGTCTGCCGGGCGTGGTGGCGCTGTTCGGCGGCATCGAATCATTCGAGTGCTTCAAGTATTACGCCGATTTCCTCGGCAACAAGAACGTGGCAATGCTGATCGGCACCGCGATCGCGGTCTACATCCTGGTGCGGCAGAAGGGCCTGGGCCTGCACAAAGTCAGCGACGCGATGGGCCCGCCGCTGGAAACAGCCGGCGTGATCATCCTGATCACCGCTGCGGGCGGCGCATTCGGCGCGATGATCCGCCACTCCGGTGTCGGTGAAGTGATCAAGTCGCTCGCCGAAGGCTATGGCGTCAATTACGTCTTCCTGGCATGGCTGGTTGCGGCGGTCATCCGGGTGGCGCAGGGCTCGGGCACGGTGGCGATGATCACCGCGGTCGGGCTGATGGCCGCGATCCTCGGTGACGGCTCCTCGCTTACCGTGCATCCGATCTATATTTTCCTGGCGATCGGATTCGGCGCGTTGTTCTGTTCCTGGATGAATGACAGCGGCTTCTGGGTGGTGGGCAAGCTGAGCGGCTTCACCGAACGCGAAACGCTGGCGAGCTGGACGGTGCTGACCATCTTCATCTCGGTGTTTGGCCTGCTCCAGGTGATGATCGCCTCCACCCTGCTGCCGATGAAGTGATCATGAAAAATTCACCGACTACAGAAATGCGAACGGAAAGGTGATGCCGGAGAAGCTGACGGAAATTCTCCGGTCTGTCACCGGCGACTACGGCTGGATGCTGCAGGTTTTCGGCGTGGTGTTGGTCACGCTGATCGTGGGTGCGGTGGCGCGCAGGGTGATCCGCAAGCTGGTGGAGAAGACCCGCCTAACCAGCAACGTCTTCGACGACGTCCTGTTCGAGGCGATGCTGGGCCCGACGCGCGGGCTGATCTGGATCGTTGGCCTGGCTTTCGCGGCGCATATCGTCGGCCGCCAGACCGACTCCGCGCTGTTCGATGCGGTAGATATCGTTCGCGATGTCGGCATTATCGGCATGATCATGTGGTTCGGGCTGCGTTTCGTGCGCCTGTACGAGGTGCGCTACGTCGAGGTCAAGGAAGCCGCCGGCGGATCTGTCGACCGCACCTTCGTTGCCGCCATCAGCAAGCTGTTCCGCGCCTCGATCATCATCACCACGGCCCTTGTGGTGCTGCAGAGCATGGGCATCAACATCGCCGGCCTGCTGGCTTTCGGCGGCGTCGGTGGCATCGCGGTGGGCCTGGCTGCCCGCGACATGATGGCCAATTTTTTTGGCGGCCTGACGATCTACCTCGACCGGCCGTTTTCGGTCGGTGACTGGATCCGTTCCCCCGACAGGGAGATCGAGGGTACTGTGGAGGAGGTAGGCTGGCGGCGCACCGTGATCCGTACCTTCGACAAGCGGCCGCTGTACGTGCCGAACGCGGTGTTCACCACCATATCGGTGGAGAATCCGTCGCGCATGAGCCACCGCCGGATTCACGAGACCGTCGGCGTGCGCTATGACGATGTCGCGGTGGTGCCGGCGATCCTGGCCGACGTGCGCAAGTATCTGAACGAGAATCCGGACATCGACCAGGAGCAGACGCTGATGGTCAATTTCAACAAGTTCGGAGCATCGTCGATGGATTTCTTCATTTATACCTTTACCCGCACCAAAGTCTGGACCGAGTTCCACGAGGTCAAGGAACGGGTGCTGCTGAAGGTCTCCGAGATCATCGCCGGCCACGGCGCCGAAGTCGCGTTCCCGACCACGACGGTGCACGTGCCTAACCAGGTGCAATTGCTGCAGGCGGGTCCGGCCGCGGAATCCACACCGGAACGCTGACCCCGGGGCGTGAATTGAATAGAATGCCGCGTTGACAGGCCTTCGGCGCGCGCCTGCGCCCGGCTCGTGGTCGATAAACAACTAGAACGGGGAGAAAACCATGGGAGATGGAGTTCTGGCTTTACTCGCATTCGCGCCGATCCTGATCGCGGGTGTACTGCTGGTGGGTTTCCGCATGCCGGCGAAGTACGCGATGCCCGCAGTGTTCGTAGTGACCTGCGTGATCGCGATGTGGGCCTGGGGCGTGAGCTTCAACCGGGTGGCGGCGTCGACGCTGCAAGGCCTGATCCTGACCGCCGGCCTGTTGTGGATCATCTTCGGCGCCATCCTGCTGCTCAACACCTTGAAGTACTCCGGGGCGATCTCGACCATACGCGCGGGTTTCTCCAGCATCAGTCCGGACCGCCGCATCCAGGTGATTCTGATTGCCTGGCTGTTCGGCTGCTTCATCGAGGGTGCGTCCGGGTTCGGCACCCCGGCCGCGGTCGCGGCGCCGCTGATGGTGGCGGTGGGCTTCCCGGCGCTGGCAGCGGTGGTGTTCGGGATGATGATCCAGTCCACACCAGTGTCCTTCGGCGCGGTTGGCACGCCTTTGATCGTCGGTGTGCAGGGCGGACTCGACAGGGCGGCACTGACCGAACAGCTGGCGGCACAGGGCCTGGAATGGGAGGCTTTCTTCCGGGTGATCGTTTCCGAGGTGGCGATCGTGCATGCCATCTGCGGCACCCTCATCCCGCTGTTCCTGGTCATGGTCATGACCCGTTATTTCGGCCGCAACCGCTCCTGGACCGAAGGCCTGTCGATTCTGCCTTTCGCGCTGTTCGCGGCATTCAGTTTCACCATTCCCTATGTTTTGGCCGGTGTGTTCCTCGGTCCGGAGTTCCCGTCGATACTCGGCGGCCTGCTGGGCCTGGCGATCGTTACCGCCGCGGTCAAGGTGGGCTTCCTGGTGCCGAAGGACACCTGGGATTTCGCACCGCCCTCGGAGTGGCCGTCGCAGTGGGTCGGCAACCTGGAAATCTCGATGGACAGCCTGTCGCAGAAAAAGATCGGCCGCTTCATGGCCTGGCTGCCTTATGTGCTGCTGGCGTTGGTACTGGTGCTGTCGCGCACCGTCAAGCCGATCAAGGACGCGCTCCAGTCGGTCAGCATCAAGTTCGCCAACATTCTCGGCGAGCAGGGCATCGGCGGCAGTTTCGACGCCCTGTACCTGCCGGGTGGACTGCTGATCCTGATCTGCATCGTCACCTACTTCATGCACCGGATGCGCTTTGGCGATTTTGGCCGGGCCATCAAGGATTCAGGTGGCACCATCGTCGGGGCCGGCTTCGTGCTGATCTTTACCGTGCCGATGGTGCGGGTGATGATCAACTCCGGCATCAACGCCAACGATCTGGCCAGCATGCCGATCGCGATGGCGCGCGGCGTGGCCGACCTGATGGGACAGGTATATCCGCTGCTGGCGCCTTCTGTGGGCGCGCTCGGCGCCTTCCTGGCCGGGTCGAATACCGTCAGCAACCTGATGCTCAGCCAGTTCCAGTACGAAACCGCAACGCTGCTGGGACTCTCGGGCGCGCTTCTGGTGGCGGTCCAGAGCGTGGGCGCCGCGGCTGGAAACATGATCGCGATCCACAACGTGGTCGCGGCCTCGGCCACGGTGGGCCTGCTCGGACGCGAAGGCATCACGCTGCGGATCACCATCCTGCCGACGATCTATTACGTGCTGCTGGCCGGCCTGATTGCGCTGATCGCGCTGCACGTGGTGGGCGTGACCGATCCGCTGATGGCCGTGCAGTAGATCGGCTGACGCGGGGAAGTTCCAGGAAAAAGAAACGGGCACCCTCGGGTGCCCGTCTGCTTCGCTTGGTGTCTACGCAAAAAATTCTGGACTCAAGAGTTCACCACGAAGGCACGAAGACACGAAGAGAGCAAAATTCGAGAAGTAGATTGTCTCGGGTGAAGACGTTTCAGCCGATCTCCGCCTGGCAAGGCGCTTCCAAGCGAAAAAGTCCTTGCCGTTCTTCGTGTCTTCGTGCCTTCGTGGTTAAACTCTTCCACGTCACGGCCGCTGCATCTTGCAGGTGGTCGGCATGATCGTGTCCTTGTACTCGATGCGGATGTCGGTCTTCCAGCCGTAGCCGGTGCCTTCGGCGTCGTATTTCACGCCCTTGCCACCGGCCTTGGTGAAGGTGGCGATGTAAATCGGCTGCATCAACTGGTGATCGTCCGGGCGCATCCAGACCTCGCCGGTGTCGCTCTGGTACTTCATGTTCTCCAGCGCCAGCGCCACCTTCAGCGGGTCGGTGGACTTGGCCTGATCGATTGCCCGCGCCAGCATCTCCAGGCCGGTCTTGGCGGTGTTGTAGTAGAAGTCGTCCTTGTATTTTTTGCGGTAGTCATTGGCGAACTTCTCGGCCTTGTTGTCGGCAATGTTGCTGTGCCAGGTATGCACCTGCTTGATGTGGTCGGCACCGGCTGCGCCGATCGTGGCGGGTATGCCCGCGTTGTGCGCGTTCAGGGTGTAATAAGTCACGCCCAGTCCTGAGTCCTTGCTGGCCTTGATCAGCAGCGACAGGTCCGCGCCCCAGTTGCCGGTGATCACCGCCTCGGCGCCCGACGACTTGATCTTGGCGATGTAAGGCGCGAAGTCCTTAACCCTGCCCATCGGGTGCAGGTCGTCGCCGACGATGGTGATGTCGGCCCGCTTGGCTGCCAGCATCTGCTTGGCTGCCGCGCTGATGGCCTGGCCGAAGGCATAGTCCTGGTTGAGCAGGTAAACCTTGCGGATTTCCTTCTGGCGCGCGATGTAATCGGTAATCGCGGCGAGCTTCATGTCCACATGCGCGTCCACCCGGAAATGCCAGAAGTTGCACTTCTCGTTGGTGAGCGGTGGGTCCTGGGCAGCAAAATTAACGAAGAGCGCCGACTTTCCGGGGTTGCGGCTGTTGAATTTGGCGAGCGAGTCCGAGAGTGCGTGCGCCACGTTCGAACCCGCACCCTGGGCGATGAAACGGATCCCCGAGTCCGTCACCTGTTTCAGCAGCATCACGCTTTCCTGGGCACTGGCCTTGTTGTCCAGGTGCACCACTTCGAATTTCCTGCCGCCAAGCACGCCGCCCTTGGCGTTGATCTCGGCCGCCGCAGCATCCAGATGGCGACCGAAGCTTTCGCCGACCAAACCGAACGGACCGCTCATCGGGTCGATGTGGGCGATCTTGATGACGTCCGCGGCCAGTGCCGGGAATGCGATCCAGAACAGTGCCGCCGCCACCAGTGCTTTTAACTGTGAAACCTGCATGCAGTTCTCCTTCCGGTTTTCTTGATCAATTCTCCTGTGCCGAAGTGTACCGGAGAGCGTCGGCCCATTCACACAGCCTGATTTATAGTGTCGGCATGAAGTGGCCTGGAGATCCCGCCCTGAGGGCGAAAATCGGCAAGCGCGCGGGCGTGGCCTCCGGCCTGCTCGGCGTGCTCTGCATCTTTGGCGAGCTGTGTTTCCTGCTGCCCGACCTGCTGGTAACGGTAGATGCCCGGCCGTTCTATCGCGAACATATCGGAGTTTTCCGCGGCGTCCTGCTGGCGGCAATTTTCGCCACCTTCGTCCTTGGTGCGGTCTCGGCCCTGCTGCTGCGTTCGCGTACCTACGGGCTGATGGGCATCGGGCTGGGGGTGGTGGCGCTGCTGATGGGCGGCGCCGGCGCCGAACCGCTGGAACTCGGGCCACGCGCCTTCACGGCCGGGCTCGACTACTTCGTGCTGGAGCTGCTGATCCTGAGCCTGCTATTCATACCGCTGGAACGGCTGTTCGCGCTGCGCCAGCAGAACATATTCCGCAGCGGCTGGCAGACCGATCTCAAACACTTCTTCGTCAGCCACGCCGGCGTGCAACTGCTGTCGTTCGCATCCATGATCCCGGCGCAGGCACTGTTTGCCTGGGCACTGGCACTTGATTTCCAGAAGCATGTCGCTGCGCTGCCGCTTTGGTTGCAGTTCGTCGCCATCCTGGTGACGGTGGATTTCATGACTTACTGGGTGCACCGCGGCTTCCACAAAATTCCCTGGCTGTGGAATTTCCACGCGATCCACCACTCCAGCCGCAGCCTCGATTGGCTGGCCGGCTCACGGATGCACATTGTTGATGTTCTGGTCACCCGCGCCGCCGCCTTCATCCCGGTGTTCGTGCTCGGCTTCGCGCCGGCGGCGCTGTACGCCTACCTGGTGTTCGTGTCGTTTCACGCGGTCTACATCCATTCCAACATCCGCTGGCGCTGGCCGGGGCTGCGCTGGCTGATTGCCACACCTGAATTCCACCATTGGCATCACACCTCGGACGAAGAAGGCCTCGACAAGAACTTCGCCGGTTTCCTGCCGATGTGGGATGTTGTTTTCGGCACCGCCCACCAACCCGGCCACTGGCCGAAGAACTACGGCACGGTGAAGTTCCAGCCACCCGAGACTTACCTCGGCCAGCTTGTCTATCCGTTCCGCCGCCATGGTGAGCGCACGCCATACGGCTGAGGCTGCAGTTCCCGGCCGATTCCCTCCGTGATCGTGACTTCAGGGCGCTTTCAGTCGTGCCGGAAAGGCGAAAAAACGGAGGGGCCTGACTGCGCCCCTCCGATTCAGCACAACTTTTCTGTCGATCTATTTGTTGTTACCGCCCTTGCGGCCCGGATCTCCCGGAGTGCCGCCCAGTTCGTCGTTCGAACGGAAGGGGTTGCCCTGGTTCGAGTTGCCCGGATCGCAGGCTTCCGGACCATTACCCACGCCCTGATTGCAACGCTGGCGCGGCGGCTTCGGTGGCTGGACGCTGCCCTCGCAGCCGGTGGCGGTGCTGTTGGTCAGCGTTACACCCGCCTTGGCCAGTGCGTCCCCATCGAAGCTTCCGCCGGTGAGGGTAATCGCAGCGCCCGCGAGCACGGTGCCCTGGAACTGGGAAGTCGTCAGCGTTGCTGCCTCGGCAACCCACCAGTAAACGTTTTCGCACGCCACGGCGCCGTTGGCCATGATCACCGAAAAGTCGGTGCCGGTAAGCGCGCCGGTACCGCTGGTGCCGACCTTGAAAATCCATTCATCGGTCGAGGAGCCGGCCAGCGTCAGGACGCCGGTCACGGTCGCAGCGGCGTCAAAACAGTAGACGCCAGGTGCCAGGGTGACCCCGGCAAGCGTGCCGGTCAGGGTTGCGTCGCAGGCGAGAGCTGCCAGCGCGCCGTACGCATCGTTGAAATCGGCGATCACCGCGTCGGAAACCGGTGCGACGACATCACCTGTAATCGTGCAGTTGGTCTGTACCACTGCGGCCGCGAGGCCGGAGGAGCCGACATTGCCGGTGATGAGCGAATCGGTGCAGGTTACCGCACCGCCGCCATCGGGGGCAGCACTCAGGACCGCGAAATCCGATGCGGCGCCCAGATTCAGTTCAGCGGCGGTGACTGCGGCCGAGGCGCCGCCAAGCACCATGGCGATTCCGAACAGGCCCGCGGATATGGAATTTTTTAATGACTTCAAGAGGAGGACTCCTTGTAATGATTTAATCGCAGAGGAACATACCGCTGGAGCTCCGAGTAAGGCGTTGAAACCATACAGATTCCGCGGTGGTCGTTCCTGCGTCTTGGCGATGAAGGCCCCGGAGGGTGGGCGCGCAACAGGATCGATTTGCTCCGGAACGCTTTGGCGCGGAGCCTTTATCCGCTGAGCGCGAAAGCCGCTCTATGCGTTGGCGCACAGAGGAAAAAACAATCAATCCCGCGCGCGAAATTCGCAGTCGGATCTGCGTGTCCGCTGGCAGGCATATCTATGTGCGTTAGCGCACAGACAAATTGCTGATTGTCATTTCCGGCTTGAGCGTGCATGCTCGCCGCGCCACAACAGGCCGCAGGTGGGGCGTCCGCCGGGCGCGCGCCGCAACAGATGTGCCGTGCCCGGTTCCTATAAATGGAGAACGCCATCAGGATGTACCGACGGTGCGGGGTGTTGGAGTGCGTCCTGGCGGTGCTCTTATGGTCCGGTTCCGGTGCAGGCGCGGCAGAAGACGGGAGCGATGCCGGCCGGACCGATCCCGAAGTGGCAGGGCCGAAGTCTGCGGTGGAACAAGCTGCGCGTCCTCGCCGCGGACTCACTGCGTTCGACCTCAACATCTACGGCCTGTCCTACCACCCTGACCGGGAGGCGGCCCGCAGCCGAAACATCGATAACGAAACCAATCCCGGCCTCGGAATCCATTTCGAGTGGCCCGAGGACATCCGCGGAAACTATTTTGCGGAAGCGGGCGCTTACCTGGACTCGGGGGAGAACTGGGCGAAGTTCGTGGCGCTCGGCTATCAGTTCCGCTTTGGTCGGCGCTGGAAGGTCGGGGCCGCTCTCGCTGCCATGCACAGCAGGACTTATAACAATGGCACGGCCTTCGTCGGCATGATTCCGCTGGTGACCTGGGATCTCGGCCGCATCAAACTGAACGCCGTGTATTTTCCGCAGTTCGGACACCACAACCAGGTCGATGTCCTGGGTTTCTATCTCAGCCTTCCGCTAGGCGGACTGGCGCGTTGACCCGCATTCTGCCTATGCCGCATGGGCCGGCCGCTTTGCGGCCTTGTCAGGACGGGATGCTGTTGACGGGCCGGTAACACGAACAGGACGCTTTTTCGAGGCCGGGGCGATCAACGATGTGAAGGCTGCCGCGGCTGTACTCGATCAGCCCGCGCCTCTGCAATTCTCCAGCTGCCTTGGTGACGCCTACACGCCTTACACCCAGCATATGCGAAAGAAATTCCTGGGTCAGCAGGAAATCGTTCGACCGCATCCTGTCGCCAGTCATCAGCAGCCAGCGGGCGAGGCGCTCTTCCACCACGTGGAAGCGGTTGCAGGCAGCGGTCTGCGCCACCTGCGCCATCAGGGTGTGGGTATAGCCCTGGATCGCATTCTGCAGCTGCGGGTTGACCGCAAGCGCCTTGAGAAAGTGCGAGGCTTTCATCTGCATTGCCGGGCCGGCACCCTGCACCAGCGCGCGGAACGGCGACATGCCGACGCCGAGCGCCAGAGGCAGGCCCACCATGCCCTCGCGGCCGACCATGCCGACTTCCAATGCCAGGTGGTGGTCAACCAGTGTCAGTAAGGACACCAGCGACGCACAGGGAAAGTAGACCACGTCAATCGCCTGTCCCGGCTCATAGAGCACATCGCCGAATTTCAGCGTGACCGGCTCAAGTGCGGGAAGCATGCGCAGATAGTGCTTGTGCGGCATTGCTTCAAGCAGGCGGTTCTCCACTGCGTCCTCAGGCATCGCCTTCGCCTGGCGCCTATTCTTTCGGGCAGTTGGTGTTTCCGTGGCCGCGGCAGGCGCCATGCGGACAGGATCACGCCTGGAGTCGGTCACGATGACTTCACGACAATGGAGTCGCTGCCAGACGTGCAGACCGGTGCTGGCACGACATCGCGGTCGGGTTGCCGGTGAAACTGCGTTCCTGGCATGGTGTGCGGATCTTCTCAGGTTGCGGAGATGAAGGCTCGCCGCGACGGCCCTGGTTCGGGACTGCCCGGATTTCGGATCGCGGATTTCGGCGCCCGGATATCGAACCCCACGCAGCCGCGCCGCGCTGGATCGAAGCCTAGTTCGGAACATACCCGGTGTATGTACGTCAGCGCACAGATCGGACCAGCGGCTCGCAACCGGCAGGCGCGCATTCGCATCAACTTACCAGCTGGTTGATTTCGATGATCGGCAGCAGGATCGCCAGCACGATCATGAGCACGACCCCGCCCATCACCAGGATCATCACCGGCTCGAGCAGGGTGAGGAAGACCGCCAGGCGACGCTCCAGCGCCTGGGTTTCCAGGTGTGCGGCGCGCTCCAGCATCTGCTCGAGCTTGCCGCTGACTTCGCCGCTGGCGACCAGGTGGATCAGCAGTGGTGGAAAGGCGCGGGTCTCACCGAGTGCGCGGGCCAGGCTAGCGCCCTCACGCACCCGCTCGATGGCGCGTTCGACCGCTTCACGCAACACCAGGTTGGTCACCACCCGGGCGCCGGAAGCAAGCGCGGAGAGCAGCGGCACGCCGCCGCCGACCAGAATTGCCAGCGTGCTGGCGAAGCGCGAGGTATTGACCCCGCGAATCAATGCTCCCAGCCAAGGCAGTCGCAGCAGAAAGGCATGCCAACGACGTCTCGGTCCCTCGCGGCGCAAGGTGTAGCGCGCGGCCACCGCCACGCCAATGACGGCGGTGATCAGGTACGGCCAGGTCACGCGCAGAAAGTCGCTCACTGCAATCAGCGCGCGCGTGAGCAAAGGCAGGCTCTGCCTCGATTGCTGGAACACCTGCACCACTTGCGGCACCACATAGACCAGCAGGCCGGTCACGATCGCCAGCGCCACGATGGTGACCAGCACCGGATAGAGCAGCGCCAGGCCGGTTTTCTGTTTCAGCGCCTGGCGGGAATCGAGGTAGTCGGCAAGGTGCTGCAACACGGTCGGCAGGGCGCCCGATTCTTCGCCGCCATGCACCAGTGCCCGATAAAAATCCGGGAAGCTTTTTTCATAGGCGCCCAGGGCGCCGGCCAGCGAAAGGCCTGAGGTGACTTCGGTCTTGACGCCGGTCAGCACTTCCCGGGTCGCCGGCTCGGTGGCGGCCTCGATCAAGGCGTTGAGTGCCTGTTCCATGGTCAGGCCGGAGCCGAGCAGCGTGGCCAACTGCCGTGTAACCAGACTCAATTCCGCCGCCGAAATGCCGCGAGCCCACCGGGTTCCGGCGCGCTCCCGCGCATGCACAGGGCCCACCATCGACGGCAACAGGCCCTGGGCGCGTAACTGCGTCCGGGCCTGGCGCGCGGTGTCGGCCTGTACCACGCCGGAGACCTTGCGGCCGGTGGCGTCTAGTGCCTGATACTGAAATGCCTCCATTACACTTTTATCCGCGTTTTAATTGCTCAATGAGCGTAAGAGCAAATCTCACCACGAAATCTCACCACGAAGGCACGAAGACACGAAGAAAAGCAGAGGGTCAATCTGAAAAGGTATTCCGGTGAGAGTTGCGAGCGTGAAGTTGCGCCATTCACGGTAACCTTCAACCAATGATGCTGCGTGCTTCTCTCAAGTCTCAAGCCAGTTTGCTTTTCTTCGTGTCTTCGTGCCTTCGTGGTAATCATTAATCGCACCAAACGGCTACTCGCGGGTAACACGAACCACTTCTTCCAGGCTGATCACGCCCTGCGCGGCCCAGCGCATGCCGTCCTCACGCAGGGAGCGCATGCCGCGTGACATCACATGCGTGCGCAGTGCCTGCTCGGAGGCGCGGTCGTGGATCAGCCGGCGCAGGTCGTCATCGACCATCAGCAACTCGTATATTCCGGTGCGGCCGCGATAGCCCGTGCGATTGCAGGCGGGGCAGCCCTGCGCCGAGTAAAGCGTGCCATCGGTCGGCGTCAGGCCCAGCGCCCGCAGTTGTGCAGCATCGGCGGCGAAGGGCTTGCGGCATTCCAGACACAGCCGCCGCACCAGGCGCTGCGCAACAACGCCGATCAGACTGGATGCGAGCAGGAACGGCTCGACACCCATGTCCACCAGACGCGTGACGGCGCTCACTGCATCGTTGGTGTGCAGCGTGGCGAACACCAGGTGCCCGGTAAGGCTTGCCTGGACCGCGATCTGCGCGGTTTCCAGATCGCGTATCTCGCCGATCATCACCACATCCGGATCCTGGCGCAGGATGGTCCGCAGCGCCCGGGCGAAGCTCATCTCGATGCGGGTGTTGACCTGGGTCTGGCTGATGCCATCGAGGTCGTACTCGATCGGATCCTCGACGGTCATGATGTTGAGCGCGCCGGCATCCAACCGCGACAGCGCGGCATAGAGCGTGGTGGTCTTGCCGGAACCGGTGGGCCCGGTGACCAGCACGATGCCATGGGGCTCGAGGATCAGCCGGTCCATGTACGCGAGCGTGGCGTCATCCATGCCCAGGCGGGTGAGATCCAGCCTTCCGGCCTGTTTGTCGAGCAGGCGCAGCACCACGCGTTCGCCGTGCCCGGTGGGGATGGTCGATACCCGTACGTCCACCGGCTTTCCGGCCACCCGCAGTGTGATGCGGCCGTCCTGCGGCAGGCGCTTCTCGGCAATATCGAGTTGCGCCATGATCTTCACCCGCGAGACGATGGCGCCATGCAGCGCGCGCGCCGGCTCGATCAGGTCGCGCAGCGTACCGTCGATGCGCAGCCGCACCACCGAGCGGGTTTCGAAGGGCTCGACATGGATGTCGGAAGCGCCATCGCGCAGTGCCTGGGTGAACAATGCATTGATCAGCCGGATCACCGGCGCATCGTCCTGGCTTTCGAGCAGATCCTCGATCCGGGGAATTTCCTGCAGCAGCCGCGACAGGTCCAGGTCCTGCGCCAGATCGCCGGCCAGCGCAGCCGCCCCGGCATCGGCGCTGTTGTATGCGGCAGCAATCAGTTCGTCGAACTGCTCGGAGCCGATGCGCCGGGCGGAAACCGGTACACCGAGCGCCCGGCGCAGTTCAGCCAGCGCACCCGGATGCGCATCGTTGCGCACCGAAACCTCAGCGTGCTGGTCATCCATGGAGGTGACCACCACACCGTTGGCCTTGGCAAACGCGTACGGAATCCGGATCACACTCCGATTCATCACCTGCGCCCGGGGTAGGGGTAGGGCCTGACCTCGAGTTCGATGTCCAGCGGTGCTCTCCCGGCCGACGGCGCCGGTCTCGGCGGCAGCACCGGCGATTGCACGTCTGGCAGCGTGACGTCCGGCACCGGCTGCGCTTTTTCCTGCTCGCCGATGATGTAGTCGTAGCGCTCACCGGTGAATGTGTCCGCGCGCCGGCTGTCACGCACCAGCGTCGGCTTCAGGAAGATCATCAGATTGGTCTTGTTCTGCGAGCGCGTCTTGTACCGGAACAGGCCGCCCAGAAACGGCAGATCTCCCAGGACCGGTACCTTGCGCACGCCGTCACTGACCGTATCCTGGATCAAGCCGCCGATCACCACGATCTGGCCGTCGTCGACCAGCACCGTCGATTCCACCGCGCGCTTGTTGATGATGATGCC
>LNFM01009659.1_pt1 | contig 13935 bp, 11 predicted proteins | sample 596031 | NCBI WGS metagenome assembly LNFM01 (sample SAMN04254537, study PRJNA301005) | activated carbon metagenome | isolation source: dual media filters at the Ann Arbor, Michigan drinking water treatment plant | place: USA: Ann Arbor
GCGAATAAAGACCCGTCAACAGATCGTGGCGTTCATCCACCACCCCGTCACGGTTCGGGTCGCGCAACAGTGTGATAAGGTTGCTCTCGGGCGGCTTTCCGGACCCGCCACCGGCGGCCAGCTTCATGATCCAGCCCCGGATGTAATCCTTTGGCCGGTACTTCGGCTTGCCCTCTGGCGCGCGAGACTGCACGACCAGAACATCCCCGTTCGGCAGCGTGTGCACCGTGCGGGGGTTCACGAGGTCCGTCGCATAGGCCGTGATCGTCAGGCCCTCTGGAACCGAAGGCGTCTCGCCCCCCTTCCAGCCGATCACTTCGCCCACATTCATCCCGGGCCAGAGATCGCCATACGCTGGCTTTGGAAGCACCGGATCAGGCCCGATCTGGCTGGAGATATCGAAGTCGTCCTCCTGGGCCTGGGCTGCGGTCGCAGCGACAGCGCAAAGAACAATGCCGGTGATCCGGAGGGCACGTAGTGGGTGGGTGCTGCTTTTCATCTTGGTCTCCTCTCAGACGCGCTGCATCGGACGGAACGCCGTGCGGCGCAGCGTCGCCGAGACGAGCATCAGCAGGCAGGTCAGCAGGGACAGGCCGATGCCCCAGGGCACGATGGCCGTCCAACCGTCACCGGCATGGACGAGGCTGTTGAAGAAGGCTGCCAGGAGGACGAGGGCATTCAGAAAAACAACTCCCCACAGCGGCCTCTCGCGGTAGACCACAAGGCCGACCAGCCAAAGAAGGACCGCAATCCCGGCAGCGACGAGCCCGGCAAACAGCAGCCATGAGGAAAAATCCTTCCACATCAGAACCGTGGTTTGCGTGTAAGCCCAGTCGGTCAGCAGGGTCAGCGCGAAAAACGCCGCCGCGAAGTATCTGAGGGTCTCCTGACCTGGGATCGAGGCCCAGCCACGACGACCAGCAGAGGGTAAAGTGCGCACCGCCATGTGAAACCTTTCGCAGGATGACCGTGAAGCCAACCACCTGGCCCGCGATTTGGTTCCGGAAAACCGGTTCACCAAGGAGGGTGCGCAGGGAAATTGGAGGGGTTACACGGCTCTAATGCTACCGCGCCTCGCAGGGCCCGCTGCACATCTTGATCGACAGCACTGGGATCAAGGTCGAGGGCGAAGGCGAGTGGAACGCGTTCATCTGTGCACATTGCGCGCTTAGCTGCCCAAAGGGCTTCACCAACTAGAGGGACAATTCGAGCTGATGTCCTAGTCTTCAGTCGTCTCACATCATTTGGCTTGAGACGACTATGTGGGATTTCTGCCTCTAGAAATACTTCATCCTTGCGTAGTCCAATCACCTCCGACAACCGACACATTGAGTCGGACAGCATAGCAATTGCCCATCGCCTTTCATCATCAACGTCAATACACTTTCTTTGGATAGAACGCATCTCGTCATCCGAATAGGTGTAACGAGGCTTGCTAGGCCCGTTAAGCAAATTAGGAATTATGACTTTATCAAATGCATTTTTCAGACCCAGCTCAAACTCGAGAATGGCAGTTTGAATGAGGGGTCGGATTTGTGCGATGTATTTCCGGATTGTCTGACCCGTAACCCCCGTTTTTAGCAGTTCAGAAACAAAGCTGTTGGCATGGTCTCGACGAAGTTGCTCAAGGGGAATATCGCCTGTAATACCAATCAGACACCGCCAAGCGCGGTCAAACTGACCTTCAGCGGTTTTCCCTTTCGGACCTTTTCCTAGGTCGAAGTGCTTTTGTTTGGCATCCGAGAGAGTTCTGGGGATTGATGCTCCAAACAGAATACCGACTGTAAGCTTGTCTTGTGGTGACGCCTTGGCTGGTTGTTCCCACGGCTCGTAGCGCCCAAGCAGATTGTCAACGAACTCCGAAATTGCAGGTACTTCTGGATGATGGATCCCATCTCCTGGCTTGAGGCCATGTGCCTCCAGGAGTGCTAAGGACACTAAGGCACTTGTTCCCTCAGGCCGACCCTCCATCGATTTCCACAAGGCATCTAGCCTGCGTGTCTCGGCATCTGCCGCCTTACAAGCCATCACTTTATCATCGGTTTTTAGACTGAAGTAGAGCTGGGAAGGCCGTTTGGCAGTCAAGGCATTCCGGTAAAGCGCTTGAGCAAAAGTGGGTATGCGTCGGCGATAGTACCAAGTGTTCTTCTTCAGTTCGATGTGCTGACACATGACCTTGAAGGCCCCTGATCGGATGATGACGGCCACGCTTGTGTTACCTCTTGTGTAACCTGAGGCAACCCAATTTCCGGCCTAAGTATCTGATCTTTAGAGATAAATCAGGGGATTGTGGCGGACAGTGAGTCCGCCTAAGCTCATCTATAGGTGTTTGCTTAATATACTATATCTTAAGCCTCAAGAAATCCATACCACATATAGTACCACATCAACCCAAGATTGCCCAAGCAAGCCGGGCCAGCATCTAGCCCAACGCACCTCCACCACTCAACCCGCTATCCGCGTCAGAGCGCTTTCAACCATGCGGTCTCAGTCAGCTGAAAGACGATACTCAAAAGCTTCGACTGGCAGTACCGCCGCTTCGTCCAAGCGCTTCTTCACGTCTGCGCCGCCAGGAAATCCTTTGAGCATGTTCAGATAGTTGCGAACCGCTCCGTTGATGCCAGCAAGGCAGGCCTTCGACTTCACCCAGTTCTGCGGGCTGAAAACGCGATTTGCCGGTTGCGTTTCATTTGCCGCCGCTTCAAGCGCCATATTCAAGCAGGTTCCAGCTATACGAACGATTTCATCAACCATGTTTGCAGATTGTGCAGACTCAAGGGCTTTGTGGGCACTTGGCACCCTGTCCGACTGGTTGCTTGAAATTGCGAAGATCATCGCGACTGCATACAAGTGATGGTACGGGGCATAAGCTTTCATCGCGAGTAGAGTTTCATTAAGACTTAGCGGATTTGCCGGAACCCATGCTGATTGCACTTCGTTCATCCATGTATTCAGGGCGAACACATTTTCGGGTGGGTAGTCCTTGTTCTTGAACAGCGTTTCGAAATACTTGTCGAAAATCTTCGTTTCGCCGTAGGAAAGGTTCGGACGCAGGGTCTGCCAAGCGACAAGATTCTTTGCAAAAGCCGAAAGCTCAACGACATGATCTTTGTTCCTATCGGCGGGCGCAGCTTCGCCCCGCTTCGTCACGAAATAACCCGTTGGGTATTTCAGCTCATACGCCTTCTTTATCGCTAGAACGCGCTTGTCATTGCTGCGCAAATCTCTGGCCTTAACCGCGCTTTGCGAGTTCGTGTTGATCGAAATCTTGTCCGCTCTATCCCGTTGGGGGATTTCGTAGAAGCGGAACAGAATGAAGGCATCGTCAACTTTCTTCACCGTTTCGCTACATGAAAGGATCGTGTTCAAAGACTGACAACCGTTCACGATGCTAAGGCCGGAAAGCGTGAGCGTTTCGCCATCCATTTGCATCTTGTTGCAAAGGGCTGTTACGCCGTTGTGGAAAAAGAAGAAGTCGCTGCGCTTATCACCCAAGATTGAACTGCGAATGCCCTTATTGACCGCATTGCTTGAACCAAGGCTTTGACGGACATTCTTTTGGAAAAGCGTTCCGTCCTTAATACCTGGCAGTTTGATACACTCTTTCAATGGAAGGGCGGCAATCACAACTGGCGTTCCCGCGATTTCATGGAACATGTACTGCACACCAGTAAGCTCCAGTTTGTAGTTGATGCTTGGGTTGTCGGTTTCAATCGCGTAGTCGTAACGGCGTTTCAGTTCTTCGGCGTCGATAACGTGAATTGTCGCATCGAAAGCTTCGTTCTCACTTAGCTTGGCAAGTTCTTCTTGAAAGGTTTGAAGGTCATGTTGTGCTGCTTCTGTTAGCACTCCTGTCGTAATCAGTTCGAAGGAAATTTCGTAGTCTTCGTCTAGAGCGTTTGCCAGTTCGGCAAGCTTGCGCGCCAACTTCGGGTTCGCGACGTTTTGAAGCCGTGCCAAATCCTTGATTTGGAGCCATGAAGAAAACACTTCGCGCAAGGGTTCGGCATCGACCGAACCGCCCTGCGTGAACTTCCCTTGCACGATCCGAACAAGCGACTTGTCGTCGTCTATGATCAGCGCATCAATTTGCTTGTCGTCCGCCCCGTCGGTAATGTCATCACGGGTTTCGTTCATGTCGCGGAAAAGTATATTGCGCAGATACCATGCGACGAACCTTTGCCCGTCGTTGGCAAATTTCTGCTTGAAGTAGTCTGCTGAAATCTGAGCTTTGATAAAATCATACATGCCTGCTGCTTCCTTCGTTTCTATTAATGCCGCTACAGTATTTGGATTATGTTCGTGATCACCTTGTAGTCCTGCCCCAAAGTATCGACGAAGTGCTTGTTGCCGCATTCGATCTTGCGACGTTCATCGGGCCGCAAATCGGAAAGCGTCGTCGTGCCCTTGGTTTCACGAACCAGGTACAGCCGGTTTTGGCCTTCGCCGGTATCCATCACGATAGCCCAATCCGGGTTGTACCCGCCAATCGGGGTTCGTACCTGGAACCAACCGGGCAACTTGACGTATAGCTTCACGCGGGCGTCGCGTTCCAAGGCTTCGGCGAAGGGCCGTTCAATGGTTTCGGAATCGACAACCACGCCTTCATAAACATGGGTTCCACCTGCGTAGGTGTTGGCTTCACTTTTCACCACGTTCGCGGCAAAGGCTTCCATCAGGTCATCGAACTGCGTCTGTTCGTACCATGTGCCATCCCGTTCATACTGAATGCCGCCAACAAGTTGATCAGCAAGCTTGGTCTTGATGATACCAACCAATGCAGCGGCAAATTCGTGCGCGTTGTCCAAGACGGCTTTCGGATCAGGCGCAGCCTTCAAAATGGCAAGCACGGTCTTCCGCCCGATGCGCATCGGTGGCGACGTAGCTTCCATCAAATTTTCCACAATGGATATGACGTTCGGAATGGGAAACCGGCCTTCAAGGTCGATGGCAACGCTTGCATCGGCAAAACGGATGGCTTCGAACATGTCTGCGCCGGTTTTGGCGTTGACCCCTGCAACCTGCACAACGATGCGCGGGCGGCGAACCTTGATGTTCGACATTTCGGCGACAACATCGGCAACCAGCTTGGGGCTATCGACGACCACGGAATAGCGTGTGCGATGCTTGATACGTTCCCACAGTTCTTGAAATTCGGGCTTCAACAGATGGTTCTTGCGCAGCTTCAAGTACGCCTTGTCGCGCGCATTGCCGGGCTTCGGTGGCACACCGTCTTTGCCGTATGCCTTTTCGATTTCCCCCTGTAGGCGGCTGACAAACCCTTCATAAGTTTCGCTTGCGGATACGGTAAGCACGTTGACGCGGGCATCCTGAACCCGTTCGCCGGTCACGCAATCGACGGGTAGACGAACGCCCCGGCCAACCTGTTGCCGACGTTCGGTTTCGCTTCCAACTTCGCGCAAAGTGCAAATCTGAAAGACGTTCGGGTTATCCCAACCTTCTTTCAGGGCGGAATGTGAAAAGATGAACGACACGGGTTCGTCAAAGCTGATCAGGTCTTCCTTGCGCCGCATGATCAGGTCGAATTCGCGGGCTTGTGCAGCCTTGTCTTTGTCGTTTGTGGGCACTTCCTTTTCAACAATCGAGACAACGCCCTTCTTGTTCGTCGTCGATGCGAAGTACGATGCCTGAACGTCCAAGGGGTTTTTGTCCCGCCATTCAGGGAAATCGGCCTTATATTCGTTGAACGCCTTGATGAATAACTGCCGGATAAAGCCGTTGTCGTCGCGAAAGCTTTCGACCCGATCAACGAAGAACAACGACAGAACCTTGACGTTGAAGCCCATGTCCCGAATGCGCTTTTGCTTGCGCATGTGGGTTTGCACCGTGAACCGGATTTGCGCTTCTAGGATCGCTTCCTTTTGGGTTCCCGTTTCCGCGCCCATCGCGATTTCAACGTTGTTCGTGAACCGGATGAACTTCGACTGATAGTTGATTTCGGCAACCTCAAGCCCTTCGTAGTCAGCCCGATTGGTCTTTTCCCACAACTTGAAGCCCTGTTTCAGCTTCATCGTCTTGCGCGTGACCTTGCCCGACTTCGCCTGAACATCGACCGTCACTTCTGCGACGGGCTTCTTCGCGACGATTTCGATATTTTCCAACCTGATATAGGGCAGGTTCGCGTTTTCTTCCGCAATCGCCGCACCAACTTCGATTTGCTTGACCAAGCCTTGCCGGTAGGCGTCATAGGGCGACAGGCGGTACACAAGGCTGTAGGCGTTCTTGTGCGTCGCCGAATAGCGCAAGGCGAACAGCGGGTTCAGCGCAGCCAATGCGGCAACCCGGCTTTCGCTTTCCATGTTCTGCGGTTCGTCCAGGATCAGCACAGGCCGCACCGCCTGCAACAGATGGATGACCGGCGCGTTGCCTTCCTGCCCCTTGCGGATAACGTTCTGTTCCCGCGAAAAGGCGTCGATGGTCATCACCATGATTTCGACGGCGTTCGACGCGGCAAAGCTGCGCACCTGCCCCGGTTGGGCAGCATAAACCGACGAATGAAACGGCGGCAGGCCGGGCAGCGTTGCGAAGTGCTTCTTGGTCTGCCGGATCGTCTTCAACACGCCTTCACGCACCGCAACAGACGGCACGACGATGATGAATTTGGTCAGGCCATAGCGCCCGGCAAGCGCAAGGATCGTGCGCAGATAGACATAGGTTTTCCCCGTGCCGGTTTCCATTTCAACCGAAAAGTTCGGGAACCGCACCTGCCCCCTGCCTTCGAATAAATCGACAGTCTGTTCGATCATGCCAAGGGCGGTGTCTGGCTTTATGCCTGCGTTGGTCTGAACCTGAACAAGGTTTTCAAACACCTGTTCGTCGGACAGGTCCAAGGCGTTCGGTACAACCGTCGTACCCGCCGCTGGCACCAGCCTAGCCCCAATGTGGCCTTGCCCGTCCAGAAGGCCCGTTACCGCCGCTATGGCATCAATTTGGAACTGTTGCGCCCCGTCGAACCGGAATTCCGTCATTTACAGCACCTTCAAGGTGCATTGCAGCGCAAGGTTGGCGGCAACTGTATCGTCAATCGCCGTGTCGCGGCACACGAACAGGTCAGGCTTGGTCAGGCCAAGACGCTTGGCTTGCTCAAGGTCGATGTGTTCGGCCAAGCAGATGGTAAAAGCACGGTCGGTTTCCGGGTCGGACACACGCCAAGACCCTTTCGGGGCAGAGTTGCCCGCCGGGGTGATCTTGGACGTAAGCGGGAAACCTTCGCGCAAAGCGACTTCCCAGATCACGTCTTCGGGCTTCCATCCGGGCAACAGCGTGTCGGCAAAGGCCTCCATCTGTGCGATGTAGCCTTCGGGCGTCATGTCCTTCGTTCCCGCCCAACGGCGAATATTGGTTGTGGTCAGACGGAAGGCGCGGAACCCCTGTGGGATTGCCTGCAAGTCTTCGGCCTTCAACACCCGGCGCAGCCGTTCGCGGGTTACTTCGGTGATCGTCTTCCATCCGGCGGCAAGCGCCGCTTTGCCCGTGCGTTCCTTGGGGTTCACGGCTTCGGGCAGTTGAACGGCAACGAACTTAGCCCCCGGCATTCCACTGGCGGCAAGTCGGATCACCGCTTCGGCGCTTGAACCCGAACCGGCGAAGAAATCCATGATTATTGGCGGCTCGTCACCAGTCGCCATGTACTTGAAAAGCCGCAATAGTTCCTCATGGTCTTTGGGATTGTCAAAGACCTTTGCCCCCATAAGCTTTCTTAGATATTTAACCGAAACTTGTGCTTGAGCGTAGAAGTATGATCCCCGAACTTGCGTCGCCAGCTCCGCATCGTCACTGGTTTCGTCTTCATCGAATTCTTCGGCTTCTTCGTCGTCAAATTCTAGTGCGATTGGTTTAATGTGCGATTTCCGATAGGGCGGCTCGGTATGGTCTTCGCGGAACTCAACTATGCCTTGTTTTATGCGCAGTTCCATCGTTTCAGGTGACGCATAAACCCATCCGCGCTCTGGCACAGCACATGCCTTCTTGGTCTTTGGGTGAAACACATCATAGCGTGGCCCGTCACCACCCGGCCAAGAAATGTTATCGTCCCGCCAAGGTCCGTTCTTATCAACGCGTCTGTATCGGCTCCATTTTCTTGATGGATGCGACTTCGGCAGTTCAGAGAACCAGGTTTGAAGTTCAGATTCTATGGCCTTTGTGTCGTCGCCATGCTTGGCGCGAAGCTGCACGTATTCATCCCAGATTTCCCGCGCGCCCGGCTTTTCTTCGCGCCAAACGGTCTTGGCTTCTTTCAGCGCAGACAACAGCCGTGCATAAACCAGAATGTATTCGTGACCAACCGACAGAAGCTTTGCGTCGTTCTTTCGGCCCTTTTCCCACACCATTTGCGCAATGAAGTTTTCAGGGCCGAACACGTCGTCGCAAAGCTGGCGAAGGTTCGCAACTTCGGCGTCGTTGATGCTGATCAGGATAACGCCTTCATCCTTCAACATCTGCCGTGCCATCGACAGGCGCGGATACATCATCGACAACCAATTCGAATGAAACCGCCCAGCCTTTTCGGGCGCGGTTGTGTTCATGTCGCCGTCTTCGTTCATCTGCCCGGTTTGGGTCAGGTAGGCGGCAAGCGGGTCCGAAAAGTCGTCGTGATAGATGAAGTCGTTGCCGGTGTTGTACGGCGGGTCGATGTAGATCAGCTTCACGCGGCCAAAGTACGACTTGTACAGAAGCTTCAAAACCTCAAGGTTTTCGCCTTCGATGAACACATGCTGCGCTTCGTCGAAGTTCACCGATTGCCCCGGTTCAGGAACCAGCGTCGCCCGCGACGGCGCTTGCAGCATCGCGATAGCATCACGCTTGCCCGGCCATGTCAGCCCGTATCGTTCCGGCCCGGTGGCAACCGCGTCGCCCGCAAGTTCGCCCAAGCGTTCAAGGTCAAGTTGGCCATCGCTGAATGCTTCGGGAACCAAAGCGCGCAAGCGGGCAAGAAGTTCGGCTTTCATGTCGGGCGACGTTTCGTCGATTCTGTCACGTTCTGTCATCATGCCATTGTTCTGGCACAGGCGGCACGTCTAGGGGAAGGATAACAGGCGCCTTTCGGAAGCGATGGCCCGCCCGTCCGGCGCGGGGGCATCAACTGTCGCGGCCACCCCAGCCAAAGGTTCGGGCAAGGACAAACTTCATCGCATATTGCGGGGCTGGCAGGGGTACCCATATGGAAGCGGAATGCTGGCAAGCGCCGCTTGCGGAAGAGGGGAGTTGATGGACACTGTCCTGGACTGGATTACGCTCCAATGGCTGGAAATCTTGGGTGTCGCCATCACCATCGCTGCGTTGATTTATGCGCATCTGGCGTATCAAACGTCCGCTATGGGGCTTGCTCACGCAAAGCAGGCCGAGCTCACCAACCTTCGGATACAGACCAAAGCCGCTCTGAGTGACGCGCGGCAAACCCAAGTTTCGCTTGAGCTTTCCTGCCAGCTTTACCGGGCAAGTTGGGCCAGCCATGAACGAAAGCAGCCGATGACGCTGAGTGCGCCAACGTCATTCGGCCTGTTCAAACGTTCCCCGATTGATGACGTCCAACACAAGGGCAGGCAGTTGCTTCAGCAACTGGACGCTGAGGGAGCGACCGTAGATGCCATGGATTTGCTGGCGTTGGAGGCGTTGCTACAAAAGGCCAAGGCAACGTCGCTGGCCATTCAGGCCCTTTCTGGCAATTTGGAAGGTCCGCCCTGACCTGCCATATTTCGGATCGTGTCCAACTGCCCTTGTGTGGTCATCGGCAGGTAGGAATTGACTGTGGTCGCCTCATTCTCATGCCCGAGGTTCAGTGACCAGGCCTTGCGCTGGGTCCAGTTCTGGCAAAGCACGTCCCCCAGTTCGGTCAACGTCTTGCGGAAGGCGTGCGGGGTGAATTGCGGCATCTGGACGGCGGCAAAGGCCCCCTTGATAATCGTGTTCAGTTTGGCGGCGTTAGAGAAGCCCTTCCGCGAAAGTCCAACATTGGTGAAGCCTTTGCCCTTTACGGCCTGCACATCTGCCTTTGGGAAAAGGGCATCCTCTGGCCCGAACATCGCCACCTCGCGCAGGTAGGTGACATAAGCCGCAAAGCAGTCCCGATAGGCCGGATCGACAGGGAGGAACTGGCAGTGGATTGTCTTGGCCGCCTTAGTATTCACCTCGCGCGCGTCCTGGAAAACATGACCAAGTCCGATATTCACATGCTTGAGCTTCAGGGACGCCACTGCGCCATCCCGTGCGCCGGTCAGCATGAAGAACGCGAACAGCGCCTTGTCGCGCATCTGGAATGCGGTCTCGAACGGCATGGCCTGGAAGGCATGAGCCGCTTGCTGCACCGAAGGGTAAGGGATTTCGCGCTGTTCATGGGCTACCCGCCCGTCCTTGCGCGTGTTGTTGAAGTACTCAACATCGGGATAGGTCAGAACCCGTTTGAACCCCGGCCTGCTTACCAGCCAATGGAAGAATCCCTTCACGAGACGCAAGGTTGCATCGACGGTTGAAGCGCCCAACGGCTTACCCGTCGCCGCACTTTTCTGCCGGTCCAGGTAGGCCTTGAAGTCCATCGCCTGTTGCCGGTGAAACTTCTTGAAGGGCTTGAACTTGGTACTTTCCTCGAACCGCCGGATCGCCGCCTGCACCTTGTCGATGGAAGTGTTATCTTGCCCCTTCGCATGGCGCAGATAGGTGGCGTATTCGTGCTTGATCCGCTCATTCTCTTCAACAAATCTGGCCATCAAATGATCTCCTGTTCTGACCAACATCAGGGCGGGTTTGCCCCGCGTTTCCGCCCGACTCAGCGGGGGGTCGGAAGTGATGGTTTACGCAAGGGTTGGACGGTTCCTTTAGGGTCATTCCCTGTTGCGTATCGTGATGGACAGGATCGGGGCTAGTTCGGCACAAAGGGCGGGGCTGGCAAACTTGCCGCATAGCCCGTGGCAGGTCTCACAAAGCACTTCTAGCCTTCCGCGCGCGGCAGTGTAGGGTTGATAGTCACCGATGCCGCCATAGGCGCGCTTTGGGGCGTTGCAGGCCATGCACAGGAATTGATCCATCGCCAATCGACGTTTTGGCCTTTTCGACCGTTTGCTGATGAAGTCGTTCAGCGCAAAGCCTAGGATCAGGTGCGGCTTTAGGCTGTCGAGAACCTGCAAGCCTGATCGCCGCCATAGCCGCACAGTCTGCGTAGACACGCCCAGCAAGTCTGCCGCGCTATCGTAGGTGTACTGGCTATAGATCTTGACCCGGCGCGCTGAAACGCGCCGGGCCATCAGGCGCGCCCCTCCTTGCCAGGGTCGAACCGACTGGCCTCGGCCCACGTGTTCAGGTCTACACCACGATAGATGATCTTGCGGCCAAGGCGATAGAAGGCGGGGCCAGTGCCCTTGTGCCGCCATTGAGCCAGCTTGTCGCGGTCGCCGATCAACTCAAGCTCAGGGTCGCCTAGGACATAGTTCCGGTTAGTATCGAACAGGTTTTGCATACTCTCAGTCCTCTGCCATTAAGCTGAGAGCGTTTCAGCATGTTCCAACGTCCTTGGGAACAAAGAGTGAAAGTCCGAAAACCGGGTGAAAGAAGGGCTTTGCTTGCAAGCCTTTTGGAAGCCCCTTTTAGCGCCCCATCATCGCATTCGCGATGGGCAATAGACTTCGGTCAGGAAACCCCAATAGACCGGCTAGAGCGTTCACAGGTTGCCGAAGATCGTCATCGGTCAACTGTGCAATCGCCCATGTCGCCGCGTTCCGAACGGATGCTTTGATTTCCAAAATACGAAACACCTCCTCCAGCGCACGGCCAAAGTCCGTCGATGGAAAATTTCCTTCTCGCGACATGCCAAATGTCGGCGGCTTGCCGTTTTCCCTAGAATAGAGACGCGCAAGCCTCAGTGCGATGGTGCGTGCGTAGTAGTTGGGCGGGCGGCTGGACACTGTCCAGAACTGCGCTTCCTGATCCTTCAGTTCAGCAAGGTGCTCACGATAAATCAGATACATGGCTATGATTAAACGCATCGTGCCATAGTGAAAACCTGTGTCAAAAATATTCTTGAGGGCAAGGTCACCGGCAGAATTTAGGCTCTTCTGCCGGGCGTGCTGAACCGCCTTTCCTTCAATGGCCAAGCTAAGTCGATCCAGCATGGCCTTGCGTTCTGGAGTGTCCTTCTCATCGTCCGGAACGATCTGATCAATGATCGATTTCAGACTAGCCATGACAGCCTCCACGGCAGCGAGTTCGACCATGAACTCCTTTTTTGACTCGTGAACGTTTGCGCGAGAAACGTCGATGATAGGAGTGTACTGGCCAAAGAGCGTGCGCGGCTTGTGCTCACGCCCAATCAGCTTGCCCACTACGGCGTTGAGGGAATCCACCTTGTCATCAGCCAGCATAAAGGGATCGTAGGGGCCGCCTTTCGTCATTTCAAGACTGCAGCCAGTGCGACCCTCTAGTTCACTGGATTTGCCTAAAGGTTGCCACAACCTCACCTTTCGGCATTTACTTTCCTTCGCCTGCATTCAAAGGAAAGGCGACTTTGACCACCTTTCCTTCAGCGCCGGACACGAACGCGGACCACCTCTCCATCAATAATCTGCGCTTTTCCAGTAAGTCCGACCGGGCATAAGCCCGCTCCACGTCCGAACCGACCTTGTGTGCTAGGCTCATCTCCGCCACTTCGCGGGGTACGTTCGCCACCTCGGACGCCCAGTCGCGGAAGGTCGAACGGAAGCCATGCACCGTCACACCCTCAAATTCCATCCGGCGCAAGAGCATGAGCATTGCCATGTTTGACAGCGGCTTGTTGCGCTTCTGACCTTCAAAGACGTACTCCGATTTCATCGCCTTTAGTGGTTCGATGATTGCCAGCGTCTCGTCCGTCAACGGCACACGGTGAACTTCGCCGCCCTTCATCCGTTCCGCTGGGCAGGTCCAAAGCCGCGCGTCAGTATCGACCTCAGACCATTCCATTCCCAGGACCTCGCCCGTACGCGACCCGGTCAGGCAAGTGAACTGAAGCGCCTTCGCCGCCATCGCATCCCGCGCCGTCAGGTCCGCGTAAAAGGCAGGGACGTCCTGCCAGCGCATTGCTTTGTGGTGCTTGGGTTTGGCCTTCACCTTGGGCAGAACCTTCGCATCGCCGATTGCGCTGACCGGGTTCTCTCCAGAGCGAAAACCCTTCGACTTGGCGACGTCCAGAACGACCTTTAGCCTTTGAGCCAGTCGCCGCGCGGTTTCGTGCTTTTCAGTCCAGATCGGCGACAGGCACATCAGCACTTCCGGCTGACCGATGGCATCGACCGGCATGCGTCCGATCTTGGGGAAGGCGTAGTCGCGCAAGGTGTTGATCCATTGCGCCTCGTGCTTGTCATTCTTCCACGTTGGCATCCGGTCAATGTGGACTTGCCGGGCAACCTCTTCAAAGGTCGGAATCTCACGGCTGGCGTTGAAACGCGGGTTCAGCCCTTGTTTAGCCATGCGCCGATACTCCAGCGCCCGCTCGCGCGCCTGGTTGAGCGTGACCACGTCCGCCCCACCCAATCCGAAGTCCGTACGTAACGGCGCGCCCTTGACGTTCTTCTGGCCCTTCACGACCACCCGGACAATCCACCGCCGCGCGCCAGACGGATCAACGACAAGGTATAGGCCACCACCGTCGCCATGTCGCCCAGCGCCCAGATTTTCCACCAGCTTCTTGGTCAGCTTTCCGGTCAACGCCATCTTGCATACCACTTTTCATACCACTCAATGTAGCAGTAAAGGAGCAATCGAAACAAATCCAGCTCAAACGCAATCGGTCCCTTCGCTTAACAAAACAAAGGAAAATCGCCACCGATGGCGATTGGTCGAAACCGTACTTTAGAGGTGGGTGGCGGACAGTGAGGGATTCGAACCCTCGAGACGGTTCCCCGCCTACACACTTTCCAGGCGTGCGCCTTCGACCACTCGGCCAACTGT
>LNFM01028575.1_pt1 | contig 13934 bp, 10 predicted proteins | sample 596031 | NCBI WGS metagenome assembly LNFM01 (sample SAMN04254537, study PRJNA301005) | activated carbon metagenome | isolation source: dual media filters at the Ann Arbor, Michigan drinking water treatment plant | place: USA: Ann Arbor
CAGCCATAGAGAGCCAGCTATGCACTGAATTGATGGCTGACCAAGGCTACACAGGCTTGATATGCAAGAACCCTCTCCACGAGGCTTGGGAGGTGCAGGAGCTTAGGCAGCAACCTTGGGACTTGGCTGAGTTCCTTGAATATTTAGAACTACCAAAGAAGACAACAAAGAAGAAGGCTTCATATGGGCTTGGAAGAAATGTCTTTCTTTTTGACAACACCAGGTTCTGGGCATATGCACATGTGCTCAGCTACCGTTTGTCTGGTGCAAAAGAAGAGTTCTTCAAAGCAGTTCTTGATTATGCGGTTCAGAAAAATCAGCAGTTTCCAGCACCCTTGAGCTTCCCAGAAGTACAAGCCACTGCAAGAAGTATTGCCAAGTGGACTTGGAATAAATACACAGGGAGACTGTCTGACGATGACTTCAGCCGTATACAAGCCAAGAGAGGTTCAAAATCTGGAACTGCAAGGCTCTACAAAACACTTGAACAGAGAGTCATGGCAATCCTCTATTCAATGGCTGGATTGAAGCAAAGTAGAATTTGTGAGATTCTTGCAGCACCTAAACAATCGGTCTCAAGATGGCTGGTTGAATAAATTTGTCCCACGAACCATATCAGATATAAGCCCTTGGAAATATCTGACAGCCAGCCTTTAGCTAGAAGTGCGGAGCACTTTCAAACGGTATGCGCAGCACATTAAGCAAAGAATTAGAATAAAAATTGGCGATTTACTGATATTTTGAGCATCGCTATGGGCAAACGTATGCCTTGCATGCTGCAAGCATTTTTTGAAAATCACAAGCTTTGCTTATCATATCCTCACCAACTCGCCTCTTGATAATAAGGTCATGAAAGGTTTGCGCTTTCTTCTTGACCCTCTCAGATTCGCCTTTCAGGGAGAAATGCTGCTTATCGAGCAAGTCTTTGTATTTTTCACCCTTGATATGGAAGTTGAATAAGCTCACCGCACAATCAGGCGCTGGAATCATATTTCTAAAAAAAAGATATCCAGTTACATCCTCAGGTTTTCCACTCTCGTGAATCGCGTGAAGCCAAACATATGTAGATTTTAAATTGCTGTACTCTTTGAAAGATGTTAAGGGTGCATACCATTTTTGTTCTTCTATAACCAGCACTACTCCAGCATAAGGCCGCTCTTTATTAAACATAACTTTCGGCTCAATCTTGCTCAGATAGGCTATGTAGTCGTCAGAAATCGAATATAAAAACATTGTCACCCCTGAATTTTTTCCAAAAAAAAAAGTGGCCTAAGCCACTTTGTTTTTCCGCATTTTGGGCTGCGAAACACCCGATTTAAAGTCCCACATTTTGGGTAGTGGATCACCCGGTTTATAAAGCCCCGCACTTTGGGTGGCGGATCACCCCAATTAAACGCTCGCTTTTCAGACAGCGAATCATCTAGAAGTATGTTGCCACACTGACACCTTTTTGTCAAGTCACTTGCGACAACTCATCACCTTCCTCCAAGCATTTTTGCCAAAAGTTTGCCAATAAACTAAGCGGATTGTTGATAAAGTCTTTAAAATCAACTGCTTATAGTAATGTTATGGTTTGGTGCACCAGAAACAGCCGCCACCCAAAACCAGAACTTCTCTGTCGCTCATCGTGTTCTCCATGTGTAGCAACCCGCGGTCGCTCACTGTAGTGGTTGTGCAAACGCCCGCACCGCACCGAGGAATGCCCCCAGCGCGGCCTGGTCTCTGTCTGTCTTCCACAGACAGTGGGTCTCATAAGGCGGCGTATCCACATCCAGCGGCACGAACACCGCGCCAGGCAGCCCGGCCTGCTGCAGCGCGGCCGGCACCAACGCACAGCCCAGCCCCTGCGACACGATGGACACCACGCTGAGCCAGTGGCGCAACTCAAACCGGATCTCGGGAGAAAAGCCGGCGTCGGCGCACAGGCCGAGGATGCGCTCGTGGTAATCGGGCGAGACAGCGCGCGAGACCACCGCAAACGGTTCACCTTGCAGCCGCGCCAGCGACAAGCGCTTGCGCTTCGCCAGCGCATGGTCCGCCGGCAGGCAGGCCACAAACGGCTGGCTGGACACCAGGATCTGCGAAAAGCCCGCAGGCACGCGCGTGGTGTGCACGAAGCCGATGTCCAGACGTTCGTGCATCAGGTCGATCAGCTGGTCGCTCGAACTCAGTTCGCGCAGCACCAGCCGCAGCTTGGGGTGGTCCACCGCAAAGCCCTGCAGAATCTGCGGCAGCCCGCGGTACAGCACCGTGCCGGCAAAACCGATCTGCAAACTGCCCAGCATGCCCTGCGACACCTCGCGCGCCTCCCGCGCAGCCAGGCCCGCCTGATCGAGCAGCGCGCGCGCCGCTGGCACGAAAGCCTGACCGGCTGCGGTGAGTTGCACGCCCCGGCTGTTGCGGGTGAAGAGCTGGGCGCCCACCGAGGCTTCGAGCTGCTGGATGTTGAGCGAGAGCGGTGGCTGGGTGATGGACAGTCGTTGCGCGGCGCGCCCGAAATGCAACTCCTCGGCCAGCACGAGGAAATAGCGCAGGTGGCGAAATTCCATGAATAGCTTTCCTGTATCAATGGATACTGATTCGATATTAGACAGGTATTCATGCCAGGCGGACAATGCGCGCATTGCCACCTCAACATCCGGAGACACCGACCATGCTTTCCCCCACCAAGGCCAAGGCCAGCTTCAGCTGGGAAGACCCCTTCCACCTCGACGCCCAGCTCACCGACGACGAGCGCGCCGTGCGCGACGCCGCCCACGCCTACTGCCAGGAACGCCTGGCCCCGCGCGTGGTGGAAGCCTTCCGCCACGAGAAAACCGACCCCGCGATCTTTCGCGAGATGGGCGAACTCGGCCTGCTCGGCCCCACCATCCCCGAGGCCTACGGCGGCAGCGGTCTGAACTACGTGTGTTACGGCCTGGTGGCCCGTGAAGTGGAGCGTGTGGACTCCGGCTACCGCTCGATGATGAGCGTGCAAAGCTCTCTGGTGATGGTGCCCATCAACGAGTTCGGCACCGAAGAGCAGAAGCAGAAGTACCTGCCCAAACTCGCCAGCGGCCAGTGGATCGGCTGCTTCGGCCTGACCGAACCCAACCACGGCTCCGACCCCGGCAGCATGGTCACGCGCGCCAAGAAGGTCGCCGGTGGCTACAGCATCTCCGGCAGCAAGATGTGGATCAGCAATTCGCCCATTGCCGACGTGTTCGTGGTCTGGGCCAAGGACGACGAAGGTTCGATCCGCGGCTTCATCCTCGACAAGGGCATGAAGGGCCTCTCGGCCCCGGCCATCCACAGCAAGGTCGGCCTGCGCGCCAGCATCACCGGCGAGATCGTCATGGACGGCGTGTTCTGCCCCGAAGAAAACGCCTTCCCCGAGGTGCGTGGCCTCAAGGGCCCGTTCACCTGCCTGAACAGCGCGCGCTACGGCATCGCCTGGGGTGCGCTAGGTGCGGCCGAGGACTGCTACTTCCGCGCCCGCCAGTATGTGATGGACCGTCACCAGTTCGGCCGCCCCCTCGCAGCCAACCAGCTGATCCAGAAGAAGCTGGCCGACATGCTGACCGAGATCAGCCTGGGCCTGCAGGGTTGCCTGCGCCTGGGCCGCATGAAGGACGCCTCCATCCTCAAACGCAACAGCTGCGGCAAGTCGCTCGACATTGCCCGCATGGCCCGCGACATGATGGGCGGCAACGGCATCAGCGACGAATTCGGCGTGGCCCGCCACCTGGTGAACCTGGAGGTGGTGAACACCTACGAAGGCACGCACGACATCCACGCGCTCATCCTCGGCCGCGCCATCACCGGCATCCAGGCGTTTTCCTGAAGCCTTGAGCCATCTCCCGTGCCACAGAAGCTGGCACGGTTTCTGTTAGCTTCAGGGCATGTTCCTGTCGCTCGATTTCCTCACGCTTCCCCTGCTGGCCGCTGCGGCGCTGGTGTTCCTGAGCGTGCTCGCCGGGGTGGTGTCGGCGCGTGTGGGCTTCTCGTTCCTGCTGGTCTTCCTCACCGTCGGCATTCTGGCCGGCGAGGATGGTCCGGGTGGCTTTGTTTTCAACGACTTTCGCCTGAGCTTCTGGGTCGGCAACGTGGCGCTGGCCGTCATCCTGCTCGACGGCGGGCTGCGCACCGACCTCACCACCTTCCGCACCGGCCTCAGGCCCTCGCTGGTGCTGGCCACGGTGGGCGTGGTGGTGTGCACCGGCATCACCGCCACGGCGGCGTGGGCCCTGCTCGACCTGTCCTGGCCACTGGCGCTGCTGGTGGGCGCCATCGTGGGCTCCACCGACGCCGCGGCGGTGTTCTCGCTGCTCAAATCGTCGGGGGTGAAGCTCAACGAACGGGTGGCCGCCACGCTGGAGATCGAGTCCGGCATGAACGACCCGATGGCGGTTTACCTCACGCTGACCTTCATCGCGGTGGCGCTGGCCGCGATGGCGGGGGAAACGGAGAGCATCACCGCCCTGAGCGTGGTGCGCTCGTTGGTGGAGCAGTTTGGCTACGGCACCATCGCCGGCCTGGCCAGCGGTTTTGGCCTCGCCGGTCTGCTCAAACGCCTGGGCCGCGGCACCGACGGTGGTGGCGGCATCCGGGCCTTGCTCATCGTCTCGGGCGGCCTGGCCGTGTTTGCGGGCACCACCTGGTTCGGTGGATCGGGCTTTCTCGCGGTCTACCTCATGGGCATGATCACCGGCAACCGCGCGCGCCGCCAGGTGCGCACCTCGCTGTCGGCCATGGACGGTTACGCCTGGCTGGCGCAGGCCGGCATGTTCCTGCTGCTCGGCCTGCTGGTGAATCCCACCGAACTGCTGCGCACCATCTGGCCCGCGCTGGGGGTGTCGGCGGTGCTGATGCTCGTGGCGCGGCCGATCTCGGTATGGGTCTGCCTGTCCCCGTTCCGCTTCAACCGGCACGAAATGACCTTCATTTCGTGGGTGGGCCTGCGTGGCGCGGTGCCCATCGTGCTGGCCGTGTTCCCGGTGATGGCCGGCGTGCAGGGAGCGCAGACCTTCTTCAATGTGGCCTTTGTGGTGGTGCTCACCTCCCTGCTGCTGCAGGGCTCCACCATCGCCTGGGCGGCGCGACGCACCCATGTGGCCCTGCCTGACCTGGACGACACCGAACAGGCCCGTCTGGTGTTCGGCGACTTCGTGATGGACGCCAGCACACCGCTGGAAGATCTGTGCGGTTTCTATGGACTGCCGGTGCCCGCGGAATCCAACGTGTCGGTCGGCCAATGGCTGCGCAACGAACTGCACCGACCACCCGTGGTGGGTGATGCCGCCCAACTGGGCAAGGCCGAGGTCAGCGTGCGGGAAATGAACGCCAACCGCATCACGCGCGTGGGCATCAAGCTGGGCTGAGCCATTTCACCGGGTGGGGTTTGCCTTGGCTTTATCCCTGCGAGACAGTCAGCGCAGGGACCGTCGGGTACATTAATAACCCATCGGTCATTAAAATCCATTGCATGCCTGCGCCCCCAGTCACCGAACCCTCCGACGACAGCACCTCCACCGACGCGGGTGCGCCGCAGCGCCGCTCACGGCGCAAGGAAGCGCGCCCCGGCGAGTTGCTGGACGCCGCACTCACGCTGTTCGTGGAAAGAGGCTTTGCTGCGACCCGGGTGGAAGAAGTGGCGGCCATGGCGGGTGTGTCCAAAGGCACCCTGTTTCTGTACTTCCCGAGCAAGGAAGAGCTGTTCAAGGCGGTCGTGCGCGAGAACATCGCGGGTCGCTTCACCGAATGGAACGAGGAGTTCGAGCGCTTCAGTGGCGACAGCGCCGAGCTCGTGCGCTATTGCATGCACTCGTGGTGGGAGCGCATCGGCACAACACCCGCCTCGGGCATCACCAAACTCGTGATGAGCGAGGCCGGCATGTTTCCCGAGATCGCGGCCTTCTACCAGCGGGAAGTGATCGAGCCCGGACACGACCTGATCCGCCGCATCCTGCAGCGCGGTGTGGACCGGGGCGATTTCCGACCCTTGCCCATGGAATACGCGGTCTACAGCCTGATCGCGCCGATGATCTTCCTGCTGATGTGGAAACACTCCGTGGCGCCCTGCTGCCCGGCCACCGCGCAGATCGATCCAGTCGGCTTCATCGATGCCCAGGTCGACTTGCTGCTGACCGGCATGTTGGCCGCCCCCGGCCGCCCCAACGTCTGAATTTCTCAAGTCATCCGCCATGAACACCCGCCGCCCGTTGTCTTTCTGGATCAAGTGGCTGCTGCTCATTGCGCTGGTGCTCGGCATCGCCCTGGGCGTCACGCGCGCGCTGGGCAAACGCAAGGCCACGAACGAGGCGGCCATGGCGGCCGCCGAATCGTTGCAGAAGACGCCCACGTACACGCTCTCACCCGCCGACGTGGTGACGGTGCAAAACATCGCGCTCACCCAGACCATTGCCCTCTCGGGCTCGGTCGACGCCTTGCAGAGCGCCGCCATCAAGGCAAAAACCGCCGGCGAGATCCAGGGCCTGAGCAAACGCGAAGGCGACAGCGTGAAAGCCGGCGAGGTGGTCGCGCGCATCGACAGCACCGAGGCGCAGGCGCGCGTGCGCCAGGCCACGCGCCAGGCCGAGTCGGCCCAGGCACAAGTGGCCATTGCCCGGCGCACCTTCGACAACAACCAGGCCCTGGTGCGCCAGGGCTTCATCTCCAACACCGCGCTGGACACCGCCAGCGCCAACCTCGCCAGCGCCGAGGCCACGCACCAGGCCGCGCTGGCGGCGCTGGACATCGCGCGCAAATCGCTGGCCGACACCACGCTGCGCTCACCGCTCACAGGCCAGATCTCGGCCCGGCTGGTGCAGAACGGCGAACGCGTGGGCATCGACACGCGCGTGCTCGACGTGGTCGACCTCTCGGGCTTCGAGATGGAAGCCGCCATCGCACCGGCCGATGCGGTGTCCGTGCAGGTGGGCCAGACGGCGCGCCTGACGATCGAAGGTCAGCCCGAGCCGGTGCAGGCCACCGTGGCGCGCATCAACCCCAGCGTGCAGGCCGCCAGCCGCAGCGTGCTGGTGTATCTGCGCGTGCCTGCGCAGCCCGGCATGCGCCAGGGGCTGTTTGCCCAGGGGCACATCGTGATCGGCTCGGTCACGGCGCTGGCCGTGCCGGCCTCCACCGTGCGCAACGACAAGCCGCAGCCCTATGTGCAGGTAGTGCGAGAAGGGGCGGTCGTGCATGTGCCGGTGCAGCCGGGCGCCACCGGCCTGCTCGGCAACGAACCCATGCGCGCTGTGGAAGGTCTGCCAGCGGGCACGCAGCTGCTGCGCGCCCAGGCCGGCCTGATCCGCGAAGGCACCGCCGTGCGCCTGAACGCGCCCGCCACCGCCACCAACTGAGCAGTCCACCATGTGGTTCACCCAGGTCTCGCTGCGCAATCCGGTGTTCGCCACCATGGTGATGGTGGCCTTCGTGGTGCTGGGCATCTTTTCGTTCCAGCGCCTGCAGGTCGACCAGTTCCCGAACATCGACTTTCCGGTGGTGGTGGTGACCACCGCCTACCCCGGCGCATCGCCCGAGATCGTGGAGTCCGAGGTCACCAAGAAGGTCGAAGAAGCGGTGAACGCGGTGGCCGGTGTCAGCACGCTCACCTCGCGTAGCTACGAAGGTTCGTCGATCGTCATCATCGAGTTCCAGCTCACGGTGGACGGGCGCAAGGCGGCCGAAGACGTGCGCGAGAAGATGGGCATCCTGCGCCCGGTGCTGCGCGACGAGGTGGAAGAGCCGCGGGTGCTGCGCTTCGACCCGGCGGCTCGCTCCATCTGGTCGGTGGCCGTCATTCCAGAGGCCGTGAACGGCAAGACACCGAGCGCGGTGGAACTCACCACCTGGGCCGAACAGACTTTCAAGAAGCGCCTGGAAAACGTGCGCGGCGTGGGCTCGGTCACGCTGGTGGGCGGCACGCAGCGCGCCATCAACATCGAGCTCAACCCCTCGGCCATGGAAGCGCTGGGGGTGACCACCGAGCAGGTGACCAGCGCCGTGCGCAACGAGAACCAGGACCTGCCGGTGGGCACGCTCAAGACCGGCGAGAGCGAGCGTGTGGTGCAGACCCGCAGGATTTCGGCGACATCATCGTCGCGCGCCGGGCCGGCCAGGCGGTGCGCCTGTCGCAGGTGGCCACGGTCAACGACGGAACCGAAGAGGTACAGAGCCTCGCGCTCTACAACGGCCAGCGCACGCTGCTGCTGCAAGTCCAGAAGGCGCAGGACGAAAACACCATCGCGGTGACCGATGGCCTGAAGGCGGCGGTGGAAAACCTGCGCGCCGAGCTGCCGCCGGGTATCCGGCTGGAGCAGATCGCCGACGGCTCGCGGCCCATCCGCGTGTCGGTGGACAACGTGCGACGCACGCTGATCGAAGGTGCGCTGCTCACGGTGCTGATCGTCTTCCTGTTCCTGAACTCGTGGCGCTCCACCGTCATCACCGGCCTCACGCTGCCCATCGCACTCATCGGCACTTTCTTCTTCATGAACCTCTTCGGGTTCACCATCAACATGATCACGCTGATGGCGCTCACGCTCTCGGTGGGTCTTCTGATCGACGATGCCATCGTGGTGCGTGAGAACATCGTGCGCCACGTGCAGATGGGCAAGACGCCGTACAACGCGGCCATGGAAGGCACGCAGGAAATCGGCCTGGCCGTGCTGGCCACCACGCTGTCCATCGTGGCGGTATTCCTGCCCATCGGCTTCATGGGCGGCATCATCGGCAAGTTCTTTCACGAGTTCGGCATCACCATGGTGGCGGCGGTGCTCATCTCGATGTTCGTGAGTTTCACGCTCGACCCGATGCTGTCGTCGGTGTGGCACGACCCCGAGATTGAAAAACACGGCAAGGGCGCTGCACCGCGTACGCTATACGACAAGACCATCGGCCGCGTCACCGGCTGGTTCGACCGTTTCCAGGACGACCTGGCCGACACCTACCAGACGACGCTGCGCTGGTCGCTCAAACACAAGCTGGCCACGCTGGGTGTGGCGCTGGCCACCTTCATCGGGAGCTTGTTCGTGCTGCCGCTGCTGGGCACCGAATTCGTGCCCAAGGCCGACTTTTCGGAAACCTCGCTGAGCTTTCACACGCCGGTGGGCTCGTCGCTGCAGGCCACCGAGGCCAAGACGCGCGAGGTCGAGGCCATCCTGCGCCAGTTCCCCGAGGTGAAATACACGCTGTCCACGCTGAACACAGGCATTGCGCAGGGCACCATGTACGCCAGCGTGTATGTGCGCCTGGTCGACCGCAAGGACCGCACGCTGAGTGCAGACGCCATGTCGGCCCAGCTGCGCGAGCGCTTGCGCAGCGTGCCCGGCATCACCGTCACGCACGTGGGCCTGCTGGACGCCGTAGGTGGCAACAAGCAGGTGGAGTTCTCGCTGCAGGGGGACGATCTGGCCGAGCTGGAACGTCTGAGCGCCTCGGTGATGGAGCGCATCCGGCCCATCGTGGGTCTGGTCGATCTGGACGCCAGCGTGAAACCCAACAAGCCCACGGTGGACGTGAAGTTGCGGCGAAAACTGGCGTCTGACGCCGGCATGAACGTGGCGGCCGTGGGTGGCGCGCTGCGCACGCTGGTCGCCGGTACCACGGTGGGCAACTGGCGCGCCCAGAACGGCGAGAGCTACGACGTGAACGTGCGCCTGGCGGCCAGCGAACGCGAACGCGCCAGCGATCTTGAACAACTGCCCTTCATGGTCGGCACCGCCGCCGACGGCACCGCCCGCGTGGTGCGCCTGGGCCAGGTGGCCGAGGTGGTGGCCTCCACCGGCCCCAACCAGATCAACCGACGCAACCTCAACCGCGAGGTGTCGATCAATGCCAACGTGTTCGGCCGCTCTGCCGGCGAGGTGTCGGCCGAGATCAAGCAGGTGCTCGACAGCACGCCTTTCCCGCCTGGCTACCGATACGAGTTCGGCGGCTCCACCAAGAACATGCAGGAATCGTTCGGCTACGCCATCTCGGCACTCGCCCTGGCCATCATCTTCATCTACATGATCCTGGCCAGCCAGTTCCAGAGCTTTCTGCAGCCACTCGCCCTCATGACGGCGCTGCCGCTCACGCTGATCGGCGTGGCGCTGGCCTTGCTCATGTTCGGCTCCACCATGAGCATGTTCTCGGTCATCGGCATCGTGCTGCTGATGGGCCTGGTCACGAAAAACGCGATCCTGCTGGTGGACTTTGCGATCCGCGCACGCAACGGCCTGGCCGGTGAGGCCCCGATGGACCGCGAGTCCGCCCTGCTGCTGGCGGCCCGTGTGCGGCTGCGCCCCATTCTCATGACCACGCTGGCCATGGTCTTCGGCATGGTGCCGCTGGCGTTTGCACTGACCGAAGGCTCGGAACAGCGCGCGCCCATGGGCCAGGCCGTCATCGGCGGGGTGATCACCTCGTCGCTGCTCACCCTGGTGGTGGTGCCGGTGGTGTACTGCTACATGGACGATCTCGCACAGTGGTTCCGCCGCAAGCTCGGCATGGGCCCCAAGTTGGCTGAGCCTGTGGTGTCCGCTCCGTAAAATCCAGCCATCCCTTTCCATCTTCCAGACGCCCTCCAGGAGCCCCCTCCATGACGACGACCACCGCGCCGACCATCCACACCGGCTTTGACCAGGCCCGCTTCAACATGATCGAGCAGCAGATCCGCCCTTGGGAGGTGCTCTCCCCCCAGGTGCTGGAACTGCTGTCGCGCATCCACCGCGAAGCCTTCGTGCCCGCCGCGCACCGCGCCCTGGCCTTTGCCGACATGGAACTGCCCCTGACCCACCCCGCCGTGGACGGCCAGTGCATGCTGGCGCCCAAAGTCGAAGCCCGCCTGCTGCAGGACCTGGACCTCAAGCCCACCGACAAGGTGCTGGAAATCGGCAGCGGCAGCGGCCACATGGCCGCCTTGCTGGCCAGCCTGGCGCACAGCGTGGTTACGGTCGAGATCGACCCCGTGCTGGCTAGCACCGCGCGCGAGAACCTGCGCAACGCCGGCATGGCCAACGTCGAGGTCAAACACGCGGACGCCGCCGCGCAGGGCTTTGCCGCCTGCAGCGTCAACGGCCCGTTCGACGCCATCCTGCTCAGCGGCTCGGTCGCCGAGATCCCGCCCGCCTTGCTGGCCCTGCTGGCCCCCGGCGGCCGATTGGCGGCCATCGTCGGCCATGAGCCCATGATGCGCGCCACCATCGTCACCCGCATTGCCGATGCCTCGTTCCAGACCGCCCAACCTTGGGACACCGTGGCGCCGCGCCTGCTGAACTTTCCCGAGCCCTCGAGCTTCCGCTTCTGAGGCCTTTGTTCAAGGACACCCATGAAAGCGATTCAACCCGGCCAGCTCGACACATGGCTCACGCAGGTGGCCAGCGAGGTGCCCACAGGCGGCATGCCCGTGGTGCTTGACGTGCGCGAGCCCTGGGAACTGCAGACCGCCAGCGTTCAACCCGTCGGTTTCGAGCTGCGCCACATCCCCATGCGCAGCGTGCCCCAGCGCCTCGCCGAGCTCGACCGCGACCAACCCATCGCCTGCCTGTGCCACCACGGCATGCGCAGCGCCCAGGTGGCGAACTTCCTGATCAACCAGGGATTCACGCAGGTGGTGAACATCCACGGCGGTATCCACGCCTGGTCGCAGGAACGCGACCCCGCTGTTCCGGTCTATTGACCGACCACGCCACCTCTGGTCATTCGCTCGCCATTCGTTTCAAAGGAACTCCATGACAGTCCCGCACGCAGCCGCTTCCCAGGGGAGCCGCCCTTCTTCCATGAGCCGACTGGCTGTTGCCGCCTGGCTGGCGCTGGGTGCGGCCTCGGGTGCACACGCGCAAAATCTGGTGGAGCTCTATGAAGCGGCGCGCGGTTTTGACGCGACCTTCCTCTCAGCCCGCTCGCAATACGAAGCCAACCTCTTCCGCGCCGACCAGGCCAAGGCAGGCCTCCTGCCCCAGGCGGGTCTGGGCGCTGCTGCCAGCTGGGCGCGGCGCGACATCAACGGCGGCCCCGACACCAGCAGCAACAGCCAGAGCGCGACACTCTCGGCCAGCCAGCCGCTGTACCGCCCGGTGAACCAGATCAACAACGACCAGGCCCTGCTCTCGGTGGACGTGGCCAAGGCCGCGCTCACGCTGGCCGAACAAGACCTGATCGTGCGCACCACGCAGGCCTACTTCGACGTGCTCGCCGCCACCGATACGCTGGCCTTTGTGCGCGCCCAGAAGACCGCGGTGGGCGAACAGCTCGCAGCGGCCAAACGCAACTTCGAAGTCGGCACCACCACAGTGACCGACTCGCGCGAAGCGCAAGCCGGTTTTGACCTGGTCGTGGCACAGGAGATCGCCGCCGAGAACGACCTGCGGGTGAAGCAGCTCACGCTGAACCAGCTGGTGGGTCGGGCCGCCGTGTCACCCAAGCCCCTGGCTGCGCCGGTGGTGCTGCCGCCCTTGCTGCCGGCCGACCCGCAAGCCTGGGTGGCGCTCAACGACGCGACACATCCCACCATCCTGCAAGCCACGCGCGGGCTGGAAATCGCGCAGCTGGAAACCCGCAAGGCCGAAGCCGGCCACAAGCCCACGGTGGACCTGGTGGCCCAGTACCAGGTGGCGCGCGCGCCCTCCACGCTCACCCTGACGCAGAACACCGTGCGCAGCAACAACGCCAGCGTGGGCGTGCAGTTCAACATGCCGCTGTTCGCCGGCTACGCGATCCAGAACCGCGTCAAGGAAACCATGGCGCTCGAAGACAAGGCCCGCACCGACCTGGAAGCCGCCAAACGCGGCGTGGATCTGGCCACGCGCAGCGCGTTCCTGGGTGTGCTGTCGGGCCAGGGCCAGGTGAAGGCACTGGAAGCAGCCGAGGCCTCCAGCCAGAGCGCCCTGGACGCCAACCGCCTGGGCTACCAGGTGGGCGTGCGCATCAACATCGACGTGCTCAATGCACAAAGCCAGCTCTTCCAGACCAAACGCGATCTGGCCCAGGCGCGCTACAACGTGCTGCTCGGCGGGCTGCGTCTGAAGCAGGCCAGCGGGCGGCTGGTGCCTGAGGATCCTGAACCACTCGGCTCAGCGGGTGCTGGCTTCAATCTCGGCCAACACCGCTTGCTCGGGTGCGGGCAGATCACCCGCCATCACCGCACGCAGGTATTGGCGGCGCATGCGCACCTGCAGCTCGCCCTTGTTTTTCTTGAGCAAGGGAATGCCCAGCAAACGGATGCTGGCGAAACAGAACGACGAGTGGAAATTGCGCTTGTTCACCACCGCACGGATGTGGTCGATGGCCTGCGTGCGCCAGGCCTCTGACGTGGCGTCGGCCTGCAGCAGCGCGTCCCGTGCCCGCTCCAGCCCTGGGTCGGTGTAGGCGCCGTACACCAGTGTCTGGCGCAGGAACGCCGCGGACTGCTGCTCTACCGCGGCCATGAACCGGTCCCTGGAGTAAAGCCCTTCGCTGGGAACACCGGCGGCAAACAGCGTGCGCGAAAAACCGCGCTCACCCCGTCGCACAGTGAGGTATTTGTTGCTGGTCGATACGTAGTCGTTCCAGTAGTTGACGAACACCTCCGAAGTCAACACAGCACGTTTGATCAGGAAGAAGTACGACAGGAAAATGCCGGCATGCTCGGAGTCCGCCTCGGGCAGATCCACATGCCGCAATGCGCCCAGAAATCCGGCGTTGGAAGCTTCCATCGACGCGAGCATTGTTTCGTTCGGGTCGAGCGGAAACCACACGCTGTCGTTGAGGATGATCAAACTCTCCGGCGACACGCACCAGTGCCACAGCAGGCGAATTCCGTCGCGGTAACCACCGAAGTCGTAGCCGAAGTTGGGTCGCTCAACAAAGCGCCACACCCAGGGGCCCAGAGCCTGTTCGTCGGCTGCAGACACCGGTGAATTGGCCACCAACACCACCGAGTAGCCGCGCTCGCTGAGGTGGCGGCAAGTGGCCACCGCAGAGGCCGACAT
>LNFM01009660.1_pt1 | contig 13933 bp, 17 predicted proteins | sample 596031 | NCBI WGS metagenome assembly LNFM01 (sample SAMN04254537, study PRJNA301005) | activated carbon metagenome | isolation source: dual media filters at the Ann Arbor, Michigan drinking water treatment plant | place: USA: Ann Arbor
GGAATATTAAACATGATATCGCCGCCGTCCTTAGCGGGAGTCGGCGCGATTAACCAGCCCTGCATTAAGCAGGTTGATATAGCTGATCGGGGCCAGGGAAGCTTCGATCGCGGACGCCGCTCGCATATTCGCGCACGGCCTCTTCGACCGACACACCCATATTGCCGAATTTCTTCACGAATTTGGGAACCCGGTCGAACAGGCCGAGCATATCTTCGGTGACCAGCACTTGCCCGTCACACTGCGCCGACGCGCCGATGCCGATGGTTGGGCATGCGATCTTGTTGGTGATTTCAATAGCGATGGGTTCGAGCACGCCTTCGATCACCATAGCAAACGCGCCGGCGTCCGACATCGCGACGGCATCTTCGACCAGCGATTTTGCTTCTTCGGGGCTTTTGCCGCGAACACCGTAACCGCCCAATATGTTGACTGCCTGCGGGGTGAGGCCGACATGCGCCATGACTGGAATGCCGCGTGAGGTCAGAAATTCGACGGTGGGGGCGAGCACTTTGCCGCCCTCCAGTTTTACTGCAGCGGCACCAGTTTCTTTAAGCAAGCGCGCGGCGTTGGTGAACGCCTGTTCGGGTGATGCTTCGTAAGAACCAAAGGGCATGTCGACGATGACCGCGGCATGATAGCTGCCGCGAACCACTGCCGCGCCGTGCGCCGCCATCATCTCCATTGTGACCGCAACCGTGTGCGGCAGGCCGTAAATAACCTGCCCAAGGGAATCGCCGACAAGCAGCATGTCGCAATGCGGATCGAGCAATTGCGCCATGCGGACGGTGTAAGCCGTCAGCATAACCAGCGGCTCGCCGCCCTTGCGTTGCCTGATGCGCGGCACAGTAAGCCGCTTCATCGGTGACGGCGTCGGGTTCGCGCGGCTGGTGGACGTGTCGAAGGTGAGCGTTTGGGGGCGTGTGGACATGGGGCAGGGCCTAGCCGCTAAACGCGATTTGCAAAAGCATGAAAGGCCGAAATGTTATAAATATTTGACTCAATGTTAAATTAAGCTAACATTGAGTGCGAATCAAATAACATTGGATTAGGTAAGATGTCGTTCCGCGAGAAAATTCACTGGGTTGCATTTATTTGCATGACGTTAGCGTTCGGCTGGTATTTCCTGGCTTACCCATGGTCGGCATTGAACTCTCCAGCCGGCGTGGCCGCAACGTCTGGCATGCTCTTGCCGGTTACAATTGCCATCCTCGTGCCAATGTCGGTGCTGACCGGTATCTTTGCGATTCGTGCACCGAAAGAAGCGCACCTTAAAGAGGACGAGCGCGAGAAGACGATCCATCTTAGGGGCACGCATATGGCCTATTATCCGCTGGTTCTGGGCGTTTGGGCCAATCTATTTGCGATTTTCTTCCATGTAAGCGCAGCAGCTCAGTTGAACTTGTTGATCGCAACGGTTGTGCTCGCCGAACTTGTCCGTATCGGCGCGCAGCTCTATTATTATCGCCGAGGATATTGAGCGATGGCACCCGCTCCCTTCACCAACGACATCAAAACCCTGCGGTTTCTAACTGGAGAAATGACTCAAGGCGACCTTGGTGACAAGGTTGGCGTGACCCGACAGACAATTGCCGCCATCGAACAGGGCAAATATTCGCCTTCGCTCGAGGTCGCGTTTCGTATCGCCCATGTGTTCGGCAAGCCGCTCGATGAGGTTTTTCGCTGGACCAGCGACATCGCTTAGTGCTGCGCAGACAAGCGGCACTGGAGGCCTGGATATTCGCTCCCCAGCTACGTTCAGGCCTCCATCCTATTTCGAAAAGGAGGCAACCGCTTCAGCGACATTGTCGCTGAAAAAACCATCGATTCCCGTGGCGAGGAATGCCTTCATCTCCGATTGCATATCGCCGATGCCGCGCGGATCGATACCTGATTTTTGGGCCAGCGGCAGGAAGTAATTCTCGCGGCGAAATGTCCACGGATGGACGGCAAGCCCGACTTTGTGCGCATCGGCGACAAAGCTAGTGGGCTCGCCCAGATTACCGAGCAACGTGCGCGGAATGACCAGTCCTTTGTTAGGACCAACACCGTCAGCATAGGTGGCAACTGCCTTAAGGCCCTCGGATGTCGCCATCGCGGGATAGGTCAGATCTGGGCGATCGGGTGGACTGCCTTTTTCGTCCATGAGCTGTACGAGACGAAGCTTGGTCTTGCCGCGCAATGCCTTTAGATTTTCGACTTCGAAAGACTGGATGAAAACCGGCGCGGTCTTTTCGGTGTGGCCGTATTTTGTCAGCAGCGCGAGCAACGGTGCTTCGTGCGGCAGGCCTATAGTGGCGAAATAACTTGGATGCTTGGTTTCCGGATAGACGCCCACGCCTTTCGCTTTTGCCAGTTCCAGTATTTCGTCGAAAGTCGGCACTTCGAACTGCCCGTCATAAGCCATATTTGCCTTACGCAGTTGGGGCAGCCGCTCTTTGGCACGCAAGGTTTTTAGCTCAGCCAATGTAAAGTCTTCGGTGAACCAGCCGGTCATTTGCTGGCCATCGATGGTCTTGGTCGTTTTGCGGTTGGCAAATTCCGGCTTAGCCGCCACGTCCGTCGTTTCGGAAATCTCGTTCTCGTGCCGCGCGACCAGCACGCCGTCTTTGGTCAGCACCAGATCGGGTTCGATGAAATCAGCACCCTGCTCAATCGCCAGCGTGTAGGCCGCAATCGTGTGTTCGGGACGTTCTCCGCTAGCCCCGCGATGCGCGATGACGATGGCTTTGTCGTCTAAAGGTTTTTCCATGGCTTGGCTTTCCGAGACCGAACAGGCGGGAAGGATGGCGGCGATGAGCAGCGGGAGGAATAATTTCATGCTGCGGGCATTGCGCAGGCCTGTGTCAGCCTGATGACAATCGGGCTGCACCCTCATCAACCGACTTCGACACCCTTCCAGAACGCGATCCGGTCGGTGATCTCGGCCGCCGCCGATTTAGGCTCGGGATAATACCAGGCCGCGTCGGTGTTGGTTTTGCCGTCGACGACCAGCGAATGATAGCGCGCGGTACCCTTCCATCCGCATACCGACGTCGTGTCGCTGCCTTGCAGATAATCGACGTTGACCGCGTCGCGCGGGAAATAATGATTGCCCTCGACCACGACGGTATCATCCGATTGCGCTATAATCGCGCCATTCCAGTGTGCGGTGACCATGATATTTCCTTTGGTTAGAATTTCACCGCATCATAGACAGCCGGGTTGAAACCGACCAGCAGAGTTTCACCGCCTTCGACCACGGGGCGTTTGATCATGGACGGGTTGGCGAGCATCAAAGCGATGGCCTTTTTCTCGTCAATTTCGGCCTTGTCGGCATCAGGCAGCTTCTTGAACGTCGTGCCTGCTTTGTTGAGCAGCTTTTCCCAGCTGACCTGCTTGCTCCAGCGTTCAAGATCAGCCGCCTCTACGCCTGCTTTTTTATAGTCGTGGAACTGATAGGTCACGCCGCGCGCATCAAGATACACCCGCGCCTTTTTGACCGTATCGCAATTGGGAATGCCGTATAAAGTGATGGTCATATGGAGTTTCCGTGATTGATGTTGATCTTATGCACTGTGGCAACCGTGATGGTTTATGCGGGTGGCATCATTTATAATGTTCCCGCCGATCGCCAAAATCCCGGACGCGTTTGCGCCATGCCTTGTAACTTCCCGGTTTCAGATTGCTGCGCATTATCGCCTTTATCTGGTCGGGCGAAACGCCGTGTTGCGCCGAAATCGTGGTAAAGCTGACATGGTCTGACAGCGCCATTTCGATGATTTCGCTAATTTGACTGGGCGTTAGAGCAGAGGTCGTCATTACAATGGCCAGTGATCGGTGTCATGATCGGGGTGTTGATGATTGCTGGCCTTGATGGCTGTAACATGCTCGGCCATCGTCTCCTCGGTGGTGCCTTCGGAAGTCAGCGAGCCAATGTCACTGAACCAAGGCATCCGCGCCTCTTGGCCAAACTGACCCTGTGGCGGGAACACTGCGGGGTTGTCGAGCGACCCGGTGGTTATGTTCAGATGTTTGCTGGTGGCGTAATCATAAAGCAGCGGCGTCCCGCAATCGCGGCAAAAGCCGCGCGTGACTGGATCAGAGCTTTTGAATAACGCCGGTTCACCCCGCGTCCATTCAAACGCCTCGCGCGGAATTCCGATGAGCGCGGCAAAGAAATTCCCCACCGCCTTCTGGCACATCCGGCAATGGCAGATGTGCGAGCTGTCAAGGACTGCGTTCGCACGATAGCGGACCGCGCCGCACTGACAGCCGCCGGAGATAGAGGTTTCGATGCGGTTCATAAGCCAAACAGCTTTTGCCAGCGCGGGTTGGATCGCGCGACCCGGACGAGAAACGGACAAGTTGGCCGCGCCTTGATGCCCATCGCCTCAATCTCAGCAAATACGCCTTTAGCGAGCCGCCCGCCCGCGCCGGTCCCACGTAGGGATGGTGGGACCTCGGCATGCGGGAGAACCATGATATCGCCATCCCAGCGGAACGTGACATAGGCGTCGCCAGCGTCGGTCCGCATTATGAACCGATTGCGGTCGGGTTCATATTGGATTGGCATGGTCACTCCCACTCAATCGTTCCCGGTGGCTTGCTGGTGTAGTCATACACCACGCGATTGATGCCCTTCACCTCGTTGATGATTCTTGTCGAAACGCGGCTCAGGAAGGCGCTTTCGAAGGGGTAGATGTCAGCGGTCATGCCGTCGGTCGAGGTAACTGCACGGAGCGCGCAGACATTGTCGTAGGTGCGGCCATCGCCCATCACGCCGACAGTGCGGACGGGGAGGAGGACGGCGAATGCCTGCCAGATTTGGTCATATAATCCGGCATTCCGGATTTCTTCCAAATACACCGCGTCGGCCAACCTTAAAACATCGCAGCGTTCCTTGGTAACTTCGCCGGGAATTCTGATGGCAAGGCCGGGGCCGGGGAAGGGGTGGCGGCCGACGAACTGGTCGTTGAGGCCAAGCTCGCGGCCCAATGCGCGCACCTCGTCTTTGAACAATTCGCGCAATGGCTCGACCAATTGCATATTCATGCGAGCAGGCAGGCCGCCGACATTATGGTGGCTCTTGATCGTGACTGAAGGCCCGCCGGTGAACGACACGCTTTCGATAACATCGGGATAGAGCGTGCCTTGCGCCAAAAAGTCCGCACCGCCGACTTTCTTCGCTTCTTCCTCAAACACATTGATGAATTCGCCCCCAATAAATTTGCGTTTGGCCTCGGGGTCGGTGACGCCCGCCAGACCCATCATGAAGCGTGCCTCGGCGTCGACCACCACTAGCGGGATATTATAATGGTCGCGGAACAGTGTCTCGACCTGTTCGCGCTCGTTCATGCGGAGCAGGCCATGGTCGACAAACACACAGGTCAACTGCTCGCCAATGGCTTCGTGGATCAGTATCGCCGCAACCGAGCTATCGACGCCGCCCGACAGCCCGCAAATCACACGCCCCGAACCGACCTGCTCACGGATTTCGGCAATCTTGGTGGCGCGGAATTCGGCCATCGTCCAGTCGCCGGCAAGCCCGCAAATCTTGTGCACGAAGTTCGAAATCAGCTTCGCGCCATCAGGGGTGTGCACGACCTCGGGGTGAAACATCGTCGTGTAATATTTGCGCTCTTCGTTGACGCAGATCGCGAACGGCGCATTGGGCGAGGTGCCGATGACTTCGAAGCCCTCGGGCGCAACGGTTACCCGGTCGCCGTGGCTCATCCACACCGGATAGCTGCCACCGACGTCCCAGAAACCGTTGAACAACGGACTGGATTTCAGGATTTCGACATCGGCGCGGCCAAATTCCGCCGCATGACCGCCCTCGACAGTGCCGCCCAACTGCGTGCACAATGTCTGCTGGCCGTAACAGATGGCTAAGATAGGAAGGCCGCTGTCGAGCACGACTTGCGGCGCGCGCGGGCTGCCCTCTGTAGTGACCGATGCTGGCCCGCCCGACAGGATAACGCCCTTAGGCTGCATCCGGGCAAACGCCTCGGCTGCCGTGTTGAACGGGGCGATTTCCGAATAGACCCCGGCCTCCCGCACACGGCGGGCGATGAGCTGGGTCACCTGGCTGCCAAAGTCGATGATGAGGATGGAATCGCTGGGCTGTATTGTCATGGCCAGCCGATAAGGGCTGCCGCCGCCGCTGTCCAGTTGTCACCAGCGACTTTGCCCTTTGCCCGCAGCGACCGGCATGCTCTATAATGCGACCGTGACCAAACCCGACACCCGCCGCGCCGAAATTGTTGAGCGCCTGACCGAATATGTGCTGGCTGAAGGGCTGTCGGCATCCAGCTTGCGTCCGCTGGCCAAGGCAGCGGGGACCAGCGACCGGATGCTACTCTATTATTTCAAGGACAAGTCGGAGATTATCACCGCCGTTTTGCAGCAGATTTCTACACAGTTGGTGGAGATTGTCGGTACGCACACGGCCGCCGAACCACTGCCTGTTGATGCACTGCGCCGCAAATTGGCGGGCATCGTCTTTGAAGACGCGTTGTGGCCCTATATGCGGATCTGGCTTGAGGTCGCTTCACGTGCTGCCATGGGCGACCCTTATTACCGCGCAGTGGGTGAGCAGATTGGTCGGGGATTTCTCGAGTGGGGCAAAATGCAACTGAAGTTCGACAGCGATGCGCAGCGCGATATCGATGCCGCTCGGTTGCTCGTCAGCATCGAAGGAATGCTGTTCCTGAAAAGCATCGGCCTTGACGACATAAATGCCAAGGCACTTTAGCGCCGTTGTGCCGCCCGCGCCGGTCCGAGCAACATGGCCGCAATGTCCCCCTTTGCCTGATAGCTTACCACAAGCAGATAGCCCGCCAGAAACGGCGCGCCAAGATTAAAGGCGGCAAATCCAAGAACGAGCCCTGCCACGGTAAATTGGTGTCGCCATGCGACCCAGAATCCGGAAAATATTAGAAAGCATAAAAAGTCGAGATTGAACTGCCCGCGCCACGTCATGTCCGCCATGTCGCCGAAAAATATTGGATAAAGCCCCATGCCGTGGTTTGCGATGGTGATTCCAGTGTAGATGTTGACGGTCACGATCACGGCAACAAGGAAAAGGCGAAACAAAGTCATGACAAAGTCCCCATAAATTGAAGACCCCTGATAACGAAGTGTAGCGACTGCTACAATATCTATTTTAGTCGGTGAGTTCGACCCATGTTGGCGCATGATCGCTGGCCTTTTCACGGCCGCGATGTTCCTTGTCGACGCCGCAAGACGTCAGCCGATCGGCGATCGCCGCGCTGAGGAGCAAATGGTCGATGCGAAAGCCATGATCGCGTTGCCATGCGCCGGCCTGAAAATCCCAATAGGTCCAGATGCCGCCTTGCGGATAATGCGTAGCCAGCGCGTCGGTCCAGCCTTGCGCCAGAAGCGTGCGATAGGCTGCAATGCTTTCCGGCTGCCGGAGCGCGTCGTCGAGCATTGCCGACGCTGCCCAGATATCGTTCGGCGTGGGAATGACATTATAATCGCCCGCCAGCACCGCTGGGATTTCCGCCTCGAGTAGCTCCGCCGCGCGCGCCTGCAACCGGCGCATCCACGCCAGTTTATAATCGAATTTTGGCCCCGGTTGCGGGTTGCCGTTGGGAAGGTAAATGGTGGCCACGCGAACACCGAACACATCGGCCTCCAGATAGCGCGCATGTTCGTCCTCCGGATCGCCGGGCAAAGTGCGCTGCGCCTCGACTGGCTGCGCACCTTTGGCGAGGATAGCAACGCCGTTAAACGCTTTTTGACCGTGCCAAATCGCGCCGTAACCTGCGCGTTCGAATTCCGCGACGGGGAAACCTTCGTCTTGCGATTTGACTTCCTGCAGGCAGGCGATGTCAGGCTGCGTTTCCTCCAGCCATTCGAGCAGACGGGGCAGGCGGGCTTTGACGCCGTTGATATTGTATGTGGCAATGCGCATAGTGGGGTTAGAACCCTCCAAATATCCGTTCGAGGTTTGAGGCCATTTTGCTTGGGGCTAGGCGGCAAGTCGCAGGCATAGAGGTTCTATGTCAAGGCTTGCCAACGACGCCATGAGCAAAATGGGTCAAATCCTTCGGACGTCAAAATGGCTTCGATCTCGAAACAAAATGCACTTGCAGGATTGGACACATCCCGTCGGCGTGCATTTTGCTTCAATATCTTTGCCATTTTGGCGCCTCGGACGGATATTTGGAGGGTTCTAACCCCAAACCCTAGCGATTGCGGCCTAACGCATCAAACCGAAAAGCTGGAGCCGCAACCGCAACCAGCCTGCGCTTGCGGATTGGTGACCTGAAAGCTTTTGCCGCCGAGCGACTCAACGAAATCAATCGCGGAGCCGCGTACCAAATCGAGGCTGATCGGATCGACTACTAGCGATGCGCCTACGCCTTCCGCGCGGATATCGTCAGCATCGACGGTTTCGGCCATTCCGAATTTATACTGAAATCCGGAACACCCGCCACCTTCGACCGACAGGCGCAATACCGGCGGCTTGCCCAACTTCGCCGCGATCTCGGCGACGCGACGCGCGGCGTTCTCTGTCATGGAAATGGCTTCGGTTTCGCTCATATACGCAATGTAAGCCAAGCGCTGTTCAAATGAAAGATGCTGCGGATAAAGAAAAGGGGCGGCAGAGAAAACTCATGCCAGCCCCCAAGATTACACCCTCTCCCAAAGGTGATGCGTTAAGCTACCCTGCCGTCTACGAAATCATTCGCCGTCAGCAGGTCCGCCCATGGCTTTGCTATCAGCAGTATTCGATGCAAGCAAGAGGTTTGAGCGGCTTGAGTCGCCGTTGTTGGGCGCGAGGAACGCGATCGGGTTGATTGCTTCACCAGCGATGCGGACTTCATAATGCAGATGGCTTCCGGTCGAGCGACCCGTTGAGCCCATATAGCCCAGAATGTCGCCCTTGCGGATGCGTTGGCCGGGCGAAACATTCATCGCCGACAGATGGCCGTACCGCGTTTGCACCGCATTGCCGTGATTGATTTCAACATATTTGCCATATCCGCCAACCCATTGCGCGCGGCCGATGGTGCCATCTGCGGTCGCGTAGATCGGGGTTCCCACAGGACCGGGAATGTCGATACCCTTATGATTGCGGCTGGCACCACGTGTTGGCGCGTTGCGGTTGCCGTATCCGCTGGAAAATTTCATGATTTCAACAGGGTTGATCGAAGGAACGGCGACTTCAACCTTGGTCACTGCGCCGTTAATCCGGCCCCAACTATCAGCAAGAGCGCGAAACTCGGGGTCCGAAACGCCCAGAGGGCTGTGATTTGCCTTAACATCTTCGGGCTTTACGCGAAAATTGTCGGAGGTGGTGGCGGCTGAGTTTGCATGAGCAGGTGTCATTGCCGAAGCAGCGATCAATATGCCAAACGCGGATACAGCTTTAAGGATCAGTGATTGGCCGTTGGCCAAAGCGCTGCTTACCATAGCGTGTAATTACCTTTTGTTGCGACCCGCGTTTTCACGCAGCTCCGAAGTTTTTACAAAGGCAGTTGATCTGCCCACCCCTTATGTGAAGCTTAGGTGACGGAGTGTTTCGGGCATTGCAACCTACGCGTCATAATCGCGGGACAAACCGCCGCTCAAACGCGTTGAACTGTGAATATTCCAAGGGAATGCATTCGAAAACGGCCTGAAAGCAGCATTTTCGATGGTCGGACTTGTCGTCTGATAGTGCGATAACCGGTGTGAATTGGATTTGTTCCGCGCAAAATCACGCATTTTTTGACGGTGTTTGGTGATTTGCCGCAAAGCATATGATTCGCACTCGAGACCCGTCAATAAGTCTGGGGTGTCATATATATCAGAGCGCCTTTGCAGCAGCCAGCACTTGCGCGGCGTGTTCCTTGACCTTCACCTTGCGCCACACCTGCTGTACTTTGCCGTCTTTGCCGACAAGGTAGGTCGATCGGTCAATGCCCATATAGAGTTTGCCGTACATGGATTTTTCGACCCAAGCGCCCATCTGTTCGGTTGCGTCGCTCGCTTCGTCTGAGAGCAAAGTGACGTTGAGGCCGTATTTCGCGGCAAATTTTGCCAGCTTGGTGGGTTTGTCCTTCGACATGCCGTATACCGGGCAGCCGATCTTCGCGAACTCGTCGGCCAGTGCGGTGAAATCCTTTGCCTCATTGGTGCAGCCGGGCGTGTCGGCCTTGGGGTAGAAATAAAGGACCAACGGGCCGGCGAGCGATGCGAGATTGACGGCATTGCCTTCGCTGTCGAGCACGGTCACTTGCGGCAGGGTTTCGTTCACGTCTGTCATCTCTCTATCCTTTTCAAAAGTCACGAGGGCCGAATAACGCTTGCCACTGCACAGTGACAACCCCTCGATAACCCCTAATAGCGGCCATCAGTCCGTCCCAATTGGAATAGCCCAGACTTTTGGCGATAAGCACTTGCGCAGCTTCCGGCGGGGTGTCGCAATCGGGCGCAATCAGTCGGACCATCACCAGCAGGCGGCTGAGGAGCGCATCGGCCTCAGCAAATTCAGGCGGTAAATGACCGGCTGCGGTTAGAGCGTCTATCACTTTGCCCAATTGCGGAAACAAAGCTTCGCGTTTTTCCAGTTGAAGAGTGTGAACGATGAACTCCATATCCACCAGCCCGCCCGGCAGCAACTTGACATCAAGCGCGCCCTTTGGCGGTTTGTGCGCCGCCATTTCCTTGCGCATGTCGGCAATATCTGCGCGCAATTTGGAGGCGTCGCGCGGGGTGTTGAGCACGCCGGCGATAATCGTGTCGACTTCGCTACGGGCTGCCGCCGATCCGTAAAGCGTTCGCGCGCGGGTCAGCGCCATATGCTCCCACGTCCAGGCATTCTCCTGCTGATATTGAGCAAAGCTTTTCACAGAAGCACAGAGCAGGCCGTCTGCGCCAGAAGGCCGCAGCCTTGTATCGACTTCATATAGAGCGCCCGACGCCGTCGGCACCGTCATTGATACGATGACTCGCTGCGCCAGACGGTTGAAATATTGTGTCGCGCCCAACGGCCGCGCGCCATCGGATTCGGAACTGAAGTCGCCGGTGAACAAAAGAATGAGGTCGAGGTCGGAGGCATGGGTCAGCGCCTCGCCGCCCAACCGCCCTAGAGCGAGAATGACCAACTCGCCGCCGGGCACTTTGCCATGCGCCTTTTCGAATTCAGTGACAGTTGCTGCGGTCAGGGTCTGCAATGCAGCTTCGGCCAGATGCGCATAGGCGCGCGCGATATCGAGCGCATCATTGCGGCCTTCTATCAGCTGCACACCAAGTGCAAAGCGCTTTTCGCCGATATGGTCGCGGACGATATCAAGCGTTGATTGATAATCCGCATCGCCAATCCGCCGCTGCATCGCCGCCAGCAATCCCGGCACATCGCGCGGCAAATCCATAGCGCTGGTGTCGATCAATGCGTCAAGATACCGGCTTTGCCGTCCCAGATCGTCGGCTAGTGTCGGCGCATAGCTCAATATATCCGCCACCAACTGCAGCAACCCGGGCCGCGCCTCCAGCAAGCGGAAGACATTGATCGCGCTAGGCATCGCCTCGATCATATTGTCGAACCGGGCAATCGCGCGTTCGGGATCGGGGGACCCCGCGAGCGCCTTCATGATTGCGGGCAGCACCGCCTCGAACGCATCGCGCGCCGATGCGCTTCGGATCGCGCGGATATTGCCGCTACGCCAGCGGGCCATGCGCTGCATAACAGAAGCTGGGTCGGCATAGCCCAGATCGGCAATCTGCTCCTCAAGCGGCAGGCCTTCGTCGGCCATGCGCGGTCCCTCGCTGCCGCCGGCATCAACCATCCTGTCGTAGATTGCGGCGACGCTGGTCGTGATCGGGCGGATTGCTTCGATCATCGCGTCGGCATCGGCCAATCCGTGGAGTCGCGCGACTGCATCGGCGGTTTCGCGGTTACTAGGGATTTCGTGCGTCTGGCGGTCGCTGTGCATTTGCAGGCGATGTTCGAAGGTGCGAAGTTGCTCATAGGCCGACGACAAGGTGACGGCCTCTTGCGGTGTAATCGGTCCAGCTTCGGCCAGCGCCGCTAAGGCTTGACGCGTATCGGGAATGCGCAACTCGGGATCGCGGCCGCCGTGGATTAACTGATGTGCTTGTGCAAAAAATTCGCATTCGCGGATGCCACCATGCCCGCGCTTGAGGTCAAAGCCGAGGCCAAGCTTCTGCCCCTTGGCATAATGGTCCCGGATTTGCGCGGTCATGGCGGTGATGTTTTTCAGCTGCCCGAAATCGAGTGACTTGCGCCAGATGAATGGCTGGATCGCGCTCAGGAAATAGTTGCCCAGTGCCCGGTCGCCCGAACTCACCCTCGAACGGATGAATGCCGCTTGCTCCCACGCCAATGCGCTCGATTCATAATAGCTGATAGCCGCCTCGAGCGGCAGGACGATTGGGCTGACCTCGGGCGATGGCCGCAGCCGCATATCAACCCGAAAGACATAGCCATGCTCGTCCATTTTGCTGAGCAGCTCAATCACCCGCCGCCCGTATCGCACGGCTGCCTCAGCTACATCATCGCGCTCGCGGTGGGGCAGAGTAGTGGGATCGAACAGGAAAATCGGGTCGATGTCCGATGAATAATTGAGCTCGCGCCCGCCATGCTTGCCAAGCGCTATGACGGCAAAGCCTTGGTTAGGCGCGCCGGGCACGCGCTCCTCGATGGCGGCGGCGATAGCCTGATCGAGCGCATGGTCGGCAAAGTCGGACAGTATCCGCGTGACTCGGGTCAGGTCCCAGACACCCGCGAGGTCGGCGATGGCGGTGACCAGCGCAACGCCCTGCCGTTGCTGGCGCAGCGCGGTGCCGACAGAGTCCGACGTTCGGGCAAGCGAGTTGCTCAGAGCAACATCGAATTCGCCAGATTCGATTGAAGGCATCAGATCCAGGTTACGCTCGATAAGCCCGGCGAGAAACGGGCTGTTTGCCTTTGCCCTTTCGATGGCTTCGCGGATTGGCGCTTCGCTCATGCTTTCAAATAATCACGCCGGAAAGCACTGGTAAAGTCTGCAAATCGCCCTTCGGCAATCGCTGCGCGCATGCCCGCCATCAGCATCTGGTAATAATGCAGATTATGCTGAGTCATCAGCATCGCGCCCAATATCTCGCTCGAACGAATAAGATGATGCACATAGGCCCGTGTCCATGTTGCGCAAACGGGGCATGTGCAATTGTCGTCGATCGGCCCCTGATCTTCGGCGAATTTCGCGTTGCGAATGTTGATGGGACCGGAGTGCGTAAACGCCTGTCCGTTGCGGCCCGAGCGTGTGGGTAGTACGCAGTCGAACATGTCGATTCCGCGCTCGACCGCGCCGACAAGGTCGTCGGGCTTGCCAACACCCATCAGATAGCGCGGCTTGTCGGCGGGCAATTGGTCTGGCGCATAATCGAGGCAGCCGAACATCGCCTCCTGACCTTCGCCCACCGCAAGCCCGCCCACTGCATAGCCGTCGAAACCGATATTGATCAGCGCATCGGCTGACCGTTTGCGCAATTCCTCGTCGAGCGAGCCTTGCTGGATGCCGAACAAAGCGGCGCGTTCGGCATGTTCGCCGCCGCAGTCGAAGCCATCCCGCGAACGTTTCGCCCAGCGCATCGAAAGCTCCATCGACTTGATCGCCTCGTCGCGGCTGACTCCGTTGGCCGGACATTCGTCAAAAGCCATAACGATATCCGAGCCCAGCAACCGCTGGATCTCCATTGAACGTTCAGGCGACAGCATATGCTTCGACCCGTCCAAATGGCTCTGGAACGACACGCCTTCCTCGGTAATCTTGCGAAGCGCCGACAGGCTCATCACCTGATAACCGCCGCTATCGGTCAAGATCGGCCGGTCCCAGCCGGAAAATTTGTGCAATCCGCCAAGCCGCGCGACACGCTCCGCACCCGGGCGCAGCATCAAATGATAGGTATTGCCAAGGATGATATCCGCCCCCGT
>LNFM01009661.1_pt1 | contig 13933 bp, 9 predicted proteins | sample 596031 | NCBI WGS metagenome assembly LNFM01 (sample SAMN04254537, study PRJNA301005) | activated carbon metagenome | isolation source: dual media filters at the Ann Arbor, Michigan drinking water treatment plant | place: USA: Ann Arbor
GCCGCCGCCCCTGCCGTTCCAGGCGGGGGCGGGGCGCGCGGCAGCGCGGGTGGGGGCTGCGAAGCAGCTCTGTGCACAACGTCGTTTCGCTCGCTCGGGGGCTGCGAAGCAGCTCTGTGCACGACGTCGTTTCGCTCGCTCGGGGGCTGCGAAGCAGCTCTGTGCACAACGTCGTTTCGCTCGCTCGGGGGCCGCCTCGCAGCGCTGCGTCGAAGGCGATTGCCGCGCTCGACCTTTGGCCTCGAGCTGATTTGCTTGCGGATGTGCACTTCCGAATCGAAATCCGGTTCCCTGCTGAGGGCGGTGGCTCACAGCCAGCGGTTCTCGCGGTACCAGCGGGCGGTGACCTTCGTTCCCTCTTCGAAGGTGAACTTGGGCGTCCATCCGAGCTCGTCGCGCGTCGAGGTCGTGTCGAAGTCGAAGTGCTTGATCGCGAGCTCGTTCACTTTGTCCTGCGTGAACATCATCGGTTTGTTGGTGGCCTTTCCGAAGGCCTCGCTCACGCGCGCCGCGACGCGCAGCACCGGCAGCGGAACGACGGGTCGCGCCCACGTCTCGACGTCGAGCGCGCGCGCGATGGTGTCGGCCATGGAGTCGAAGCTCCGCGCTTTTCCGTCGTGCACGAAATAGACGCTGCCCGAGGGGACCTGCTTGTCGATGGCGGCGATGCACGCGTCCGCGCAGTCTTCGCCGTAGACGATCACCATCTGGTCGAACCCGCCGCCGAGCTTCATCGCCAGGCCGTAGGAGACCATTTGAAAGAACGCGAACATCTCTTGATCGCGCGGGCCGTAGATCGCCGGCGGCCTGAGCACGGTTACCGGGATCTTGTCCTTGAGCGCGATCACCGCTTGTTCTCCGCGGAGCTTGCTGCGCCCGTACTCGGTCACGGGCTTGGGCTCGGAGTCGCGCGAGCGCACTTCGCCCGCCTCTCCGGGGCCCATCACCGCCGCGGACGAGATGTGCACGAAGCGCGCGAGCGTGGGGTTGTGCTCTGCTGCTGCCAGCGCGAGCGCCTCGGCGCCCTTGTGGTTGACCGCGTCGAACTCCTCGGCGTCCCGCGCTTTGACGAGCCCGGCGCAGTGGATGATCGCGTCGACGTCTCGCACGGCGGCCGGCAGCGTGTCGTGCTGATCGATCGCGCCGTACGCGAGCTCGACGCCGAGCTTCTCGAGCAGCTTGGTGTTCGAGGATTTTCGAACGAGCGCGCGGGCGGTGTCCCCGCGCGCGAGCAAGCGCTCGACGACGTGCGACCCGAGAAATCCAGACGCTCCAGTGACGAGGACCTTCATGGTGTTGCTCTTCTCTCTTGGTGGCGGTCGGCGCTCAGAGCGGCTTCTCGAAGACGCGATAGGTCTTGTAGGGCTTTGCGCCCATGGCCTTGATCGCGACGTTGACGGGCGCGTTGTCCTCGAGGGTCCAGCCGAGCTCGCCGTGGGTCATTCCCAGCTTCTGCGCGCGGTCGTTCATCATGACGTAGAGGGCGACCGAGAGCGGCATCCACTTCTTTTGCTCGCGGTACTTCTTGCGAACCCCGAGCAGGATGAGCCTCCCCGTCTTGGTCCCCGAGACCTTGAGGCGATAGAGAAACTTCGCCCAACCAAAGGGAAAGAAGCTGCCGCCGAGGTCCCGCGCGGCCTCGTTGAGGTTGGGGATCGCGATGGCGATCGCCGCGGGCTCTCCGTCGATCTCCGCGACGAGCGCGATTTCGGGGCGGAGGATCAACTTGAAATCCTCCACCGTTTTTCGAAGCTCGCTCTCGGTCATGGGGACGAAGCCCCAGTTGTTGCTCCAGGTGTCGTTGAAGATGTCCATCACGATGCGCATGTCGCGCTCGGCGTTCTTCATGTCGACCTCGCGGACCTTCAGCGAAGGCTCGGCGATCAGCTGGTCGTGCGCCTTGCGCGCGCGCGTCGGAACCTCTCCGACCGAGTACGTCCACGCGAATACGTCCTTGGCCTTGGTGAAGCCTTGTCCCTCGATGAGCGCGGCCTGGTAGGCGCGGTGGTGCGGCATCATCACGAACGGAGGCGTGTCGAAGCCGTTGACGAGGCAGCCCATCTCTTCGTTGATCGACAGCGAGATGGGGCCGCGGATGGTCTTCATCCCGCGCTCTTTGAGCCACGCGCTTGCGGCGTCGAGCAGCGCGCGGGCGACCTCGGGGTCATCGATCGTGTCGAAGAAGCCAAAGAACCCGACGGCGTCGCCGTAGCGCTTCTGGTGCTCGTGGTCGATCTGCGCGGTGCAGCGCCCTGCCAGCTTTCCGTCCTTGGTGGCGACGAAATAGACGGCTTCGGCGTGCTCGAAAAAGGGGTTCTTCTTGGGGTTGAGCTGGTCTTCGAAGAGCATCCCCACGGGCGCGATCCACTGGGGATCGCCCTGGAAGACCACGAAGGGCACCTTCATGAAGTCACGGATGCTCTCGCCTGGGGCGATGCGCTTGATCTCGACGGCCATTGCGGGCGCGGAGGATGCGCAGCGTCCGGGGGGAGACGCAAGAGACCACAGGGCGCGAGGATTGCGCTATAGTCCGTGGCTGAGTCGATGACGTCTGTGGAGACGAGGAGCGTTAGCGCGATGGTTGCTCGCACGAGGGCTGTGTTTGCACGGGGACCTCTGGTTCATGCTGCGTTCGGGGCGGTGATCTCGTCGGCGCTCGGGTTGCTGCCAGCGACCGCGAGCGCGCAGGCCGAGCCGACGCTCGAGCAGCGGCGCGAAGCGCAGATGGCGTACTCGCGTGCGCAGGCGCTGCGAGCGGGCACCCAACACGCGGAAGCCGCGGCGCTCTACGAGACTGCGGACCGACTCGCGCCCAGCGTGCAGGCGCTCGGCAACGCGATTCGCTCGCACAAAGACTGTCGCACTCCCGACCACGACGCTCGCGCGGCCACGCTCGCGCTGCGGTTGCAGTCTCGGTACGGCTCCGATCCGCGATTCGCGGGATACGCAGGGCAGGTGATCGCTGAGCTCACCAGCTCGCTCGTGCGCGTGTCGGTGTCTTGTGAAGGGTGCGAGGCGGAGTCGGACGGGCAATTGCAGCCCGCGACGGAGTTCTTCGTCACGCCGGGAAGCCACCGGATCGTCGCGCACTGGCCGGGAGGTCGCTCGCGCGATCACCGCATGAACAACGCGCGTGCTGGCACATCGGAGAACGTGACGCTTCAGCCGCCCGCGCCGGTTTCGACCGGCACCGAGCCGACCGGCCTGACTGGCTCGAACGGGTCTGGTACAGGCTCGAACGGCACGAGCGGAACGGGGTCATCGGGCACGAGCGGCACGGGTTCGTCTGGCTCGGGCACGACGGGCTCGGGCACGACGGGCTCGGGTTCGACGGGCAGCGGTGATGGGACCACTGGGACTGGCTCGACGGGTACTGGTTCGACTGGCGACGGCAGCGGTGGGACCAGCGGCACCGGTGGAACGGGCGGGACTGGCGACGGCAACTCGGGGTCAGGAAACGGCGATCCCATTGGTTCGGGCATCGTACGCCCGCCGCCTGGCCGCGGCGGAATCCACCCAGCGGTGTTCTTGACGTTCGTCGGGCTCACGGCAGTGTCCGGTGGAATTCTGGCGTGGTCGGGCGTCGATACCCTGGGTGGTGTTCCTGCCTACATGATGGCTGCGCAGCAGGGCGACCGCTCGACGGCTGAAATGTTGCTGACCCAGGGTCAGGGCAAAGAACTCCGCACGAATGTCCTGATTGGAGTGACGTCGGGGCTCGGGGCCGTCGCCGTCGGAACGTTGATCTTCACTCGTTGGGGTGCGCCTCGAACCGAGCAATCGCCAACGGCCATGATCGTTCCTGTGCCTGGACCGTTGCCGAGCGTCGCGCTCTGGGGGAGATTCTAGCCGTGGCAAACGAGGCAACCAGCGGACAGGCGTCGACCGTCGAACGGCTCGGACGCTACGAGTTGTTGGGAGAGATCGCGTCTGGTGGTATGGCGACCGTTTATCTCGGCCGCGTCACTGGAGCGAAGGGCTTTCAGCGGCTCGTCGCGATCAAGCGATTGCACCCCCACCTCGAGAGCGAAGAAGAGTTCGTCTCGATGTTCCTCGACGAGGCGCGGCTCGCGGCGAAGATCCGCCACCCGAACGTCGTCGGAACGCTCGACGTCGAGGACGACGAGCACCTCTACCTGGTGATGGAGTACGTCGAGGGCGATCGGCTCCTCGCGCTCCTTCGACACTCGGCCAAGTCTGGCGAGAAGATTCCGCCCGCCGTCGCAGTGCGAATCTCGATGGACACGCTCGCGGGGCTGCACGCCGCGCACGAACTCGTCGACGACGACGGCTCGCTGCTCGGTCTCGTGCACCGAGACGTCTCTCCGCAGAACATTCTCATCTCCGTCGATGGCTCAGTGAAGCTCGTCGACTTCGGCATCGCCAAAGCGTCCGCGCGACTCAGCGTGACGCGCGACGGTCAGCTCAAGGGCAAGATCGCGTACATGGCTCCCGAGCAGACCAAGCGCTCGGAGATCGACCGTCGCGTCGACGTGTTCGCGATGGGAATCATCACGTGGGAGATGCTCACTGCGAAGAAGCTCTTCAACGGCGAGTCCGACGTCGAAGTGCTCAACCAGCTGCTCTTCGAGCCCATCCCCAGGCTTCGTGAGGTCGCCCCGACCGTCCCTGCGTCGCTCGACTCCGTCGTCGCGCGCGCGCTCGAGCGGGATCCCGCGAAGCGCTTCGCGACCGCCGCAGAGTTCGCAGACGCTCTCGAGCGCGCGAGCAAGATCTTCGGCGGTCCCGCGACGACCAAGACCATCGCGGCGCACTTGCAGAAGGTCTCTGGCGAGAAGATCGCCAAGGACCGAGCCCGCGTGCTCGCAGGCGCGCCGCCGGTCCCCAACGACGGCGCGACGCCCTCGGGCGTCAAGCGACGAGCGACGGGGCAGTTCTCGGTTCCGACGCTGACCAACCCAGGAGCCCCCATCCCGCCAGCTCCCCCGCCGGGCGCCGCGCAAGCGCCGCCCGTGCGCAAGGGCACGATGATGGGCCTCGGCAACAACGTTCCCCCGCCGCCGGCGAGGCACTCGGCGACGCCGTCGTTCGACGCGGGGCCGTCGCTGCTCGACGACGACGAGGACGTGCCGACCGCAGCGATCGTGCGCGCCGACGTGACCAAGTCGCTCGCCGCGGTGATGGCGCCAAGGCCTCCGACGGCTCCGTCCGCGATGATCGCAGGCGAAGACCTGCTCGACGACGAGCCGACGGCCTTCGAGCCTGCTGTCCCGATGCCCGAGCCGACGACGACCGCGCGCGACGCTGTCGGTCACGGCGCTTCGCCATCGCTGCTCACTCCCACCGCGAGCCCGCGTGCGATGACGCAGCAGCTCCCGGCGGTTCGCCCGCCAGGCGCCCCTCCCGCGATGGAAGCCCCCGCCATCGGCCCGCCCCTCGTCGCGTCGAACCCAGGCATCTCCATCGAGACTCCGTTCGAAGCGCCCGCGCCTCGCGTCGATCAACCCAAGTCCAAGGCCGGCGTCATCGCGGCGGTCGCGGTGCTCTTGATGCTGCTCGGCGGCGGCGGCGCGGTCGCGTTCGTCAAGCTTGGTTCGCAGACGCAAGGCTCGACGCCGACCACTGGCGAAGTCACTGCGCCGGTGGGATCCGCGATCAACACCGCAGCGACGGGCGCTGGCGCCGTCGGCGCAACCAACGTCGGCGCGCAGGGCACGAACCAGGGCGCCGCGACTCCCCCGACCGGCAGCGCGCAGACCCCTGGCGCTGGCAACGCCGCTGATCCCGCCAATGGCGCGGCGCCGACGGGCGCGCAAGGGACGACGGCGACCCCGTCGAATACCGGCACACAAAACGTCGCCCCAGTCGCCAACGGCGCGCCGCCGCCCGCGGTCAATCCTGCGGCGACCGGCACGGCCGGCGCGAACGGCACGACTGCGAACAGCGCTGGCGCGCAGCAGGGCGACCCCGTGTCGAATACCGGCACACAAAATGGCGCGCCCGTCGCCAACGGCACGCCGCCGAGCGCGGGTAACACCACGCCCGCCGCGCGACCGTCGGGCGGGCGTCGTCCTGGCGGCGGGCGTCGTCCCGGCGGCAGCCGTCCTGGCGGCCAGCAAACCGGCAGCAGCGGCGGCGGCGACATCTTCGGCGGCACGCCGTACTGAGCGACCCGCTCAGCGATACACGCCGGCAGAGGCCTCGAGCATGATCCCGTCCTCGGTGTCGCGCAGAGGAGACTCGCGCAGCTGCCACAGGACCACCGCGCCGCGCTGACAGCCTTCGTCCATGAGCAAGCGCTCGCAGCGCGATCGGTCGGCGGCGATGTCTGCCGTGCAACGCGCGCGCACCGTCGCCAACACCCGCACGCCTTGTGTGGGAATCCCTTCGCGCATCAGCTCGATCGCGCACCCGCGATCGCGCGGCGTCACGCCGCTCGCCGATTGCGAGGACGACTGCGCGCCGGTCGTCGCGCAGGAGGCGAGGGCGAAGAGCGGCAGCGAGTACAGAGCGATGGCAGAGCGTCGGTTCACCGGCTGAGTCTATCGCAGCGCCACGCGAGCACCCATTGAAAACATGTGCGCTCTCGATCGCGGACGGCTGCCCTCGGCCCTCGGCCCTCGGGCTACGAGAGCGCCGTCACGGGCACGCGCCGCCGCGGGCGATCTCGGCGTACGTGAAGAACCGAATCGGGTGGCTGCCCACGAACGCGCTGCGCGCGAGCGCTTGCCACCGGACGCCGTCGGTCGAGCGGTAGAAGAGCTGGCGGTCGTACCAGTTGTTCCACTCGCCGTGGACGGTGACGAACGTGCCCGACGGGCTGCGGGCTGCGGCGTTGATCCGTGGTGTGGTCGCGCGCGACCCGTCCGCGTTGGTCGCCGAGAGCGCGGCGGGCGTCCAGCGCACGCCATCGACGCTGCGCAGCTGAACGAGCCCCATCGTCATCGAGCGTCCCCACGTGACGAACTCGGTCCCGGTGTGGATCACCGTCGCTTCGAAGTTCACGCCATCGACGCGGGAAGACGTCCACTGTTGTCCTCCGTCGCGCGAGACGCACACGAGCCCGTTGTCGTGCGTGATCACGGCGATGCCCGCGCCGTCGCCGCCGAAGCCGACGCCGTCGGCCGCGACGCCCTGCCCGCACTCGCGAGGAACGCTCATCGGACGACGCCAGGTCATCCCGTCGTCGCTGATCATCACGTCGCCTACGGTCGCGCCGTTCTCGCCTCCGGCGGCCACGAAGCGGCGAGGGCTCGTCCCGATCACGCCTGTCGCGCGGATGTGACCCATGAAGCCGAGCGGCGTCGACGGTGTCCAGCGCCCGCCGAGGTCCGTCGAGAGCTGCGGCTGATTCGAGATGGCCACCACGCGACCCGCGGCGGACTCGATGCCCGAGAAGATCGATCGATCGATCGATCGATCCCATCGCGCGCCGTCGCTCGAGCGTCGAACGCTGTTGGGCATTCCCCAGCCCCACGACGCGAAGATCACCCCGTCGATCGCGCTCACCCCCATCGCGCGCCCGCCGTTGTGATCGCAGTCGAGGCCGCCCGCGAAGCACCGAAGCGCGTCGTCATCCGAGCGATTGGCGACCCACGTCCTGCCGTCGTCGCACGAGATCGTCGTTCGCCCGACGTATCCCTGCGCGACGAAGACCCCGACGCGTCCCGGCGGGGTCGCGACCTCGCTCGGCGCGACATCGACGGCCGCGTCCAGCGCAACGCCGACGTCTGTGGGTGGCGAGATCACGTCGAGAGCGCCGTCGAGCGCGAGCGCGTCGTTCGCCGCCGCGTCCGCGAGAACATCGTCGGAGCTGTCTGCCCTCGGAGCCGCGTCGGGGCCTCCATCACCGCCGCTCGGGCTGCCATCGCAGCGGATGAGCGCGAGCGATATCAGCGAGACAGTCAGCAAATAAGCTGACTTGTTGAATGTGTGGGTCGTTGCCATGGCGCGTCAGCGCCGGAGGTACGCGAGCGGATCACTGAGCCCGCTCGTGGCGGCCGCTGGGTAGTGCGCACGATAGTCCGTGCCGACGCGCGGAAGGCCGTAGCCGCCGCCTGGCTCTTCCCACTGGGCGCGTGGGATGCCCATGACCTCGAGCGCGTTGGCGAGCCACTGGTTCCACGACAGGCCGGGGTGTCGAGGCTCGGGCGTGCCCTGAAAGCGCGAGCCGATCTCGCGCGAGGTCTCGCGATAGTCGATGTAGCTCCCCGTGCGAAGCGCGCCGCCAGCGCCGCCGAAGGTCACGAGCGGCATCGACTGGTTCTCGTGCGTGTGGTTGCCGGACTCTTGCGACCACACGAGGAGCGTCTGGTCGAGGACCGTTCCGTCAGCGTCGGTGATCGCGTCGAGCTTGCGCGCGAGGTCGAGGAAGATCTCCGAGAAGAAATGCTGGTGCGCGGCGAGCGTCGTGCGCTGCTCGACCATGCCCGGCAAGTGCGCTTTGTGTGCGATGTCCTGGTGCCAGTCTCCCGCGAACGTGCTGAACGTCGGGTCCGCGTAGATGACGGCGAGTCGCGAGGCTCCGCAGGCGAACGCGAGCGCGACGACGTCGTTGTAGAGCTGGTAGGCCTGCGCTTGGGACGTCGGGTTGCGTCCGTAGTCCATCGTGCGGATCACAGGCAACGAGCCGCGCGTCGGGCGCGAGATCATCCCGCACGAGACCGTGGCGGACAGCCGCCGCTCGAGCTCGCTCAGGCCCTGCATGTGCTCGTCCAGGCGCCGTCGGTCATCGGTCGAGAGCCGCGCCGTCGAGTTGCGGAGACGTCGGTAGTTCTCGAGCACGCGATCGACCACTGGCCGTCGCGCCGGGCCCGTCATGATCGGGCCGAAGACCTGGTCGAACAGCTCGAGCGAGTCGACCGTCCCGTCCACTTGTTGAATGGTCCCCATGCGCGTCATGGGGTTGGACCAGAAGTACGTCAGCCTGTTGCCGACGATCATCACGCGACGACGCACGGTGCTCGCGTAGAACTCGGGCGACCACGCCATGATCTGGTCGATCGTCGGGCGCGGCTGGGACTGAACCATCATTCCGTCCGCGCCGTTGCCGTCGTTGCGCGCGTAGTTGCCGAGGTGCGCGCCGGTGTTGTGCGCGATGTAGAAGGGGATATCCAGGCCCGCGACGATGTTCATCTTCGCGACGAGCGCCGGCGTAAACCGGTCGGCCGCGGCGCTCACGATCGGCGAGACGCCCGTGCGCGTCCCCTGCGCAGACAGCCGCAGGTCGCCGCGTCGCGCCGTGCGTCCCTTGAAGGGCATCTGCTCGGTGAGCGCGCTCGCCGGGGGAAACATGTTGCTGTGCCACAGCCCGCCGTGCGCCGTGCATAGCTGCGCGAAGCGCTTGCGGTTGGGCGGCGGCATCATCTGCGCCGAGGCTTCGCGCGCGACGAGCGAGGGCAGAAACGGGATCGCGAGCGCGAATCCGCCCAGCCCCTTGAGAAACTGGCGGCGGTCTTTGCGGGTGAAGAAGGGCTCGTCGCTCACTGGAAGCTCCTCGAACGAAAGGCTGGGTCCATCGCGACGACGCGGAGCACTTCGGCCAGCGGGCGTCCGGCGAGCGCCGAGTCGTGGATGCGCGAGAGCGCGCAGTCGTCGCTGCCGTCGGGGCGCTCGAGCCTGCCGAACGTGAAGCGAAAGTACTGTCGCGCGAAGCAGGCTTGCAGTCGGTTGCTCTCGACGAGCATGCGCGAGAGCGCGACGGCGTCGTCGGTCGGGCGCGGGTCCGAGCCGCTCACGAGCGGCGTCGATCGCGTGTTCACGGGCGCTTCGCCGACGACGCGGCCAGAGGCGTCGAAGAAGCGTTGCACCGAGCGGGCGCGGCCGAGGGCGTCGAAGTTCTCCGAGGCGAACCCGAGGGGATTGATGAGCGAGGAGTGGCAGCCTGCGCAGGGCGTTCCGTCTGCTTCGGTGAGCGCTTCGACCACCTGGCGCGTGGTGCGCATCTCGAGCATCGGGATCGGCGTCGCCGCGGCGTTGTTGGGGGGCGCGGGGATCGGGTCGCACAAGAGCCCCATCCGAATGAACACGCCCTTGATGATCGGTCGCGTGTTGCTGGTCCCGGTCGAGAGAAACGCGGCGCGCGTGAGCAGGCCCGCGCGCTGCGGCTCGGTGAACATCGGGGCCTCGCCGGCGCCGCTCCACGCGGGGGTGCGATAGATCCTGGCGAGCGTCGCGTCGCGCGCGTACGAGCGTCGATCGTCCAAGAGCGCGGCGAAGGGCGCGCCTCTGCGGACCGTGCTCCGCGCGCTGGCGAGCACATCGTCGATCATCGCAGCGCGCAGCGCCCCGGTGGGCGTGACGTCCCCGCGAAACGCGTCGAACACCGCGTCGCCGACGCGGCTGTCGAGCGCAGGGAGCGTGTCGAGCCAGAGGTACTCTCGAAAGAATCGGTCGAGCGAGCGCTCGGTGCGCGGGTCGTCGAAGAGCCGCTGCACTTGCGCGGCGAAGCCTGCGTCCGTCGCCAGGGCGCCGCTGCGAGCCGCCTCGCGGAGGGCCTCGTCTGGCGGCGACTGCCAGAAGTGAAACGACAGCCTTGCGGCGAGCTCCCACGGATCGAGCACGAAGCGCGTGGGCCGGTCTGCGACGGCCGCGCCGTGCTCGACGTGATAGAGAAACTGCGGAGCGGTGAGCACGAGCGCGACGAGGTCGGCGAGGTCCGCCGCAGCCACTCGGCCGCCGATCGCGTTGCGGTAGAACGCGCGGTCCTCCGCGGCGAGCGGTCGCCTCAGCGCGCGCGACGCGAAGCCGTCGAGGAAGCTGTCGATGCACTGCGCGTCGTTGGCGGCGTTGCCGTCCGTCGCGCACGCGCCGAACACGCGACCGATGCGCGCGGCGTCTCGGGTGAGCACCTCGCCGACGCGAACGCCGACGTCGTACGACAGGTCGATGTGCTGCTGCTGGACGGTCTGATCGGCGCTCGAGAAGCCGCCGTGCTTTCCGTCGATCGATGCGCCGAGCTGATCTTGCGGATAGCGATCGATGATGGGCGCGATGGCTGTGCGAGTCTCGTCGGCGAGCGCTCCGTCGATCGCGCGCACGGCGTGGTCGAGGGCGTTGATGTACTGCGTTTGTCCGAGGCGCCGCAGCGGGAGCTCGAGCGGCGTCTGCGCGGGATCGCAGCGAAACGCCGGCGTCACAGGGACGCGCGCGTCCGGCGGCGCGCCGTCACCAGAGGGCGTCGCGTCGTCCTCGGGCGCAGCTCGATCGGCCAGCAGCTCGCCGGGCCGATCGGCGATCCGACCGGTGCACGACGGCAACGCCGACGAGAGCAGACACGAGAGCGCTGCGAGCGATAACCGTAGGAGGGGGCGGCGCTGCGTCACGATAGAGACGAGAGTATCGCCGAGGAGGGCCGAACAATCATCGAGCTTCACGATATTGAGCGGAGCTGCAGGTCGGAAGAAGACACGCCAGGAACCTTCCTGGGGTGCATTGATTTTCGACAGACAGCGAGTGCGCCTTCGCTTGCCCCGGCGCACCTCCTTGCCCGCTCGTCCCCCATCGCGCGTCGCGCTCTGGGCGCTCAGGCGGGCGGGTTGATCCGCTTGTCGTACCAATCGCGGAGGGCAGCGATGTCGGATTCGCCTGGCATTCCCCAGGTGCTTTGATAATTGAACACGCCTTCTGCTGACCGCGTGTCGAACCCCTCGACGATGTCGAACCGGTCGATTCCGACGAGGCAGGGGTGGGGCTGGCCGCAGGCGTGCGAGAGCGCGAGGAGCTCTTTGCGCAGGGTGATCAAGTAGTTCGCGAGGCGCGCGGATTTGTCCGTCGGGTCGAGGCCGCGGACGAGCCAGGGGTTTTGCGTGGCGATGCCCGTGGGGCAAAACCCGGTGTGGCACTCCTGCGCTTGGATGCAGCCGATCGAGAGCATGGCTTCGCGGGCGACGTTGATCATGTCGCACCCCAGGCCCAGGGCGAGCAGCGCTTGCTGGGGAAATCCGAGCTTTCCCGAGCCGATGAAGACGATCTTGTCTTGGAGGTTTCGCTCAGCGAACGCGCGGTAGACCGAAGTGAAGCCGAGCTTGAAAGGCATCGCGACGTGGTCTGCGAACACGAGCGGCGCGGCGCCGGTGCCTCCTTCGCCGCCGTCGATCGTGATGAAGTCCGGCGCTCGTCCGCTCTGCTCGATTTGTGCGGCGAGCTCTCGCCAGAATCCGAGCTCGCCGACGGCGCTCTTGATGCCCACGGGCAGCCCCGTCGCGTCCGCGATCTTCTCGATGAAATCGAGCATCGAGCTGACGTCGCTGAAGGCCGTGTGCGCCTCCGGAGAGATACAGTCCTTGCCCATGGGAACGTGGCGAATCTTGGAGATTTCAGCGGTGATCTTGGCGGCAGGGAGCACTCCGCCGAGGCCCGGCTTGGCGCCCTGCGAGAGCTTGAGCTCGATCGCTCGAACCGGGGCGGTCTCGACGTTCTGAAGAAAGAGGTCGAGGTCGAAGCGGCCCTTGCTGTCGCGACAGCCGAAGTATCCGGTGCCGATCTGCCAGATGATGTCGCCGCCCTTGCGGTGATGGTCCGAGATGCCGCCTTCGCCGGTGTTCTGCATGGCTCCAGCGATCTTCACGCCCATGTTGATGGACTGAACGGCGGCGCTCGAGAGCGAGCCGTAGCTCATCGCGCTGGTGTTGACGATCGAGTTGGGGCGAAACGCCTTCTTGCGCTTGCGATAGCCGCCGAGCACCTTGCCGCCGGGGCAGTTGTACTTCTCGTCGTAGCCGGGCTGGCCCTTGTGAGGCGCGATGAGAGGAAAGGTCGAGTGCCGGATGATCAAATACGCCGGCGTCATCTCGAGGTCGTTGTCCGTCCCGAATCCGAAGTAGTTGTTCTCCTTCTTTGCGGACGCGTAGATCCAGCGTCGTTGGTCACGAGAGAAGGGGCGCTCTTCGTCGTTGCCGGTGACGATGTACTGGCGCAGCGGCGGACCGACCTTCTCTGCCCAATAGCGAAAGCGGCCGACGATCGGAAAGTTGCGCTTGAGGGTGTGCTTCGTCTGTGAACGGTCCCAGACGGCGACGGCGACGAGTCCGCCGAGCGCGGCGAGTCCCGCGATCGAGAGGGGATCCATGGTGCGCCGTAGCGTACCGCGAGGGCGCGCGAGAAACGTCGACCTCCTCGAGCGTCGCGATTTTCGCGGCTAGTGTTCGCCAACGCCCGACGAATTCACGCAGAGCTGCGCTAGTCTGTAAGTGTGTCGACGGTGCGCTCGATTCGCGCGAGGCTTGAAGCCGTGGTGTTGTGCGCCGGGCTCATCGCGAGCGCGTGCGCCCTTCCGCACGCCGCGCTGCGAGGGTCCGACGGGGCCGTCGATGGAGCGCTGTCTGCGCAGGACGCCGAGCAAGACAGCGGCGTCGAGTTCGACAGCAGCGAGCCGCCGATCGACGCGCATTCGCCCGAGGACGTCGCCGTTGTCGACACGGGCGTCGTGCTCGATGCACCGACGGTGCGAGATGTTACCGACCCGCCCGATGCGCCGTGCGGTCGTGGCGGACAGCCGTGTTGTCCGGGCCCGACCTGCGCAGCGGGGCTGCAATGCGTCGCGGGGCTGTGCCGGGCCTGCGGCGCGACGAACCAACCGTGTTGCGGCTCGGGCTGCGCCGCGGGCAACACGTGCGAGGTCGGCACGTGTCGCAGCTGCGGCAGGCCGGGAGAGCCGTGCTGCGGCGGCTCTTGCGCGACGCCACACGTCTGTGTCGCAAACGGCGGCTCGTCGATCTGTCTCAGCCCTGGCTGCGGCGGGCTCTGGCAGGCTTGCTGCGCTGGGTGCAGGACAGGAACGTGCGCGTTCGGGCGGGTGTGCGCCACGTGCGGAGGCGACGGCGAGCCTTGTTTTCCGGGCGTCTGCGATTGTCGAGACGGACGCGTGTGCAACGCGAGCGGCCGATGTCGTTGAAGTTGAATTCGGAGTCGAGCAGCCTCGCTGCTGACGAGCCTCGCCACGGTGACTTCGCTCGGCGTAACCGGGGGGGGG
>LNFM01020919.1_pt1 | contig 13933 bp, 9 predicted proteins | sample 596031 | NCBI WGS metagenome assembly LNFM01 (sample SAMN04254537, study PRJNA301005) | activated carbon metagenome | isolation source: dual media filters at the Ann Arbor, Michigan drinking water treatment plant | place: USA: Ann Arbor
GTAGGAACTTCTACTTAAAATATACTAACAACGCCTTGTAAATCAGCAAAAGAGGCGCTATCTCAAAAGCACAGAGGTACAAAAAGAAATGAAAGGGGTTGACTTTGACCTGATTACGAACAGATGCATAAGTCAAAATAAATCGGTATAAAATCAGTCCCGACACCAGGCACCATGAAAGTACAAGGCCTGCCGTGTAAATATTGCCAACGCTAAATGCCAATATGGCGATAAATGGCAGTAACATAATACCAATCATTTTATTGATGATAAAGACAATGAAGATATATGCATTGGCGGCCTCCTCTGCATTGAAAACCCAGCCTGCTACTTTAAGAAATAAAAATTTTACAAAATAGGCTGCCGATAATCCAATACAACAGTAAAAGAACAGTAACCAGAAGTTCTGTACCGGGTTAATATTATAGTGGCTGAATAAAAGGCTAATATATAATCCAGTACTTAATATGTAAAATGCATTGAGCAAGAGTGAAGGCAATGGCGTTTGCATTAACTGCTCCCTTATTTGTCTTTGTTTTAGTGTGGTTCTGAAAAAAAGACGAAATAAGTCGCTGAAATACTTTGGAAAAATTTGGCGAAGCACTGCGAAAATGAACAATAGCAAGAGAATGAAATAGAAAAGAGATTCTTTACTTGTTATCTTTCGAATATCCCCTTCTTCATTTTTTATAACAGTAGTACCAAAACCAAAATAAGGGTGTCGCTTTAATACTTGCCAGCTAAAGCCAGGGGTAGTAACTAGATCATGTGGCCAGTTGGCATCTTCTTTTGGTCTTCTTGATACTGAATCTTTCTTTTCTATTACCGGCAAGGAAGGTTTTAGAATGGTACTATCTACTACGATCAACGTATCTGCTTCAAGGGTAGAATCCGGTGCTGTTTGAGCCGGGCTACTTGCAGCAAGTAGCAATAAATAAGAAACTAAAAAGAATACCTTGTTCAAAAGTGAAATTTGTTTTGCAAAAGTATTGAAGGAGAAATGACTCGGTGCAGGATTTTAAAAATAGTTTACAAAGCCGAAATGAATTTTTGATTGACGCAGGTTTAACTCTGTATCGTTTCTTTTACCAACCGCCCAGGCGAGGTTAAAAACACCAGCTTTGGTTTCAAAAGCAAGACCAAGGCCTGTTCCGAAATAAGTGTAATTGACCTTTACATTCTTACTATTGTTTCTCCCCCAACCACCATCAGCCAGGGCATAAAAGAAAGAATTTTGACCAACCAGGTACCGAAACTCAAGGGTTGCTATGGCGAAATGTGATAAGTATTGACTTTCCTCATCGAACCCACGAAGCAATTTGTAGCCGCCAATTTGAAAAAGTTCATTCCTGAAAATATTTCCGCTCTGAAAAGCTCCTGCATTAATAGCCGTTTTTACAGTGCTGCGTTGGTTTGCTAATGGAAAATACTTGGCCAGCGTTGCTCTTGCCCTTAATTGGTAAGATTTTAATTTGATAGTATCATAGAGTTTATCAAAATCGAATGATGGATCGCCGGGATCTTTTAGCGTAACGATCTCGTTATTCTTTTTTATTGTTTTTGTTCCAATGGATGTGATGATCCGAAACTCATTTCCTTTCTTTGGATTGAAGCGGTAATCAGTAGTATTTAATTCATAATCTACTCCAACATTAAATGAACTTACATCTCCTACTTCCGGCAACTGCCTTGTTTGAATGATCTGTGCCGGATTAATAGAACCAGAGCTGATAAACGTTTGCTGCCGCTGTATAAACAATTTGCCTGACTGGTTTGCATTCAATGTGTATTGAGCTCCCAATTGAAGATTGATGTTGACGAAGCTGCTGTCTTTACGAAGAATATCAAATGTAAAATCTAGTCCAACAGGTGAATGAAAAAGGTAAGGATATTGAAACAATAAATTTAACCGGGGCGATTTAACCTGTATTTGCTGCCAGTTAACACCAATTGTTTCTCCAGAGCCTAAAGCATTCTTCAATAAAATATTTGCTTCACCGGTGAGCAATAATTTTTTACTCGATAGCTGGTCATTATTCGGCAAAAAGCCTACTAATACATTTACCTGGCTGCTCTTTTTTTGTTTCAGGTATAAATTTACTACCGATCCTGTACCCAACATCGTTAGGTTGGCCGGTTGTTCTTCTTCAACGTAAGTCAACTCCCTTATTTTTTTACTGATACCGAGCAATTTTTGTTTATTGTAAATACTGCTATTCGGTATATCAAGATACCGTTGCAAATAATCGCCGGAAATTTTAGCATTGCCATATACCCGGATACTGTCAATCTTATACAGTGGCCCCTTTACTACTTTGAGAAGAGCAAAGACCTTTTCAGCTTCAAGTTGTAAACTATCTAAGTAAACTTTTGCAAAGGGGTAACCGGTATTTTCTAATTGCGTTAAAAATCTATCCTGCCAGAGTTGTACTTGTGTAAAATCCATAGGCTTATCGGCAAAAAGTTTCTCCCGCCAACCGACTGCATTTAATAAATCAGGTGCTACAGATCTTGCATCTAACTGTGCCCAGCGATACTGCTCGCCTACAAATAAAACCATGTAGGCAGATAAAGAATCAATTTTCAAACTATCTATCGAATTGGTTACATATCCTTTGGATTGAAGTTGGGATGGTAGCTGATTAACATACTCCAAACAGGCATTGCGGTTTGCAAAAGTTGTTTGTAAACCCAGTTGAGTTGAAATAAATGCGGCATCCTTATCTACAAATCGGATAGAAAGCTGATAATTGCCAGCTTGCGGGTCAGAAAAATTTTGTGCGGATAGATAAATAACCGGCAACAAAAAAACTAGAACCGATATTTGTAGTCTGAATAGTAACATGTGGCTTTTCACCGGGATATTCAGCTAAATTATTCATTAAATCTCAAATTAACTTGGCCGGTATTTATATTCATATACCTTTTTGTAAACAAAGTTGTCATTATTGCAACTTTCATTTTGCCACATCCCTGCATTATAAGAACGAATTGATAGCGGCTTTATTGAAAGAAATACCCTTGCAAAAAAACTACCTGGGCGAAGAAGTAGTAGAAACTATTTATTTCGGCGGTGGCACTCCCAGCCTTTGTACTAAAGAAGAAATTGAAACCATAATTGCTGCAATTCGTTCAACATTTATTGTAGCAAAAGAAGCAGAAATTACACTGGAAGCAAACCCGGATGATATTACCGAGGAAAAATTAATTGAATGGAAAGCTGTTGGCATAACCCGGTTAAGTATTGGCATTCAAAGTTTCTTTGAAGAAGACCTGCAATGGATGAACAGGGCACATAATGCAGCACAGGCCATCAACAATTTAAAACTGGCATTGCAGTATTTTGAAAACATAAGTATAGACCTGATATATGGCACACCGCAGCTCACCAATGAAAAATGGAAAAAGAATGTTGATACCGCTATTGCTTTAAACATTCCGCATCTTTCCTGCTATGCATTAACTGTAGAACCGAAGACACCGTTGGATAAGATGATACAGCAGCATAAAAGCTTACCTGTAAATCCCGATAAACAATCAGAGCAATTTTTATTACTGATGCAATGGCTGGAAGATGCCGGCTATGAGCATTATGAAATTTCCAATTTTGCAAAGCTTGCCTGTCCGACAGGCAGGCCGGGTTGGCGCAGCCGACATAACTCTTCCTATTGGCAGGGAAGTCACTATTTAGGACTTGGCCCATCCGCCCATTCATTTAATGGAAAAGAACGGCAATGGAATATTGCTAATAATACTATCTATATTGATACGATAAATAAAGGTATCATTCCGCTTGAAAAAGAAGTGCTGACAGAAACGCAGCAGCTCAATGAATACATTATGACTTCATTACGAACAATGGAAGGAACAAAACTATCTATTACTGGAAATAGTTTGTTAGAGAGAAGTAAAAAATTTATTGACTCCGGATTAATGAAACTAGAAAACGATTCACTTACCCTTACCAAAGAGGGAAAATTACTGGCCGATGGGATTGCGGCTGATTTATTCTTTTAAGCTTTACTGATCCAGCCGATAATAATATTCAATAAACAACCTAACGCAACCAGAGATGTGAGGATGAAATTAAACCATTTGATAGGATGTGGTTTTGAGCTGCCTTCTTTTCTACTATCCTGCCATTTGCTAAAATCAAGTATGTTTAATACAATCAGCACAATGGCGGCAATCAAAAACAAAACCTGGAAAAACTGGATCATGGGGCATTATTTATTACCGGTGAAGTTAAATCAATAGTAAATATAATTATAGCAGAAATTCTTTGATTTTACGCCGATAGAATAGCGATTTTGAACAATGGAGCAGAGCGAATGCTGGGCAATTAAAGATAGCGTATCAGTATTATAATTTTTGATGATTATGTTTCCAGTAATTATATAATTGTTTTGCAACGAGGCACAGCACCATTATTAAAATGGCAGCTGGTACAAATCCATGGTACGAGAGTGGCATAAAATAAGTTTAAGGTTAATTTTAACTGTTCACCATTCACCACCTCAGACCAACACCTGTTCAATCCGTTTAAACCCTTCACCCGGTTTAACATTTTCCCACAATATTTTATAGATTGTCTCCGCTATCGGAATCGCAGCTCCTACCGATTGATTAATATGATAGATACATTTTGACGCATTATAACCTTCCGCCACCATGTTCATTTCCTTTTTTATATCCTGAATCGACTTTCCGTTGCCTATCATTTTACCAAATGCCCGGTTACGGCTATGTAGTGAATAACAGGTTACCAACAGATCACCAAGATATACGGATGCAGCATAGTTGGGGGTTTTACGATGGGTGATGGGATCTTCTTCGCCATCATGTTCACCAACCGTAATATGCTCCACTCCGAATTTTCGTAAAAAACCCGCCATCTCATCTGCCGCATTAGCAATGTAAACGCTTAAAAAATTGTCGCCATAATTTAAACCATGTGCTATACCAGCACCCAATGCATAAATATTTTTTAACACCGCTGCATATTGTACACCCAATATATCATGATTAACAATAGTGCTAATATAATTCGTAGTAAAATAAGAAGCCATTTCGGAGGCTGCAATAATATCAGTGCCGGAAAAAGTGAGGTATGATAGTTTCTCCTCTGCCACTTCTTCTGCATGACAGGGACCAAGCACAGCAAAATAATTTTCGAGTGGCACATTAAATTCCTTTTGCAAATAATAGTTCAGTAAAATGTTTTTCTCAGGAAGCAAGCCTTTTATGGCTGATATAATTTTTTTACCCTTCCAGTCTTCAGCAGTTAAAGAAGCCAAGCTTTCTTCTGCATAGGCTGAGGGAATAGCAATTACCAAAACATCCGACTTTGATATTACTTGTTTTAAATTGGCTGACATAGCAAGCAAAGAAGTGTTGAATGTTACTCCTTTTAAATAATTAGGATTGCTGCCATGATTTTGTATATGTTTGATGGTTTCGGTATTTCGTATCCACCAGTTAATAGCATGTTTATTATCCACCAGCATTTTTGCCAATGCTGTTGCCCAACTGCCGCTACCAATTATTCCGAAAGTCATTCGCTGTAACTAAAATTTTAAAATACTATAAAGAACCCTGGTATCATAAACTCTCAACTTCTCAACCCTAAACTTCTCAACTCTTACTCCTCAAACAACTTATCCTTCGCCACCACTTTCACTTTCATGCCATCTTTCAGGTTTTTACTAACTGCAGTATAAGGACCAATAACCACTTCTTCACCTTCATCTAACCCACTTACAATTTGTATATAGTTAATATCCTGAATGCCTGATTGTACGATCTTCTTTTTAACGGTGCCATCTTTTTGGAATACAAACACCACTTCTTCTAATTCATCAACGGCAGCCGTTCCCGCTACTATCTCTTCTTCATTTTTCTTTTCATCATTCCGCTTATCCTCCATACTCTTGTCACTTCCTTTTACTCTGGCATTTACCGCAACGATCGGAACCGACAATACATTTTCTACTCTTTTAGTTCTTATTTCGGCACTGGCATTCATACCGGGGCGAAAAGGGAATTTATTGACAGCAAGGTCTTTATAAGATGCAGAATCTAATTGTATGCGTACTTCATAATTGGTCACATCATTATTACTCATACCGGCCATTGCATTTTTGGTAGTACTGTTGGCAATTTTTGTAACTACACCTTTAAACTTTCTGTTATTATAGGCATCTACCGTTACATCGGCAGAATCTCCCACATTAATTTTTACAATATCATTTTCTCCCACTTCTGCTTTTACTTCCAGCAACGACATATCAGCCACCGTCATCATTTCTGTACCAATACTAAAACTGTTGCCGGTTACACTTTCTCCTTTTTTTATTTTAAGCGATAATATCACCCCATCAATAGGTGCTTCAATATTAATACGGTTATTGATCCTCGCCAGAATCTGTCCTTTCTTTACATGGTCTCCTTCCGCCACCCGTAATTCTGTTATTTGTCCCGAAAAATCCGGACTTACTTTAATTTCCGTTTCAGGATAAATTTTACCACTGGTGGAAACAGATTCAATGATCGTTCGCTTCACTGCTTTTTCTACGGCTACTTTTTCGGTGCTGTCGCCACTTCCTTTCATTTTCATAACAAGAAAGATAACAGCTAGGATGCCGACAATCAACAATATCCATTTCAATGACTTGCTCATAATAAAGAGAATTTATACTTCCAATCAATCCGGAACAAAAATAAATGAAATGCCCGCAAGGAGTTTAGGAAATGAAAGGTTTCCGCTAATTATATTTTGCCTAAAGCCTCCTCCAGGTCTTTAATAAGGTATTTCGGCTCTTCCAGCCCAACATACATGCGGATATAACTATGTTCCTTATTGGAAGGATCGAAATCTTCCTCTTTTAATCCGGCACATTTGGGAATGTCATTATATGTTGCAATGATTCGCAGAACTGAACGATCGTTTTCATTTCATCTGTTTTCAACGAAAAGGTAAAAAGTCCGCAAGCCCCTGTCATCTGCTGTTTAGCCAATTGATACTGTGGAAAAGATGCATCCCCCACAAAAATTACCGACTCCACTTTTGGATGTTGCTGCATAAAAGCAACTACTGCTGTTGTTGATTTTGTAATGCGTTCAATTCTTGCAGGTAATGTTCTTAATCCACGAATCAGCAACCAGGCATTGAAGGGTTGAATGCCACTTCCAATATTCAAATATTCACTATCGAATATTTTCTTCATCATAATCCTTGTACCGCTTAGCACACCGCCTAATGTATCACTATGACCACCTATATATTTAGTGGCTGTTTGCATGGCCATATCAATTCCCATTTCAATTGGTTTTTGATACAGCGGTGTACAATAACTATTATCTATTAAGGTCGTAATGTTCTTTGATATGGCAAATGCAGCTACTTCTTTTATTGGCTGAATGGCAAAGTCCCAGCTATTGGGTGATTCGAGATAATAAAATGTTGTGTTATCCTTTGTTGCATTCTGCCAGTTAGCAATTGTTGTTCCATCTATATATGTAACGGTTACTCCAAAGCGGGGTAAAATCACATCAAACATTTTTTGTACCCAGGTATAGGGCTTTGCGACAGATACAATATGATCGCCGGATTTTATATTAGCAAAAATGCCGGCAAAAATGGCTGCTGCCCCATTATTAAATACCAAACAATCTTCAGCACCATCCAATGCCGCTAATTTCTTTCTTAGAATATCAACGGTGGGATTTAAGCCACGGCTGTACAAATAACCACCCATTTCATCTTCAAAAGCTTTATGCAGATCAGCTACTTTTTTAAAAGTAAAATTGCTGGTCTGCATGATCGGTGGGGCCACCGCATTAAAATAATTTTCCCGGTCTTCCCCCAGTTCATTGATGATTTGTGAAATATCCATATCAGGAATTTGTTGGTGCTGCTGGTTTAACAGCTTTTACAATAAAATACAATCCGATAAACCCGGCCAAAACACCCAGGCCTATCAGGGATAATTTTGTTTCATTAATTAATAAGCTGATAGCAACAAAAGAATACGCAGCAATAAAAATGATTGGTAACAGCGGGTATAATTTCATACTGAAAATACCAGTGCCATCCAGGTGTTTTGTTCGTTTACGGATAATAAAAATACTTCCGGCAGAAAGCACCATTCCAAAGCAATCTAAAAAAATGGTAAAGCTCAACAGCGTATCAAATTCTTTTGCCCAGAATACGATAACAGCAGCCAAGCCTGCAAAAACAGTCAACGCTAATGTTAATGCGCCACGACTATTTCTTTTTTGAAAAGCAGCAGGCAATATTTTGTCTTCGCTCATGGCCACCATTACCCGTGGATTACTTAATAACAATACATTGATGTATGCCAGTACACTCAAAAATAGCAGCATCGATAAGATTCGTTCTGCATCTACTCCAAATATTTTAGACGCCATGATGGCGGCAATATTTTTACTCGTCTTTAATTCTTCGAAACCTATTACATGCACATACGCATAGTTAATAGTAAGGTATAAAGTAATAATAATGAAAATGCCCATGAAAATCCCCCGGGGAATATTTTTATTCGGCCTATCTACTTCTGATCCAAAATTGATAGTTTGCTGGTAACCGCCATAGGTAAAACTTACTGCAACAAGTCCAATTCCAAATGCTTTAATGTATTCCATAAAGCCCGGATCGATAGAAGAAGTAATTAATGAAGATGAACTTGCAGCATTACCAGATGTAAAAAACAAGGGTGTAATTAATAATAACACCAACCCGATCTTAATTACGGTAAGTACCGTTTGTGTTTTTGCACTCAACCGGAGCCCCAGCATATTAATGCCATAAAAAATAACAATAGCTGCTAAAGCGATGGATATATGAACGGTTTGAATATAATCCGCATCTTTTGCACTGGGAATAATAACACTGGTGATATATTCACTACCTACTAAAGCTACTGCTGCACCAGATGCTGCATTACTTACTAAAATGATACAATTGATTCCAAAAGCAATGGATGGATGATACGCATAAGAGAATACTTTATAATAACCACCCATCACAGGAAGACGGGAACCAATTTCAGCATAGGTAAGAGCACCACAAAGTGCTACCAAACCACCGGCAAACCAGGCAATAAAAAAGATAACAGGTGTGGGTGAAGCGGCTGCAACATTAGCTGGTGTACGAAAAATACCCATACCAATAACAAGACTCACCACAATCATAGTAAAGTCGAATAGACCGAGTTTATTCTTTGAACAATCTAACTTGCTATGCCGTAGGCGGAGTAATTATGCAAAAAATTGTAATCCTTTTATATACATTATTCTTTAGCCTTACTTCTTTTTCACAACAGAAAGAAGCTGATTCATTACAAACCTTAGAGGAGGTTACGATAAGAGCATTTGAGCAAAACAGGAAAGCCAGGCTCACCAGTTCTACAGTAAAAATAATAGACCGGAATGTTGCAGACATGCAGAATAAAAATTCTTTTGTCCATGCGTTTAATACAATTACCGGAGTTCGGATGGAAGAAAGAAGTCCGGGTAGCTACCGGCTTAGTATCCGGGGCAGTTCGCTGCGTTCTCCGTTTGGCGTAAGAAATATAAAAGTGTACTGGAACGATATTCCAATTACCGATCCGGGGGGCAATACTTATTTTAATCAGTTTGCTCATAATAATTTTTCAAGTATTGAGATTTTTAAAGGCCCGGCTGGTAGTATGTATGGTGCCAGCACTGGCGGGTTAATACTGATAAATAATTTTGACCGTTGGCAACCCGGCACTTCCGTTGAATACAACACAGGTAGCTACAACTTGCAAACCATTTTAGCTGCTGCAAGATTTGGAAAGGGAGATAATAAAAATCAAATTACTTATGCGCATAATCAATCAGATGGTTATCGTTTACAAACAAAAATGCGACGAGATAATTTTTCATGGATATCACAATTAAAATTATCAGCAAAGCAACAACTTACTGCATCGGTATTATTCAGTGATATGTATTATCAAACACCGGGAGCTTTAACGCTGTCAGAGTTTGCTGCAAACCCCAGGGCAGCAAGACCGGCAGGCGGCGGCTTCCCATCAGCCGTAGATGCAAAGGCTGGTATTTATCAAAAAAATATTACAGCAGGATTTACCAATGTTTACAACGTCAATGCCTCGTTTAAAAACAGTACAACTCTATACGGAGCGTTTAGTCAAATAAAAAACCCGGCCATTCGTAACTATGAAAGAAGAAACGAACCCAGCTTTGGTGGAAGAACAGTTTTTAGTTACATAAAAAAATATGACCTGCAAAAAGAGTTGCAACTGGTTGCTGGCAGCGAATTACAACAAGGTTATTTTAACACACAGGTTGCGAAAAATAAGAATGGCAACCCCGACACCTTACAAACAAACGACGATATTAATTATACAACGTATAGTTTTTTTGTACAGGGAGATTATAGTATAAATAATGATTGGATCTTCAACGCTGGTATCAGTCTCAATAAAACTAAAGTTGATTTTACAAGACTGAGCTCTTACCCGGTAATGAAGCAGCGGCGCAGTTATCAAAATGAATTAGCACCAAGAATCTCGTTACGCAAAAAAATCACAGATGAGCTTTCAGTAAAAACAACTGTATCCAGAGGGTTTTCGCCACCTACCATGGCCGAATTACTTCCCTCAACAGGAGTTATCAGCACAGAATTGGAAGCTGAATATGGATGGAACTATGAACTAACAGTCTCCTGGTATAATTCCAAAAAAAGATTATTACTTGAAGCAACAGGTTTTTACTTCAAACTTAATAATGCATTGGTGCAACGCCGGGATATTGCTGGTGCAGACTTTTTTGTAAATGCAGGTGATGTAAAACAAAAAGGGCTTGAATTATTTGGAAGCTATTTTTTAATTGCCAAAAGCAAAAACCTTATTGATTATTTGAACCTGAAAGTCAATTATACCCTCAATCACTTTCGCTATGGCAGTTTTATAAAAGGCACGAATAATTTTTCTGGTAAAACTGTTCCTTCTGTGCCGGCTGCTACTTTTTCAACTACTGCTGACTTACAACTTAAGAATGGCTTCTACCTTAATCTCACCTGGTATTCAGCCTCCCGAATTTATTTGAATGATGCAAATACAGCTTCAGCAAATGCTTATCAACTGCTTGGCACTAAAATAGGTTGGAGTAAATCGATACAGAAGAAATATAAATTTGATTTTTTTACCGGTGCCGACAACTTACTTAATGAAACGTATAGCTTAGGCAATGATATTAATGCCACAGCCAACCGTTTTTACAATGCTGCACCAAAAAGAAACTACTATACTGGTATTTCTTTTCAGTGGATAAAGACAGCAAAAAAATAACGACAGCTAGTTAATATCGTACAACCGGGCAATCCAGCATATTCTTTTTACCGATTCTATAAATGGCACCAATTGAAATTGTTTGGTAATGATCTTTTTTGGCTGGATTAGCCGCCTGGCTAAACCCATCTAAGTAATCGGTAAAAGTTAAACGATAGGATGTTTCTGCATTAATAGCAATTCGTTGTGTAAGTCCATATCGTATTCCAACTCCCAATGGAATTACGGTTGTTAATCTAGGCAGAGTTTGTGCTGCATCCGCAGTAATACGGTCCGGCAAATCAGACCCATCACCAAAATAGGCTGCATTAAAATTGCTCCAGTCTCTTTTTATATTCACTAAACTTAATCCCGGCCCTCCAAATAGGTAGGGTGAAAATCCTCTGTCTGCATAGTTTGTTGCTAAAGGATTCCATACAAGTAATAGGGATAGCTCTGTAACTGGTGAACGAAAATTAAAATTTCGTTGTTTTCGAAATTCAGGATCATCATATATTCCATCATCACCTTTTAAACCACCAATAGCAATATTTGCCCGCACTAAAAAAGAACGGCTCATTATTTTACTTCCATGAACACTAATTCCGAAACGCATGGTTTCAAAAGAACCGAACCGGTTGGGTGTAAGATCGCCTTGGTAAATAAATCCTGCTGCCGCTATGCCAATTTCATACTTTGCCACATTAACCTGTGCTTGTAATGAAAAATGTGAAGAGGCTGCTATAATTATTGTTATTATAAATTTTAAGCTGTTGTGCATGGTATATGTTTTTTATCAGAAAATGATGAACATCTTCTGCGGGTATATAAATACAGCAGCTTTGGTAAAAAATAATACAGGAAAAGGTAAAGGGGAGAGATGGCCGTAATTACTCAACGTAAAAAATCAGCGTTAAGTACATTCATCTTTGTTAAAATACCAGGAAGGTTTTTAGAATTGCATCATGCGGTTGAATAATGTAAAGATTGACCGAATAAATACAGCAAAGTTTATTCCAATAAAAATAATTCTTGCATAGATTAAAATGCAATCACAAAACCAAATAAGAAATGCTGATACTTCGACAAGCTCAGTAGAACCTGCCTGTCGGCAGACAGGTTACAGAACGATGAATAGTGCGACCCCGAATTATTCGCTATCGCTCAACTCGGGGCAGGCGCAAAGAAGATGATCAGGGAACTAAAGCTGGATTCAAAATTTTCTCCACCATGTCTGTTGAAAACTCTTCTTCCAAAATATTTTATGCTACCTACATTTGCACAGATTTGGTTTTTTCGCCTCAGGCGAGAGATTAAAAGGGAAGTCAGTCAAAATCTGACGCTATCCCCGTAGCTGTAAGAAGCCTCCCCAAAGCCCCTCCAAAAGAGGAGCCTAAAGAGAGTAAAATTGTTGAAGAGATACCACTGTTTCGGCTCATCCGAATGGGAAGGTTTCAACAACGCTTTAGCCAGAAGACCTGCCACATCAAGTAAACCTGCCTTTGTTTAAAACTACGGCAGATAAACAACCTGCCTACCGGCAGGCAGGCATTCAGCTTTCGGGTGAAAGGCATGAGATGTAAAAGTCGCAGGACATTTATATTTCTAACTCTTATTTTCTCGGAAGCAGTCACAACAAAAATTTCATTAAAAAATGAAAAAACAATTTTTTGTAGTGGCTGCTGTTATTATTGGCAGTCAGCTACAGGCGCAGAAAGACACCACTTCATTAGACGAAGTGGTTCTAACAGCAAACAAGTATCCTAAAAAACAAAGTGAAACGGGAAAAGTAATCTCCTTAATTAACCGGGAACAACTCGAAAAGAACGGAGGCAAAACATTAAGCGAACTGCTTAATACGGTTGTTGGCACCACTATGATCGGGGCAAACAATAATCCAGGCACCAACTTAACCGCTAGTATTCGTGGCGCATCGGCTGGTAATGTTCTAATTCTATTAGATGGCATACCGGTAAACGACCCTTCAGTTATAACCAATTATTTTGACTTGAATTTTATTAGCATTGACCAGATCGAAAGAATTGAAATATTAAAAGGAGGGCAATCAACTTTATATGGTTCTGATGCGGTGATGGGAGTTATAAATATTATTTCCAAAAAAGCAACGGCTTATAAAATAAATGTGAACGGGAATTTTACTGGTGGAAGTTATACTACATTAAAACAATCACTTGGTATTGGTGGCAGAAATAGTGCTATCGACTACTCTCTAAACTATACGCATCTTTCATCTGATGGATTCTCTACAGCAACTGATAAAAACAACGTAGGCAATTTTGATAAAGATAGTTACGGCCAGCATGTTGCAAACGGACGATTTGGTTTTGCCGCAGGCAAAAGAATAAAAATTAATTTATCTGGAACCTATAGTAATTACAATACAGAATTGGATGCTTCAGCATTTAATGATGAAAGAGATTATGCAGTAAAAAATATAAATAAACGAGCAGGACTGGGAGTAGTGTATACTTTTAACAAAGGAACGCTTCATGCCAATTATAATTTTAACCGGGCAGAAAGAGATTACCTGAACGACTCTTTACACAAGCCAAACCCCTTTTCTGTTTATCAAAAAA
>LNFM01009662.1_pt1 | contig 13932 bp, 10 predicted proteins | sample 596031 | NCBI WGS metagenome assembly LNFM01 (sample SAMN04254537, study PRJNA301005) | activated carbon metagenome | isolation source: dual media filters at the Ann Arbor, Michigan drinking water treatment plant | place: USA: Ann Arbor
GCCGCCGCGCGGCTTGGTGACAAACGTCGTTTCGTCGCTCGATTTGCAACTCCAACTCGCTTGTTATGCCGTGGAGTTTTCGGCGCCTATGGCCAGTGATGGTCTGCGAGGGGCTATCGAGATCAACGCCCGCGCCCGACATCGCGGGAGAGACCAGACATCGCCAGCGATCGCACGCTCCTGCATCGCAAGGCATCCGCTCACCGCCCTGGCACGCCACCACGTCCCCCAATCCATCCCCGTTCACATCCGGAACGCTCCCCCAGCTCGATTGCACTCCGCCCGTGGCGCTGCGCGCCGGGACCCACGTCCACCACGTGGGGCTCGTTCGCACGCTGCGCGCTGCGCCCACGACGCCGCGCAGTCGCCAGAACACCACGCCCGACGGAAGCTCGCTCGGCGGCATCCACTCGGTCGCCGCGTCTCCCTCTGCCAGCAGCCTCGCACACAATCGATCGGCGCACACTTCGACGTGCGCGCTCATCACGCCTGCGGGCAGCGCCCACTTCAACCGCGGGGTCCTCGAGGTCACCCTCGAGGTGCTCAACGGCGCGATCGCCCGCGGAAGACGGATGTCACACTCGCCCCCGACCATCTCGCGCCCCGCTCCGCACGGATCCGCGTCGCCCGCCATCGCATCGCCGTCCCCTTCGCTCGCATCGCGAACGTCAGTGACCGTAGGGATGTCGCTGGCATCGCTGGCGTCGCTCGCATCACTCGCGTCCAGCGCGACCCCGCCCTCTCGAATCATTCCGCTGTCTCGATCGAAGCAGTCCCTCGAGATCGGCGCCTCGGGCGTCCCGCAAATGGGAACACACCCGCTCACCCTCGGGTCGAGCATCTCGTAGGGCATACACAGCGGCGCTCGCTGACATCCCGCCGCGCCGCTCATCGCGACCGCCATCCACCCCGCGCCCACCCACGAATTCAACCGCAGCACCCGTCGTTCGCTCATCACAGACCCTTGATCTCTCTCTACGTCACTTCACCACGCGACGCGAGGGCCCGTATCGCTCGTCCCCCCCCCGAGGTTGCTCCCGAGCGTAACTCGCACGCCTGTTATCGAACGAGCGAGCTACTTCGCGCGATCGCGCTTTGCCGCGAGCTCCGCTCGCAGCGCGGTGACTTCTCGCTCCAACTCATAAGCGCGTTCCGCGTCCGTCAGAACCAACGTGTCGCCAAACTCGCCCACCCCCAGACGCACTCGTCGAGCCCCGCCCTCGCCCACAACGCACAACCAACAACCAAGAACACTCGATTCGATGCGATCGTCGTTGCTCTTCAGCACGCTCACGAGGCCGCGCTTTTTGACTTGCCGCCACACCTGCCACCGCACGCGAGTCTTGCTCTTCGGCGTCCAATCAGGGTCGTACACGACGAGCTCTCGCACGCCGAGCGCCCGGTAGGCCACCGGTGAATCCTCGTAGTCCTTGCCCATGTCGCGCCCCACGATTTCGAGCGCGAACGAGGGCGGCGTTTCGAGCTCCCAGCGCTTCCACACTCGCTCTTCGCGCGGCCCATCGAGGCCCGGAAGCACATACACGTCCGGCGCGATGCGCTGCGTGATGTCTCGCTCATCGATATAGAAGAACTGATCTGCGCCGACGAAGGCCTTCACTCCTCGCTCGCGAAGATATCGTTCGATCAATGGCCGCAGGAGCTCGGAGATCAGCGCCTGCAAGATGCTCTCCCCCATGTGATCGGTCTCCGGAAGTTCGTGCGCGCTCGCAACGGCGCGGCGTGCGTCAGTCTTCATGGCGTCGCAGCATCACACGCGAGGGTGCTCCGCGCTACACTCGATCCCGCGATGAGCAAGAACAAGGGACTCGAGATGCCCGGTCGCGGGCCGTTTCTCGCCAAAGACCTCCCCGAGGACTCGTACTACGAGCTCTCGAAGGGGCACCCCGTGCGCCTCGCTCCCGCGGGAAAAACCCACGGAAGCGCGAACGTCACAGGAGCCCTCGCGCTCGGCAGCGACCCCATGGTGCTCGAGCTCGGCGTGGACGTCGGCCACGAGCTCGCGACCGACACCGTGCGCGCCCCGGATGTGAGCGTCGGCAACGTCGCGCCCAACGAAAAGGGATGGTCCAAGGGCGCCCCTCCGCTCGCCGTCGAGTACGCAGACCGAGGGACCGATGAGCGCGATCTCCAGACGAAGATCGAAGAGTACTTCGGCGCAGGCGCGAAGTTCGTCTGGGTCGTGCGGCTCACCGGCGAGCGTCGCGTCGAGGTGTACACAGAGGCCGGCGTCATGACCGAACGATCGGGCGACGAGCTGATCGAGGCGCCAGGGATTCTCAGCGCGCCCGTTCCTGCGGCTGCGATGTACGACCGAGGCGTCGCGCTCGATGTGTCCCTGCGAAACCACCTCGCGCGATCGGGATACCGAGACCTCGACGCTGTTCGACAAGAGGGCATCGAAAAGGGCATCGAGAAGGGCATCGAGAAGGGCATCGAAAAGGGCATCGAAAAGGGCATCGAGAAGGGCATCGAGCCACTTGTGCACTTGTTCGAGCGCCGCCTCGCTCGCACGCTCACGGCCGCAGAGCGAACGACGATCGCCGAGCGACTGCAGACCGTGAGCGCCGCTCGGCTCGGGGACGTCGTGCTCGACCTCGAGCCGAGCGCGCTCGCGGCGTGGCTCGCAGATCCGTCCGCGCGCTGAGCCCCTCTTCCCCAGCGCGACGATTGGTGCTACCGCCCAGAGCTTGCCGAAGGAATCATTCGTACCTTGATGGACGGCTCCGCGCCCAACCTCTCGCGTCGCGCGAGGATCATCGAAGAATCAGTGCTCGACGTCGACGGCGTCGCGGGCGTCCGCGTATGGGAGCTCCCGAAGCGCATCGAGATCGGCATCCTCGTCGCCCCGTTCGACGCCGCGACGGACGTGCTCCAACGCGTGCTCGAGGTGATCGAAGCCCTGCGTTCGCCGGACGAAGAGTGGGACGTCGGGGTGCTCAACGACTGAGCCGTCTCGACTCACGCGTCGCTGCAGTGCCCTTTGAATTGCCCCGAAGGCCCCATCCGCGGAATACTCCGGCTCGCGCAGGGCGTTCGACGACCGTCGCCCTCCATCGCTTGCCCTTCTCGATCGATCCCATGAAGCTCGTCGCACGCACGCTCCTCGCCCTCTCGCTCTGCCTCCCGCTGTCGGCCTGCGCGACCGCGCGCATCCCCAACACCGATGTGCCCGACACGCGAGAGAACCAGGAGGTGATCCAGTTCGCCGAGCGTTATCGCCGCGCCGTCGAACAGCGCGACGTCCGCGTTCTGCTCACGCTGGTCGCCCCCAACTATTTCGAGGACGGCGGCACTCCCACAGGCGACGACGACTACGGGCTCGACGGACTTCGACGACTGCTCTCGACCTGGTCCGAGACCGTGCGCGAGGTGCGCTACGAGTGCCGCTACCATCGCGTCGACATCAGCGAAGACGGTCAGCGCGCGACCGTCGACTACACGTTTACGGGCTCGTTCACGCTCGTTCGACCGCCGGTGCAAGTGCCCGAGGGAATGCTCCCGCCGGCCGAGTCCGTCTTTCGCACGGATCCCGCGCGCGCTGAACAGTCCAACCGCGACGCGCGCGAGAGCTGGCACCGACGCGTCGCCGACAATCGCCTCGAGCTCCAGAAGGTCGACGGCCAGTGGCGAATCGTCGCGGGCATGTGAGCGCACATGGGCTCTCTTGTGCGCCTCAGTCGCGCCCCTCGAGAGCTTCGTCATTGAACGAGTGACAGGGGCACGGTACTTTTCGTGCGATTGGCGCTCAGCGCGCTCGCTGCGCACCGAGCGTTAGCCGCGCAACGACGGCGGTACGTCGTGTAGTGCTACGGTTCGAGATGGTTCGTGACCAGTCCGCTTCTGTGCCCGAGGTCGACCGCCGGACGCTGACCGCGCTGGCGGACAAGTTCGGTGTTCCTGCCGTGGATTTGCGGCAGATCAAGATCAGCCTGGGGGAGCTCGACCTGGTTCCCGCGGAAGTCGCGCGAGCCCACAACGTCTTGCCGTTGCAGGTAAACCTCGAAGCCGTGCTGCTCGCGATGGCCGAGCCCACCGAGCGCAGGGTCATCGACGAGCTCGAGTTCGTCTCGAACCGAAAGGTGTTTCCGTACGTCGCGCACCCCGATCAGCTTCGGGCTGCGATCGAGCTCGCCTACAGCGCAAAGGCGCGCGGCGATCGCTCGTGGGCGATCGACCCGTCTGCGATGAGCGTGCTCGCCGCGGGCGCGAGCGACACTTCACCGCCGCCCCCACCGTCCCCCGCGCGAGCGCCAGTCGCTCGTACGCCGCTCGCCGCGCCGCCGCACACCTCGCCGTCGATGAGCGGCGGCGGGCGAGAACTTCACCTCGACGACTCGCTCGAGACCGAAGTGCTTCGCGTCCCCGCGGGCCCCGTCTCCGCCGGCCCGGGAAAGCCCCGCCGCGACGCGCTCACGCTCGGCTCGGACGCCTCGATCGGCCCCGCGCCGCCCATTCCTGTCCCGCCGTCGCTCACCAAGCCCAACGCCCTCGACTCTGCCTTTGGTCCCATCGCTGGCGTCGTGGGTCGAACAGTGCTCGTCGTCGACGACGAAGAGGACATCCGAAAGCTCCTCGCGCGCGTGCTCAGCGAAAAGGGCTACCGAGTCATCGAAGCAGATCGCGGCACCGTCGCGCTCGCGATGGTCAAGGAGCACTCGCCCGACGCGATCATCCTCGACGCCATGCTGCCCGAAGTCCACGGCTTCGAGGTGTGCCGACGCATCAAGACCTCGACGCGCTTCGGCAACACCCCCGTGCTCATGATCTCCGCTGTGTACCGCGGATGGCGCTTTCGCGAGGACCTCAAGAGCGCGTACAGCGTTCACGATTTCATCGAGAAGCCGTTTCAGCTCCGCGAAGTCGTGGCCGCCGTCGACGCGATGATCAACGGAAAGGCCAAACCCGAGCGCGACCCCGAGTCCATGGCCGCAGAGGCCGAGCGCGCGTTTACGAAGTCCGTCGAGTCCTACAAGCTGGGACGCATCGACGAGGCGATCGCGCTGCTCGAACAAGCGCTGGCGCTCGACCCGCTCTCGTACCGGCTGCACTACCACCTCGCCCTGCTCGTCGGACGCAAGGGCGACCTCTTTCGCGCGATCCAAGAGCTCGAAGCGTCGCTGCAGCTCAACCCGAGCTCGTTCGCCGTCTTGAAGAACCTGGCGGTCCTTTATCAACAGGCAGGGTTCAAGCGAAAATCCATCGAGATGTGGGAGCGCGCCATCAGCCACAGCCCCGATGACTCGACGCGCGCGCAAATCAAAGAACACTTGCTTTCGTTGCTCTAACGCCCACCCGTTGTCCCCACTAACACCTGTGTTGTCCCGTTCGAGGTCGCGATGAACTTCCTCTGTGAGAACTGCAAGCAGAAGTACCATGTCGCAGACGAGAAGCTGCGGGGCCGCGAGGTCACGAAGTTCAAGTGCAAGAAGTGTGAGCACATCATCGAGGTTCGCGGAGACGCCGTTGGTCAGGGCGACGATGGGGATGCCGCTGCGCTCGCTCCGTCGATTCCGCCGCCAACCGGACACACGAAGCCCACCGCGGCCCTCCCGAAACCCGCCGCAGCGAGCCTGCCAACGGCGGCCACAGCCGCTCCTCGCCCCGCGAAGCCCACCGCAGGACTCCCGGTCGCAGGCGCAACGAAGCCCGCAGGAACAGGGTTTCCAACGGCGGGTGCGACCAAACCTGCAGCCACGCTCCCGACGAGCTCGCCGCGCCCCGCCACGGCCACCGCTCCTGCGGCGAAGCCGACCGGCGCTGGATTGCCCACCGCAGGCGCCGCCGCGCGCGCTGTGGCCCCCGCGTCGCCGACGGCGACCAAGCCCGCGCCGGTCCGCGCGGTCGAGGCCGCTCCCGCGCCGAAGACCGCAGCCCCCTCCGCGCTTCGATCGAGCATCACCGCCGCAGGAACAACGGGCGCACAAGACCCCGCCGGGCCACGACGAACGTCCTCGAGCGCGAGCACGTCTGCGTTGCTCAACTCTTCGGAGACCGGATGGTACGCGGGCATTCGAGAGGTTCCTGTCGGGCCGCTCACGCGCGCTGAGCTCGCGACCAAGATCGACTCCGGCGAGATCGCGTCCGAGACGCTCGTGTGGCGCGAGGGACTCGATGACTGGCGGCCGCTCTCTGCGGTCACCGAGCTCAGCGACCTTCTTCGCGAAGCCTCCAAGCGAGTGAGCGACACCATGCTCGGGGCGCAGTCCAAGCGCCCTCCGAGCAACGTCGTCCCGCTCTCGCGCGCCAACAATCAGAAGGACCTCGACGAGCCCGAAGAGTCCACGCGGCTCACGTCGCTCTCGGACCTCATCGCGACCGCAGAAGGCGGCCCCGCGCCGAAGAAGCCAACGCCGAAACCCGAGCCCGAGCACAAGCCCGAGCACAAGCCCGCGCCGGTCGCAGAAGCAAAGCCCAAACCCGAGCCCAGGCCTGCGCCCAAGGTCGAAGCGAAGCCCGAGCCAAAGCCCGAACCCAAGTTCGAAGCGACACCCGAACCGAAACCCGAGCCCAAGCTCGAGTCGACTGACATCGACGACGAGTTCTTCTCGGGCGCGAAGAAGCCTGCGGCTGTGGCTGCAGCGGTCGCGCTGACGCCCCCGCCCGCGGCACCGCCCGCGAAGCCGGCGTTTTCGTTGGGCGATGTTCCGCCAGCGACGGCAGCGCCGATCGCGAGCGTGACGGGCTCTGCGCTGCCCAGCATTCCCCCGCCTGCCGAAGCGAAAGAGAGCAAGAAGGGGGGAGTTCCGATAGGCGTCGTCGTCGTGCTCGGCGGGCTCGTCGTGCTCGCAGGCGGCGGCGGTCTCTACATGGGCACGCGGATCAACCAGCAACCGGCAGCGCAACAGCCGCCAGTCACCCAACCCGCACAACAACCAACCGCGCCGACGCCGCCCAATCCGCAGGTGAGCCCCGGCATCAACGTCCACGAGCCCGCCGGCGATCCACCATCGACGCCGACGCCTCCGACGAATCCTCCCGCGACCCCAGCGAACACTCCCCCCCAGCCCGCGGCCAACAACGGATCGCACGCGCCGAGCGGCTCGCACGCGTCCGGGGGCTCGCACTCGCGTCCGTCGCAAGCGACGAGCACCGGGACCACCACAGGCCTGACCGCCGAGCAGATTCGCCAGATGCAAGCGCAGCTCGGCACCGCACCCTCTGGCGTCGGAACGGCCTCTGCCGGCGGCCCCGTTGGCGCCGCGCGCACCGCGAACACGGGCCTCTCGGGCTCGGGCAGCGAAGCCCCTGCAGGCCCCACGGGCGGCGTGCGCGCCACGCAGGTGCTCGAGGTCTTGCGTCGCACCAACGTCGTGGGTTCTTGCTGGCAGACGCAGATCACTCGCAACCCTGCGCATCCGGCGGAGCGCATCACGGTCAGCCTCACCGTCAACACGACGGGGCGCGCGACGAACGTGTCGGTCAACGGATCCAATGACCCTGCCCTCGCCACGTGCATCCAGAACCGCGCGCGGTCGCAAAACTACGGTCCAGGCGGCACCATCGACGCGCAAGCGAGCTTCAACCTCGCTATCGGAAGCTGAGAGCGCCGCGCATCGCGCGCGATGGCTTGCGCCGTCCGCGCAACACCGAAGGGAGCGCCTGACGGAATTGCAGGGCACCGCCCGTTCGTCATACACAAGCCCCCCTCCCTCGGAACAAAGCCATGGACTCGCTCATCATCGAAGGCGGCGTGCCTCTGCGCGGAACCATCCGCGTCTCGGGCGCCAAGAACGCAGCGCTCCCCATCCTGGCAGCGTCGCTGCTCACCGATGGAGCGTGCACGTTTCGCAACGTTCCTGCGCTGAGGGACCTCGACACGACCGCGGCGCTGCTGCGCTTCATGGGCGCGACCGTCGATGTCGCCCCTCCCGTCGTCACCGTCAACGCAGGCTCGATTCGCACGCCCGAGGCGCCCTATGACCTCGTGAAACAAATGCGCGCGTCCGTGCTCGTGCTCGGCCCGCTCGTCGCGCGCTTCGGCCACGCCCGCGTCTCGTTGCCCGGCGGCTGCGCGATCGGCGCGAGGCCCATCGACCAGCACCTGAAGGGCCTCGAGGCGATGGGCGCCTCGATCACCCTCGAGCACGGATACGTAGACGCGAAGTGCGATCGCCTCCGCGGCGCGACGATCTACCTCGACATGGCCACGGTCACCGGGACCGAGAACCTCATGATGGCCGCCGCCCTCGCGAAGGGACGAACGCAGCTCATCGGCGCGGCGAAAGAGCCCGAAGTCGAAGAGCTCGCGCGCGTGCTCAACAAGATGGGCGCCCGCATCGACGGCGCCGGCACCGACGTCATCCACATCGAAGGCGTCGATCGACTGCACCCCGTCGAGCACGCGATCATCCCCGACCGCATCGAAGCAGGGACGTTTCTGGTCGCAGCCGCCGCCACCGGCGGCGATGTCCTCGTCGAAGGCGTCGTGCCCGAGCACATCGAGCCCGTCTGCCAGAAGCTTCGCATGGCGGGCGTCAGCGTCGTCCGCGAAGACACCGGGATGCGCGTCCGCGCCGACGGGAGGCCGCGCCCGGTCGACGTGACGACCGCGCCGCACCCGGGATTTCCGACGGACATGCAGGCGCAGCACATGGCGCTCATGTGCCTCGCGAAGGGGACCTCGGTCATCACCGAGAACATCTTCGAGAATCGCTTCATGCACGTGTCCGAGCTGCATCGCATGGGCGCTCACGTCGAGATCCGCGGCCGCGCCGCGATCGTGACGGGCGTCGAGAAGCTCTCGGGCGCCCGCGTGATGGCCACCGACCTCCGCGCGAGCGCGTGCCTGGTGATCGCGGGGCTCGTGGCCGACGGAGAGACCGAGATCTCGCGCGTCTACCACCTCGACCGCGGCTACGAGCGCATCGAACAGCGCCTCAACGCGCTCGGCGCGCGCATTCGCCGCGTGAAGGGCAGCGGCGTCGAGTGATCACCCTCGCGATCCCCAAGGGCAGGCTCCTCGTGAAGCTCGCCCCGAGGCTTCGCAGCGTAGGGTTCTCCGACGACGCCCTCGACGAGCGCGATCGTCGCCTGCTTCGCTCGAACCGTGACGAGAGCGCGCGGCTGCTGTTGCTCAAACCCGATGACGTTCCGACGTACGTCGAGCACGGCGCCGCGGACGCGGGCGTCGTCGGACGCGACGTGCTGCTCGAGCGCAACGCCAACGTCTTCGTCCCCCACGACCTCGGAATCGGCCGCTGTCGCCTCGCGGTCGCAGCGCCCGTCGGCCAACGCAACGCGCGCCGCGAAGGGCGCATCCTGCGCGTCGCGACGAAGTACCCGACGATCACCACCGCGCACTTCGCCGCGAAGGGCGAAGAGGTCGAGGTGATCTACCTGGGCGGCAGCGTAGAGATCGCGCCGCTCGTAGGCCTCGCGGACTGCATCGTCGACGTCGTCGAAACCGGCGAGACGCTGCGGCAAAACGGCCTCGAGGTCATCGAGACCGTCTGCGACGTCAGCGCTGTCACCGTCGCCAATCGGGTCTCGATGAAGCTCCAGCGCGCCGCGTTGACGGCGCTGCTCGACGCGCTCAGCGTCGAAGAGCGCTAGAGCGGAGCCGAGGTTGGAAGAAGACACGCCACGAGCTCAATCGGGCGCGTGTCGCCAACCGAAGGCGGAGCCGCTACAGCCTTCATCGTCCCCCCTCGAGCGCTACCGCGTGCACGCTCCGGTCATCGCGTTGCAGCTGAACTCGGCTCCAAACGAGTTGCAGAACGCGTCGCCGCCCGCCGCGCGACAATCGATTCCGCACACCGGCGGAACCATGAACGGAAACTCCAGGTAGCAAGCAGGGCTCGGGAATCGCCCGCCGACCCCCACGCCAACGCAGTCCGCGTTGGTCGCGCAGCCGCAGGCGAACTCGTCGACGAGCGAGTTGGCGTCGTCGTCGCGTCCGTTGCAGCACTCGGTCGAACCTTGCGAACGAAGCGGCGTGCAGCCGTCATCCGCGCAGTCCGTGATTCCGTCGCAGTCGTTGTCGCGTCCGTCGGTGCAGGCCGCGCGCCCGCTCTCGGGGCCCGTCGGACGGCAGCACACCGGCAGCGATTGGCACTGAGGGTCCGCGCAGTCCGTCAGTCGATCGCAGTCGTTGTCGCGCCCGTCCGAGCAGGCAGCGGCGGTGTTCTCGGGGCCCGTCGGGCGGCAGCACACGGGCTCTGCCGCGCACGAAGGATCCGCGCAATCTGTCAGTCGATTGCAGTCGTTGTCTCGGCCGTCCGAGCACGCCATCGCGCCGGACTCGGGGCCCGTGGGACGGCAGCACATCGGCTGCGAAGCGCACTCGCTGTCTGCGCAGTCCGTGAGCATATCGCAGTCGTTGTCGCGTCCGTCCCCGCAGGCCGCGGCGGTGTTCTCGGGCCCCGTCGGCATGCACACCACGCAGCGCGGATCCATGCGGCAGTCGGGATCGGCGCAATCGCTGAGGCCGTCGGCGTCGTCGTCGCGGCCGTTGCCGCAGTTTTCCGCGGGCAATCCGACGCTGATCGAGAGCGTAAACGCGCCTTGCCCCATCGGTGAGAACCCGTCGACGAAGACGAAGTACTGCCCGGGGTCCGCGACGAAGGCCACGCGCGGGTTCTGCCCGATCGTGTCGTCGTTGCAGGCGAGCTGCGCTCCCATCTCGCAGGGAGCGCGGCGCACGAAGGCGACCGCGTCGAAGCCCATGCCCGTCACGTCCACGGTGATCGGCGTGCGCGTGCGAACGCTGAACGTGTAGACCACGTCCGGTCCCGAGCCGCCAGCGCACCCCGGAAAGCCCATGATCACCGGCTGAAAGTCGTTGCGCGCCCCCACGGTGGAGCCCGTCGTCACCGACGGAACTCCCACGGTTTGCGCGCCTGCGCACGTGTCGTTGGCCGGAGCCGCGAGGCACGGAGGCACCATCGCGCAGCCAGGGTCCATGCAGTCGACCGCGCGATCGCAGTCGTTGTCCATGCCGTCCGAGCATGTGGCCGTGGTGTTCTCGCTGCCCGTTGCGCGGCAGCACACGAACGCGCTCGAGCACTGCGGGTCCGCGCAGTCCGTGAGGCGATCGCAGTCGTTGTCGCGTCCGTCCGCGCACGCGACGTCGCCCATTTCGGGGCCAGTGGGCGTGCAGACCATGCACGCCGGATCCGCCGAGCAGCTCGGGTCCATGCAGTCGATGAGGCGATCGCAGTCGTTGTCGCGCCCGTCGTTGCACACTTCGGGAGAGACCACGCACGCGCACATTCCGACGCCCGAGCACTCGGGGTCCGCGCAGTCGACGCGCCCGTCGCAGTCGTTGTCACGGCGATCGCTGCACGCGGCGTCGGTGTTTTCGGGGCCCGAGGGACGGCAGCACGCGAGCTGCGAGGCGCACTCGCTGTCTGCGCAGTCGATCGCGCGGTCGCAGTCGTTGTCGCGCCCGTCGGTGCACGCAGCGGCGGTGTTCTCGGGGCCCGTCGGCATGCACACCACGCAGGCGGGCACCATCGCGCACTCGGGATCCGCGCAGTCGAGGCGCCCGTCGCAGTCGTTGTCGCGCCCGTCGAGGCACGCCATCGGGTTGTTCTCGGGACCCGTCGGAACGCAGCCGCAGCCAGGCACCCCGCGGCAGTCAGGATCCGCGCAATCGAGCTGACGATCGCAGTCGTTGTCGCGCCCGTCCGAGCACGCGACCGGGTTGTTCTCGGGGCCCGTCGGAACGCAGCCCATGCAAGCCGGATCGAGTCGGCAGTCGGGGTCTGCGCAGTCCACCAGGCGATCGCAGTCTTCGTCGCGCCCGCCCGCGCAGAAGCCGGTCTCCGATCGCGCGACCGGGACGCACATCATGCACGCCGGAAACGCCGCGCAATCGGTGTCCGCGCAGTCCGCCAGCCCGTCGCCGTCGTCATCGACACGGTTGTCGCAGACCTCGCGAACGCCGAGCGAGATGTTGAGCCGATAGGCTCCCGTCGAGCCGCCGAAGCCGTCGACGATCACGAAATAGCGCCCCGGAAGGGCGTCTGCGAGCACGATGCGCGAGTTCGCGCCGCCGCCCGAGTCGTCGTCGCACGAGAGGTCCGGGCCGAGGCAATTGTCTCGGCGAACCATCAGCACGGTGTCGTAGCTGCTGCCGATCGTGTCGACGACGATCGTCTGGCGCACGGGGTTGTTGAACACCCACACGACGTCGCCAGCCATGCCCATCGGGCGGCACGACGGAGTGAAGTCGTCGCGAGCTCCCACGGTGGTGCCGCTGACCGAGCCGGGAAGGGAGATCGGACGCGCGGTGGCGCAGTCCTCGTTGGTCGGGACGCACACGGGGTTCATCGCGCACGCGCGGTCGGCGCAGTCGAGCGCCCCGTTGCAGTCGTTGTCGCGTCCGTCGTTGCACGTGGTGCCCGCCCCCTCGGGGCCGGTCGGCATGCACATCACGCAGCCAGGAACGCCAGCGCACTCTGGATCCGCGCAGTCGAGCCGCCCGTCGCAGTCGTTGTCGCGGCCGTCGCGACACGCGAGCGGGTTGTTCTCCGGGCCTGTCGGCGTGCAGAGGCACTCGGGGGACATCGCGCAGGCGGGGTCCGCGCAGTCCGCGAGTCGATTGCAGTTGTTGTCGCGGCCGTCGCGGCACGTCCCTGGCGGGCCTTCGGGGCCTGTGGGCATGCACGCGGCGCACTCAGCGGTCATCGCGCAGCGCGAATCGCGGCAGTCCGGCAAACCGTCGCAGTTGTTGTCGAGCCCGTCGAGGCACGTCCCAGGGACTCCCTCGGGTCGCCCGGGATTCACAGTGCCGTTGGTGTCGTCGCAGTCGTTGCCACCGCAGCGAACAGAGATAAACCCGTCGTTGTCGTTGTCACCACGACCGGTCACGAGACACGAGCGCGTTCGCTCGTCGCAGCGCTCGGTGGTGCAGGGATTGCCGTCCTCGCAGAGGATGGGCATCGAGCCGACGCATCCGCGCGCGGCGGTCGAGCACTGCTCGACGCCGTTGCAGAACACGCCGTCATCGCAGCGGCCGTTGTCGGGGATCGCGACGCATCCCACGCGCGGATCGCAGCGGTCCTCGGTGCACGCGATGCCGTCGTTGCAGACCGGCGGCGGCGAAGAAACGCACGCTCCGGCGACGCACTGCTCGGTGCCGTTGCACACGTTGCGGTCGTCGCACTCCTCGTTGGTGCGGCACATCGTCGCCGTGCATCCACGGCGCAGGTCGCAGGTCGCGGGCGCGGTGCAGCGCGAGTTGTCCGGGACGTTCGAGCACGTTCCGCCCATGCCCTCGTCGCACGAGTCGCGCGTGCACTCGACGCCGTCGTCGCACGCGACAGGGATGCCGGGGCGGCAGACTCCTGCGACGCACTGCTCGGTGCCGTTGCAGAACACGCGATCGTCGCACTCGGCGTTGGTGCGACAAACGGCGTCCGGAACGTCCGGGGTGTCGGTCTGCACATCGGAGGCGTCCGGGATCGAGACGTCCTCGAGCGGCACCTCGAGCTCTGTCCGCCCACAGGCGGCGAGCCCGACGGCGATCAACGCCGCGCTGAACCACACGTTTCTTCGAGCGATGCTCATTGCTCTGCTCCTACGGGGAATCCAAACTCGTCCACGCATGCTGCGCGCATGCCGACGGTAGCCGCTACCCAAATGACTTGGAAATTCCCGTCATTTGGAAGGTTCACATAGCGATCTGCGCCGAGGGACACTGTGCCGCGCTGGGCCATGATCGCGGCTCGCCCGTCATCGGGCGCCACCTTGAGTTGCCACGAGCGTCGAGCGCATTCGTGTGGCTCGACCCGTCGTCGTCGACGCGAGACTGACGAAATCCGCTCGAACCACAACGACGGAGCGAGACCGCAACAGCGCGCAGCGTCGTGCTGGTTTCTTCGAGCTTACGGGGATGGCTCGCCGTGGTGATGGTGGCTCGAGCGGCTCTCGCTCATGGCGTCGAGCACGGCGCGCGGGCCCAAGCGC
>LNFM01009664.1_pt1 | contig 13932 bp, 10 predicted proteins | sample 596031 | NCBI WGS metagenome assembly LNFM01 (sample SAMN04254537, study PRJNA301005) | activated carbon metagenome | isolation source: dual media filters at the Ann Arbor, Michigan drinking water treatment plant | place: USA: Ann Arbor
ATCTCGACGACGCCGATCGGCTGATCGTGGTTGTCGTCCAGCGCACCGAGGATCGCCTTGGTATCCGAGATCAGGGTGTCCAGCGCCTTCTTGTCGTCGAACTCCCCCGTGCCGAGGAAGTGATCGGCGCCGACCTCCTGTGCGATGGCCGTCACCGCCAACTTGATCGTGTCCTTGATCAGCTGCTCGATCTCCTTGAGCTGCGCGTTGTCCTGCTCGCTGATCACGAGCGTGAACGCCGCTCGGTCGCACATCTTGATCTTGTGCTCGTAGAGCGAGCGATGCAGCACGTCGTTGGAGTTCGGGCCCATCTCCCACACATCCTTCGACGGATTGTTGGGCCGGATCTCCTTGCGGCCGAGGGTGGTGGTCTGCCCGTCGATCACGTGCAGGCCCGCGATGCTGTAGTAGATCTCGTCCTCGGTGTTGCTCGACAACGGCAGGTTGTTCTCGTTGCTGTCGGTCGTCTTCTTGACCTCGAGCTCCATGCGCAGTCGCACCGGCTCGGCGGCGATCTTGCTGCAGTCGAACTTCCCGAAGTCGAACTTCGGTTTGGCGTCGACGATCTGCGGCGACGCGAACGTCGCTCCGCCGATGCCGAGACCGATGAGGAGTGCAACCTTCGTCAGGCTGCCGTGGATGGAACGCGGATGCTTCATGTCGCATCCGAGTCGTGGGCTCCCCGCGATGTGACCGGCACCGCGAAGAACGTCACTTGGCTGCAGATCGACCCGTGATCACGGGTGCAGCGTCGCGCGCATCCGGATCTCGGCGATCGCTGCGCCGCCGAGCTCGAACACCTTCTCGGTCCCGGGATCGACCACGAACCCGTGCGCCGCGTAGAAGGCCTGCGCGGCCGGGTTGTCCCGCAGGACCCACAGCGTGCAGTCGCGGAACCCTGCGGCGCGCAGCTGCGTCGCGCCGACCTCCCACAGCGCCTGCCCGACGCCGCGGCGCCAGTGATCCGGGTCGATGTAGATCGCCCACAGTTCGCCTGTGGTCGCGCTGGCGTCGTCGTCGCGACTCGACGCGAAGCTCATCCAGCCGAGCACCATGTCAGCATCGCTCGCGATCCATGTGCTGGAGGTCGCCCGCTCGAGGTTCGCGCGCCACTTCACCGCGCGCGCGTCCACCTCGAGCCCGTCGAGGTACGCGTCCGGGACGACGCCGCGGTACGCGGCCCGCCACGCACGCACGTGGATGTCCGCGATGGCGCGCGCATCGTCGATCGTCGCGGGCCGAACCTCCACCGCGACACATCTTCCCCGCGACGGAACCACGAAGAAAGCCCCCCACGAGTGGGGGGCCTCCCGCGCATGAGCGCGTGGCGTTTCGCCCGAGCTGGCCTCGGGGGAACGCAGAGCCTCAGGTCTTGTCGAGCTTGCCGACGAGGCTGAGCGTGAACGAGGCGCCCATGTACTTGAAGTGCGGCCGCAGCTGCAGCGCACAACGGTACCAGCCCGGCTGACCCGGGACGTCCTCGACCACGATCTTCGCCGAGCGCAGCGGCTTGCGACTGCGCACCGCCGGGGCCGGGTTCTCCATGTCGGCCACGTACTGGCTGATCCACAGGTTGAGCTCGCGCTCGAGATCCCCGCGCTCCTTCCAGCTGCCGATCTGCTCGCGCTGCATGACCTTCATGTAGTGGGCCAGCCGCGTGATGATGAACATGTACGGCAGCTGCGTGCCGAGCCGGTAGTTGAGCTCGGACGCCTTGCCCTCGGCGGTGTCGGCGAAGATCTTCGCCTTCTGCGGCGAGTTGGCCGAGAAGAACGCCGCGTTGTTGCTGTCCTTGCGGTAGACGAGCCCGATGAAGCCCTCTTCCGACAGCTCGTACTCGCGACGCTCGGTGAGCTGGATCTCGGTCGGGATCTTGGTCTGGATCTCGCCCATCGCCTTGTACTGGTGCAGCGGCAGGTCCTCGACCGCGCCGCCCGACTGCGGGCCGATGATGTTCGGGCACCAGCGGTACTTCGCGAACGAGTCCGCGACGCGGGTGGCGAAGGCGATCGACGCCGGACCCCAGAGGTACGCGTCGTGGTCGCCGATCGCGGTCTCCTCGAAGTTGAACGACTTGACCGGGATCGTCGACTGGCCGTACGGCAGGCGCAGCAGGAACCGCGGCATGCACATGCCGACGTAGCGGGAGTCCTCGCTCTCGCGGAAGGCGTGCCAGCGGGCGTACTGCGGGCCCTCGAACAGGGACTTGAGGTCCTTCAGCTTGGGCAGGTTCTCGAACGACTCCTCGCCGAACATCTGCGGCGCGGTGTTGCAGATGAACGGCGCGTGCGACATCGTCGCGACCGCGGCGCAGTTGGACAGCAGCTGCATGTCCTGTGGGCCGGGGCCGAAGTCGTAGTTCGACACGATGAGCCCGACCGGCTTGCCGCCGAACGTGCCGTACTCGGCCGAGTACACCGTGCGGTACAGGCCGCTCTTCGGGATCTCCGGCGAGTCCTCGAAGTCGTCGATGAGGTCCTGCTTCGAGACGTTCAACACCTCGACGCGGACGTTCTCGCGGAAGTCGACCTTGTCGACGAGGTACTTGAGGCCGCGCCACGCCGCCTCGAGCTTCTGGAACGCGGGCGCGTGCAGGACCTCGTTGATCTGCGACGACAGCCGCGCGTCGATCTCGGCGATCATCACGTCGACCGCGGCCTTGTCGATCTTGCGGTGCTTGTCCGAGGACGTGAGGATGTCGGTGATGAAGGCGCTGACGCCCGCGCGGGCGATGGCGTAGGTGTCTTGATCCGCGGGGGTGACCTTCGCCTCGGCGAGGATCTGGTCGAGCAAGGAGCCTTCGGCCAGCGTCGTCGCTGCGCCACCCTGTTGCTGTTCTTCTGCCATGGTGTCCTCCTATCAGCCTTCGGGTTTGTCGAGGCCGAGCTCGGCCATCAGACGCTTGCGGGATTCCTCGTCGCCGAGGAGCTTCTCGAGCTGCTTGCGGAACTCGGGCTTGTTCCCGAGCGGCGACTTGAGGGCGGTCAGGGCGTTGCGCAGCTCCATCAGCTGACGCAGCTCCGGGACCTGCTGGAGGATGCCCTCGGGCGAGAAGTCGCGCATCGAACGGAAGCCCAAGCTCATCGCGAGCTCGGCACCCTCTTCGCCGGACAGTCGATCGGGGACGGTGAGGTCGACGCCGAGGTTGTGCTTCTCCATCACCTCCTCGAAGTTGTCCTTGTCGATGTTGATCGGCTTGCGATCCTCGAGCTGACGCTCGTCGCGTCGCCCGGTGTAATCGCCGATCGCGAGGATCTTCAGGGGGAGCTCGACTTCCTCCTGGCCGCTCGTCGCCGGCTTGTACACGATGTTGACGCGCTCCTTGGGCGCAACAGAACCTTCCTTCGCCATGGATTCCTCGCTCGCTGGGTGGACCCGAGCGCGGCCCGGCTTGGCCGCACGCAAGGGGTGCGCGAAGGTACCACGAAGGCGATGGCGCGCGTCAGGGGCGAGGGCGGATCACCGCACCGCGTGGGCGGCCGTGTGGGCGATTCGATGTCCCGCCGGACGTGACCCGCGAGGCCACGACCCGCCGAGGCCGCGACGGACCCGGGTCCCCGGTCGGCGGGCAGGTGGGCCTCAAGACTTGCGGTTGGAGACGAGGTTCGACGGGCGATCGACCGCGCCGCAGTCGAGCTTCAGGTCGAGCACGATTTCGGCGCCCTCGTGCTTGCAGGTGAGCCCCAGCTCGCCCACCCACCACGACGCGGCGCCCAGGCTCGAGCCGTCCCCCGACGTGATCTGCGTACGGTCGCAGTCGGGCTTGCTGGTGCTCCCGTCGGCCTTGCGGATCGCGGTGCCCTCGAGGTCATCGCGCACGATCGTGATGCCGGTGTCGAGGGTGAGCTCGACCGCGACCCCGACCTTCTGCCCCACGGCCTTGCAGGACGTGACCTTGGCCTCCTTGCCCGCGACCGTGACCCGGCCCTCGACCTTCTCGACCGTGGCCGGCGCCTTCGCGGCCTCGGCCGGCTTGGCCTCGCCGTCGCAGCCGGCGGCGACCGCCAGCGCGAGGGCGAGCGCGAGGGTGCGGCGGGAGAGGGCGAGGCGGGGGGTGGTGCGCGGGGCCATCGGGCGGAGGTAGACGGGGTCGGCGACCGTTCGATCACGGTCGGGGTGAGGGAGGCTCACCCCGCGGCGATCGCCGCCAACACCCCCGCGGCCGTCGCGGGCGGCACCGTCAGCGTCCGCACCCGCCCCGGCGACAGCCCGCGGCGCCCGGCGTCGATCGACGCGGATCCAGCCGCCGGCGATCGGATCGGCCACAGCTTCTCCGCGGCCACGGTCGCGTCGCTCAAGAAGTGCACGATGCCCGCCGGCGGAGCCCCGAGCGCGACCAGCAGCCGCGAGCTCGGTCCGCCGGGTCCCGTCCAGAACAGCGACGGCGGCGAGCGCTGCCACGCGAGCAGGTCCTGGGCGAGGCGCAGCCAGAACACCAGCTGCACGTCGTCGGTGCACGGGCAATCGAGCACGATCGACGCGCGACCCGGGTCGCCGCCGCGGACCTGCGCGCACGCGGTCGTGAACATGTGCATGCCGTGGAAGCCTCCGCCGCCGACCAGCGGTCCGAACAGCGCCTCCAGGATCGTCTGACCGCCGGTCGCGTCGAGGGCCTGGTGCGTCCACACCCGCGCGTCCTCGAGCTGGCTCGGGCCGGGCTGGGCGATGGCGTCGATGCGCGCGAGCACCGAGTGCAGGTCGAGCATGCTGCCCGCGGCCTCGCCCACGACGTGCGCGGCGGCCTCGAGGAACGCCTCGTAGGCCACGGGCAGCGAGGGATAGCGGTGCGTCGCCACCGGCACGTCGACGTACGAGAAGGCGCAGAGCGGAAACTCGCGGCCGACGCGGTCGCGGCTCGGGGCGAAGGCGCCGACGCATGCGTTCGAGCCGCTGGGATCGCGGATCAGGAACTTCACCGGCACCATCGGCAGGTGCTTGCGCTTCGCCGCGAGGTTCTCGACCTCGGCCACCAGCCAGTCCTGCAGCGTTCGAGCAGCCGGCTGCGAGGCGTTGTGCGCCACGAAGTCGCCGGCGCTCGTCAGCTTGCCGAACACACCGACGCGGGGGTTCACCACGGCGAGGCCTCCGTTCGCGCGCGCGTGGCGTTCACTCGCACTGCACGCCCCCGATGTAGACCGACTTGGGCGGAACGAGGTCGGGGTGGCGGAACACGCCCATGAACGTGACGGGGCGATCCGAGTTGCCGAAGAACGGGTTGATGTCCGGCTCCTGCGGCTTGAACCGGATCTGCAGCACGGCGCTGTCCTTGTTGCTCACGCCGATGCTCGCCGAGAGGTTGTAGCGGGCGTTGAAGCCCGCCCCGGTGCCACCATCTGCGATGGTCCCCTCCTCGAGCAGGCGGAAGATGCCCCACTTGCTGTCCTGACCGAAGTTGTCGGTGAAGCCCGCGCCCTTCACGAGGATCGTCCCGAGCTTCTTGTCGCCTTCACCCGGCCAGACGTACTTCTCCCAGCGCTCCGGTTCGTTGCGATAGGTGATCTCGTGGCCGTCGATGTTGAGGATCGTCGCCGATGCGGCTGCGAGCGGTCGGATCATGACGTCGAACTCGACGACCATCTCTTTGCCGCCCGCAGAGAACAGCGCCCGCTGCAGGTCGCGGGCGCGGTTGAGGAACTGCACCAGCCGCGGATCGATCGGCCGCGCCGACGCGCCCGCCTTGGCCAGGGAGAACGTGTTGTTCTTCTCCGGCACGCGGCTCGACAGCACCTTGGCGTGGAAGTCCCAGAGCTTGCCGCCGTCGGGCGCGAAGAACTCCGCGACCTGCTGGTGGCTGACCTCGGCGCCCTCGCCCTTGAACGGATAGCGCTCGAGCATCTTGGTCATCGGCTCGACGACCTCGACGCAGTAGGTCCGCGTCAGCGCCCCCTCGGCGCTGGCGTTCGCGACCTGCTGCAGGCCGCGCAGCGGCGGCGGGAGGATCTTCTTCAGTGACCCCGCGACCCAGTTGCCGTTGTCGGCCTCGAGGATGAGGCTGTCGGTCGCGGCGAGGGCGACGTCGACGGCCTTCTTCAGCGCCGCGATGTTCTCCGGGGTGTCCTCGTTGATCTTCGCCTGGACCGCGTCGCGGACGTTCTTCAGCTCGGTCTGGTAGTTGTCGAGCGCGACCGCGGCCTGCGGCGGACGGGGCTCGCCCTCGGGGACGACGGGGACCTCACCGCAGGCGAACTTGATGAAGTCGGCGAACTCCTTCTTGACGTCCTCGTTGATCTTGAGCGTCGGGTCAGCCGCTCGCTTCTTGCGCTTCTCCTCGAGCAACGCCTTCTTGGCGGCGGCGAGCTTGTCGGCGTTCTTGCCGCCCATCTTCTTCGCGGCCGCCTTCTCGCCGGCCTCGAGCGCCTTTTCGGCCAGGCCGTCCTCGACCTCCTCGGGGATCACCGGGTCGGGATCCTCGAGCGTCGTGTTGTATCCGACGTGCTGGCACATCGACATGATCGGCGGCGGCGTGCCGCCGGTCAGGTCCTTGAGCAGCTCGTGGGCGTCGGCCAGGTCCGTCGGCGACTTGGTGTACGCGTTGCCCACGAACTTGCGCCACGCCGAGATGTACTCGGTGAAGTACTTCGAGCGCAGCAGGTCCTGCTGGCGCTGGCGGGTCGCCGCGACCTCCTCCTCGGTCCAGCCGAGGACCCACTCGTTGCCGAGCAGATCGCCGCTGGGCGACGCGAGCTTGTCGGCGATGCCCCCCGTGCCCTCCCACGCGCGCCGCGTGTACTTGCCCGGCACGTTGGTGTTGTCGTTGAGCAGCGCCTTGCGGCTGCCGGAGATCTCGGCCAGCGTGATGTCCGGCGCCTCGACGTCGCGGACGAGCTCGTTGAGCAGGCTCTCGATCTGATCGGTGCGCTTCAGGATCTTCCGCGCACCCTCGACCAACTTGGGGTCGCGCTCGAACAGGTACAGCTTGTCGGTCGCGACGATGTCGATGTACGCGTCGGCGACGTTGAGCATCGTGTCGCTCGCGGCGACGTCGCCGAGGTGCTTGAGGGCGTCGCGCCACAGCTCGGCGATGCGCACCCGCAGCCAGCCGCGCTGCTTCTCGTCGAGGCCGGGCTCGCCCTTGGGCGGGTAGTCCAGCTCGCCGCCGCCCTTGGCCACCGCCGTGAGCAGCAGGTACATGCGCAGCTTGGCCTCGTAGTCGCGGTGCGTGTCGGGGTCGACCGCGTCCGGCGAGGGCCCGTGCTTGTTCACGAAGCTGCGCAGCTCCTCGACCGTGAGGTCGAGGAAGGGCTTGATCAGCTCGTCGCGGACCGTGCGCAGGTACAGCGTCCGGATCTGCGCGGCGAAGATGCTGCCCTGGTACATGCCCATGCGCATCATGAACGGCGCGCCGTCGACCTCGTGCTCGTTGAGCTCGCGCTCGACCGCGCGCAGCGGATCGATCTGGTTGAGCCGGATCGGCGCATTGGTCTTGGCCGCGACGTGCTCCTCGACCTTGCCGATCGCGTCCTGGGTGTTGGTCAGCAGCTCGCGGTTGTTGCGGAACGACAGCACCGGCAGCAGCGCCATGCCGATCGCCGCGAGCATCAGGCCGCCGCCGATGGCGTGGCCGACCAGCGCCTGCTTCTTGATCTTCGCCGCGCTGCGCTGGGCGATGTTCTTGTCGGGGAAGATGACCTTCTCGAACAGCTCGCCGAGGAAGTAGCTCTTGGGCTCGATCTGCGGGGTCGTGTACGCCAGCTTGGGCTGCACGCCGAACGCCGCGGCCATCGAGTTCATGATGCGATCGATGGTCCGGCCCTCTTGGGTGCCGCTGGTGAAGTAGACCCCGCGCAGGTGCGGCGACTCGGCGTAGACGTTGTCGGCCATCAGCTCGCCGACGAACGCCGCGAGCTTGTCGCGCATGGGCTCGAAGTACTGCGGGAACTGGTAGATCTTGTCGCGGCCGTCGGCGCCGCGCTCCTCGCCCATGCGGCGGATCGCCCGGCGCTCGACCGTCTGCGACAGCTCGTCGAAGTTGGCGATGAACGTCTGCGCTGGGTCGTGCTTCTGCGTGACCGGCACGGTGAAGCCCCAGATCTGCCGGCGCTCGGTGTTGCCGAGATCCGAGAACAACTCGACGAAGCCGGGGAGCAGGTCGACCTTGGTGAACAGCACGTACACCGGCACGACCATCTCGAGCTTGGCCATGACCTCGTCGATGCGGGCCCGGACCTCGCGGGCGCGGGCGTGGACCTCCTCGGGGTGGGCCTCGGAGACGTCGGTCACCGCGATCGCCACCAGCACGCCGTTGACCGGCTGCTTGGGCCGGTTCTTCTTGAGCAGGTCGAGGAACGACATCCACTCGTCGCGGTCGCTGTCCTCGGTGGTGTAGCGACCGGCGGTGTCGAGGATCACGGCCTCGTTCGTCATCCACCACTGGCAATTCCGCGTGCCGCCGACGCCCTGGACGCCGCCGCCGGACTTGGATTGGTACGGGAAGCGAAGGCCGCTCTGGCGCAGCGCCGTCGACTTGCCCGAGCCCGGTGGCCCGATGATCATGTACCAGGGCAGGGCGTACAGCGCCTCGGAGGGCTTCTTGCCGGCGAGCTTGCTCGATTTGAGCGCGGCGATCGCCTTCAGGAACTCCTGCTGCATCGAGTCGATGTCGCCGCGCAGATCGGGCCGCGCCGAGGCGGCGTGACGATCGGCCTGGGCGCGCAGGGCCTTCTCGATCTCCTTGGCGGCCTTCTTGGCCCGGACGATCTTGATGATCACGAACGCCGCGAGGATGGCGATGATGACGACGGTCGCGACGATCGCGATCCACATCGGCATGCCGAGCAGCAGCACCACGGCCCAGACCGCGGCGATGAGGAGGACGGCGAAGATGTACTTGAGTGCGCCCATGGGCCGAATCGTGGGGTGGAGGCCGGAGCCTGGTCGCTACTCCTTGGGGAGCAGGGCCTCGGTGCGCTCGACGACGTTGGTGGTCTGGCGATCGAGCGCCTTGCGGAGCACGATGATGAGGGCGAGCGAGAACAGCACCGCGAGCAGGCCGATCCACACGGTGACGTAGTATTGCTGCGCGCGGTTGACCCGCTCGCGCGGCCGCATGTGCCGCTTCGACAGCGGCTCGGGCTTGGCGTGGATGCCGAGGGTGTCCTTCACGCGGCGCTGCACGGCGGCGAGCTCGAGCTCACCGCCGCGGATCGCATACTTGCCCTGGAACCCGAACAGCAGGCACAGGTAGTAGACCCGCAGGGTGTCGACGCGCCGCGGATCGGCGAGGAGCTGCTCGAGCCGGAAGAAGAAGCCCTCGCCGGCGAGGTTCTCGCTGAAGTACTGCAGCTGCAGCGGGTTGGACAGCCACACGTCGCGGATGGAGCCGCTCTTGCGCATCGCGACCTCGTCGGCGAGGGCCACGATGGCGTAGGCCATGTCGTGGAGGTCGCGCTCGTAGATGCCGGCGCGCTGGCCCGAGCGGAACAGCTCGTCGATGAAGCCCTTCACCCGCGCGTGCAGCATCTCGGGCGCGAGGAAGCCGTCGTCCGCGAGGTTGCGGATCTGCACCAGCGCGTTGAAGCAGTCCTTGGTGACTTCGTTGACCTTGTCCATGGTCGACTCGTGGGCTCGCGGGAACGGATCAGGGCGCGCCGGTGCCGGCGCGCTCGGGGACACCCATCAGGGTGATCTTGGCCTTGCTCGGATCGAATGGCGGCGGCAGGTAGATCGCGACCGTGCGCTCGGTGGCGATCTGCCGCCAGAACTCGCTGGACACCTCGAGCATGAAGTAGACCTGCTTGGGCCGCACCGGCACCTCGGAGGGCGGTCGGTGCGTGACCGTGAGCGGCACGCCCGGGGTCGCGGAGCGGACGATCTGGTTGATCTGCTTCCACGAGGCGATCTTCGACAGCTTGGGCAGCTTGTTCGCGACCTCCTGCTGCGGACCCTCGGCCTCGACCGCGAGCACGTAGCGCGGGCACCGGGGCAGGCGGTCGTCCTTGAGCTGGCCGATCCACATGCCGTCCTGCCGGGCCTCGAGCGGCACGGTGATGCAGAGCTCGCGCACCGTGGCGCCGAGCATCTTGTTGAGCATCCCGAACAGCTCTTCGAAGGTCGCGCGCAGATCGGTGTGGTTGAACCGCGGGAACGTCGACGGGTCGACCTCGCTCGAGAAGGTCGTCAGCGCGCCGCCGAGCTCGATGAGCGTCAGGTAGCAGCCCAGCGGCGAGGTCGTGCGGCTCTCGACGATGTGGCGCACGTGGGGGATGTACGTGTTGAGCCCGTTGAGCAGCAGGAACCGGGTGATGTCCTGGCCGGTGAACTCGACCGACGCGGCGTCGATCTGCCGGCGCGTCTCGGAGATGGCGCGCTGCTTGGTGAGCATCACGCTCAGCAGGTCCTGCAGCCACGCCATCAGCACCGGCGAGGCCGAGCACTTGAGCGCGGGCGGGATGTAGTTGCGGCTCAGCGCGAAGCTCCCGGTGCCGTCGCGGACGACCTCCGCGATCTTCACGGTCTCGTAGTCGTCGCGGGCCTCGGTCCCGTAGAGGATCGAGAGGTTGGGCCGACCGAACGCGATGATCTGCTCGGTCTTCGCGATCGTGAGGTCGTGGACCGGCCGGTTGGCGATGCGGAAGCGGGCGACCGAGGCCTCGTCGAGCGCGTCCTGGAAGTTGGGGATCCCCTCGCGGGCGGCTGGCACCGCGAGGTAGACCTCGAGCATCGGCGCGGTGGTCGGGAACGACTCGGCGATCGGCCGCGCGGCCGGTCCCCCGGCCTCCCCGGGGGCGAACTCGACGGGCAGGCCCGCCGAGAGGACGCCGGCGAACTCCCCGAGCTTGAACTGCCCGGCCTTGAGCGCGCCCTCGTCGACGCCCATCGACACGACGCCCCACGCGTACGGCGACGCCGCGGCGAGGCGGGTGGCCAGGGTGCCTTCGAAGTAGAGGTCCTGCTGCTGCAGGTGCTGGGGACACATCAGCATCCCCTCGCTCCACACCACGCGTTCGAGGTTGCGCTTCGACATCGACTAGCCCTTCCCCGGTGCGGCGGGGGCCTCGGGTGCGGCGGGGGCCCCCGGTGCCTCGGGTGCGGCGGGGGCCTCGGGGGTCTTGGGCGCCTCCGGGGCCTCGGGGGCCTTGGCGTCCTTCAGCTTCTTCTTTTTCTTTTTCTTCTTCTCGGGCTCCGGGGCCGGCGGCTTCATCTTGAGCGGCGGGCCGGGGCACTCGATCGCGATCGCGGTCTTGTCGAAACCGGGCGGCGGCGCGTGGCCGCCGTCGACGAGGCTGCCGTCGAGCAGGACGTAGAAGCACGGGTCGGCCCACGTCTTCTTGTTCTTCTGCGCCAGGCAGACCGAGTCGCCGTGGTATTTCGGCACGTCCCACAGCCGGTACCAGTTGATGCCGGTGGGCTCGCGGAACAGCGCGACCGCGAGGATGTGCGTGGCCTTGGGGTCGGGCTCGATCTCGATGAGCTCGGCCTTGCCGGGGTAGATCTGCCGCTCGTCCTCGGCGACGAAGGAGTCGCCGAAGACCTCCTTGCCCTTCTGCCAGGTCTCGCGGAAATCCAGCATCGGCACGGCCTCGTCCGACGACAGCTGGTAGAGGCGCAGGACGGTCGGCAGCGGGGCGCCGGTCTCGTCGGGGTTGAGCGCCGCGGTGGGCTGGACCACGACGCGGACCTTGAACGTCGCGTGCTCCTCGGGGACGCAGCTCGGCGCCTCGCTCTTCTTCTTGCACCCAGGGGCGCCGAGGCCGAGCGCGGCGACGAGGCCGACGTTCACGGTGGCGGCGAGGAGACGATGGGGCGCGAGGCGGCGAAGAAGCATGGTCGGCACGGTTGCGGGGCAGTAACGCGGCGAAATCTCAACACGCGGGCACCCTTCGCGCAAGGCGCTTCGGCGCCGGGTCGTGGCGGTGCGGGGTGGGTCGTGGGGGCCGAGTCAGCCCCCGAGCATCGCCGCGTCGACGACGATGCCGCGGCGTTGCATCGCGGCGAAGAAGTTCGGCACGGCGCCGGTGTGTCGCCACGTGCCAGTCCGCGGATCGATCCCGATGATCTCGGCGGTGGTCGTCGAGCCATCGGCGCCGACGCGGGCCTCGGCGACCTCGACGACCCGCGAGTTGCCGTCGGGGAAGCGGCCGATGGTGATCACGAGCTCGAGGGTGCGGGCGACGGCCTGGACCCGGCTGGCGTGGTCGGGGCCGCCGGCCAGGCCGGTCAGGGCCGCGAGTCGATGGACCCCGGCGTCGGCCGTGCTCGCGCGCATCGAGACCAGGACGCCCGCGAGCCCTCGACCGGCGGCGGCCATCAGATCGCTGGCCTCGGGCCCGGTCGTCTCGTGGAGGCAGAGGCGATCGGGGCGAAGGCCCACGGCCGTGCGCACGAGCGCCTGCATCACCGTGGTGCCGTCGGTGCCGACGAGGCCGTCGCCCTCGAGGACCACGACGTGGGGCGGCAGCAGCCCGGGCTCGGACATCGGCCGCACGAGCACGGCGCGATCGGTCGCGGGCGCGGCGTCCACGAGGGCCGCGACGAGGGGGAACGCGCGGGCTCCGGGGCCGGCGCAGACCAGGATCCCGAGCCCGGCCTGCACGCACACGGACAGCAGGTTCGCGACCGCAGGGGACAGCGCGCCCTCCTGCAGCAGGCGCTCGAGCGTCCAGCGCGGCTCCGTCGGCGAGGGCAGCGTGATGTTGACGACCGGTCCCCCCGAGGCCACCGACTCGTGCACCGCGTACACGTCGGCACCGTCGAGCGTGCGCGCGTCGACGATGGGGTTCTCGGCGCCGAAGTTGGTCCCCGTCAGGCGGCGGACGACGACCTCGATCGCCTGCGGACACGAGAACTTCGCGTCGATCTCGGCGGGCACCGCGTTGCCGCGCCGCACGAGCACGCGATCGGGGCCGTGCACGAAGATCTCCTGCACGTCGGTCTCGGCGAGGCGCGCCGAGAGGGCCCCGAGGCCGCAGAGCTCCGAGGCGATGCGCTCGGCCCACGGCCGGACCTCGATGCCGGTGGCGGTGTCGGCCGCGAGCTGCAGCAGGCGCACGGCCTCGGCGCGGGCGCGGGCCCGGGCCTCACCGTCGCGTCCGGGGAGCTCGGTGTCCTCGGTGAGGAGCTCGAACACGGACGCGAACACGCGGGCACACGCGGCGCGGGCGAGGGCTGGGCCCGACAGCGCCGCGAGATCGGTGAAGTCCACGTCGGCGGTGTCGAGGTGGCGGGGATCGAGGAACACCGGCGACGCCGACGGGCTCGATCGGACGACGGGCCCGCTCGACGCGGGCACGACCTGCGGCACGATCGGCGGGCGCGAGGGCGAGCTCCGCATCGGTGCGCGGGCGGCTGGCTCCGGTTGCGACGCTGCGGGCTCGTGGCGAGGCGTCACGGGATCGATGGACGGCGAGACCGGCTCGGCGATCACCGGGGCGAGCGGTGCGACGTCGATGGCCGGCGGGGGCGGCATGCTCGGGGGCGGCGGCTCGGGGGCCGGCGCGAAGGCGGGCGGTGCCGCGGGGACCGGGGTCGACCAGCCGCTCGGCGCCGCGGGCTCGGGGAGCGAGGGGTAGCCCGCGGCCGCGTGGGGCACGGGCTCGAGGGACGCCGCGGGCTCGCGCGTGTCGACGATCGATGCGGGGACCTCGAGCAGGGGCGGCGCTGCGTCGGGCAGCCCACCGCCGGTCGGTGTGAACGTGGCGCCCGTGCGCGCGGGCGGCTCGATCGGTGGCGGTGCCGAGGGCGGCGCGAAGGGAGGCGGCGCGAGGTCCATCGGCGGAGGTGCCATCGGCGGCGGTGCCATCGGTGGCGGTGCCATCGGTGACGGTGCCATCGGTGGCGGTGCCATCGGCGGAGGTGCGAGGTCCATCGGCGGAGGGGCCATCGACGGCGGCAGGTCCATGGGGGCCGGCGGCTCGATCGGCCCCAGCGGGGGTGGCATCGTGGGCGGCTCGTCGGGGCGACGGGGGAGCGGACCGCCGACGCCTGCGGCCGAAG
>LNFM01009665.1_pt1 | contig 13931 bp, 11 predicted proteins | sample 596031 | NCBI WGS metagenome assembly LNFM01 (sample SAMN04254537, study PRJNA301005) | activated carbon metagenome | isolation source: dual media filters at the Ann Arbor, Michigan drinking water treatment plant | place: USA: Ann Arbor
GCAGCATCGACCTTGGAGGGCGTACCCTTCGAATCGAGCCTGTTGAGTTCACCGCGCACCGACTGGCACGAACTGCCCGACGGCATCGCGATCGCGCCGGGGTCGCCTCCGTTCGAAGCATTGCCGGAAGCACAGCCGGACAGAGCGACGCCGGCCAGCACGACCGCTACCACCTTCGTTAGAGAGTTCGTCAATCCCACAATTACCTCCACTGGCATCAAGCCGGACCGGAGAAACACTACCGCTCGGAGCGGGAGCTGATCCAAACCGGTTGGGCGAGCTACGCGCCGACTGAAGCGGCAGACGTTACGACAGGCGCCCAGCGCCGACTTGACCGCCTAGTCCTGGGATCGTTTCTGATCCGTAAACCGGGCGTTCAGATGGCGCTGGTTGGCATACTCATCAGCGCGTTGCTGTGGCAGCAGCAGATTTGGCGGCAGCTTTGGCTGCAGGAGCAGCTGCCTTGGTAGCGGCTGCGGTAGCAGCTACGGTAGCGTCAGGTACTGCCGCAGTGCGCGGCAGCGTCGAGCACTTGGACTGGAACTCACCGTTGGCCTTGTTCAACTGGCTGGCCTTGGCGAGATCGGCAGACGTCATCTTGTATTTCTTCGCAGCGGCGCGATCGACCTTGTCGGCGACGCCTTCGCGGCGCAGAGCATCGATTTCAACGGCGAGGTTGCCGCAGGCGGGATCGACCCGCTGAGCCTGAGTTTGAGCGACCGACGAGGTCGTCACGTCGGACGATCCGGCACCGCCGAACACGTCAAGTCCGCCACCGGCACAACCGGCAAGGCCGACTGATCCGATGATGGCCAGCGCGGAAACGCGTAGCTGAGAGTACATGCTGGGCACTCCTAAAAAAGATGAATTCCCCGAGGTTCCGACTCAAGAGAACATTCAGAACTGATCGTCGCTTACGGCGTGCGCCCAACCCCTAGCAAGCCGACATCCCGTGGGTAGCACCAAGCCCCGGTGGACAACTAGATCCCCCGCCTTGATTGTGCGGCGAGGTTGCTGTTGAGACACACTTCGGCGGCTGGATAAGGCTTTGACTTGCCTGTCAAACATTATCGCGAGCCCAGCCATTGTCGCGCGCCGGCATCAAAAAGCCGGGGCGGCATTGGGGTGCAGACCCGGCCATCGGAAACAATCGGATATGCCACGCGGACAAGCGGGCGGTATCCTCAGACCAGCATGCGCACGGGATCTTCGAGGAACTGCTTGAACGCGTTGAGCAGTTCCGCGCCGAGCGCTCCATCGACGACTCGGTGGTCGCACGACAGCGTGCAGGACATGATGGTGCCGACTTCGATCTGACCGCTCGCCGAAACGACCGGACGCTTCTCCCCAGCACCCACGGCGAGGATGGTGGCATGGGGCGGATTGATCACCGCATCGAACGTTTTGATGCCGAACATCCCGAGATTGGAGATCGACGTCGTGCCACCCTGGTACTCGTGTGGGGCGAGGCGCTTCTTGCGAGCGCGTTCCGCCAGGTCTTTCATTTCGTTGGATATCTCACCCAATGTCTTCAGCTCCGCATGGCGGATGACCGGCGTGAAGAGACCACCTTCGATCGCTACGGCGACACCGACGTCCGAATGGCGATGGCGTAGCATCCCGCTCTCGGTCCAGGACGCGTTCGCTGCGGGCACCTGCTGCAGGGCCAACGCCAGCCCTTTGATGATGAAGTCATTGACCGAGAGTTTGAAGGCGCGCGGTCCGGTCTTGGGGGCGGCAGCATTGATCCGCTCACGGGCTCGAAGCAACTCGTCCAGCCGCACGTCGAGCGAAAGATAGAAATGCGGGACAGTCGATTTGGATTGGGTGAGCCGCTGGGCGATGATTCGGCGCATACCGTCGTGCGGAATGACCTCGTAGGAGCCCTGCTCGTAGAGCGCGAGGATCTTGTCGTCGGCCATCGGGGCGACGGCTGGCGCGGTTGGCGGCGAATGCGTCATCGCCGTCGATGACTGGCTGTTCGAAGGCGAAGCTGCGGGCGCGGGACGTCCGCCTCTCGCGGCTGATTCGATGTCGCGCTTGACGATGCGGCCATGTGGACCGGATCCCTTCAATCCATCGAGTTGCACGCCGGCCTCCTTGGCGAGCCGTCGCGCCAGCGGCGACACGACGATGCGATCGCCAGCGTGGCCGTTCACGACAGCAGCGGGAGCAGCGGCGGCTGGGGCCGGCGCGGCGGCCGGCGTAGCCGCTGCCGGCTTGGGAACGGGAACCGCGGGCGCAGGAGCTGCCGCTGACGGCTGAGACGGTGGAACTGCCGCTGCCGGAGGAACCGCCGGTGTGCTGGCCGTTTCGCCATCCATGAGAAGGACGGCGATCGGCGTATTGACCTTCACCTTCTCGGTGCCCTCGGCCACCAGGATCTTCGCCACAACGCCCTCGTCGACGGCCTCGACTTCCATCGTCGCCTTGTCCGTCTCGATCTCGGCGATCACCCTGCCCGACTTGATGTGCTCCCCTTCCTTGACGAGCCACTTGGCGAGCTTGCCCTCCTCCATCGTGGGAGACAGCGCGGGCATCAGGATTTGCGTGGGCATCGTGTTCTCACATCAGTTGGCATCGGGTGCGGGCTTCAAAGGCCAAAGCGCCGACAATTGAAATGGTACCGCTGCGAATGGCGTCGCATCGACGGCGATGTCGCCGTCATAGGTTTCGTGCAGAAGCCACTGTCCCTCGCGCAGCTCGTAGGACTCGAGCCTGCGGCCGACGGGATCGATCAGCCACGTGCGCGCGACGGTGTAGGTCGCCCAGATCCGCCGCTTGGGACCTCGGGCCATGTTCTCCGTGGAGGGAGACAGCAGCTCGCAGACCCAATCGGGCGACGTTTCGATGAATGGTGTCTTTGGATGATGTGGCAGCCGCTCGTCTCGCCAGGCCGGGAGATCCGCAACGACCACGTGCGGCCCCAGATGCAGCTCTGGTTCGACCATGAAGACCCAGCCGCCGGGTCCTCCCCGCTTCTTCTGGAAAGGGCCGACCAATTCGTCGCCGAGCGACAGGGCCGAAGCACCGTGGAAGCCAGATGGACGTGGATGCGTCACCAGATTCCCGAACACGATCTCCGCCACGAGACGCGGGGGAACCGCCTCGAGGTCGGCGTAGGTCGCTGTTCGGGTCGCCGGATCTGCCATCGAGCTATGCTATTGTTTTCTCGTAGGGGCTGTCGATAGCGCCGCCGTGAAGTCATGCGTAACAGACGCCCTTAGCGGCTTGCACTACCTGATCTACGGTCGGCAGGGCCAGCTTTTCGAGGTTCGCTGCGTAGGGCATCGGTACGTCGGCGCCCGAGACCTTGGCGGGGGGCGCATCGAGGTGGTCGAAGCAATCGATCGCGGCACGGGCACAGATCTCCGAGCCGATCGAACACACCGGCCAGGCTTCCTCGACCGTGACGATTCGGTTGGTCTTGCGGATCGACTTGAAGATCGTCTCCATGTCGAGCGGCCGTAGCGTGCGGAGATCGATGACCTCGGCCTCGATCCCGTCCTTGGCGAGGACCTCGGCCGCCGACAGCGCGTAGTGCATCCCGCGCGACCACGAAACGATCGTCACGTGCCGGCCTTCGCGGACGATGCGCGCCTTTCCGATGGGCACGAGATAGTCGTCCATTTTCGGCACCGGACCGGCGATGCCATAGAGGATTTCGTTCTCAAGGCAGAGCACCGGGTTCGAATCACGGATGGCGCTCTTCATCAACCCCTTCGCGTCGGCGGCATTAGAGGGCGCGATGACCTTCAGCCCGGGAACGTGCGCATACCAGGCCGAGTATTCCTGGCTGTGCTGAGCACCGACGCGGGCGGCTGCCCCATTGGGGCCGCGGAACACGATTGGGCAGCCCATCTGCCCTCCAGACATGTAGAGAGTTTTGGCGGCCGAGTTGATGATCTGGTCGATCGCCTGCATGGCGAAATTCCAGGTCATGAATTCTACGATCGGCCGCAGTCCTGCCATGGCAGCGCCGACGCCGATGCCGGCGAAACCCTGCTCGGTTATCGGCGTGTCGATGACGCGCTTGTCGCCGAACTCGTCCAACAGACACTGGCTGACTTTGTAGGCGCCTTGATACTGAGCGACCTCCTCTCCCATCAGGAACACGTTCGGATCACGACGCATCTCCTCGGCCATCGCATCACGAATGGCCTCGCGCATCGTTGTCGGAACCATCTCGGTGCCGGCCGGGATCGCCTGATCCTGCGGCACGGCGGTCATGGGCGCAGCGGGCGCAGCAGCCTGTGCCGGGACGCTGGCGGGTGCGGCTTTCGCCTCTGCCGCAGGCGCCGGCTGCGAAGCCGGCGTTTGCATTGGGGCTGGCGCGGCCGACGCCGTCTCGCCTTCGCTCAATATGATCGCGATGGGCGTGTTCACCTTGACACCTTCCGTACCGGCGGCAACGAGCAGCCGTTCGACCTTACCCTCGTCGACGGCTTCGACTTCCATCGTTGCCTTGTCGGTCTCGATCTCGGCGATGACCATGCCAGACTTGACGGTATCGCCTTCCTTGATCAGCCACTTGGCGAGCTTGCCTTCCTCCATGGTGGGTGACAGGGCGGGCATCAGGATCTGAGTGGGCATCGGCCTAGCGTTCCTCGGCTTGGGCTACTTGGCTGGTATCGAATCTGCTGGTCTCGAAGGGGCTGGTCTCGAGTAGGCTATTCGTTGACGGTGAAGATGACAGCGCGGCTGTTTTCGGCCGCCCGCTTGTAGAATTCGGCGAGAGCGTGAATTTCATCGACGACGGCCACCTGCAGATTGCCGGGGCGTGGGCCGTTGTAGTCCTTCCGCTCGACCAGGCCCGCACGCGCCCAAATCGCATCGTCCCGAATGCGAGACAGTGCGCTGGCGATGTGCCGGACAAGCTCCTGATCTTTGTAATCCATGCTGTAGAGATTTGGAACGCCGACCGGCAGGCCGCCTAGAACCGCCTTGGCTTCCGCCGACGATCCCTTGACGGGAACCGCGCCGGAACCGTGGAGGCAGAAGTGCACGGGAAACCACATCTCCCCCAATGCACACAACCATTCTTCGTCCCAGCGTTCTTCGATCACGTTCGCGACCCAGCCCGCGCGCGACCGCGCCTCGGGAATCGCCAGGAGATGACGCTCCTCGGCGTTGTCCAGTGCGAAGAGGACCCCCGAGCCGGGCATGCAGATCCGCCGTCCGATTGCCAGAGCTGCCGGGATGATCCGCGACAGCGCCTCATGGTTCGTCAAAGTACGATGTCGGTCCACAGTTCGCTGGGATCGGGCTCGGGATCGGTCTGCGCGAACTCGGCTGCGGACGTCACGATCTCGCGGACCTGAGCGTCGATGCGCTTCAGGTCTTCCTCGGTCATCCATCCCCGCTGCAGCATCCGTGCCCGTACGCGCTCGATCGGATCGCGCTCCTCGCGGACCTTGTCGACTTCCTCACGCGTCCGGTACTTCGCCGGATCCGACATGGAATGCCCGCGATACCGATAGGTCAGCATTTCCAGGATGTACGGCCCATTGCCGGCGCGAACCCAGTCCGACACGCGCTTCCCGGCCGCTGCCACGGCCCGCACGTCCATTCCGTCGACCTGTTCACCGGGAATGTCGAACGAGCGACCTCGCTGGGAGAAGTCCGTCGTCGCCGCTGAGCGCTCGATCGAGGTTCCCATGGCGTAACGGTTGTTCTCGATTACGAAAATCAGCGGCAGGCTCCAGAGCTTGGCCATGTTCATGGTCTCGTAGACCTGACCCTGGTTAGCCGCGCCATCGCCGAAATAGCACCAGCAGACGTTGTCGTTGCCGCGATACTTGTTGGCGAATGCCAGCCCACCGCCCAGTGGCACCGACGCGCCGACGATGCCATGACCGCCGTAGAAGTTCTTCTCCTTGGAGAACATGTGCATCGAACCGCCTTTGCCGCGGGAGTATCCACCGCGCCGTCCGGTCAGTTCCGCCATCACGCCCTTGGCGTCCATTCCGCATGCCAACATGTGGCCGTGATCGCGATAGGTCGTGATCACCTGATCGCCGTGCTTCGAAGCCATCTGCAGGCCGGTCACTACCGCTTCCTGACCGATGTAGAGATGGCAGAAGCCCCCGATGAAGCCCATTCCGTAAAGCTGGCCCGCCCGTTCCTCGAACCGCCGGATGAGGAGCATCTCGCGGTAGGCCTGGATCTCCTTCTCCTTCGGCAGATCGGGGATCTCGGCCGGAGGGGGCACCGGGCTCGTCGTGGCAACTTGAATGCTGCTGGGCGCAAGCGCCATTTGGTCCTCCTGAACGGTCGCCGGTCGCGAGCACCATGGTGTCCACCGGCCCGACTGTAGACAGAGGGGCCCGGTGGGCGGCGGTCACGCTGCCCAACCGTGTGGAGCCAAGCCCCCTTCGAGTCAAGTTCGACGGCGCGGTCTTGCATCAGCAGGGCAAATCAGCGCCCGAAGGTGCCCATAGACGAGGCGGGTGATGCGGATTTTTCGCGCATTACGATCCGATCGCCGACGCGAATCATTCCCAGAGCACTTCGAGCAACTTCCTCGACGGTATCTGGAGACGGCGGTTCAGACCGGAGCGCAGACACATCTTCGCGCAAACGCATCCTAACAGCCTCCAGAACGGCCATCTCCCGCTCGCTATCGTTCGAGCGGGAGATCAGGCGGTCCTTGGTGATGAGGCCATGGGTTCCGAACACACCGTGATGAACGAAGTATGTCGTCACAAGCAGCGAGCCAAGCAACACCAGTGGCAGGCGCCAGGGCATCTTCGTCAGACGGTTGTTTTTAAGACGCAGCACGGGGGTAGCCGGGTTACGCAGGAGAACTGAGGATGACACTAGGCGCGAACACTTAATTGCACGTAAACCTACCGACCGTTTCAGTCCTTCGCGACGAGAAAATGCCAGCCGAGTTTTACATAGGTCCGGTGGGCCTCGGGTGGTCTTCAGAAGTCCCGCATGTCGAGTGTTGGTGCGCGCTCGTACTCGTTCGGCCATGCCAGATCCGTGTAAACCTGTTGATAGGCAGCATGTCGGGTGAAATAGGGATCGAACAGGTGGCCGCGGGCGAGTGCACACATGTCGGCCCGGCCCGACGCCAGCATGGCGTTGATGTCGCCGTGGCTCGCCATCGCGCCGACGTTCATCGTGGTGATCTTCAACTCGTTGCGGACCTGATCTGAAAAGGTCGCCTGATAGAGCCGCCCGGCCGTGGGCCGCACGCCGACGACGCCACCAGTCGAGACCGACAGGATGTCGTTGCCGGCGTCTCGCAGCATCCGTCCGATCGCGATGGCATCCTCGACCGTCGTTCCGCCTTCCATCCAATCATAGGCGGATATGCGCACACATGTCGGCTTGTCCTGAGGCCACGCCGCGCGCACGGCGTCGAACACCTCCATCGGAAAGCGCAGGCGGTTGGCCAGGGAGCCGCCGTAGGGGTCGGTTCGCTGGTTGGTCAGCGGTGAGATGAACGTCGACAGCAGATAGCCATGCGCGAAGTGTAGCTCGAGGAAATCGAAGCCGGCCTGATCGGCCATACGAGTTGCATTGGCGTAGGCGTCGACCAGCCGGTCCATGTCGCCACGCGTCATCTCCACGGGAGGAACACCGTCTTTGACGAAGGGGATCGGTGACGGTGCCAGTAGCGGCCAGTGCGGCCCCTTGGGTGCCGCTCGATCCCACGGCCTGGGCTCGCCGCCCTTGCGACCGGCATGGCCGAGCTGGATGCCGATCTTGCTGTCGGACTTCGTGTGGATGAAGTCGGTGACGCGCTTCCAGGCCGGGACGTGCTCGGGTTTGTACATACCCGCGCAATAGGCGCTGATCCGGCCCTCGGGTGAGACATCGGTCATTTCGGTTATGATGAGGCCAGCGCCGCCGACAGCCCGGCTGCCGTAGTGAACGAGGTGAAAATCCCCGACCGTGCCATCCATGTCGATAGCGTTATACATGCACATCGGCGACATCGCGATGCGGTTGGGGATTGTGAGGCCTCGCAGCGTGATCGGTGTGAACATCGGGGGAGGTGGCCGGTTCGTTTTCGAGCGCGCACCACCCGCGATCCGGAATTCCACTGCCTCGGTGAGTTCAGGGGCGAGTCCACGCATGTTCTCGTGGTTGATCCGTAGGCTTCGCGTCAGCAGTGAGTAGGCGAACTGCGGCAACTCCATCTCGGCGTAACGGTCGGCGTGCTCGTACCACGTGAGGCTAGCGCTCGACGCGCGCTGCATACTCTCGGCGCGGGGACGACGGGCTGCTTCGAACTTGGTCAATCCGTCGACGACGTGGCCGTGCCCTACAAGGGTCGCGAGCGCTTCGGCATCTTCCATGCCCGAGCGCACCCCGAGCCCGACGGAGTGATGCGCGTTGTAGGCGGCAGCGCCAAGCAGCACACGGTTTCCGCTCGTCCACGCGCCGTTCCGGACGCCGACAAAGGATTTCCAGTCTGCTTCGAGCGTGAGCCTTCGGCTTCCCAGCGAGGAGCCGAACATTTCGAGGGCAGCGGCGACACTCCTGTCGTCGCTCACACCCTGCAGACCGGCGGCAGCGAGCGTTACCGCGGGCGCCTCGACGATCAATGTCGATGTGTTCGCGCCATCGGGATACAGAAAACCGTGGATCAGGCCACCGGCCGTGCGCTTAAACAAAAGCGTCGCTAGGGTGGTTGTACCTTCGACGCCGAGCACCATGAAGCGCGTGCGGGCCGGACTGAGTTGCAGACGGAATTCGTTGCCGAGCCGCGCGCGCGCTACGCTCGCTGCACCGTCCGCGATGACGACGAGATCTCCCGCGTCGTTCAGATCGGGGGCGCCGCCCGGAGAAGTGACGACGACACAGCCCAGCGCGACGGCCCTCGTGCGCAACAGATCGACCAGCTTCTGAGCGCCGATCAACGTATAGTAGTGACCGGGTGCCGTTATGCTTTCTCCGTCACGAGACACGACTGCACCCCGCGTACGAGTAGCCGCGGCCAGGATCTCGGCGCCGATGCTCTCGTCCTCGAGCTTCAGTTCCGGCTTGACTGGATTGGCGAGGATGTGGGGCGTTGCGCCGCGCCGATCGGGGGCGCCGATATCGAAGATCGTGACCTCGTGTGCGGCACCACGAGTCTTCATCAGACAGGCGAAGTAAAGACCGGCCGGATCGGTGCCGATGATCGAGATCTTCATGTCGGTTTCCAAAGGTACACTCGGGACATCATGCCGAGTTCGGAGAACATACCCCAAGGTAGCACGGCCCACAGGTCACTCAAACCCGCGGCTCCTCAAACCCGCGGCTCCATGCCTTCAGCGGACAGCTGATGCCGTGAGATCGTTTGCTCCAGACTGTCGCCCTCCGGGTCAGTCGGCGAGCGCTGCTTCGCGCGCAGCACGGACCGCCGCCGCTGCCTCCGTAGACACGGGTGCCCGATCGAGGGCCGGCACGACGATCTCTCCCGCGATCCGTCCATAATTCTTCTGACCCCGAAGGTGAGTGTCTCCATAGCCTTTGATGAGACGAGCGAGTTCCGCGATCTCGCGAGCGAGCGCCGTGTCACCTTTGCGCGCCGCGCGTTCGACGAGGCGCAGCCAAGCCTCGATGCTCGACTGCTCGGTTTCGTAACGGAACGTCCGCCTGCGCCAGGGTCTCATGCGCGCCAGCAACCACACGCGAAGATAGCCCGACACCGTCGTGGTTTTGACTTTCATGCCGATGTGAGCGCCCGCTAATCGCTTGCTCTTCTCCGCGCGGCGCAGAACGAAGCGGGCGAGGCGAGGGGGCAGAATGTCCGCGATCTCGCGAACACCGGGTTTGAAGAAGTCCTGAACCTCGAAGGGCTCGTTAGCGCCGCCGACCTCGCCTTCGATGCGCTTAAAGCGCTCGGCGCGGGCCTTGTGTTGCGCGACGCGGATTACGTCCTCGTAACTCATCCGGAGCGCGAGATGGCGTGCGACGTCCGTCACGAGTTCTGCATCGAATGCACAGAAAGGCTCGAGCCTGCGAAGGTAAAGCGCGCCGTAGTCGGCGTCCTGGTAGTCGGTCAGCCGTTCGATCCCACGCACGATGATCTTGCGCGCTGCGGGGGGATATGGCGCGAGCTCCGGCGGGTTGTCGGCTATGCTTTCGATGATGAAGGCATCGGGGGCCAGCTTTGGCGTCTCGGCGGGTTGCAAGGACTTCGACACGGATGGATCCGCGACACGGGCGAATGCCGCCTCGAACGCCGACAGATTCTTGGCAACGGCGATGCCGCTCTCCCTGATCGCCGCCTCGAAGTACCGCCGCTCGATCGGCATGATCCCGCTGCCGGCCAGCGCGCCGAGCAGCACCGGACTGATCGGCACGCCCGAGGCTTGTGCAAGCGCCTCCATATCGAGGAACACCGCGTGACGCGAGCGCGCCTCGATGGATCTCCGCAGCGCTGCCGGATCGATCCGGCCGTCGCTCATTGCCATCTTCTCCTGGATCAGGAAAACGCGGTGCGTCGATGAAATCGCGGTCGTTCTGTCGGGTGTCGCAAAGCCGAGACGTGCGGCGCGAGCGCCTTCAGCGAGTTCGCTCGCCAGTACGACATCGAGCTGTCCCGGTACGGGCGTTAGTGCGAAGATCGGCGCGCGGCCGCTGCCGCCGCGTGGGGCCATCTCGACATAATAGGTGGTCCCGCCAGTGCGCTGGGCGACGCCCGGCACAGACGTCGCTTGCACCGCGAGGCCCTGGGAGCGCGCGGCCTCGACGATCCAGCCCGTCAGCACGCCGCCGCCCTCGCCGCCCATCGCACAGATGAGAAGAGACAAGGGGCGCTGGGCTGGCAGACTACCGGTGTCGTTCATGGCGTCACGTTAGCCAACGCACGATCGTGTTGCAAAGCCTGCTGTCGGTAAGAGTTGTATTACGGTCAATCCCCGCCGCGCGGATGTAACGGCGAAGCGCTGGTCTGGACTGGCGTCTGCAGCGTTTCGTTCACGTTGAGCCTGAACACGTCGGGGCGGGCGTAGTGGCCGGCGACGTCGAAGTCGAACTTCCCGCGTGCGATGTCGGCGGGGTCGATGGTGGCCGTCAGGATCGTGTCGGTGTCGTAGGTGCGTTCGGCGAGAACCTGTCCCAGTGGCCCGATGATGCAGCTGCCACCGCGCATGATGATGGCATCGGGAGAAGGGTTTCCCTCGATTGCGTAGTCCGAGGGATAGTCGCTGCGACGCGTGAACTGGCACGCAGAGAACACGAAGCAACGGCCCTCCAGCGCCACGTGCCGCATGGTCGAGATCCAGGTGTCGCGATCATCTGCCGTGGGGGCGCAATAGAGTTGTATACCCTTGGCATACATGGCCATCCGCATCATCGGCATGTAGTTTTCCCAGCAGATCACCGCCCCCAGCTTGCCCAGTGGCGTATCGAGAACGGGCATCGTGGAGCCGTCGCCGAAGCCCCAGATCAGCCGTTCGGCCGCTGTCGGCATGAGCTTGCGGTGCTTGGCGAGGAGACGGCCGGAAGGGCCGAAGAACAACACCGTGCAATAGAGCGTGCCCGCGTCGCGCTCGATAACCCCCGTGACGAGGTGCACGTCGTTGGCCGCCGCGATCTCACCGATGCGCGCGACGTGGGGGCCGGGAACGTCGATCGCGCCTTCATAGTAGTGCCGGAACTGGTCGCGTCCTCCAGACGTGCGCATGCCCACCCGGACGCCGAAATCGAGGCCTTTGGGATAGCCTCCCACGAACGCTTCGGGGAACACCACCAGCTTCGCGCCACGCAACGCCGCGCGGACCGTGTAGTCGCCGAGCTTGTCGATGGTGCGGTCGGGATCGAAGGCTATCGAGGCTGTCTGGACGACGGCGGCAGTGAAGGGCTGCATGCGGGGTACCTGTAGCAACAAAAAGCGATCGCATCCGACCGCCCGATGCGCATCGCGCTCCCCGCACTTTAGTCTCTTGCCACGGACTTGCACCAGAGCGCGGCGAGGTGACCCTGTCGGCCCGAGATCTGCACACGCAACGCTCAGCGCCGCTCCACCGCATCCGTCGACAGCCACGTCCGCTTCACGCGCGGCGCAGAGGCCCTGATACGGTCCTCCGCCAGCTTGGCCTCACGTCGAGCACGGAGATTGGCGACGAGATCGGCCACGGTCACGCATTCCTCGATGTCTTCGTCGTAACCCAGATGAATATCGAAGGCGTCTTCGATATCGAGGACCACCATCGGTAAGTCCAACCGGTCGATCTCCAGCGCTACCAAGGTGGTTCCTTCATCGATAGCGGTCGCTGGATCGCGCATGTAGCCGCGCAGGATATGGATCGCTTTCGGTGTCATCTCATTCATGGCGCGCACTCCGCTTGAAAGCCCGAATGACGCCACGTTAGGCGCGTCCTTGCCCCCGCGCTGTTCCCTGCGAGACGCTTCGTTCGAGACCCGCGTCGGCGGGTCGACCCGCCTTCGGGCTTTCCGGGCGGACCGGCCTCAAGTCACGATCTGCACGACTTGGCCGTCCCTGGCGCGACCTTGCACGCGGTACTGGCCGATCTTCTGGAGCAGCGGCCGGTCGTGCATGGTGTAGAGCACGGCGTCCTTCGGCCCCTTGTTGACGTGCCTGCGCCAGAGGAAGTTCGGCACGACGAAGATGTCGTTCTCCTCCCAGTCGAAGGTGCGGCCACCGACTTCCGTCTGTCCGCGCCCTTCGAGCACGACATAGACGACGTTCGAGGTCTCGCGCTTCGCCAGCGTTTCCTCGCCCGCCCGGATCATCTGCGCGCCGAAGCCGAGTGTCGCGAACAAGGGTGCACCATTGACGGGATTGACGATATCGAGCGGTACGCCCTCGTAAGAACAGCCTTTCTCACCACGAAGCCCGTCGAGTGCTGCGCGAATGTCCGCCCCGCGATAATGCACATTCGGCGTGACTCCGTGGCCCGCGCCGCGGTTGTGTTCGAGAAACGACGGAACCAGACCGCCGCGCCCATACGCACGCTGCGAGTAGCCCTGGTCGAGCGCGGTTTTCTGGATCTGCACATTGGCTCGGGGATCGACGATCGCTGCAGGCATGTCCTCGTCGAGCCAGATGCAATCGAGGAACTCGAGGATCGGCCAGTCCAGCGTATCGATCCACACGACCGGTTTCTTGTCGTCGTTGCCGTGATCATGCCAGGTGCCGTTGGGCGTGAGGATGAGATCGCCACGCGCCGCGCGGATCTTCTCGCCTTCGACGTTGGTGTAGCCGCCGCTCTCCGACAGGATCGTGCGGCTGGCGTTGGGCGTATGAAGGTGCGCGCGCGCGAGGTCGCCCGGGTTGTAGATCGACACGGCGCAGCGGATCGTCGAGGCCACCTGCAGCCGGCCAGCGAGACCGGGGTTGGTCAGCAGGAACTGCTGGCGTTCGGCGAACTCCACGGGGGGAACATCGGCGTTGGCCGCAATTTGCGCGATCTTGTCGAGATAGGGCGAGATCTCCCGCCACTTCCAGTGATGCGGCGACGCCTTCATCTGGCCTGCCGCCACCTTGCCTTGCGCCATCTCGCCGGCGTCCGCAGCGTCCGTGTGGGTGAACCAGGGCTTCTGCGAGGGCGCGTTGGCCTGTGTCCGAAGCCAGATCGCGAGATGCCCCGCTTCCCCGTTCAGTTTCTCCATGGCTTCGCGGGCCTTGGCGGCCAGCGGCGCACGTGCGGCGTGGGCGGGCGCATGCGGATTGGCGGGTGAACCCTCGGCCATGGCGTTTCTCCTTGCGTGGATGCTTCGGCAGAACCTAGCTCCGATCTCGTCTCAGGCAAATGCCACAAACGCACCTGCGCCACCGCCCCACCCCGGCAAGCCGAGGCGGGCATCGAAAAAGCGAACGGGGGCGGGCACTGCCGGCAGCCCTGTATAGTTAGTATGGGGCTGCACACAGCAGCGCCCGCCGCGGCTCTTTTCACCGGAATCGCGTTCGGAGACGGGTCACCCGAAGATGCATTGGCGCATCACCGCATAACCTTGGGCCT
>LNFM01009666.1_pt1 | contig 13930 bp, 11 predicted proteins | sample 596031 | NCBI WGS metagenome assembly LNFM01 (sample SAMN04254537, study PRJNA301005) | activated carbon metagenome | isolation source: dual media filters at the Ann Arbor, Michigan drinking water treatment plant | place: USA: Ann Arbor
CGGGCTTTTTTGCCTGGTGGCTACGCACCGCCGAGCGCCGGATGACGGCTTTGGCGCTGGGCCTCGTTATAGGCGGCGCCATCGGCAATGTGATCGACCGCATCCGCTTCGGCGCGGTCGCGGATTTCCTTGATTTCAACGGCCTGTGGTTTCCCTGGGTCTTCAATATAGCCGACGCCGGGATCACGGTCGGCGCGCTTCTTCTCGCCTTCGATATGATCTTTCTGACCGAGGAGCCGGGTAAGGGGACGATCTGGAGCCAGATCAAGGGCCGCTTCAACCGCGCACCTGGCGGGTCCTCGGGCGGGTCCTCGGGCGGGGAAAGCAACTGAAACCGGGGCGGATTCGCCCCATAACGGTCACGATCAGTGGCGATCCCCTTTCACTGGCGCCGCGGCTTGGCGGGGGCGCCGGGCCTCGCTACAAGTGCGGCGAACACCCAGGGAGACGGGCGAGCGATGAACAAGACCATGACACTGGTGGCGCTGGCCGCCGCGGCCGCCGCTACGAGCGCGTGCGGTACGATCAGCCAGGTCACAGGCTCGGCGCGTCAATCGCCGGACGAATTCCGCGTCGTGACGCAAGCGCCGCTGACGCTGCCGCCGGATTATTCCTTGCGTCCGCCGCGTCCGGGTGAGGCTCGCCCGTACGAGCGCGAGCCTGGCGCGGAAGCGCGCGCGGCGCTCTTTGGCGACAATGTCGGCGTCGATGCCAGCGCGGGCGAACGTGCGTTCGTCACTGCAGCCGGCGCGCAAACCGCTGACGACGAAATTCGCGAGACCATCGATTACGAAACGCAGAACGTGGTTCGCCGCGATCAAGGTTTCGTCGATCGCGTGCTCGCCTTTGGCGGCAGTGGTGATCAAGCCGCGCCGCTGAACCCGGAAGAAGAAGAACGCCGCCTGGCCGAGGATGAAGCCATCCGCCGTGCGACGGGTGGTGGCGAAGTTACGATCGAGCGCGATCGCGGCGGTTTCAAGCTGCCGGGGACCTGAGTACACTGCACGCCACTCACCCCCTCCCTGAAAGAGGGGAAGGGGCCGGGGGCGGGATGAAGAACGACGTGTCTATTTTGAGAGTTCTGCAAAGCGCGCTGCTGCAAGTAGCGCGCTTTGTGTTGCGCCCTGCGCCGAAAGCGGGCGTTGCACTCGTGCTTGCGCTCGCACTGTTCACCGGCGCCGATGCGCAAGAGCTGCCGCGGCCGGAGACGTTCACGCTCTCCAACGGCATGCAAGTCGTAGTGATCACCGATCGCCGCGCGCCGGTCGTGACGCATATGGTCTGGTATCGCGTCGGTTCTGCCGACGAGGCGCGCGGCCATTCCGGCATCGCGCACTTCTTCGAACATCTGATGTTCAAAGGCACGCGCGAGATTCCGCCGGGCGAATATTCACGCATTGTCGCGCGCAATGGTGGCGACGATAACGCGTTCACCTCCTGGGATTACACCGCCTATCACGTCCGCATCGCGCGCGACCGGCTTGAGCTGATCATGCGCATGGAAGCCGATCGTATGCGCAATCTGCGCTACACGGACGAGACCTTCCTCTCCGAGCGCGACGTCATCGTTGAAGAGCGCCGCCAGCGTATCGATAACAGCCCAGGCGCAGTGCTCGGCGAACGGATGCGCGCGATGCTCTGGCCGCACCATCCGTACGGCACGCCGATCATTGGCTGGCTGCACGAAATTCAATCGCTGGATCGCGCCAGCGCACAGGCGTTCTACGAAACTTGGTACGCGCCGAATAACGCGATCCTCGTCATCGCGGGCGACATCACGGCGGAAGAGCTGCGTCCTCTCGCGCAGCGCTATTACGGGCGCCTTCGGCCCACGCGCGATCTGCCGGAACGCACTTGGGTCAGCGATCCGCCAAACGTCGGCCCCATGCGCGTGACGCATCGCGATGAGAAAGTGCGTCAGCCTTCGCTCTCGCGCATCTATCGCGCCATCAGCTACGGCACCGATGAAGGCCGCCAAGCGCACGCGCTTGATGTCGCCATCGATATCCTAGGCGGCGGCGAGACGAGCCGTCTCTATCGCGCTTTGGTTGAAGATCAGCGCATTGCGGTCAGCGCCGGCGCTGGCGCAAACACGTCCGGTCTCGGCGGCGGCAGCGTCTCTGTGTACGCCACGCCGGCTGAGGGCGTGACGCTTGAACAGGTAGAGGCTGCGGTGGACGCGGTGATCGCTGCTTATCTGCGCGATGGGCCCACCGACGCTGAACTCGCGCGCTCGAAATCTTCTTTGGCCGCAGCGGCCGTCTACTCACGCGATAGCCAAGAAGCGCTCGCCAACATGTATGGCGCATCGTTGGCGCAAGGCGAGTCGATCGATGACATCGTGAACTGGGGCAACGATATTCAGGCAGTAACCCGCGACGAAGCCATCACGATGGCGCGCCAAACGCTGGACATAAACGCGTCAGTCACAGGCTGGCTACTGCCGCCGGAGGAGGCGCAATGATGCGGGCTCTCATGCTTGCGCTGGCGCTCACGCTCGCCACGCCCATCGACGCCGCCTTCGCGCAGCGCGCAGAACAGCAGCAGCGCCAAAGCTTCGGCGTTGATGTGGAACGGATAGTCTCGCCGGGCGGGATTGAGGCTTGGCTGGTTTCCGACTCAACCGTGCCGATCATCGTCATGCGCGCCTATTGGCGCGGCGGCTCCGCGATCGAAGACGCCAACATGATCGGCGTCACCGGCGTGATGACCGACATGATGGGCGAGGGCGCTGGGCCCTATGACGCCAATGCGTGGAAAGAGCGCCTGGAAGAGCTGAACATGTCGGTCGGCTTCTCGGCCGGTTGGGACGGTCTCGGCATGGGCCTGACAACGCTCAGCGAGAACGCCGACGCCGCGTTCGAAATGGCGCGCCTTTCGCTACACGAGCCACGCTTCGATGCCGCGCCCTTGGAGCGGATTAAGCGCCAGATCATGGTCGGCATCCGCGCGCGTGAAACCAATCCGGGCTACCTCGCCAACGAAGCGCTCGATAACGCACTCTATCCGAACCATGTTTATGCGCGCCGCACATCGCGCGAGGGCGTCAACGCCATCACGATCGCCGGCATGCGCGAGCGCCACCGCGCGCTTTTCAATCGTGCGACGCTGCGGATAACCATCGTTGGCGATATCGACGCGGCTGCGGCTGGCGCTGCGGTTGACCGCATCTTCGGCGCGTTGCCGCAAGGCTCGGCGCCGCCGGAACCGGCGGATGCGAGCTTCAATCCTCCGACGCCGCTCATCGTTCGCGATCTGCCACAGCCGCAGAGCCTCATCCTGTTCGCTGGCCCAGGCATTCAGGACGAAGATCCAGATTGGATTCCCTTGGCCGTGGCGAATTACATCCTCGGCGGCGGCGGATTCTCGTCGCGGCTGATGACGGAAGTGCGCGAAAACCGCGGCCTTGTTTACGGCATCGGCGTCGGCCCATCGGTGCGTGAGCATGTCGCCATGATCCGCGGCTCGGCCCAGACCGAGAACGGCAATGTCGCCGAAGCGCTTGAAGTCACCCGCGCAGAGATGCGCCGCTTCTATGAGCAGGGCGCAACGCAGGCCGAGGTCAATGACGCCATCACCTATCTCACGGGCTCGTTCGCGCTCGACCTCGACAGCAACTCCAAGATCGCCAGCGTCGTGCATGGCTACCAGGTCGCCGGCCGCAGCATCGACTACATCAACCGCCGCAACGATCTCATCCGCGCAGTGACGCTCGCCGACGTAAACCGCGTCATCCGCCGGCTCTACAATCCGGATGACTACACCTTCGTGGTGGTGGGGCAGCCGGAAGGACTGGCGCCGGCGAACTAGTCCGGCTTCCCAAGCGTGAAGATGACGCGCCGCGCATAATGTGCTTCATCGCGGCCCAACGAGGGAACGCGCGATGACGGATCAATTGGAAACATTCCGCTCCGAGGTGCGGGCGTGGCTGGAGGAGAATTGCCCTCCCGCCATGCGCACGCCGATGATGGGCGAAGATGACGCTGTCTGGGGCGGGCGGAACTACAAGTTCGCGAGCGACGATCACAAAGCCTGGCTCGACCGCATGGCGGCCAAAGGCTGGACGGCGCCGATGTGGCCGAAAGAGTATGGCGGCGGCGGCTTGAGCAATGCCGAGAACCGCGTGCTTTCCCAAGAGATGGCGCGCATCAATGCGCGCACGCCGCTCTTCTCATTTGGACTCTGGATGCTGGGGCCGGTGCTGCTCGAATATGCCAACGAAGAGCAAAAGCAGGAGCACCTTCCCAAGATCACGCGCGGCGAAATCCGCTGGTGCCAAGGCTATTCCGAGCCGGGCGCGGGCTCCGATCTCGCTGGGCTACAAACCAAGTGCGAGGACAAAGGCGATCACTGGCTGATCAACGGCCAGAAAGTTTGGACCTCCTACGCCGACAAAGCCGATTGGTGCTTCTGCCTGGTGCGCACCGATACGAGCGTGAAGCATGAAGGCATTTCGTTCGTGCTGATCGATATGGCGTCGCCTGGCGTCGAGACGCGTCCGATCAAGCTCATCTCTGGTTCTTCGCCGTTCTGCGAGACCTTCTTCACCGACGTCAAAGTGCCGAAGGGCAACATGGTCGGTCGCCTCAATGGCGGCTGGGAGATCGCCAAGCGGCTGCTGCAATATGAGCGCACCAACATTTCCGGGTTCGGCTCTGGCGCGCGCGCCGATGTTGTCGACGTGGCGCTTCAATACATCGGCTTGGAGCACGGCGCATTGGCGGATCGCGATCTGCGGGCGCGTATCGCCGAGCATAAGATGACCGAGCGCGCGTACGCGCTGAGTGTCGCGCGCGCGCAGGAAGAGGCGAAGGCCGGCGCCAATGTCAGCCACATGGCGTCGATGTTCAAAGTCGCGGGCGCGACCTTGAACCAGGAGCGCTGTGAGCTGCTCGTTGAAGCCGCCGGCAATCGCGCGCTCGGCTGGGGCGGCGATGGCTTTACGCCGAACGATCTCTCGATCACGCGCGGCTGGCTGCGCTCGAAGGGCAATTCGATCGAAGGCGGAACCACTGAAATCAACTTGAACGTCGTCGCCAAACGCGTTCTTGGCCTGCGAGACACGCAATGACCTTCACGCTCAATGACGAACAGCGCATGCTGAAAGATGCAGCGCGTGATTTTTTCCGCGAACAAGCGCCGGTGACGCGCCTGCGCAAACAGCGCGATGACAAGAAGAACGGCCGCGATCCGGATTTGTGGGCCGAGATGGCAGCGATGGGCTGGGCCGGCGTGATCGTGCCGGAAGAGTTCGGCGGCTCGGGTCTGGGCTACATGGCCCTTGGCGCTGTGCTGGAAGAGTCCGGCCGTACGCTCGCTGTCTCACCGCTTCATTCCACAGCCCTTGTTGCCGCCAGCGCGCTGATGCTTGCGGGCACGGACGCGCAAAAGGCTGAGTGGCTTCCAAAGATTGCGGCGGGTGAAGCGATTGCTGCGTTTGCGATTGATGAAACCGCGCATCATGCGCCGGCGAAGTCGAAGATTGCGTTCGCCGGCGGCAAGCTGACAGGCAATAAGAGCTATGTCGCGGATGGCCACATCGCGCATCTCTTCATCGTCGCAGCGGCGGATGCGCTCTATCTCGTCCGCGCCGACGCGGAGGGCCTGACGCGCCTCGAACTCTTCACCGCCGACAGCCGCGGTGCGGCCGATCTGACGTTCGACGGCGTCGCCGCGGAGCCGATGGAGGGTGGTCCGGAAGTGATCGACGCCATCCTTGATCGCGCCCGCATCGGCCTTGCCGCTGAAATGCTCGGGCAAGCGAGCGAAGCGTTCGAGATGACCAGCGAGTATCTCAAAACGCGCAAGCAATTCGGCCAAGTCATCGGCGGTTTCCAGGCGCTGCAACACCGCGCCGCCAAGCTCTTCACCGATCTCGAACTGACGCGCTCATGCGTACTTGCGGCGCTCGACGCGCTCGATCGCGATGATGCGAAGCGCATTGCGGAGTACGCCAGTCTCGCCAAGGCGCGCGCTTCGGAAACGTTGCACTTGGCGTCAAACGAGATGGTGCAGCTCCACGGCGGCATCGGCATGACCGACGCGCACGATTCAGGCTTTTACCTGAAACGCGCGCGCACAGCCGAAGCGCTCTATGGCGGCGCGGCCTTCCATCGCGATCGCTACGCGACGCTACTCGGCTTTTAGGTCGGATCCGCCGCTGCGCGGCGGAAGAGCAGCCCGGAAAGCGTCCAGAGCACGATGAAGAAGCCGCATGCCGGCAGGACCTCGGCGGGTTCTCCCATGCGGTAGATCGTGGCGATCATCGCCACCAGCGCTTGCGCTCCAGCGGCGGCGAACATCGCGCGCGCCATGCCAACGGCTTTTAAGTTGGCGACCACGCACCCCGCGAGCGCGATCGCCAGCACGCCGAGGAACATCAGATTACCCGGGTGCCCCTCGTCGGCGATGATGCCGACCGCGCCCGTCGTCCAGATCGTCACGAATGATGCGGCAAGCGCCAGCCCCGCGGCGCCCCGATAGGCGGCGTTGCCTGTCATCGCCGCGAGTTCGTAAGCCGTGCCGACGCCCATGATCATGACTCCGGCGAAGACGAAGTCGGACGCCGTCCAGTTCACATCGCTGGTGAACTGCATGGCGATGGCTGGGATAGACAGAATGAGGCCGGTCAGCCCGGCCCAGATGGCGAGCCTGAGGCCGATATTGCGGCGCTTGGTGGTGCTTGTGGACAAAGTAATCTCCCTCGCATGAAACGAGGCCCTTGCTTGCCTGCTTGGGCGATGAGCGGCATGAGGAAGGCATGAGGTTTCGCTGAAAAGTGCCCGAAAGCTACCGTTTCGACCGATTTTTGCTGGATACTGACAACCGGCGGCTGACGCGCGACGGCCAGGCCGTTGAGCTCAACACACGCTACCTCGATGCGTTAGCGCTCCTGGTGCGCGAGCAGGGCAAGCTCGTTTCCAAGGAGCGCTTCCTCGAGGATGTGTGGCAAGGCGTGCCCGTTACCGACGAGGCGCTGACCCAGTGCATCCGCACATTGCGCAAACAACTCGGCGATGACGCCGGCAATCCGCGCTTCATCGAAACGGTGCCGAAGCACGGCTATCGTTTCATCGCGCCGGTAAACGATGGCGCGACGACCGCGACAGCGCCGCGGACCTTCGCTTGGCGCAACGTGGCGTTGGTCGCGGGTGCGGGGACGCTTGGCGGCGGCGTGGCCGGTTTCTTCGGCGGCTTGTTCTATGGCGCTTTCGCAGTGGCCCAGCCGGAAGGCGCGGGCGGCGGCGCGTCTCTGCTTCTGGTGCTGATCTGCATCACCATGCTGATCGGCTTGCTCGGCGCTGCCGGCGTGGCGCTCGGCATTGCAGCGGCCGGTGCGCGTGGCGCTGTGTGGACGATCGCTGGCGGCGCGCTTGGCGGCTTTATCATCGGCAGTGTCGTGAAGTTGATCGGGCTCGACACGTTCAGTCTTCTGTTTGGCCAGACGCCCGGCAACATTACGGGCGGCCCTGAAGGCGCGCTGCTCGGCGCGGCCGTGGGCGCAGGCGCATGGCTTGCGCAGGCCGCACGCTCGTTCCGGCGTGGCGTTGGGTATGCGGCAGCAATGGGCGCGGTCGCGGGTGTGGTGATCCACGTGCTCGGCGGGCGTCTTATGGCCGGTAGTCTCGATCAGCTGACGGCGCAGTTCCCGCAATCGCGCGTGCGGCTGGATCAGCTCGGGCGTCTGTTCGGCGAAGACGGCTTTGGGCCAATCACGCAGATCGTGACGGGCGGCTTGGAAGGCTTGCTGTTTGCAGCGTGTGTTGTTGGCGCGATGCTGATCGCCCGCCGTCGCTTCGAATAGCTGGTAGCGCCGACGGGACTCGAACCCGTTTCCTCGCGTTGAAAGCGCGAAATCCTAACCCATAAACGACGGCGCCGTGATGAAACGGGCGCTCATGATCGCTTTGGATAACTGGCCTGGGCGGCTGGACTTGAACCAACGACCTCCTGCTCCCGAAGCAGGCGCTCTCCGCATGCTGAGCTACGCCCAGGCATCGGCCAGCGCCACATGAGCGCTAGCGCATCTCTCGGAAGGGTCGTGGTCGAAACATGATCGTGTACCTAAGTGCTGTTTGTGTTTGTTCAATGGCGCTCAGTCGTAAACGACGAGAACACCGTCACCCGCTTCCGCGATCACGCGCCAAAAAGATTGAAATGCGCTGATTTCGCTGAGCCACCAGTCTCGTTGATATTCTTGCAGCACTTTAGCGGCGATCAGTTCATCGAGATGGGGCTCGATTTCCCCGCGTTCCTTCGCGGCAATGTAGACGCCGATCTCAGATGCGACGATCGGCGCGATGTATTGAATCGGAAAGCCCTGGACCGCGACAACGCCCGGCGCGATTGGCGGCGCCTCAAGAAAGGCGACGGCGATCAGCGCGTCGGAGGCGTTGCCCGGATCATTCCATGCACGTTCATCGATCGGGGTGGGCTTCGGCCATCGCGCGCTCTTGCGATACGTCGCGCTCAAAAGAAACAGCCAATTGCCTGGGTGTCTGCCCACAAAGAAATAGCGCTCGCGAATGTTGGGATAGCGCGCCACAGCGGCACAGCACCACGCCCAAGTCTCCTTCGCGTCGGGCCAGTCGAGAGCATTCTCCTGCCCAGGGCCGGGATGAATGCCTCGCAGATCGCCCCGATGCAGCCAGCTCGGGACGAACTGTGTCGTATTCGCGCGACGCCGATCGCGCGCCGCGAGTTCGCCGATGAGTTCGACGAACCCGCTGTCGGCGGGGATTGCTTGGTAAGAGAGATCCATTCCCATCGGACTGAGCTTTCACGCGATTCTTGCACAATTCCATGGTCGACAGGGTTGGATTCGAACCAACGTGTGCTTTCGCAAACGAGATTATGAGTCTCGCGGCTTCGACCGCTCGCCCACCTGTCAGCATTCTCCTTCACTTCAAAACTGGTGGACAGAGTTGGATTCGAACCAACGCGCCGATTAAGGACGGGGTCTACAATCCCGCGGTTTCAGCCACTCACCCATCTGTCCAATTCCAAACTCAAATATGGTTGCCCGCCCTCGCTTCGAACGAGGATTTCCGGAACCAAACTCCGGCGTCCTACCAATTAGACGAGCAGGCAGTAATCGCATTCAGTCCTCGCGGAAGTAGTGCTTCCGCTCGGCGCCGTCGTAGCGGCCGCTCTTCATGCAACAGCGTTTGAAACAACCTCCGCGAACCGCACGGGCACAGATCGTTGCGTCCTAGCTTCTCGATCAGTTCCACATCGCCCACGCACCGTGCGCTGGCCGCGTTTTACGTGCGTCTCCGAGGGATATCCTCTACGGCGCTTAGAAGAGTGCTCGAAAGGACGGTTGATCGAAGCGTTCGTTATGGCGTGTCATCGTAACCTCCTGTGTTCGAACAATGTGGCGGCGCCGGCGGGACTCGAACCCGCCTCCCTGCATCGACAGTGCAGAATCTTCACCCATGGACCACGGCGCCGTTTGTCATCCTGGGCTTCGCGAGGCGAAGATCCGGGATCCAGTGCAACCAACTGAGTGTCTGCCCTGGATCCCGGTCGCGCTTCGCTCGCCCAGGATGACGTCAACCCTTCACGCACACGACCTGGCGCAGCGTGTGCACCACGTCGATCAAGTCCGATTGCGCGGCCATGACGGCGTCGATGTCCTTGTAGGCCATCGGCGTTTCGTCGATCACGCCTGCGTCCTTGCGGCACTCCACGCCTTCAGTCGCCTTACGGTGATCCTCAAGCGTGAAGGTCTGCTTCGCCTTCGTGCGGCTCATCGCGCGGCCTGCGCCGTGCGAGCAGGTGCAGAACGAATCCGGGTTGCCCTTGCCCTGCACGATGAACGATTTCGCGCCCATCGAGCCGGGAATGATCCCCAGTTCGCCCTCGCCCGCCCGCACCGCGCCCTTGCGCGTCACCCAAACGTCTGCGCCGAAGTGGTTTTCGCGCGCCACGTAGTTGTGGTGACAGTTGACCGCGTGCTTCTCGAGCTTGAACTTCGGCAGGTTGTCTCGGAGCGCGCGAAGCGTGCGCTCCATCATCACCTCGCGGTTGGCGCGCGCGTAGTCTTGCGCCCAGCCCACCGCTTCCACGTAGTCGTCGAACAACTCTTCGCCTTCCATGAAGAAGGCGAGATCCTTGTCCGGCACGTGGTAGCCGAGTTCGCGCGTCAGCAATTCTTGCCGGGCGCGCTCGATGAAGTACTTGCCGATCGCGTTGCCGGAGCCACGCGAGCCCGAGTGCAGCATCACCCACACACGATCCGCTTCGTCGAGGCAGACCTCGATGAAGTGGTTGCCGCCGCCGAGCGTCGCCAGCTGCGCCGTTTGCGCCTTGGCTGACGCCTTCGGGTGCTTGTCGATGATCGCGCGGTAGCGTTCATCGAGGCCGGAGTCGCGGTAAGACGTCTCCACCGAAGAGGGCGTGTCGCGGTGATTGCCGTTCGGGCCGTTGCCGTGCGGCACGTTGCGCTCGATCGCGCCGCGCAGACGCGACAACGAATCCGGCAGATCGTTTGCCGTGAGCGACGTGCGCATCGCCATCATGCCGCAACCGATGTCGACACCGACAGCAGCGGGGATGATCGCGCCCTTGGTTGGGATCACCGAACCCACGGTCGCGCCGATGCCGAAGTGTACGTCCGGCATCACCGCTATGTGGCTGTGAATGAACGGCAGCGAAGCTACGTTGCGCAATTGGTTTTGCGCTTCGTGCTCAACCGGCACGCCCTCGATCCAGGCCTTGATCGGCGCACGCGCGCCTTCGATTTCCTTGTAACCGGTCATGGCCGGTCTCCTTCTCTAATCAGTGTTGCGAGGCGTTCGCCGGCGTTTGAGGCTGGCGAATGCGTTGCGGTTTATGTCCTGCATGTCTTTCAGCGCCTCTGCTGCGAGCGGGGCGCTTTGCACCGCTTCGACAAGCCAAGGACCGCCGTCATCCAGCGTTGTGAGTTCGACTTTTGCGCCGACCTTCGCGCCGCGTGCTTCTATCCACGCGACGGTGCGTTCAGATCCGCGCCGGAATCTGCATTGGGGGAATTGCACGCTTCTTCTCCTCGTTTTCCGAGTTCAAAGCGGCCTGGAGTACAAATGAAAAACCCCTCCAGGCCGCGCCTTGGAGGGGTTTTTCATGCTCCGATGTCCAAAGACGTCAGACGCTGAACTCCCTCCGCGCACGCGAATCCAATTGCTCGCCGCTATATGCGACGGGCATTGGCTGCTGGCTGATGGTCTCTAGCGTTTTCACAACACGTCTCCGAATGGACGGCGCACTTATCATAGCCTGCGGCGCGCTGTCACGTGCTTTTTTGTACAGGATTGAAAAATCGATCACATATCGCGCGCGAGATCTTCGTCCTCGTCGCTCTCGCTTGCATCACTCAAGCCCTGCTCAAGCAGCGCATCCCAGGCGCCTTCGGCGTTATCGGCGTAGCGGAAGAGTGTGAGGTCGGCGCGGTCAATCATGCCGTACTCGATGAGTTTTTCGAAGCCAACCACTTCGCGCCAGTAGCCTTCATCGATCAGCACGATCGGCACATGCGAGGCTTTGCGTGTCTGGCGCAACGTTAGCAGTTCGAACAATTCGTCCAGCGTGCCGAAGCCGCCAGGAAACACCACCAGCGCATTGGCGCGCATTGCTAAGTGCATTTTGCGCATCGCGAAATAGTGGAAATTGAACGCGAACTCAGGCGATTGGTAAGTGTTCGGCTCTTGCTCGTGCGGCAAGCGGATATTGAAGCCGATCGAGGGTGCGCCGGCTTCGCGTGCGCCGCGATTGGCGGCCTCCATAACCCCGGGTCCACCACCCGTCGCAATCACATTGCGCCGCGTGCCGCCTTCTTCGCAAAGCGCACCGCCGCGCTGCGAGGCGAGGTGTCCGAACTTGCGCGCTTCGCCGTACCAGAGAGACTGCTTGCCCGGCCCGTCCTCGCGCACGCGCGCGCTGCCGAACACGACAATGGTGGATGCGATGTGCGCCGCTTTCAGTGCTTGCTCGGTTTTTTCGTACTCGAGCATGAAGCGAATGCCGCGTGTTGATTCGCCGAGCAGGAAGTCCTGATCGAGTGCGGCCAAGCGATAGGTGGGCGAGGCCATCTGCGCGGAGTTGGTTTTCGGGTGTTCATCCATATTTTTGCGTACCATAGGAAGCGGCGAAAGTGCAGGCTGCTGTCACGCCACCGGAATGACTCTGAAGTGTGTGCTAGTCTCGACTGATTCATGACCATCCGCCGTCTCCCCCCTGAAGCCGTGAACCGCATCGCTGCGGGCGAGGTGATCGAGCGCCCTGCCGCCGCTGTGAAAGAACTGGTGGAGAACGCGCTCGACGCCGGCGCCAAGCGCATTGCCATTCGCATCGAACGCGGTGGTCTTGGGCTGATTTCTGTCGAAGACGATGGCGGCGGCATTCCGCGCGATGAGTTGCCGCTCGCTGTGGAGCGCCACGCAACATCGAAGCTCCAAGCGGGCGCGAGTGGTGATGTCGATCTTCTGAACATCCACACCATGGGCTTCCGCGGTGAAGCGCTGCCTTCGATCGGCGCCGTAGCGCGCTTGTCGATCACGTCGAAAGCGCGCGGCGCCGAAGGCGCGTGGATTATCGAAGTTGAGGGTGGGGCGCTGCACGCGCCGAAACCGGCCCCGTGGACTGGCCTCAGCGAAAGCGGTGCGCGCATTGAGGTGCGCGATCTCTTTTTCGCAACGCCGGCGCGGCTCAAATTCATGAAGTCAGAGCGCGCCGAGATGATGGCTGTCTCGGATGTTGTGAAGCGCTTGGCGATGGCGCGACCGGATGTGGCGTTCTCGCTTGAGCATGATGGGCGCGCCAGCTTGCGCTTGAGCGCCGAGCGCGATCCCGAGAACGAAGGCCGCCGCGCGCGTCTGGCCGCGATCCTGGGCGCCGACTTCGCGCCGAACTGCATCGCACTCGATCAGACGCGCGGCGATGTGCGGCTCTCGGGCTTCGCCGGCTTGCCGACATTCCATCGCGGTACGCGTGAGCATCAGCATCTCTTCGTCAATGGCCGCCCTGTGAAGGACAAGCTAATCGTTGGCGCCGTGCGTGCTGCGTATCAGGATTTGCTGGCACGCGATCGGCACCCGGTGGCCGCACTTTTCCTTGATCTGTCGCCCTCGGACGTCGACGTGAACGTCCACCCTGCCAAAACGGAAGTGCGCTTCCGCGATGCGACTTTGGTGCGTGGCCTCATCGTCGGCGCGCTCTCGCATGCGCTTGCCGGCGCCGGCCACCGCGCTTCGACGACTACGGCGCAAGGCGTGTTGCATGCAGTGCGCGCCTACGAGGCGCCCCAGCCTTTCTTGCGCTCGTCGCTGCAAAGCTGGGGCGCTGCCGAAGAGCGCCTCGCGCCGGGTGACTTCATGGCGCCGAGCGGGCGTGTGGAGACAGGGGCGCCGATGTTCGCGGAGCCGTCGCCCGATCTCGAAGCGGCGATACATCAAGCGGTAAATCACGATCCGGAGGATGCGCGCTTCTTTCCACTGGGCGCAGCCCGCGCGCAGGTGCACGAAACATACATCGTCTCGCAAACCGAGGATGGCATCGTCATTGTCGATCAACACGCGGCGCATGAGCGTTTGGTCTATGAGCGCATGAAGCAGATGCTCTCGAATGGCGGCGTGCGGCGCCAGGCTCTGCTCATTCCGGAAGTCGTGGAGCTTGATCCGGCTGAGGCGGAGTCGATCGCGGCGCGTGCGGAGGAGTTGGCGCAGCTTGGGCTTGTAATCGAGCCGTTTGGTCCTGGCGCCATTCTCGTGCGCGAAACGCCGGCGCTGCTCGGCCACACCGATGCTGCCGGCTTGCTGCGCGATCTTGTCGATGACATCGCCGAACTCGGCGAAGCGCATGCGCTGAAAGAGCGCCTCGAAGAGGTGTGCTCGTCGATGGCCTGCCGCGGCTCGGTGCGCGCCGGGCGGCGTCTCACGGCAGAGGAAATGAA
>LNFM01014125.1_pt1 | contig 13930 bp, 19 predicted proteins | sample 596031 | NCBI WGS metagenome assembly LNFM01 (sample SAMN04254537, study PRJNA301005) | activated carbon metagenome | isolation source: dual media filters at the Ann Arbor, Michigan drinking water treatment plant | place: USA: Ann Arbor
ATCACTCCTTTGCTGGAGAAGTGGAGGCGTCGAACACCCCCACGATACGCCGCCTTCATCCTTTCATGCCGTCACCAACTTCCGCGCATAGCTCCCGCCCATTTTTTGGCCGGACTGCTAGGGCGCCGCCGTCAGCCAAGCGGCCTGAAGACCACCGCAACCGCGGTTCTCTCCGGCTTTCGATTACCCACAAATTCCAACAGGCGACTTGAATGCAATGACTCACGTGTGATTCCTTTCAGAGCACCTGATTCGGGACCGAGGGGGTGCACTGATGCAGACGGCAACGCCGGCGAGGGATGAGGCGTGCGCGTTTGGTGGCAAGATCGAGACGTGGGTCGAGGACGAGTGCACCGCGTGCGTGTTCAAGGATTTGCGGCTGAAGCGGCGCTTTGTTGCGCTCCTGAGCAGCATCGCACGCACCATCGGCGGCAGCATCCCCTTCGTCTGTCAGGATTGGGCAAATACCAAGGCGGCATACCGCTTCTTGTCCAATGAGCGCGTCAGCGAAGCAGACATTCTGGCAGGGCATTTCAATGCGACACGCGATCGTTTTGCTGCGACCGACGGCCTTGCTCTAATCCTGCACGACACGACGGAGTTCTCCTATCAGCGCGAGAATACGGACGCCATCGGCGTGACGAAAGCGATCAACAGCGGCCGAGACAAGGCCGGTCGCCTGCGCGAACATACGGTGTGCGGGATCTTGATGCATTCGAGCCTGGTCGTCACGTTGTCGGGCTTGCCGCTCGGATTGGCCGCGATCAAATTCTGGACGCGCAAGAAGTTCAAAGGCACCCGAGCTCTCAAACGCAAGGTCAATCCGACCCGCGTTCCGATCGAGGAGAAGGAAAGCTACCGCTGGATCGAGAATGTGAGGCAATCGACGGACCTGCTGTCCGACCCAGAAAGATGCGTTCACATCGGTGATCGCGAGAGCGACATCTACGAGCTGTTTTGTGCGGCCCAGGATGCCGGCACACATTTCCTGGTGCGCACATGTGTCGACCGCCTTGCCGATGATGGCACGCGCACCGTCTCCGCCGCGATAAAGGAGGTGAGGCTGAAGGGCATCCATCGCATCGTGGTGCGTGACGACAAGGGCGAGCTGGACGTTGCCGATCTTGAGATCAGGTACGCTCGCATCCGCGTGTTGCCGCCGATCGGCAAGCAGAAGCGCTACCCCGCCCTAGACCTCGTCGTGATCCATGCCTGTGAACTCAGCGAGCCAAAAAACAGGAGGGCGATCAACTGGAAACTGCTGACCAACATGCCGGTATCGTCGCGCAAGGAGGCCATCGAAAAGCTCGACTGGTATGCCATGCGCTGGAAGATCGAGACGTTCCACAAGATCCTGAAATCCGGATGCCGAGCCGAGGACGCTAGGCTGAGAACGGCGAAACGCCTGACCAATCTGATCGCCCTCTACGGCATCGTGAGCTGGCGTGTGTTTTGGATAACGATCCTCGCGCGCGTGGCTCCACACCCCGCCTCCAGGCTCGTCAGATCTCACAATCTCCTTGCAAACCGGGGAGCGTCCATACATGGAACTGGCGACCACACCGCGCCGCCGTCACCCAAGCGGCCTGAAGACGACCGCACCTGCGGTTATCGCCGGATGCTTACTGCTGAGCTTACGGCTGCCACTTCTCCAGAAAAGTGACCAGTTCGGGCTCTTCGGCGACAGGCAGAACCACTTTCAGGTTGATCATTTGATGTCCGCGTTGTCCGGACTTACGGTTGCGGATGCCTCTGTAGCGCAGTCGCAGTGTGGTTTCGGTATTCGACCCCTTCGGCACTGTCACTGCCACGGGTCCGCCGATGGTCGGCACCTCGATCCGCGCGCCTAGCACCGCCTCCTTCAAGGTGACGGGGACCTCCACATGAATATTGTCGTCCTTACGATTGAAGAACGGATGCGAACCAGCGCCACGCTTGATATCCGTCCGCGATGATGCCGCCGTCCTCGACAGGAACCGGCTGAAGCGTTCCCGGTGGTACGAGATGGAACGCTGGTCGGCGTTATCTCACGCAGCGACCTTGTATCGGGTCCCTTGGCGAGGCGAGCGTTGGTCAGCCAATTGCAACGTCGGACGACGCGGCCTTGCAGAACTCAATATGGCAGGCGATCCGCCTACCCACTTCGTGCGGGAGAGCCGGAGTTGCGTCGGTCATCTGCGGATGGATGGAAGTCGATGGTCTCCGGTGCATTCGAGCCGCCGGTGATGACGAAGCTCATGGCTTGGTCGAAGGTCCAGTCCGTGAAGGTGAGCCTCTTGATCGGCACGATCTCGATGTAGCCCGAGGTAGGGTTCGGCGAGGTGGGCACATAGACGACGGCCAACTCCTCGGCCGTTGTCTTATCCTTCAAGATACGCGTGACGAGTCCTATGGTCTTCATCTCCGGTGAGGGAAAGTCGATGAGCACGACGCGACGCTCCCCTTCTGGCGAGTTTCCTGCCACTGTGAGAAAACGCTTGGTCGCTTGGTAGATCTTGTCCACGAAGGGGATCAAGCCGATCATTCCTTCGAAGAAGACGATCATTCGTTGACCTATTACGCGGCTCGCTGTCCAGCCCAAACCCCATAGGAAGCAGATGACCACGAGTGCCGCCAGGATCGACAAGAACGCCTCGTTCTGAAGCCAGGCGGCGAGCACGGGATGCTCGGGTGCCAGTGCTCGGGCGATCCCAGTGACCCAAGGACGGCCAATGCGCGAGAGCTGCCCGAACAGGAACTCGAGAATCATCCAAGTGATCGCCAAAGGAGCGGCCGTGATCACACCGATGAGAATGTAGCGTCCGGTAGACTTCACACGCTCAGATGTATCGGTCGTTGCCATGTCGATGAGGTCTCCACTCTAGAAGTCCCTGGGTTTGCGGGGCTACAGCATTGCTTCCAGTCATCGCCGACATCAAAATGAGCCTGTGATATGGGCAAGAATCAAGATCGAGATCAGCGCGACAATCGGGACTGCGTAGGCTACGACGAAGATGTCCTTATAAGCCTCGCGGTGGGTCATCTTACAGACCGACAACAAGGTGATGACGGCGCCGTTATGCGGGAGTGCATCGAGCCCGCCAGTAGCGATTGCGGTGATCCTGTGCAGCAGATCTCGATCGATGGCTACTGCTTGCCCGAGTTCGAGATAGGTTGCGCTGAGCGTCTGCAGCGCGATGCTCATTCCGCCGGATGCTGAGTCCGTGATGCCCGCCAGAATGTTGACGGAGGCAGCGAGTGAGATAAGCGGATTTCCGGGGGCCATGCCCAGCACGGTGTCAGGGATCATGCAAAAAGGCCGGTAACGAGGCGATCACGGCGCCGAAGCCAACGAGCGAGGCGGTATTGAAGGCGGGGTCGGTTGCTGCGTTTGCGCCATCGTCGAGCGTCTCCTTCAAGCTCCCCAGACGACGCTTATTGAGCACGGCCATGACCACAACGGCGATCATTCAGTCGGTTTGTCGTAGGAATGCTGCAGGACACCTACTGTCGGAGGTAAAGGCCATCAGCTGGCCAAGCGTCATGCCCGACCTCGGCATGGACGGCGGGCGGTCCTGGTGAGGCGGCGGCGAGGCGCTGGTGCCGGCGCTCGACACTCACCGGCACGAAACAGGCCCGTGATTTGTTAGTTCAGGCTTTCCCTAATCGCGCATGGCAAGTCCAGCGCGTAGGTGGTCGAGAGGACGTGGCGGCGCGCACCGGACCTTCTCCGCCAGGGCACCATCCTTGACTAAAATCGCCGCACTGGCCTTTCAATGGCGCGAGCTCGATCTTTGTGGATTGCACGCATAGCTATCCGCGCATCGCGGATCGCCTTTCGACCACAGCGAACAGTGCAGCTGCGGCAACGATGAGAATGACGAAGATCCAGCCCGCCGGGATCCCGCTGATACCGCTCAAGGTCACCTTGCCGAGCGACCAGACCGGCAGAATGGCGGACGTTACCCAACCAAACGAATAGGCGTAGATCATTGCGCCAAGCATCATGCCGAACGCGCCGGCCAGGGCGTGCAGACTTCCCGTTGCGACAGCGGCGGCGCCGGTGCCGGGGCAGTAGCCGTAGAGTACCATCCCGACGCCGAACATGCCGGCGCCGAGGACGACCGCCAGCATATTGGCGTCGCGCAGGTGGTACTTAGCCGCTCCCATGTCGACCAGCCAGAGAACGCCGACGCCTCCGACAATGATTGCGGTTATCATCACCTTGAGAACGGTAAAATCGCGCAATCGAAACTGGTTGATGATGACATTGTAGTCCGTGACCTTGCCGCGGTGGAGGAGCCAGCCGAAGGCAAAGCCGAAGATGACGGCGAGAACTAGTGCAGCGGTTCCGGTTATGGGAAACATGACACGATCCTAGGTCTCGGGTTCAGCGCGGGTTCGGGCGAACAGCAGCCAGGCGGTCAGCAAACCCGTGGCGAACATGACAACGAGAAAGGTCCATCCAACGAGTGCGAGCTGCAGGCCCTGTGATATACCGTTGCCGCTCGTGCAGCCGCCGGCGAGACGCGCGCCGTACATGGCGATCGTCCCTCCGAGGAAGGCCGCGGCGTACCGCTTCGTGATCGACGGTCCAAAGCGCTCACGCCAAACGGAAGGAACGGATTCGAGCTTCCACGTGCGGGCCACCAGGGCCGACACAAGCGCGCCGAGGAACGTGCCGACAAGGAAAAGAACACCGTAATTGAGTCTCAGAGGATGGCGGGCCCAATATGGATTCTGCGCGACAGCCTCAGAGCCGACGACCGGCGCTGCCAATCCGCCCGCAATTTCCGACATCGCCGTCGTGATCCCGATCGGGTTTGCGACGACGACGAAAACAACCCAGCTCAGCACGCCGATACCGGATCCTACGACGTATGGGCTCCAGTTGATGCCAGCCAGGATCAATCCGGATTGCGAAGTCGAATGATGAGTTGTGGCCATGTCGAGCCCCTGAATACTGCAAGTGCAATTCTGCTGCACTTCCGCCTCGCACCAGAAGTGATGTTCAGGGGTTCCCTAATTCTTCTGCCCCGTGACCTCTTCCCACTTCGCTCCGAGCTCCTTTTTGATTTCATCGATTTTCTTCCATGCATCGTCCTTCATATGAAGAAACACTGCGCGTGCGGCTGCGTAGTCAGCATCCGGGAGATCAAATGCGGTCAAGAATGGGCACCCCCCTGCGCTGACCTGTCCCGCCGCGTAGCGAACGCGCGTTGTCCCAGGGCTAGAACCCAGTCCCATCCGGGCGATTGCGGCATCCTTGTCCATCCGGCAAGTTCCTCCTTGCGGAATATGCTTTAGGTCGATCGCGACGTACTTGCCGCCGTCGTTGAGAAGGGTGACGGTCATGGTACGCGGCATGAATGCAAGCTCGACACCCGGGTCAGTCGTCTGAGCTTGAGCCCAAAGCGAGGAAGCGGCCAGTACGGCAGCAGCAAACGTTCCACCTGCGATTTTCTGCATCCATCTTCCCCGAGGTTGGGTCCGAAGGTTGCGCTGCTTCCTCAAGATTCGTCGAGGATCCATGCACAGACATCCGATCTTGCGTGCCGAGTTTAGCGGAGCAGGAGCTACAACCACCGCGATGTGCCGCCAGAAGCCGCCACTGGCCATCACAGAGGGCAACGCCGGTAGTTCCAGTAGTAACCCCACCCCCTCGAGCCATGCCGCCAACTATAGCAATAGTGGTTGGCGTAGAGCGCGAAGCCGAATGGTACTGCAAAATATGAACCGTAGAACCGATGGCGGCGGTCACGGCTCCAGCGATAGGTTCGCGCAGAGCGACGCGGCGCGGTCCGTCGCGGTGCAGCTTTCCGGGTCGGACTGACCCGACGCGGTGCTGCTTTCCGAGTGGGACTGACCCTACGCGGTGCAGCTTTCCGAGTGGGACTAGCCCGTCGCGGTGCGACTTGCCGGCTGGGGCTGGCACGCCGTGGCGCCGCCGAGCGAGGCGCAGACTTTCCACTCGTTCTTGCCTGCACCTCGACCAGATAGGATTCGCCTGGGTGGGCAAGTACGGCGGTTCCCAAATTCCTCATTGCCGCTTGCGCCGATCCGAAATCCGCTGCGGTAAGACCAAGTAAGCCTATCGCGGCAGCGGAGATGAGTTTTTTGACCATTGGCCCTCTCACACGCATCAGATGAAGATATGACATAGATTCACTCTAATCTCGTCGCTGGCGAGAGATACTAACCTTGGTTAGGATCGCAGACCGCCGATTGCCGTAGCCTTCCAAACAAGGAAGAGCGGCATACGAGTAGGCGTCACCAAACGCGTTCTTGCAGGCCGCGCTCCAGCTTCCAGGAGTCCGCCGCCCCCCGATGGGCTCCTGGGAGCTTCATCGCGCAGGCGGTGCGTGTGGGGATTTTCAGTAAGTCTGTCGACCATGTGCGTTGCTGGCCGGCAGTCCTACACCAACCAGGAGGTGGCGGGTGGTCAGGACGAGTGGCAACGGAAAACACATCGTCGGTAAGCGCATGAGCCGCGCCCCATCTCGTCGAGCGCACTCAGCCCAACGAGGGGACCTGCTGAGTGAAGATAAGGTCTGGACCGAGGGCACCTCGCGTCGCGTCGCGCCCAAGGCCCACCTATTCGTTCACGGAGACGTCAAAACCCATGCCTACAAAGTCGTTTCCGGTGCGCTTTGCCTTTACCGAGTGCTCGTTGATGGCCGACGCCAGATCGTTGAATTCGCTTTGGAGGGAGACATCATCGGGCTGGACTCTGCCCCGGTGGAAAGGGTCAATGCCCAAGCAATTGCAGAAACGACTCTCCTCTGTCTTCCCCATGTCGTTGTTCTGAATGCCGCCCGACGAGATTCCGAAGTCGCACTGAGACTCTATGAGGCCATATCGGGCGAGCTTGAAATTGCGCGGCAACACGTCTTATGCCTCGGTTCACGAGGTGCGTGTGAGCGTCTTGCGACATTTCTAATCGTACTCTCGCGAAGAAGCCGGGCTCGGGGGAATGGTTTCATCACGATTGATCTGCCAATGACTCGAACCGATATCGCGGATTTCCTCGGCCTTACGATTGAAACGGTGAGTCGCACCTTTTCGCGGATGAAGCGTCAGGGCTTGATTGAGATTGAACGGACTACGACCATTCGACTAAGGAACACCGAAGAACTGAGACGAATTGCGGAAGGCGAGGCACGGGTCTGACTGTCCGACATCACACCTGCGAGACAAAACTAGCGGCGTGAGGATCGGAAGATAACGGGATCATCGTACTATTGTTGTGACGCATGATGTGCGCATAGGCGCAGCAGAGATCCGCAAGCTATATGAAAGTGTGGACTATCCGGCGCCGCGCTTGCCACTCGAATTGATGGCGCACCGGCTGCGGGTGTGCCCCGGCTCATTGGGCTGCTTTCAGAGAAAATAAGAACGGCATAATTAAAGTGGCGCTGGTCAATGACGAGGTCACCAATGTTCAAGACAATCCTTGTTCCTGTCGATGGGTCCGAGCAGGCCAATCATGCGATCGCTTATGCGGCAGATATTGCGGTCAAGTACGGGGCCGAAATCATTCTGCTGCACGTCATGGCGACGCTGGGATCCGCACGAATTCCCCCCGATCTCGAAGACCTCGCCCGCATCGAGCACGCCCCGCTCTCTGAAGCGGACTTCCTGCGCCGCTATGGCGAGCGGATCATTGAGGCTGCAGAGGGGCGCGCACGAAAAGGTGGCGCGCTACGTACCCGAACGTCCATTCGTGTAGGGCAGCCGGCAGAGGCCATCGTCGCGGAGGCCGAGTCAGAGAACGCTGATCTTATCATCATGGGCCGACGGGGGCTCGGAGCTACACGAGCGCTTCTCATGGGCAGCGTGTCCCTCAAGGTCGCGCACCTTACCGAGCGAGCTTGCCTGTCCGTCGAGTGAGGGGATGAGTGCCCTGGCGATTGGCGATCAAACCATCGCAAATATGCGGTCTGCTCAGGAAGCGGCGGGAACCCCGGCGAGGGTGATGGTCCGGTCGCGATCGGTCATATGCTTTGTCCAGCGGCGCATCCGGCTACGCGCGGGATACCTTTTGGGATTGAACTTGGCGCCATGGCCGAAACGGATTTGCCTCACCACTACAAGCGCGAGACTGCCGGCCACCTGGCGTTGAGGCGTGTCCCCGTGGTCCCTGCCACTGAGAGCGTTGGAAGCGTGCGAGGCCTGTTGCGGTCCGGGGACTTCGAATCCGTAGACCTGGTGCTTCTGACGAGCCCGTCCGGCAGCTACGTCGCGTCCGTGGAGTTGCGAAGGCTGGTCGAAGCCGACGACACAACGGCGCTGGAGTCAATTGGGCGTGCCGATTGGCCCGTCGTCCCCACGGAGATGGATCAGGAGCAGGCCGTCGACGTCGCGGTTCGGCAATCGGTCACTGTCCTGCCGGTCATCGCGGCAGACGGGCGACCCATCGGGCTCATTCCCGCTCACACACTGCTCGATGTCCTGGGCCGGGAGCACAATGAGGACCTCTACCTGATGGCCGGCATCGTGCGTGAGAGCGCAGGCGCCCGCCATGCCCTGGAGGACCCGCCACTGCGCCGGGTTGTCCGTCGTTTGCCGTGGCTTCTGGCGGGGCTAGTCCTGAGCTCCGCTGCAACGGCGGTCATGGTTGGATATGAGACGGCGCTGCAGTCGAACGTCATGATCGCCTTCTTCATCCCCGGGCTCGTCTACTTGACGGACGCCATCGGCACCCAGACCGAGGCGATCGCCGTGCGTGGCCTTTCGGTGCGCAGCAAGCCGCTGCTGGCATTGTTGTGGTCGGAAATTGTTACGGGAGGCACCATCGGCGTTCTCCTAGGATTGGCCGCGATGCTGGCAGTGTGGTTTGTGTTTGGGAACATCGCCATCGCCGCAGGAGTCGGAGTGTCTCTGGCTGCGGCAGGCATCCTAGCGAGCAGCATCGGCCTCTTGTTTCCCTGGACTTTGTCGCGCATCGGACTTGATCCGGCATTCGGAGCCGGGCCCGTCGCTACAATCGTTCAGGATGTTCTGACGATCGTCATCTACTTCCTGGTTATGACGAAGGTGGTGGGGCTTGGCCTCTAGAGATCGATGACCGGCAAAGAGCAGTGCCTTAAAATTCAAGGCATCGTTTCCCTCGATTCCTCGAGTATTGTGTATCGCAAGGCCAAAAATTGCACTTTCTCGCTTTCCGATTTTTTCTCACAATCGAATTCAACCTCTACCCAGTAGCGACTATCAGGGTTCCTTTCATCTGCAGCAAAACCCTTGATCACTGCTGTTTGACCGGAATACGGATGCGCGAATGGTGGATTATATCGAACTCTGTCTCCGATGCCGATGCGGACTCTGGTCTGCATAATCACTGTATGCATGGTTCAGTTCCTTGCCACGGCATGATCATAGATCCAGCATAGGCAAACACGTCGTCGGAGTCATTCTTCCGGTTTTTCAACGCTAACTTGCATCAGCACAGTCGGGGCCCCAATGCGGCAGTCTGGTGATGGTTCCGGACGTCGGGCTTACCACCCGCGACCTATGCGCTTACGCTTGCGCGACTAACGACCGTCCCAGCGTGAGGCAAAGCAGATAACAAAACATGAGAGAGGTGACGGTTATGCATAAACGTACCTTGGCATTCGTGCCTGCGCTGGCGGCGTTTGCATTGGCATTTGCGCCAGCCGGATCGGGGGCAACGGAGCGTGCGGGAAAAGCCTGGGACGCATCGATAGAACTGGCTCAGGCGACCACCAGCGGCGGCCGTGACAGTGGCGGTGGGGGCGCGACACGTGGCGGCGGCGATGGGGGCGGCAGAGCCGTAAGTCCCGGTAGTGGTGGCCGCGCAAGCGACGGCAAAGCTACGAGCCGTAGTGGTGACGGCCGCGCAACCGGCGGCAATGCCACGCGTCGCAGTGGTGATGGTCGCGCAACCGGCGGCAGCCGACCCACGCTTCGCGAAGGCGGGCGTAAACGAGATGGTGTCGCGCGCCCGCGCACGCGAGGGCCAGCCAAGGAATTCTGGTTCTACAATGGCTACTACTACGGCGATTGCAGCTGGCTTCGCCGCCGTGCCGTGGCAACGGGCAGTCGGTATTGGTGGAGACGGTATCGCCTGTGCCGCGCCGGCTAATGCGGGTGTGAACTGATTTGGTCGGGTAGGGTGAATATCCCAACCCGACCGACGCTGGCGCACCCATTCCATCGCACCCCTGTTATGGGGATGAGCATGATTATCTATCGAGCCCGCAATTGCGCAGCCGCTCGACCGTCGTTTAGGCGACGGTACTTCATATTGCGCGAAATCAATGCTGATCCGCTCTGGAATACGCACGATTATCTGTCCGATCTGCATCACCTGTAAAGGCACGCTGTCGCGGAGAGGTGACAACTCGACAATTCATTCTGCGGAGAAAATCGATGGCCGAAGACTGGGCTGCGGACGTGAAGAAATATGCGAGCAACGCCGCCGATAAGGCGATTGCCGGCATTGTGCGTTACTGCGGCATTGCGCTGCAAAAGAGGGACTCTTCGCTGGTTTCATTCAGTGACAAGACCGAGGTCGCACGCGTACGGGACAATTTCTTGAAGAAGAAGCTCGGCCTCACCAATCCAGACGCCGAGCTCGATCAAGCGATAGCGTCCGTCGCCGACAAGATGAAGGGCGACCGGACGAAGAACCGGGTCACAGTCTACTACCTCCTGGCCGAGCACTACGGAAAGCTCTCGGCCTTCTCGTGAGTTGTCGCTCCTGAAGTCCGGGGTCGCTTCCAGTAAACCGGTGAGTGCCGTGAACGAGTTCACATTACCAGTTGCGTTGTTTGTGGGATCGCATGTCATCATCCTCGTCGTGGCCTTATTTCTGTACGGTACGCAGTAGCCGACGCGCGGCATGCCTATCCCGATAGCACGGACCGCTGCGGCGCGACTTGAGCCGAACCAATGGCAGCGCTTGGTCTCGTCGACAATACTGCACATGGTGAGCGGCGGTCGGGCGACGGGGCTCTTGATGACGTGCTGCGGCGCGCACCGTACCGTCCGTCTCGCGGCGGTTGTGGCGCAAGCAATCTCGCCGAGGTAGACCTGAAGGTGGCCGGGCATCACCGCGCCGGTGTGCGTGCGGAAAAGTCAGTGTTTCAGGCCTCGCAATGTATCGCCACCTGTATCACTCTCGTCAGGCCGGAAACGAATTGGCGATCATATCGTAATGATGTTCAGGCAATCGAACCTGACGATCGTTCCGTGTATTCAGACTGCAGTGCGCACACATTACAGTGCGGATCAGCTCAGGCAAGGAATGCGATCCGGTCTTGCGCATGATTGCTGCACGATGGCTATCGACGGTGCGTTGGCTGAGGCACAGATCAGCGGCGATGTTCTTGCTCGGATGGCCGGCAACTACCAGCTCTAGGATTTCACTCTGCCGCGCTGTCAACCGAGCAACGCGATCGGCAGCCGAGCGGCGAAAAGCAGCGGGACTCGTTGCAGTCCCACCCTGGGCCTGCGCCCGTTTGATGCTGGCAAGTAGCTCTTCGGAGCGGATGGGCTTGTCAATGAATTCGACTGCACCTGCCTTCATCGCTTGAAGGATAGTCCGCGCTTCGGCATGATCCGAAATCATGATTGCGGGCGTCTTGTCGCCTGCGTCCTGTAGTCGTCGAATCAACTCGATGCCGTTGATGCCAGGCATTGTAGCCTCGACGAGAAGGCATCCCCTGCGGCTTGGACGATAGGAAACAATGAAGGCCAAGGCATCTGCGTATGTCTCAACTCTATAGCCATTCTTCTCGAGAAGATCGCGCGCCTTTGTCCGGCTCGAGATGTCTGGATCGACGATGAATATGGTCCACGGTGCACCCAAGTGCGCAACGGTGTGACAACTTCGGCGCGTCGCCAGCCGTCGCGCGAGAACGCCCGCGCCAACGCCTCGCCCGCAGATCGGGTTGGACAAGAAATTTCCCTGAGTACTTGTTGTCATGGGCTGGACTCCCGGCTCGATGCGGGGGGCGGCGGACCTGACCCCATAAATTGGCCTTTGAACCCAAAGTGGCGTGCAGTTGCGATCCCGATTGAATGGAACCGGAAGTCAAAGACCCGAGCCTTAGGGGCGGCGGATCGAGTTTCCGCTGGCTAAGATTCGCTCCAAGATGGCAACGACCTCAAGGTGCAGTGCGGGCTCGTGAGCGGTGGAGCCAGCGGCGCCACGATGGGCTGCAGCCGCGTCGGTGATGACACCGACCGCGTCCTTCTCGCCCATGATCTTGAGATCGCCCATCGCGAGCAGTAGTGACTCGCAGATCGAGAGCGCCGCGATGCCCGAGGCAACGCTGGTTAAGTCGGCTGGACTGGTCATCTGTGATACTCACTCTCCACGAAGGGGTAGTCAGTTCGAGAAGAGAATATGGCTCTACAGACAGCCGCAACGATTAACCTGGGCTAGCTAAATCAGAGTTTTCCTGCTCTGCGCGATATTGTACAATTGCTGGATGCCAAGCCCGTGTCGGCGAGAGCGAAGTCGTTCTCGTTGCGTGGATTAATCTGTTGCTGACGACGGCGCCCCATCAAATTGAGGAGTGGGTCTCGGCGCGCACCGAGTATGAGGGCCTCCATGCCGCGAGAAATCAGCCATTTTGCGCAGAAGCTCAATAATTTCATCCTGCTGTCCGAGGATGAGCTGGAGTGCCTCGCAGACCTCCAAACGACGCCGATTCACGTGCAGCGTGGTAGCGAACTCGTGCACCAAGGCGACACGAAGCAGGCCGCCTACATCCTTCAAGCGGGCTGGGGGTGCAGTTCCAAACTGTTGCCTGACGGCGGACGGCAGATCATCACGTTCCCCCTTCCCGGTGATTGCATCGGATTGCGGAGCGTGCTGCTGCGGACCTCCGATCACTCGTTCTCTGCAGTGACCGATGCCATAGTCACTCGGGTCGAGGTATCGCGCATTCTGCGCGTCTTTGCGGATTATCCTTACATTGGTGCGGCGGTTCTATGGGCGGCATCGCGAGACGAAGCTCTTATAGTGGAGCACCTCGCCAGCGTCGGCCGCCGCAACGCAGTCGAGAGAACGGCACACTTCTTTCTCGAGCTCCACGACCGATTGCGCCTTGCAGGTCTGGCCTCCAGCGGGGAATTCGACTGTCCTCTTACCCAGTATCTTTTGGCCGACGCACTCGGCCTGAGCGCCATTCATGTAAACCGGGTCTTGCGCGAGCTTCGCGAGCGCGGACTACTGACGTTTCAGGACCGCAAGGCAACCATTCACGATCACGTCGCACTGCGGCAGCTTTCCGGCTATGAAGCGCTCGAGGAGGGGCCGCTGATGGCCCGGGGCATGGAGCCGCAGGGAACGGGGCGCTAATCTGGATTAGCGCCCCGGCCATCCAGAATTTGCACATTGAGATTGGCGTCATTGGTCACCGGCGTTGGTCGCCGCGGCTGGTGCCTAACCCTTCGCCGTATCGGCGGAGGACGCGACAGCCTGTAAGGAGATTGTGATGGATTGGAACCGCGTTGAAGGAAACTGGAAGCAGGTCAAGGGCAAGGTGAAGGAACAGTGGGGCAAGCTCACTGACGACGATCTTGATGTCATCAACGGCAAGCGCGAGCAGCTTGAGGGGAAGATCCAGGAACGCTACGGCGTTGCCAAGGACCAAGTCCGCCGCGACATCGACGATTGGTTCACGAAGCAGAAGATGTGACTAACAGGCTGCGCGGGTAGACTGTTGGGTCTCCCCACGCAGACCATGTCCGAAACGAGTCGGATTGGCGGCATGTTGAATATCATCGTGCCACCAAAATTGCGGTTTTTAACTCGTTCGGCTTTGGCCTGCCCCACGAAGCGGCGCCATGTTCTAAGTTAGAATCCGGCCGTCGCTGGCCAGCGTCTGATCTGGCCGAAGCGGAGCGTAGGGCAGAGCAGATGCTGGCGGCAAGATCGTTTCGGGCGCCGGCGGTCGATAGCCGAGCGATGAGTGCGGTC
>LNFM01015468.1_pt1 | contig 13928 bp, 12 predicted proteins | sample 596031 | NCBI WGS metagenome assembly LNFM01 (sample SAMN04254537, study PRJNA301005) | activated carbon metagenome | isolation source: dual media filters at the Ann Arbor, Michigan drinking water treatment plant | place: USA: Ann Arbor
CTGACCAAGGCCGCAGGCCTGTAAGCCCCCTGCCCTTCCGTCGAGCCTTTGCTGAAATGCCAAGCTCCAACCAGACCGCTCAGGTTTCAGCTAACCGCTTCAATTGAAATCGGGAACCAAACGCGACAGCGCATGGAAACCAAGGGGTTTCCAGCGATCAGCACCACACAGAGTGCCCTTGCATTCGTTTACAAACGGTCGTTTACTCCTGACACCCTCTTTTGCAAAACAGGCCCCCTGCCCCGTGCCACTCATCGGATACGCGCGAATTTCCACCGAAGACCAAACCGCCCTGCCCCAGGTTCAGGAACTGCGAGCGGCAGGCAGTGTGGAAATCGTTGAGGAACAAGCCTCGGGTGGCAGTCGCACCCGGCCCGTTCTGGCGCGTGTGCTAGAACGGCTGCGGGCTGGCGATACACTGGTTGTGGTGCGGATCGACCGGCTGGCCCGCTCGCTTTCTCACCTACTGGAAATCATCGAGCGGCTCGAGGCCAAGGGTGCGCATTTCCGGTCCTTGCAGGATCCGATCGACACGGCGTCGCCTCAGGGCAAGTTTACCCTGCAGGTTCTGGGCGCTGCGGCCGAGTTTGAACGGGCCTTGATCCGCGAGCGGACCAAGGCAGGGCTGCGATCTGCGAAAGCAGAAGGGCGGATCGGCGGCAATCCGGGGCTGAAGGCGGGCGATCCCGTGGCCATCCGCAAGGCAAGGGCCGCGCGCGTGGAAAACCATTTCCAGAAACTGAATGCCGCTGCCGACCAATGGGTACCCGAGGTCCGCCGTCTACGGCCGGGCACGCCGTGGGAAGACGTGTTGCGGATCGTCAACTCCGGCCTGCCCCGTGAGGCGCAGCCTTGGTCCCTGCCCCGCCTGATCCGTGCTGCCAAGACGTTTGTCCGCGAAGGCCTGCTGCCCGAGACCATCCTGACCCGCGCCACCGCACCTGACAAAAATGACCGCCTGCCCGCTATCGTTGCTGGCATCAAAGGCGCCGATCCCAAGATGACGCTTCAAGCCCTCTGCGACCGGCTGGAGGCGATGCGTGAACGGACACCCAGAGGACGCAGCAAGTGGGAGCCGTCGTCGGTCAGGATGATCTTGGAGAGGGCAAAGAAGTTAGGGCTGCTCTGATTCCTAACAGCCGAAGGTGTGCGCCCCGATTCGAACAAACATGCAGAGCAACACCTATTGCCAAGTATTCAGCATATCTACCACATCTTGATGATTGGACTAGGTGTGCCTTATACCGCTAGCTAGAACTTCTGCAATTTCTATTATTTTCAATACTTTGAACAGTTGTCTTACCTCAACGCATGAACACCGCGGGCGAGATGCAGTGGTTCGCGACTCAAGTATCGCTACGCCTATGGCAGAAAATGCTTGCTAGATGGGCAATCCTAGTGGCATTTGTCTAATAGAACGCATCCTGCAGTTTTTCAGGCTCTACAGCGTTCCAAACGAACAGCCGCGAACAGCGGCGGAACAATGGTTCTGTGAGGCTAGAACCGAGGGGGCAGTATGGCTGGCGCTCGCCGGATTGACGAGATCATTCAGCAGAACGCAGACCGTTTGGCTGTCGCGCTTGAGAACCACATGCGCACGAGCTTCATGCCCGATGCTCGAAAGGAACTCAGGCCCTTCACCTCAGCTGAAGCAGCTGAGGTGCTTGGCATGGACCCTGCTAGACTTCGCAAGCTCCATTTCGATGGCAAGATCCCAGAAGTCGAGATGGATGGCCGAGGCCGGCGATTGTACTCCGGTGCGAACATTGTCGAAATGCGCCGAGTGCTTGATGCGCAATCGCGCAAGCATGGACAGTTCCTCCCGGGGCGCCGCGAGGGCGACCGGCTTCAGGTTATTGCTGTTGCCAACTACAAAGGTGGCTCTTCCAAGACCACCACAGCCATCCATCTTGCACAACGTCTTGCACTTCGCGGCTATAGGGTCCTTGCGATTGATATCGACCCTCAGGGCAGTCTAACGACCATGTTTGGCTACACTCCAGAGACGGAGTTTCAGAGCGGTGGGAACATTTATGATGCCATTCGCTATGATGACCCCGTCCCCATGCATGAGGTTATTCGCAAAACCTACTTCCCCAATCTTGACCTCGCTGCATCCGGACTGGTTCTGGCTGAGTTTGAACATGAGACGCCCCGCGCCCTGAATGAGCGTCGTGAGCCAATGTTCTTCAAGCGCCTCGGCCTTGCCATCGACCAAGTTGAGGCGGACTACGATGTAGTAGTGATTGACTGCCCGCCCCAACTTGGCTTTCTGACCATGAGCGCGCTCATCGCGGCGACGACTGTTCTGATTACTGTCATCCCATCCATGCTAGATATTGCATCGATGAACCAGTTCCTGCAGATGACAGCAGGACTGCTGAGCGTCGTCAGTAGCTATGGTGCGTCTCTCGAGTACGATTACCTTAAGTTCCTGATCACGCGCTTTGAACCATCCGATGGCCCGCAAGCACAAATGGCGGGTTTTCTGAGGGCGCTTTTCACAGACCAGGTCATGACGCACACTTTCTTGAAATCCACAGCGGTTTCAGACGCGGGCCTTACCCAGCAAACGCTGTACGAGGTCGATCGCGGTGAATTCAACCGCAACACCTATGACCGCGCCGTTGAGTCAATCAACAGTGTGGTGGGCGAGATGGAAGAATTGATCCAAGCAGCTTGGGGACGAGGCTGATGTCACGAAAAGATGTCTTCAAGGGCGCCCTCGAAGCGCTGATCAACCCGACCGAGGGCCCTGTCCGTCCGCAATCAAAGAGCATTCTGCAGTCTGCCGCACTTGGTGGTGTTGAGAACGGTTTGGCGCGCGGATTACAGTTGGTCGATCTTGAACCTGATCAGATCTATCAATCCGAGTTCGAAGACCGCTTGCCCTACGATGAGGCGTCGCTGAGTGACCTGATCGCAAGCATCCGCGAACACGGCCAGCAGATTCCTATTCTGGTCCAGCGCCAGGCCCCGAACGCGTACCGTGTCATCTATGGCCGTCGCCGGATCGCCGCCGCGCGTGTCCTTGGTGTTCAGGTACGTGCGCTCGTCACTCAGATGGATGACGAACAGCGCATCATCACTCAAGGCATCGAGAATACTGTCCGCCAAGACCTATCGTTCATTGAAAAGGCCATGTTTGCTCATCGGCTTCGCGAGGCTGGTATTCCAGACCAAACGATCCGCGCGTCCCTTAACATCGACGTCGGCGCGCCGAAGGCTACCACCATTTCAACGATGAAAATGGTAGTTGAAACTCTTGGCGAGGACCTGATCCAAGCAATTGGCCGCGCACCTGGCATAGGTCGCCCCAGATGGCGGAGCCTTGCTGAGAAATTTCGAGACCACGCAGACCGGTTTGCAGGTGCAAACCGGTCTGCCCTGCTAAGCTCCATCGAAAGCAGTCAGTTTACACCTGCAAACTCAAAAAGTTCTGAAGAGGTAGACGCCTCAGACCTAAGGTTCAAACGAGCTGCAACATTGATCGCAGATGTGCTGGACAAGTCTCCTGCCGATGCTGATGCGGCACCAGTAATGTCCGGCGACACGGTCATTGCCGTTCTGAAAAGAACGCCCATGGCCGTCACTGTCACTGTTCGTGCAAAGGACGATCCCAAGTTTCACGCATGGCTTCAAGCGAATGCCGAAACGGTCATGAAGGCTCTACATGACCAATGCCAAGAAGAAACGGCCCAACACCAACCAGCAAAGGAGGCACGCTAGAGACAGAAAAGGCCCCCCGAGCGAACCCGAGAGGCCGATTTGCGTATCAAACAGAGTTGGCGCTCTGATCTGACCAGTCATCATAGGTAAGAGAATCACGCAAATCGACCGACAAGTCAACGCTGCAGCTTGCAGTGGACGGTAAGAATTTGCCTAACGGTACGTTCGCCCGTCATGGTTCAACGTCACGAGCGATCGTGCCGGCGCGGTAGAGTCGTCTGCCTTCGTGATGCAGCATGAAAAAAGCAATCTACACCCACTCAACCACTCCACCCAACAAAGGCCCCATAGTCAATGAAGGGCGGCACGAAAGTGTCCAGCAACTTTGGCGGCTACTCGACGCGCTAGCATTGTGCAGAGGCCGTTATGACCTTACAACAAATAGCCTTTCTGTCCTTCGCGCCTTGATCAGCTTTCTCCCCAAGGACGCTGTATGCGAACACGGGCCTATCGTCGTGTGGCCGTCCAATCAAACCCTCGCTGAACGCGCTGATGGAATGGATGAACGAACCCTTCGCAGACATCTCGCAAAGCTCTGCCAAGCAGGCCTGATCGAACGGAAGTCGAGTTCGAATGGCAAGCGCTTTGCACTGCGCGTTCGAAAGACCGTGGTAGCAGCATTTGGCTTCAACATTCAGCCTCTGCTCGATAATGCCGCAGAAATACGGCACGCTGCAGAAGAAGCACGCGCTTTGGAGGACCAGATCCTAGCCACGCGAAAACTGATCCTGAACCTGCTTTTCACCCTTCGCGAGACCTCTTGCGATGCGCTTTCGAGTGGAGAGGAAGCTGAAATCAGGCGCCAGCTTCGACGCAACGCATCGCTGGCAGACCTGTTGACCACAAAACGAAACCTTGAGCAAATTCAGATGGATGCTAGTTGCGTTGACACTGAATTGTCCGCCAGCCACTGTCAAAATGACCGGCACCAACAGAATACAAAAAAAGAATACTTAGATTCTGTTAGCGAAAACAAAACGTCGGACACTGAACCTAAACTGCTCGCTCCATGCAGCTCACGACAACCACTCGACCGTTCAAATGACATAACCCTGCAAGATTGCTTAGAAGCTGCAACTGAAAGCATCGCCTTCAGCCAAGAACCAGTCCGAACATGGGACGACATGATCAGGCTCGCCAACACTCTGGCGCCAATGATCGGGATTGAACGAGAACTCACCGAACACACACGGCGTGCGATGGGCGTTTTGCCTGCAGCGATCAGCATACTTTGTCTCATCCAGCGAGGTGATCAAATTCAAAAGCCGGCCGCTTATCTACGAAAACTGGCCATGCTTGCGGAGAACGGCCTGTACTCGCTGAAATCTCTTGTTCGGAAAGCGCAGCGGCATCGGTTTGCAGCTGTAAACTGACGATGCGCGACCAGCAAAATTTCGAGAGTTTGAGAAGGGTTGGTTTGAGGGTGACGGGAAGTGAGATCGGGAGAGTGGCTTCCGACGCCCGTTGTGGAGAATGTCTGATGGCTCAAGCTGCCCAGAAAATCACCCTGTCCCCGTCGCGGGACATCCCCTTCGACAAGCTCGTGCTGAGCCAGTCCAACGTCCGACGCATCAAGGCAGGCGTCTCTGTCGAGGAGTTGGCCGAGGACATCGCCCGTCGTGGATTGCTGCAGGGCTTGAACGTGCGGCCCCTGCTGGATGAGGCCGGCGTCGAGACCGGCAAGTTCGAAATCCCGGCCGGTGGCCGTCGCTTTCAGGCGTTATCGTTGCTGGTGAAACAGAAGCGTCTGGCGAAATTCACGCCAATCCCCTGCATCGTGCGGGATGTTGCCTCGAACATTCTCGCTGAGGATGACTCGCTGGCGGAGAACATGCAGCGCGTAGCCCTGCATCCGCTCGATCAGTTCCGTGCTTTCCAGGCCATTCGCGAGAAAGGCCAGGGCGAAGAAGCGATCGCCGCGGCGTTCTTCGTCACGCCGCAAATCGTGAAGCAGCGCCTGAAACTTGCCTCCGTGGCCCCTGCCCTTCTCGAGGTCTATGCCGAGGACGGCATGTCGCTGGAGCAATTGATGGCCTTCACGGTCAGCGCGGATCATGCGCGTCAGATCCAGGTCTGGGAGGTCGTGAAGAACTCGTGGAACAAGGAGGCCTATTCCATCCGCCGCATGCTGACGGAAACCTCGGTACGGGCCACTGATCGGCGTGCCGTCTTCGTTGGCATTGATGCCTATGAGATGTCGGGCGGCACTGTTTCGCGTGATCTCTTCCAAGGCGATGATGGTGGCTGGCTCGAGGACCCTGCCCTGCTCAACCGCCTCGTCGCGGACAAACTGCAGGCTGAAGCTGAGGCCATTGCTTCGGAGGGTTGGAAGTGGATCGAGGTGTCCGTCGATCTTCCCTATGGCTACAGCCACGGGCTACGGCGTCTGGCTGGTGAGCAGGCCCAATTGAGCACGGAAGACAGCGCTGCCCATGCCGTGCTTTTGGCAGAGTATCGGGCGCTGGAGGAGGAGTATTCCGGCCAGGACGAATACCCAGAGGACGTCGATGCAAAGCTGGGTGCGTTGGAAGCAGCGATGGAGGCGTTTGAACAGCGTCCGTTGATCTTTGATCCGGTTGAGGTGGCGCGGGCGGGTGTGTTCATCACGCTGGACCGCGATGGCAGTCCTGCCGTCTATCGCGGCTATGTCCGGCCAGAGGACGAGGCGCGAGAAGAGACCGCGGCCAACGGCGCCGATGAACTGGGTGCAGAAGGGCAGGGGGGCGATGGTAGTGTGTCGGCGTCAGCCTACGCCCAGGCGTCGCACTCGGGCGCAATCATTACCTCTGGCGGTCAGGCTCTGGCTACCATCGCGGGTCTGCCTGACGATGAGGATGACGGCGCGTTGAAGCCTTTGCCAGAGCGCCTGGTCATGGAGCTGACGGCCCACCGTACCCTCGCGTTGCGCGAGGCCATTGGGCGGTCGCCGGATGTCGCCCTGACGCTGCTGCTCTTGAAGCTGGTCACTGATACCTTCCGCACCTCTGGAGCATCAGGTGGCTGCGTCGATGTCTCTGTTCGGCATGTCTATATGTCGGCCCAAGCGCCTGACCTGAAGGACAGCCCGGTGGCCAAGGCGGTCGATGATCGGCATGCCGCTTGGGAGGCTGATCTGCCGATTGGCGATGACGCTGTCCTCTGGGACTACCTCACGGCCCTCGACCAAGGCAGCCGTTTGTCCTTGCTGGCGCATTGCCTCAGCTTTGGGATCAACGCGCTGCAGGAAAAGGTGAACCCCTATGGCGCGGGCATCTCCGCCTCTGGCCTTGCCCGCCGCATGGTGCAGTCGGACATTCTGGCCAAAGCGGTCGATCTCGACATGGTGGACGCAGGTTGGGAGCCGACAGTGGACGGCTACCTCAACCGCGTGCCCAAGGCCCGGATCCTTGAGGCCGTGCGTGAAGCCAAGGGCGAGGGCACCGCGCAATTGCTCGATCACCTGAAGAAGGGCGAGATGGCGACCGAGGCAGAACGCCTGCTGAAAGGCTCTGGCTGGCTGCCGGAGGCTTTGCGGCGCGCGGACTTGGTCGCGTTCGATGATGCGACTGCGGCAGAAGGGCAGGGGGGGCCGGTCGACGATGCCGATGGCATGGTCGCCGAAACGCCTGACGAAAGCGAGATTGTCGAACTTCCGTCCTTCCTGGTGGCCGATTTGCCGGTTCTTGAGGCGTCGATGATGGCTGCAGAGTGAAATGTGCCCCGAGGGCGGGGAAACCCGCCCTCATTCACCATAGAACACAACATAATCAATAAGATGAGTGCGAATGCTCGTATTCAGAATGAGGAATCATGTCTGCATCAACCATCATCGACACCGCGCCCTTGGGCGCGCTTATTCGCTACACCGACGGCAGCCCCAAACCGCCCGCGCGCTTCACAAAAAAGCTGGCAGCCTGGGAACGCTCCAACGGCGTCGGCCGCCTTGTGAAGAAGGAACCGCCCCGGGCCTATCCGACCTGGACCGCTCCGGCCTCCTTCACTCTCCATGAGGGCAACTTCTCCTCCGACGGGGTGATCCTTGTGACCATCATGCGCAGCCACTCGGCCGACAGCCTTCTGATCTTCGAGGTGGCCGAGGAGCCGAAGCCCGGGCAGATCCGGGTGCTTCTGGACTTTGGCGGCAACATGGAACTGCTGCACCTGGCTGAGTCTGTTGGCGCGGCGGAGCTTTGGATCGCCAAGGAGGGCTATCGCAACGCGCGGCTCGAGATGGTCGGTGAAGATATCAGCGAAAGGGCAGGGAAGGCCAACATCGCCGCTTGAGTCACCGCAGGTACTTGGCCCGGCCATTGCACTCCTGCAGTTTGGCCGGGCCTCCTATCGACAGACCAGAGGCATTGGCATATATTGCCAATCAAATGGAGTTTTCGCATGGCCACACGCAACGTTGTTCTGACCGAACCCCAAACAAAGCTGATCGACGATCTGGTTGCCTCGGGCCGATATCAGAACGCCTCTGAAGCATTGCGGGCCGGTCTGCGTTTGCTTGAGCGCGAAGAGGCCGAGTTTTGTGACCTGCGCGCAAGGCTGACGCGTGGTGTGCTGGAAGCCCGGGAAGGCGCGTTTGCGCGCGGGGCGGGCGAAGAGGCAATCCGGCGGGTCTTTGCAACGACCCAGAAGTCCGCGTCCTGATGGCCAAGCCATGGGTGCTGACGCGGCAGGCAGAAGCCGCGCTGAAGGATATTGCCGTCTGGACGGTCGAGACCTTCGGGCGGCGCCAAGCCGACGCCTATGCCGAAGACCTGATCGAGAAGTGCCAAGCGCTGGCCGACGGAACCTCGCCGTCCAAGGATTGCCGCCGTCTGGTTGATCCGGCCCTGCCGGAAGACCTGCGCTACGCCCGGTCTGGCCAGCATTACGTGGTCTTCATTGCCGGTCCTGACAGGATGATCGTTGTCGATTTCCTTCATGTCAGGATGGACCTGGCCGCTCGGCTTGCCGCCTTGGGCGAAGGCGATATCTCCAGCTAGCCAGGCCAGAACTCCACCACACAAAGCGGAACGGCAAGGGAGGCGAACATCGCCGCCTGAGCCTTTGCAAAACCTGAGCGGCCCGCTGCTGGCGGGTCTCTCCCCCAAACACGACCTCGTCCCGTGGATGCGCGGGGCACCAAAAGCTCCATCCCCAAGGAAATCGTCTTCAACCATAAGCATGGTAGAAAGGCCGGCAGGGTGAGCATCAGCCGGACAATTCGGCTCCTTGCGTCAAAGCACCATCCCCCGCTTGCCAGTCCCTTCCTTGGCCCAAGGCCGGTCTTCGAGATCAAGCCACAAGGGCTCGGACTACGGGCAAGCCCGTGCCGCCGGGTGGATTCGAGCAAGTCGAACGCACCCGGTGATGTCAGCCCGTCTTTGGGCCTGCGGGTTCCTGTCAGCGCGGGGGATGGTCCCTCGCCTCCCAGCAGGAGCCAAAACAGCGCCGCCACGCTTATGGTTTCGATCGTCGTCTTCCAGGCAGGGGATGGAACGTTCGGTGCGGTCCCCGCCGATGAAATCGACGGTGACGAGGTGCAGGTGGTTTCAGAGTTCGACCCGTGGGCATGAGCCCACGGTTTATAGAAGGCTCGGGCACGGCGCGAGAGCGCCCTCCCGGGCCTTTCGCCTGTCAGCCGTCCCGGCCGCCCGGCACAACGCGCCGACGATGGTCGGCACTGCTGTAAAAAAAAAGGAGTTCAGCCATGTCCATGACATGTTTCCCCTACGGCTTCCCCACGGGCTATGCCCCCTCACCGAGGGGCAGCTCGCGGATCTGGCCGCGTTGCACCAATGCTGAGCCCGGCAGCTACGGCCAAGAATGTGGTGAACCGGCGGGCTTTATCGGCACACGGGCGGATGGGGGTCAGTCTTGTTTCTGTTCCGCCTGCAAGGCGCATGGGTCTGAGGCAAGGCGGTATTCTGATTGGCAGGCATTGCCGGCGATGGGGCAGGGGGATAGCGCCGCCGACGCCATCATCGCGCGTGCGTTCATTGTGACGCTTCCGGGTGATGCTGGTTCAGACTGGACCGTCCGCACCTGGGCCAGCACGGCAGAACAAGCCACCCGACAGGTTTGCGACTGGCAGGGTATTGCGACGCATTTTGTGCGTGCTGTCAAACCAGAGGCATGATCTGGACTTCCGCAACTGATACCAAGGTCAGGTTCAGCTGATTGCCAGATCCTCAGGCGTTTTGCCTGCATCGAGAGCTGCCACAAACCATAGCGGTTTGCGCCCACGACCGGACCAGGTGAGGCTCGGATTTTCTGGATGGCGGTATTTCGCGGTGGCGGGCGCACGGGTGGGTTTCACCTCAGTGCCGATCAGGTCGGCCAAGGAATAGCCCATCTCTTTGGCGATCGCATCCAGCTTTGCGCGGGCTTCGGCCTTGTGACGGTCCTCATAGGTGGAGATCGCCTTGGCGAGGTCTTTCTGCAATTGCCGCAGCTCCTTGAGCGACAGTGCCTCGAGATTGAAATCAGCCATGCGTGCCTCGTGTCCATAATGATCGATCCGGGATAGCCGTCTGGTCAACCCATCGCAACTGCCTTCGGGCAAGGGCTGCTTGGTAGGGCAGGAGGGTAGGGTGATCTACCGCAGGGCTGCAAAGCGGCTCGGAGGCTTTAGCCCAGTTGCCCCAGCAAGGAAGGTCTCTGTTCTGCAAGTGCCCTAGGTCGCTCCTATCCCCGGTGCCATCCCTTCGACTGACAATCCCCTAAGCCTGTTCGGTCTCGTGCGCGCAACCCCGCGTCAGTCCAGGCCGTGTTGGTTAGCGTTTCTTTCGAAAACGCGTCACCTGCCCGCTCCACCCCGGACCTTTGGGGGTTTCCGTCTGGTCTGATGGCCCAGCCGTGCACGCCTCAGCCGACAGGCTTCATTCGGGTCTTGTCGAAGGGACGGTCCCAGGGACAGGAAAAACAGGAGCTACCAAATGCAGAACATCGTCATCCTCGCTGGCAACATCGGTCAGAAGCCCGAAGTCCGCGCCACTCAGAGCGGCACCAAGATCACCAACTTCACCCTGGCCACCTCGCGCCCCCGCTTGTCCGAAGGTCGAGTGCTGCGTGACGAGAACGGCTACCGGGTCATGGACACCGAATGGCACCGCATCACCTGCTTCAATGGTCTCGGCAAGACGGTCGCCGAGCACTGCGAAAAAGGCATGAAGGTCCTCGTCCACGGCCGCATCCACTACACCAAGTGGACCGACGCAACCGGCACCGACCGCTACGGCTGCGAGATCATCGCCGAGAAGGTCGACTTCCTGAGCCGCCCGAAGTCGGCCGAGAACGAAAACCCCGAGTTGGTCGATCGCGACGACGAGATCCCGTTCTGAGGAATGGGGTCTCCCCCTCGGGCCCGGCGGGGAAACCCGCCGGGTTCAGTTGAAAAATCTGATCGGACGCTCGTACTACAAGCTATCGTCGAAGCACATCTTCTCCAAGTCGCCTGGGCGATTTACAGTGCGGTCGTACAACGCTCGGTTGGCGCGCGCGTCAACTTCGAGATATCGCGCACATCTTTCGGAACCTCATGAAGCTTAGCTATGAAAGCGGAAAATGATTGAACGTATTCAACTTATTAGAAATATTGGCCAGTTTGATAGTGTCAGCCCCCCGCCGCAGACAGCCTTGACCCCGTTCTCCTTGATTTATGGTGAAAACGGTCGTGGCAAGACGACAGTCGCCGCAATTCTTCGCTCTCTGGCGACGAATGATCCCGGCTTGGTGACAGACCGGCATAGGCTTGGTGCGCAGCATCCGCCCCACATTGTTATCGGTCGCGCAGGTGGTCAATGCGTGTTTCAGAACGGCGCTTGGACGCAACCGCTGCCGCAGGTTTCCATTTTCGATGATGCCTTTGTCTCCGCGAACGTCTGCTCCGGCATTGAGCTCCAGACGGCACATCGCCAGAACTTGCACGAGCTTATTCTGGGTGCACAGGGAGTCGCGCTGAGCGTCGCGCTTCAAGGCCATGTCACACGCATTGAAGAACACAATACCCGACTGCGTGAGTTGGCCGACGCGATACCTGCGAACGCGCGGGGCCCGTACAAGGTCGATACCTACTGCAGTCTTGAGCGAGACCCCACCATCAACGCGAAAATTCAGGACGCTGAGCGCCGATTAGCTGCCGCACACTCCGCCGAGGCGATACGCCAGCGACCAGGCTTTCAGGACTTTGGTCTGCCAGATTTCGACCTCGAAGGAATTGATGCCGTGTTGGATCGCAGTTTGCCCGATCTCGAAGCCGCTGCTGCAGACCGGGTTCGCGCGCATATTGCTAAGCTTGGGCGTGGCGGCGAAGCTTGGGTCTCGGATGGCATGGTGCGCATCGAACCGGTCTCCCAGGGACATGACGGCGAGATTTGTCCCTTCTGTGCTCAGGATCTCGATGGCTCCGAGCTGATTGGTCACTACCGTGCCTATTTCAGCCAAGCCTACGAAGACCTTAAACTTACCATCAGGCAGACCGGCCTTGCGATACGCAATACGCACGCAGGCGACATTCCGTCTGCTTTCGAGCGGGACGTTCGGACTGCTGTTCAGGCTCACGAATTCTGGAAGGACTTTGCCGACCTGCCGGAAATCGAGGTTGATACTGCCGCCATTGGTCGTCAATGGAACGCAGCCCGCGAAGCAGTGCTCGAACAGCTTCGCGCCAAGGCCGCTGCACCTCTGGATCGCATGGAACTATCGCCTGAAGTTCGTCGGTCCGTAATGGATTATCGTGCGCGCATTGTCGAAGTAGCCGCTCTGTCGCAGCGCCTCGTTGCCGTCAACGCGCGGCTTGATATCGTGAAGGAACAGGCGCAAGCCGATGATCTCGCCGCCCTGACCGATGACCTTGCGAAGCTGAAGGCGCAGAAGGCCCGCTTCGATCCTGCCGTCTTTCCGCACTGCGATACCTACACCGCAGAAAAGACCGCCAAGGCGGCAACTGAAACGCTCCGAACCCAAGCCCGCGCTGCGCTCGATCAGTATCGGGAACAGATTTTCCCTGCCTACGAGACTGCAATCAACGAATATCTAAGGCGCTTCGCTGCGGCATTTCGCTTGGGGGAAGTCCAGTCCGTTAACAACCGCTCCGGATCATCCGCGTCTTATTGCGTGGTCATCAATCAGCAAAACGTCAACGTCACGGCAGATCAGGGCCCGTCCTTTCGAAATACCCTAAGCGCAGGGGACAGAAACACGCTCGCATTGGCTTTCTTCTTTGCCTCGCTGGACCAAGACCCTGACCTCGCAAACAAGATCGTTGTCATCGATGATCCCATGACCAGTCTGGACGAACATCGCACCCTCCGGACGCGCGCGGAAATCATGACGCTATCCGCAAGAGTGAGGCAGGTGATTGTGCTGTCCCATTCGAAGCCGTTTCTCTGCAGTCTGTGGGAGCAATCTGACCGGAACGTTTCGACAGCGCTGCGCATCAACCGAGCCGCAGTCGGCTCAGAGATTACCGTTTGGGACGTTCGGAGCGATAGTATTTCGGAACATGACAAACGCCATGAACTCGTAAGAGGCTATTTGCAAGCGGCCGATCCCGACAAAGAACGTCAGGTTGCGGCGGCTCTTCGGCCAATCCTGGAAGCCTTCATGCGAGTTGCTTATCCAGAGTATTTTCCGCCGGGGACGCTTCTAGGCCCGTTCCTAGGATTGTGCGACCAGCGCGTTGGCGCGAACAACGAGATATTGTCGGCGGGCGACATCGCGGAACTGAGAGTCTTGCTCGGGTATGCAAACTTTTTTCACCACGATACCAACCCCGCTTGGCAGACGGCTGCGATCAATGATGCTGAACTGACTGATTTCGCGGAGCGAACACTATTGTTTGCCTCGCGGCGCTGAACTGCCGTGCGCCTCCAAGCGGAGGCCATTCAATGTCCACTCCTGGCGTCAGCGCCTGATGTGTTCGCACCCGTCGATAAACTAGGCTTCCCGTACAAAAGTGCCCTTAGAGTAAGAGTAGTGCTGGTTTCACGGTGACGGGTTGAAGGCTGGGAGAGTGGCTCCCGGCGCCTGTCGCGGGGGATAGCCGATGGGCGTTGTGGAAGTTCTGGATCCGGTCGCACCGGCGCGGGCGGGTGGCTGGAAGGTGGATGTGAGCCGGGGTGAGCGGAACGGGCGGGTGTCGTCCGAATGGTTCAACCGGCCCGATGATGAGCGGTATCTGTCGCTCGACGATCTCTGGGCGTCGGTAAAGGGCCGGTCCGAGCGCAGCC
>LNFM01016280.1_pt1 | contig 13924 bp, 8 predicted proteins | sample 596031 | NCBI WGS metagenome assembly LNFM01 (sample SAMN04254537, study PRJNA301005) | activated carbon metagenome | isolation source: dual media filters at the Ann Arbor, Michigan drinking water treatment plant | place: USA: Ann Arbor
CACCACCACCACCACCACCACCGTTTCCGCTTCCGCTTCCGCTTACGCTTCCGCTTCCGCTTCCGCTTCCGCTTCCGCCTGAGGCTGAGCCTCGGATCACCCTGCTTTGTCCAGGAAGCCCGATGGCAGGATCAAAGGATCCAACGAATCGATCAGATGCATCCGTTCCGGTTGCTGCAGATGTCAGTGCTGAGTATTGCGAGGGCATCACATCGTTCGCATAGGTGCCGTCTCTGTTGATGTCAAACAGTGCGCGCCCGAGCCTGCCCCCTGTGTACGGATTGAGCACGTTCACAAATCCGTTGCCTCCGGGCGTGCACTCATCGAACACAGGCACGATCGAGCTGAAAAGCAACGTCGGGCCATTCAAGTCGTAGGGCACGGTTGCCGTGACGATTCGTTCACCCGCCCCTGGCAGGTTCATGTAAAACCCATCTTTCCCCACCATGTCGCCTGCAGCAGATTTCTCGAAGGTACGCACGTTTTTCCCGGCAAGAACGCCAACAAACTGAACTTGCCGTTTCACAAGCTTGTTGGTTGGACCTACCTGATTTTCAATCACGGTTCCACGATCAATCAGACCATAGAGCGTTTGCTGAGAAGGATCGTTTTGGTCAATGGTTCGGAAGTAGCTGCCGGTACCAAAGTGGATGAAGGTTCGACCGGCGTTGTCGTCGGTTGAGGAAAGATTGCGTGTGATGGTGATCTCACTGGTGATGGGCTGAGCCTTGTTGGATGCATCCACCGCCTTGAACATGGGTTGCCCTCCCAGCGCCACACCCCAAGCTATAGGGCTTGTGTCACCGACGTTGAACTTCCACAAATTGCCCTTGAGATCGCCGGCGTAAATGGTGTCCACCCGACCATTGCCGTCGGCGTCGAAAACGCCGGGCGTCGCGAGGCCGTTGTCTCCAGCCGCGCCAGTGTCAATTTTGCTGAGCAACGTGCCTGTCGCCAGATCGTAGATGAACAGCACAGCGCGTGAATCTGTGGCCACACTGCGGCTGTTGTACCCGTTTCCGATGATCGCTACCCAGGCGCCGCTCTCCATGCGGGCGATGACGGGGCGGCCGAGGACATGACCCATGTCCTGGTCGGTTGGCGCGCTTTCCCACAACACATCGGCAGGAGAAAATGTGTCGGGACTGGTGACGTCCAGTGCAAAGACGCCCTTTCCGCCACGACCAAGTGCGCCGACCAAGTAGTTCTTGTTGTTGAGCTGGCTCCGGCTTGAAACGACGATGTCGCCATCCACAAAATACTGGTGCTGGTCGTTGTAGATGGGTTGAGACAATGCCCGCAAACCACTGCTGACGGTATTTGTCACGGGCATGACTCTGCTTGGAATGAAGGCAAATCGCTCCACACCAGTTGCAGAGTTGAAGGCGTGCAACATCCCGTCGTTTGACCCAATGAACACAGTTTTGGTGTCGTCGTCATAGGCCGGCGATGAGTGTGAAATATCGCCCAGCACTGATGATGCAAGCCGATTGCGCAACGTACCGCCATTTTGAATCTCGCCTGTGCGCTCACCTCTGAGATACCTTACCAACGCACCCCGTTCCGAATCGCTGCTGCCAAAGTTGGCCCAATCTGGTGTTGTCGCCATGCTCGCCGCAGTGAACTCACGACTTGCGCCGTTCATTGGCGAGCGATAAATGATCCGCCGCGATGCTTGGGGAGGAATATTGTCCGCGGCTCGCCACTGTGAGTTGGCGCTCAGGCCTGCCGAAGACACCGCAAAAGCAGCAAGGTCGCCCGACCAGTTGGCAGCATTGAAGCTGCCCTGATAAACAAGCGAATTTGAAGAGAGTGACGTGCTGTTGGCAATGACGTTGCCGCCAGAGCCACTGCGCTGAACGATATTGTCAAATGCTTTTTTGAGCGAATCACGCAGCTTCAGCGGGTTCTGCACCAGAAAGTAGCTGTCGGGAGTGCCGTCTCCATCTGCATCCCACTCAAGAGGCAGGTCTGGCGTTTTGCTGCTGTTGCGGTCGGTGAAACCACCCCATTTGGACGCAAACCACAAAGGGTCTTTGAGCAAGCTGGCCCCTCCGGTGGAGCTTGGTGAAAACTCGAAGGTCAGTGGCGTCTGCCCGATGGTTGGAAGCGGTGCGCAGGCCGCAGGCACCGTGCCCAAATCGCATCCGTTGGGCACTGAATTGGCGGTGGGCACGTTCAGGTAATAGGGTGGATTGCCCGCCTCGTCTTGCGCTACAAGGTAGACCCCATCTTTCGTTGTTCCCGATATCACGTAACCCATGTTCTGCTGCATTCCACCAGCCTGGTATGTGGGGCGCACTATGACTTGCAGCGTGTTGGCCGCTGTCGCTTGAACTGTGTATTCTGCAATGGCGTCCATGTCGTGGTCACCACCTTGCTCCACGTCTTCGTAGTTGATCTGGAAGCGGGCGTAGTACCGACCCCCGTTGATCGTCGAGTTGTAGTCAGGGCCCGTCGGACCCGAGGAGTTGGCGATTTGCTCCACATAAAAATCAACAATCTGGTTCGTAGGCTGGTAGTTGCCTTTCAACCCGATGATTCCAGACCCACCAACCGACTTGGCGAAGGGCACCAAACTGATGGTTCGGCCGCTGTTCATGCGCGCTTCGATGCGTGGCAGCGGTGAACTCAGCGCCACCGAATAGGTGTCGATGTTTTGATTGCCGGTGAGCCCTGCTTCAGGTCGCAAGTCAACAGTTTTCGCGTAATAGGCCATGGCGGCTGCCGAGAACGATCCCTGCTTGGTGGGCTCTTCCGGTGAGAGACCGCGGGCTCGTCCCAGCGACGTCAAGTTCTTGGGTGATGGTGCTGCATCGTTGTTCGTTCCCACCTCGCCGATGAAGAACAGCTGGGTGGTCAGTGCTTCCACATCACCAATCGTCTTGGCCAGCAACTCAGAATTGATGGTGCCAATGTCGCCTGTGAATTTCGAGGAGGTGCCACGCACATTCCAGTAGCTCCCGGGAATCTGGTCGCCATCAAAAGAGGGGTTGATGTCGGAGATGGTCAGGAAGTTGGCGCGTGCACAGAACGACCCTTTGGCTGCACTGCCGACCTTGTCGTAGGGGTCGTCCCAGGTGACAGAGCTCAAACCCACTGCAGTGTCAAACGTGGTGGAGGTGTTGAAGCTGGCCGTGGCAGACTTCTTCCCGCTGAAATAGCGAATGCCCTCATACATCATTTCGCCGATCGGGTTTCCCCAATCAACCAACTGCCCCTCTGTGGGAGATTTGGCCGAGTCGGTGTACGGATTGGATTTCCAGTATTCACTGGAATTGCTGCTCTGGTTGAAACCTCGAATACGCAGTTTGTCGAAGGTGGTCACGATGCGCGCGCCCGCGACAAACTGACCTGTTGAAGCGGTAACCTCATTGCTGAATGAAGACACCACCTTGCGCAAGCGCCCGCCAGACATGTGCTGGTCATAGCTGCCCGTGATCAAGCCAAACAACATGGCATCAGTTTCCCCGTACTCGTGCAGCAGGCCGATCGGCTTGTATTGCCCGTTGGGGTAAAGCTTGCAACCGGTGTTGAACGCAGAGGTGCAGACCTCAACGCGAACCGTGAGGTTGCGTTCGCTGCCGGTTCCAGCGGGGAAGTTGCCGCTGGAGAGGTTGTCTTGCAGAACGGGTCGCTCTTTGGACGCCCACTCCCAAATGCGGGCGTTGTTTCCAACTGTGGTGCGGATTCGAAGCAGCGGGGGCAAGCTGCTGCAAGTGTCGAGCGTGCTGCAATTGGTGCTTCTGTTGGCCGTCAGGTTGCCAAAGAAGTGCCTCACATTGTCCGCTGTCAAATCGGCGAGATCTGTGTAGTCGCTGATGTTGTATCCGTGGCTGCGGTGGTATTCCTTGCCCCAGCTGTGCGCATCCTGCGGAATGTAGGAACGTCGCAGGACCGTTTGTGTGTTGCTGTCCACCTCTCGCGTGCCGCCGTACAGCACTTTGCGCAGTGCATCAATTCGGCTGGTGGTTACATAGTTCAACCAGTTGCCTGACCACTGACCGCTCTCGGCCGCGACCGTTCCAAGGCAACGCCCTTGCGCATCTGCTGCCTTGATGGGTTGGAAAAGCCCGCTGTTGCCGGTACCTCCATATCCATAGCACAAGGTGGAGTCGTAGAGACCGTAGTAGGTGATGCCTGGCTTGAAGCGTGTGTCGAGGATGCCGTCTCCATCAATATCGCTGGCGTCGTTGTAGGCCTCGTAAAAGAACTTGTGATCTTTTCCCGCGATGAGCATCGTCAACGGTTTGGCACTGACTGTCGCGCTCAGTGGCTTGGTTGGCCAATCCAGCGCACTGACGGTGGCCGTAGACACCACGATGGTGGTGATTGCAGCCACCTGCAGTGAAAGGTTCAGTTTTGACAGGACGGTCATGATCTTCTCTCCCAGGCTTCAAAACGGTGCAAATATGGATTGCAGGATGACCACCGAGCGGTCTGCCCCTGCGTTGCTTCGTGCGGTGATTCGGTATCTCGAGCAGTTCGTGGCGCTTCCGACCGCACCGGGGGTACACGTGAACGTGTTTCCCAGAAACTCAATCATGTACTGAGGGGTGATGGTGACGCCGCGGTTGTTCAGCGTGGCGGCATTGGCCCAGGGAGTGGCGTTGTTCAGCCAAGGTTCCAGATTCGGTGCAACAGGTGCACCGCACACAGCAGTGGCCACGTTACAAGCGGTACCTGCGGCGGGCTGCATGGCCGGGAGCGTGTTCTGTGCTTGCACCAAAGCCTCTGCTTCCCTCAGCGCCGCTTCCGCTGCCTGGAAGGAGATGCTGCGATCAAATGTGTTCGCAGTCATTCGCTCTTCCAGCGTCACGTTTCGCAAGCCGCTGAGTCCGACCAAAGTCATGACCACCAGCAGGATCAGTGCAACAACAAGTGCCACCCCTCCCTGCGAGGACCTGTGCCTTTGCAAAGTGCGTGTTCGATCCAACCGTCGAGCAATCTTCATGGTACGGCCCTGTTGCGGAGGTTCACCACGTGGATGAGCTGGCGGCGAAGCGGGGCCCGGTCGGTGCCGCTGTTGTCCAGCGATTGCATGTCCAGCTGCAAGCGCACAGCCACGACAGCCGCTGGCGCTGCAGCAGTGGGAACCCAAGCGGCGATGGCCGCCGCGTTCACCCAGTCCGCAGCGATGCCCACAGGGGCAGGACTCATGGTCAGATACTCGATGGTCATGTTGGTTACGCCATCGGTCACCTCGACTGGAGCAACGTCGTTTGGTCCGATGCGGAACAAAGACGTACCGCCCCGGATGTTGTTGCCCACGAACCATGTGCTTGCGCTGTACCGTGTGACGTAGCCGCCAGCGGCAAAAGTTTTGGCATTCGCAGTTGCGCAATTGGCAGGAGTCGGGAACGCCAGCGCTATCGAGCAGTTGCCTGGACGCCCGACCGAGACGTTTGCAACAGCTGCGACCGCGCCACCGAGACCATGGGTGATGCTGCCCACACCTGCAGTTGAAGTTGCAGTGACTTGCGCGATGGCTGCGGTCTCTCCGTCGCAGATCACGACGTAGTCACCATTCACAAAGCCGTGATTGGTCCTGTCCAATGTCACAACGCCAGTGCCTGCATCGTGGGCTGTGATGGGAATCCCATCAAACATGCCTCCACTCAACACCCGGATTGCACTGGAGTTGTTGGTTCGCTGACCTATTCCGTTACCAATCGCGACGATACCTGTCGCTTCAACGCCAGCATCAAAGCCTTCGAGGGTGCCACGCGGGTCCCAATTGGCCCACCAAAGATTGGCTGCGTTGTTGAGTACGTTGGACGTCACCAATGCCCCGCATGGGTTTCCACCCACTTGCCGGATTTCGCGCGCCATCAGTTCGAACGAAACACGGGAACTCTCCTGCAAGCGTCCCAAATCTTCATTCGAACGAGAGGCTTGCTGGTTGGTGAGGAAAATGTTGATGACCCCACCGATGACCACCAGGCCCAGCACCAGCGCGACCATGAGCTCAATCAGGCTGAATCCCGCCTGACGAGGAAAAGCACGGAATGAAGTACGACGGCGCGCGCTCATATGCGGCTCCGGGTCTCAAAGGTTTGAATGGTTTGGACCGTTCCGCCAGCCGCCCTCGAGTCGTCCCAGGTGATCGTGACGGTGCAATTTCCGTCCGCATCACACGTGATCGCTCCGCAGGTCGTGTTGGCGTCGCCCAAGTTGACTCTCAGGCTGGTCAGCCAGTCGCGACGGGTGTTTCCTGCAAGATCGGGAGTGGTGATGGCGCCAGGCAAACAGGTAGCCGCCATGTTGTAAGCCAGGCCGACCGCATTTCCACGATCTGCGCGCATTGCGTCAAGAATGTAGTAACTCAACATCACTGCCTGGCTGCGTGTGTAACTGCCTTGGTTTGCCTTCAGTGCGTTAGCCTGCAGGCCCGCCATGCCGAGCAGGCCCAGAGAGAGGATGAGCACCGCGACCAGAATCTCAATCAGGCCCACGCCACGCTGGCGGCTTGTGCCTGTTGCAGTGCGTTGAAATGGGTGCTTTTTCTTGGACATGTTGGGTCAGGTGAGGGGGCAAGTGGCTACAACGGAAGCTGGGATCGCGATCGTCAACCTGCCGGTTCCTGCCAGTGTGATGTCTCGGGCGCGCCTTGCGTTGTCCAACGATGCGGAGGTGCTGCAAACCCTGACACGCCCTTGCTGTGCAGCGCCCGTCATGGTTCTGGCCGTACCGTCGGCGGAAAAAGAAATGAAGTTCGCCACCGCAGCTTCCCCGGCAATCACGATGCCTGCCGAGCTGGCTTGAGTGCGAGAGACGACAACCTCACCCGCGTCTACTGCGGCGTCTGCCGCTGCACGAGTGGTATCCACAAACACAATCCAGCCTTGTGCCCAGTCTCCTGCGGTGACGCACGTGGCACCGTCGGTGCTCTTGCAGACCGTGATTCGCGTGCCGCGACGAATAGCCTCGCTTCTTGCCAACGCCATGGAGCTCGCAAAATCGTTGTTCGTGGTGGTGACTCGACTGGACGCAATACTCGATTGGAAGCTGGGAATTCCAATGGCCATCAAAACGCCCATGACGGTGATCGCGACCATCAGCTCGATCAACGTCAGACCGAGCTGCTGGTGGTGAGCGCGGATAGGGGTGCGGGTAAGGGAATGTTTCACACCCGGATTTTCAGCGTGATATCCCAGCCAGCCTTGGACAGTCGCTGAACTGCATGCTGCAGAGGATAGACGGTCACTTTTTTTGTTGCGGTTTTTAGTGGTCGGTGAATACGCCAGAAGCAGTATTTTTCAGGACCCCGAGTGATTAATCTCATGTGCCTATCCGCGTCGGATAGCTGGCTGGAAAATAATATTTAAGTGTTCTAAAAACACTGATTTAGGCATGAACTTCAAACGCCGTGAAATTGCTCACGGACCCGGCACATGCGTGTCCGTCTCAGCGCTGAACTTCGTCCACCAAAGCCTTGAACTCGTCAATGTCCTCAAAGCTGCGGTACACGCTGGCAAAGCGCACGTAGGCCACCTTGTCCAGCTTCTTGAGTTCGCGCATCACCATCTCGCCGAGGCGTGTGGCGGGTACTTCGCGGGCGCCCAGGTTGAGCAGTTTTTCTTCAATGCGCTCGATGGCGGCGTCCACTTGCTCCGTGCTCACAGGGCGCTTGCGCAGCGCCAGGGCGAACGACGCGCGCAATTTTCCAGGGATGTAGTCCACCCTGCGGCCGTCTTTCTTGACAACCGCGGGGAAGCTCACTTCGGGCCGTTCATAGGTGGTGAAGCGCTTTTCGCAATGCCCACACTGGCGCCGGCGGCGGATGAAATCCGCGTCTTCGGAGATGCGCGTTTCCACGACCTGGGTTTCAAGGTGGCCGCAAAAAGGGCATTTCATCGCGTGATGCCGCTCTCTGGCGTTACCTGTAGACCGGGAAGCGCGCGGTCAAGGCGTTGACCTTGGCACGGACGGATTCGATGTTGGCCGGGTCGCGCGGGTTGTCCAGCACATCGGCAATCAGGTGCGCGGTGGCGCGGGCTTCTTCGTCCCTGAAGCCGCGCGTGGTCATGGCCGGGGTGCCGATCCGCACGCCGCTGGTCACCATCGGCTTTTCCGGGTCGTTGGGAATTGCGTTCTTGTTGATCGTCATGTGGGCGCTGCCCAGCACCGCCTCGGCTTCCTTGCCGGTGATTCCCTTGGCGCGCAGATCGACCAGCATCACGTGACTTTCAGTCCGGCCGCTGACAATGCGCAGTCCGCGTGAAACGAGCGTTTCGGCGACGATGCGCGCATTTGTCAGTACTTGCTGCTGGTACGTCTTGAACTCGGGTGCAAGTGCTTCCTTGAACGCCACGGCCTTGGCCGCGATCACGTGCATCAGCGGGCCGCCCTGCAGGCCGGGGAAGATGGCACTGTTGATCGCCTTCTCGTGCTGGGCCTTCATCAGAATGATGCCGCCGCGCGGTCCGCGCAAGCTCTTGTGGGTGGTTGACGTGACCACGTCGGCGTGAGGTACCGGGTTGGGGTAAACGCCGGCGGCGATCAAACCGGCGTAGTGCGCCATGTCGACCAGGAAGATCGCTCCCACGTCTTTGGCCACCTTGGCGAATCGCTCGAAGTCGATGCGCAGGCTGTAAGCAGATGCTCCCGCAATGATGAGCTTGGGTTTCGACTCGTGGGCCTTGCGCTCCATGGCGTCGTAGTCGATCTCTTCCTTGTCGTTGAGGCCGTAGGAGACGACGTTGAACCACTTGCCGCTCATGTTGAGCGCCATGCCGTGGGTGAGGTATGATGGTGTCGCCGGGCTTGAGGAAGGCGAGGAACACCGCTTCGTTGGCCGAGGCGCCGCAGTGGGGTTGCACATTGGCAGCGTCGGCTCCAAAGATTTGCTTCACACGGTCGATGGCCAGCTGTTCGGCGATATCGACAAACTCACAGCCGCCGTAGTAGCGCTTGCCGGGGTAGCCCTCGGCGTATTTGTTGGTGAGCTGGGTACCTTGGGCCGCCATCACGGCGGGCGAGGCGTAGTTCTCGCTGGCGATCAGTTCGATGTGGTGTTCCTGGCGCGTGTTTTCAGCCTGAATGGCTGCGAACAGCTCGGGGTCGGTTTGCTCGATGAGAATGTTGCGGTCGAACATGGCAGTCCTTCTAGAGGTGAATCCTTGCGCGTTGACAAGGGCTGCCCAGGCGAACGGCTGAACACCCGCGCTGCATCAGCTTGGGTGGCACGCTTCCCAGTGGTTGTCCCGGCCGCGGATCGATGCTTGGAAAGATCGGGCAAGGGGGCCACGTCAGCGGCAGACCTCTCCATTGGATTTATGAGGTTGCTCGCCTATCGCCAGTTGCGCACCCGGGAAGTTTAGCCGAGGGCCATGGCCTTGGCTGGCCGGTCTCAAAAAGGCCGGCGCATCGGGTGCGCCGGCTTTCGATGGTTCAGGACTGCGCCAGAGGAGCCGGTGCCGGGGTGGCAGCCGGGGCTGCAGGACCGGCCTCGATTTCGGTGCCGGGCGCCACGGCTGGAGCGGTCTGAGCCGGTGCAACCACGTTGACAGTGCGTGCTGGTGGAACATAGCGCTGCAAGGGTTTGCCCAAGGCCACGCTCTGGATGCGCAGGTGCTCGGCCATCACCTTGTCGATGTACCAGCCGCCGTCGCTGGTGACAGCGCCCACATAGAGGCGCAGGCCTCCTTCGACCGAACCAGCGCGCTTGATGCAGTCCTGCAGCACTTGAACGCCCACGCGCAGGTTGGACACGGGGTCGAAAGCGGCCAGCTGACCGCCAAAGTCTTCGTACTTGTCGGTATGCACCCGGGTCAGGACCTGCATCAGGCCCTGCGCTCCCACAGGGCTCTGCGCAAAGGGGTTGAAGCGCGACTCCACGGCCATGACGGCGAGGATGAGCGTGGGGTCCAGCTTGGCTTTCTCGCCGATTTCAAATGCCTCGGCCACCAGCGCACCCAGCGGCTCGGGCGCCACACGGTACTTTCGGCTGAGCCAGAAAGTCACATTGGCTTGCTGCTTGGGCAGGTCGCCAGGATCGGCGGCGGTCACGCGGTCGATGGCGGTGGGCTCCACCGCAATCAGAGGCACGTCCATGGAGGCTTCTTGCCTCTGCAACAACCAGCCGAGCAACTGCTGCTCAGCGTTTTGACGAAGGTCACCTCGCGCACTCAGCACAATGAGACCAACGGCGAACAAGGTGCCCAGCAAGGCTACGCTGTTGTGGGTGATGTCGAGGAATCCACGGCAGGTGTCACGCAGCGTGGTCTTGAGGGCTGCCACGACACCTGAGGTGTTCTTGTGTGGCGTGGTGAAGGTTGTCATGGTGTCGCTCCGTTCATGGCGTCGGCCGAGGAAGGATTCGGCTTGGCCCAGTTTGGTCGCTGTCGATGGCCTTGCAAATGGGTTTGGCGATCGACTTGGCCGGTGCTGGCCGCGGTCGGGGTTAACCCTTGAAGGGTCAAAGTGGGCGGATGGTATGGGCTTATAAATACCCAGTCAATGTTTAGAACATTGTTTAAAGACACTTTTAGTTATAAACATTCGGCTTCGACCGACCGCTCAAGCGGTTCGCTAGCGGAAAAGCCAGTGCCTGCAAGGCTTGCGGCGGGGTGGGTGGTCTTTCACCGTTTGTCGGGCGGCACCCACCTTTCATGTCGCAAAACCGTGTTTTGGACTCTCTGAATAGCCTGCGGCGGTGCCATTGAAAAGCTTCATGGCCCATTTGGCCGACCTCTGTTGCTCCTTGCAGGGTGCGGGAGTACGCTCGACTTGTCGGTCCCAGGACCGGCATCAGCCGACCCAGTGGTGCAACCGCATGACGGCCCCCAACGGGAGCAATCTGTTGCTTCCAGGCTGGAGAGACATCCAACTCCCTCCGCCAAAAATGACGGCATGAGCAAACCCTGTTTGTCGGGGTTTCTTGTTTCTGGGGACCTTGAAGCACCTTGACGCCGAGGTGCAAGAGTTCGGAGACACTGGCGCCTCGCCATTCATCCAGCCCCGCGACCATGAGCACAAGTCTTCCCGTCTCCTTTACCAACCTCTGGATCCGACGCGCGGTCTGGACCGTGGCCGGCCTGTTGGCGCTGTGGCTGGTCTCCTGGCTCGCGGTGCCGGCGCTCCTGAAATGGCAACTGCAAAAGCAGGTCAGTCAGGTGCTGGGCCGCAACGTGACGGTTGAAAGTGTGGACTTTCAGCCTTGGTCGTTGGCTTTGACCATTGAGGGGTTTCGCGTCGCCAGCGCCCAGGGGGACGCTGAACAGCTGTCGGTGGCGCGGGTGCATCTGAACGCCGAGCTGCAGTCCATCCTGCGGTTGGCGCCAGTGATTGACGCCTTGAAGATCGAGCAACCGCGTGTGGCCCTTCGCCACCTCGGTGGCGGGCGCTACGACGTGGACGACATCGTGCAGCGTCTGATCGCGCGGCCGTCCGATGCTCCGGGCGAGCCTGCACGGTTTGCGCTGTTCAACATCGAGGTGCAAGGCGGCGAGTTCACTTTGGTGGATGACAACGTGGGCGCGACCCACCACCTGCGTGGTCTGACCGTGACCATTCCGTTTCTCAGCAACCTTGCGTCGCGCCGAGATGTTGTGACCGAGCCGCGACTGGCCTTCGAGCTCAATGGCAGCGCCTTCGATTCGCGTGTCGCCACCACGCCGTTTGCCGTGGACCGGGAAACCGACGCCAGCCTGGCCATTCCCTCGCTCGACCTGGCGCCTTACTTTGCCTATTGGCCGTCCGCCTGGCCCGTCAAGCCCGAGGCCGGGGTCCTGCAACTGGACCTGAAGCTGGACTTTGCGCAGCGCGAGATGCCGCAGGTCTGGATTTCGGGTGATGTGGCGATCTCCGGGCTGAAGCTGGTGGAGGGCGGGGCGGGCGTGTTGTCGTGGGAGCGCCTGGGCGTGAAGCTCAACCGGGTCGAGCCGCTGGCGCGCCGGATTGACCTGGCGTCCATCGAATGGAAGGGACCGAGCCTGATCCTGTCGCGCGACGCCAGCGGGCAACTCAACCTGGCGCGTCTGGCCAAGGGCTTCCTGCCCGCTGCGCAGCCGGTTTCTGCAAGGACCCAGCCCCCAGCGACGGTCGTGCCCTGGGAAGTCCGGCTGGGCCAGTTCAATCTGGATGGCGGCCTGGTTCAGTGGCGTGACGAGTCGGTCAGACCCACCGCCGAAATGGCGTTGTCGGCGTTGCGCGTGCAAACCCGCGACTTGAGCTGGCCGGTGCGAGCGCCCATGCCGTTCGAGGTATCGGCCCAGCTCGACCAGACCACCATCGGCATCAACGGGACGGCCACCGATGTGGCTGCGCAAGCCGAGCTGCTGCTGGGCGACATCTCCCTGGGTCGTTTCGCTCCCTATATAAGTAGTGCACTCAAGCCCACCCTGGAGGGACGGCTCAGCGCAGGTGGCCAGATCGAATGGCAAGCCGCGCAGGGCGACCGGCCCATGGCGCTGCAGGTGCTGGCGGCCCGTGTTGACCTGAATGAGCTCAAGCTCGGGCCCACCCGGCAACCGCTGGCCAGCCTGAAGCGCTTGCTCGTGGAAGACTTGCGCCTTGATGTGGCCCAGCGCCACGTCGAGGTGGGCAGCCTGACGCTCACCCAGCCCCGGGTACAGGTCCAGCGAGAGGCCAACGGAGCCTGGATGTTTGAGTCCTGGTTGATGGCCAAACCCACCCAGGAAACAAGTGCGACGTCAGAACCCTGGCGAGTGGGTCTGGCCGCGTTGCAACTCACGGGCGGCTCCATCGGAGTTGTCGATCGTTTGCCTGCCCAGCCGGTCACGCTGGACATCACCCAACTGCAGCTGGACCTCAAGGGTCTTCGGCCGACAGATGCTGAACAGAAAGACATGGCCTTGTCGGTCAAGGCTCGCGTGGGGGCGGGGCCGGTCAGCCAGGTGGCGCCCGGTCAGATGTCGTTCGTCGGTACCCTGCGGCTGCCAGCACCCGGAGCGCCGGGCGGTTCGGGCTTGAGGCTGGACACCAAAGCTCAGATTGAACGCTTGCCGGCGCACGCGTTGGAGCCGTACTTTGCCGACCGGCTCAATCTGGAACTGCTGCGCGCCGACGCAAGCTACCGGGGCCAACTTCAACTGGGCCTGCCCGGTGGTGCCGTGGCGCTGAACCTGGACGGCGACGCTGCGCTGGACGACTTGAGCGCCAACACCTTGTCGCCCGCCGAAGACCTGCTGGCCTGGAAATCACTGCAGGTGCGCGGCCTGCAGTTCGCTCTGGTGCCCGGGCAGGCCACCCGGATTGCGGTGCGCGACACCGTGCTCAGCGACTACTTCGCCCGAGTGATCATCGATGAGGCCGGCAAGATCAACCTGCAGGGGTTGGTGAAGCAGCCCGGTGAAGCGGCTGCTGCCGAACCGGCGCCGCCCCAGTCCACGGCGCCCGTCAGCGGCCCCGCACCCGACATCCGCCTGGGCCCGATCAGCCTGGTCAATGGCCGTGTGCGGTTCTCTGACCGCTTCATCAAGCCCAACTACACCGCCAACCTGAGCGAACTCACCGGCAGCCTGGGCGCTTTCTCCAACGCAAAGCCGGCGGGTGCCCCACCCGAGCTGGCAACGTTGTCGCTGCGAGGACGCGCCGAGGGCACGGCCGCGCTCGAGATTGATGGCCAGCTCAACCCGCTGGCGCAACCCTTGGCCCTCGACATCCAGGGCCGTGTGCGCAACCTGGAGTTGCCACCGCTGTCGCCCTACACAGTGAAGTACGCCGGCTACGGCATCGAGCGCGGCAAGCTCAGTGTGGATGTGGCCTACAAGATCGATCCCGACGGCCAACTCGTGGCCAGCAACCAGATCGTGCTCAACCAGCTCAGCTTTGGCGACCGTGTGGCCGGCAGCGACGCGCCCAACTTGCCGGTGAAGCTGGCGGTGGCGCTGCTGGCCGACCGCAACGGCGTGATCGACATCAACCTGCCGGTGAGCGGATCGATCAACGACCCGCAGTT
>LNFM01009668.1_pt1 | contig 13923 bp, 17 predicted proteins | sample 596031 | NCBI WGS metagenome assembly LNFM01 (sample SAMN04254537, study PRJNA301005) | activated carbon metagenome | isolation source: dual media filters at the Ann Arbor, Michigan drinking water treatment plant | place: USA: Ann Arbor
GCCTTCCCCATAGCGGAGGAAGGAGCGAAGCTCGCATGCATATCACCGTCGCAGGCAAGCAGGTCGAGACCGGAGAAGCGTTGAAGACGCATGTGCGGGATGGCCTCACAACCATATCCCGCAAGTATTTCGACCACGCCGTGGAAGCAAACGTGACCTTCAGCCGAGACGCGAAGGGCCATGCCTTTCTCTGCGACATCAACCTGAAGGCCGGCCGCAACCTGTTCCTGCGCGGCGAGGGCGAGGGCGCCGACGCGCATCGCGCCTTCACCGTGGCGGCGGAACACGTCGCCAAGCGCCTGCGCCGCTACCGCCGCCGCATGAACGACCACGCCCGCAGCCTGGCCAGCGAACGGGAGCCGGAGGTGGCCGAACTCGCCCGCCAGGTGGTGCTGCGGCAGGAGGAGGATGAGGAGACGCCCGACCCCGCGCTGGAGGAGGCCGGCGACAACCCCGCCGTGGTGGCGGAGACGCCGGCGGAAATCCATCGCCTGACGGTGGGGGAGGCCGTCATGCGGATGGATCTGGCGCATGTGCCGGTGCTGATGTTCCGCAACCGGGCGACCAACGGGCTGAACGTGGTCTATCGCCGCGGCGACGGGAATATCGGCTGGATCGACCCCAAGACGGCCTGAGCGCCTACCCCGCCGCCACCTCGGCCACCAGCGCCTCACGCGCCTGACGGGTGGCGGCGGTCTTGGCCCGGACGGCGGCCAGGATTTCGGGCGGGGCGCTTTCCGGGCTGCCGGCATCGAAGGGCGGCGCGGGTGCGTATTCCAGGCCGAGCTGGATGGATTGCGCCGCCGCCGAACCGGCGATCTCCGCCACCAGCGTCAGGGCAAAGTCGATGCCCGCGGTCACGCCGCCGCCGGTGAAGATATTGCCGTCCTGCACCACCCGCGCCTGCACCGGGATGGCGCCGAGCGGGGCCAGCAGATGATGCGCATTCCAATGCGTCGTGGCGCGCTTGCCGCGCAGCAGCCCCGCCGCCCCCAGCACCAGCGCGCCGGTGCAGACGGAGGTGACGTAGCGCGCACCCGGCGCCTGGCGCCGCAGGAAGTCCAGCACCACCGCATCCCGCAGCAGCGCATTCACGCCGCCGCCCCCGGGCACGCACAGGATGTCAAGCTGCGGGCAGCTGGCGAAATCCGTCGTCGCCATGATGGTCAGGCCCGTCGAGGCCCGCACCGGCCCGACCTGCGCGGCCACCAGATGCATGCGCGCGCCGGGCAGGCCGGCCAGGACTTCATAGGGGCCGGTCAGGTCCAGTTGCTGCACATCCGGGAACAGCAGCAGGCCGATTTCGAGGGTCATGGTCCGTCTTCCTACCCGGGTTGGCCGGGCAGGCTAGACGTGACCGAGGCCCGGGGAAAACCCCGCCCGGATCAATGAACCAGCATGGGTTCCATGTCGTGCTGACGGATCGCCGCCGCGGCGAGGTCGGCGTTCGGCGCCGCGCCGATCGGCGTGCCATCGGCGGCATGGATCGCAAAGGCCAGCGCGCCGTTCATTACGACCGGGCGCAGATAGGCCACGGCATCGGCGCCCAGGCGGGCGAAATCGAGGTTCGACAGGCTGCGAAGCGCCATCGGGGTCAGGTTCACGCGGCCCTCTGCGGCGCCGCCATCGAAGTCGGACATGGTGGTCTCCTTCCGGCGCGGCCGTTCCTGGCCCGCGCCCATACAACGCATGACGGGTCTCAGCTTTCCTTGACCCGGTTATCGGCCAGCTTGTCACCCTGGCCACCGGCCACCTGCCCCACGACGGGGCGCTGCGGGCCGTTGCCGCGGGTGGCGATCTGGATGGTCTTCACCCGCACCTCGGGCAGCGGCCGTTGCAGATCGACATGCAGCAGGCCGTTGTCGAGCCAGGCGCCTTCCACCTCGATCCCCTCGGCCAGGACGAAGGCGCGCTGGAACTGCCGCGCGGCGATGCCGCGATGCAGGAAGATCCGGCCCTCGCTGTCGTCGCGCTGACGGCCGCGGATGACGAGCTGGTTGTCCTCCTGCGTGATCTGCAGGTCATCCATCGAGAAGCCTGCGACGGCCAGCGTGATGCGAAGCCGCGTCTCCGCCGTCTGCTCGATGTTATAGGGGGGATAGCCATCCGCACTCTTCTGCACCCGGTCGAGCATCTGCTCCAGATGATCGAAACCGAGGAACAGTGGCGAGCCGAACAGCGATGAACGTGACATATCTTCCGGTGCCTCCTCGCTCAGGAGCGAAGCCTTGGTTTTGCGGGGCCACAAGGCACCCCGCTCCCAGCAATTTTGGCGCCACGGCCTGCCGTTGCAAGGGGGGCTAGGCGGGGCTACCTCTCCGCGTCCCCCCCGAGAGTGCCCGCCAAGCGGGCGAGTGACAGAAATGACCTCCGTGACCGACCTGCTGCCCATCCTCAATGTTCCGGACCCGCGGCTGCGCGCCAAGGCGAAGCCGGTGGCCGCCGGGGATGCGCGCATCGCCGACCTCTCCGCCCGCATGCTGGCCACCATGTACAAGGCGCCCGGCATCGGCCTGGCCGCGCCGCAGGTGGGGGAATTGCTGCGCCTGGTCGTGCTCGACCTGCATGAGAACGACATCCCGGCGCCGATGGTGCTGGTGAACCCCGAGATCACCGCGGAAAGCGCGGAGATGGCGGTGCGGGAGGAGGGTTGCCTGTCCCTGCCCGGCCAGTTCGCCGACGTGACCCGCCCGGCCCGGGTGAAGGTGCGCTACCTGGACCTGACCGGGGCGAAGAAGGAAATCGAGGGCGACGGCCTTCTCGCCGCCTGTCTCCAGCATGAGATCGATCATCTGGATGGCGTGCTGTTCGTGGACCACATCTCGGCGCTGAAGCGGAACATGCTGCTGCGGAAGCTGGCCAAGGAACTGAAGCTGAAGGCGCAGGAGTGAGCCGGAAGCTGCGCCTCGCCTTCATGGGCAGCCCGGATTTCAGCGTGCCGGCGCTGCGGGCGCTGCACGCGGCGGGGCATGAGATCGCGGCGGTCTATGCCCAGCCGCCGAAGCCCGCCGGGCGCGGGCAGCGCGAAACCCCCTGCCCGGTGCATCGCGCGGCGCTGGATCTGGGCCTGCCGGTCCGCACCCCGGCGCGGGTGAAGCGGGATGCGGCGGAACATGCGGCGTTTGCCGAGCTTGATCTCGATGTGGCCGTTGTTGCCGCCTATGGGCTGATCCTGCCGCCGGCGATGCTGGCGGCGCCGAAGCGCGGCTGCCTCAACATCCATGCCTCGCTGCTGCCGCGCTGGCGCGGGGCCGGGCCGATCCAGGCGGCGATCCTGGCGGGCGATGCCGAGACCGGCATCACCATCATGCAGATGGAGGAAGGGCTGGATACCGGCCCGATGCTGCTGGCCGAGGCCACGCCGATCGGCCCGCGCGCCACCACGCCGGAACTGCATGATGCGCTGGCCGAAATCGGCGCCCGGCTGATCCTGCGCGCGTTGGAGGAAGCCCCCGCCGCCACGCCGCAGCCGGACGATGGCGTGACCTATGCGCCGAAGCTCGCCAAGGCGGATGGGCGGCTGGACTGGACGCAGCCGGCGGTGGCGCTGGACCGCCGCATCCGCGCCCTGACGCCCTGGCCCGGCTGCTTCTTCCAGGCGGGCGAGGAAATCATTCGGGTTCATGCGGCCGAGCCGGTCGCTGGCGAGGGCACGCCCGGCACGCTGCTCGCCCCGGACACAGTGGCCTGCGGAGAAGGTGCGCTGCGGCTGCTGCGCCTGCAACGCCCCGGCCGCGCCGCCATGGCTGCCGCCGACCTGCTGCGCGGCTACAGCCTGCCCGCGCAACTCGCATAATGCCGCGCTACGCGCTGCTGCTGGAATATGACGGCACCAACTTCTGCGGCTGGCAGCGCCAGCGCGACCTGCCGAGCGTCCAGAAGCTGCTGGAAGACGCCGCCGCGCCGCTGAACCGCGGCGTGCCACCCACCGCCACCGCCTCCGGCCGCACCGATGCCGGCGTGCATGCGGAAGGTGCCGTGGCCGATCTGGAACTCGCGCTGGACCTGCCGCCGGAGCGGGTGCGGGATGCCATCAATGCCCGCACGCTGCCGCACCCCATCGTGGTCCGCGCCGCCGCGCGGGTGGCGGAAAGCTGGTCGGCGCGCTTCGATTGCCTCGGCCGCGGCTACCGCTATCGCATTCTCAACCGCCCGGCGCGGCCGGCGATGGAGGCGTCGAAGCTCTGGCATGTGAAGCGCCCGCTGGATGCGGCGGCGATGCATGAAGCGGCGCAGATGCTGCTCGGCCGGCATGATTTTTCGGCATTCCGCGCCGCCTCCTGCCAGGCAAAATCCGCGATCCGTACGCTGGAACGGCTGGAGGTCACGCGGGTTGGCGAGGAAGTGCATGTGATCGCGGAAGCCCGCAGCTTCCTGCACCACCAGGTCCGCAACCTGGTCGGCACCCTGTACGAGGTCGGCCACGGCCGCCGCCCCGTCACCTGGCCGCACCAGGTGCTGGAGGGGCTGGACCGCGCCAAGGCGGGCCAGACGGCGCCACCGGATGGGCTGGTCTTTCGGTTCGCAAGGTATGAGCCGGCGCCGGAGTGGGTGTGACCCCTGGGTCCCCCACCCAACCAGCCTGCGGCGTTGCGGCGGTGCCGCAACGCCCCGCAAAAGCGGGCGAGGGCTTTGCTAAACCGCCTCCGGCAGCGCCAGGTCGAAACGCTGCGCCAGCTTCGCCAGCGCCGGCGGAATCGCCGGGTGCAGCGCCACGCCCTCCGCCATCGCCTGCGTCCGCCGCGTCATCGCCCGTTCGCCCGGCAAACGCGGCGCCTCGCCGCCCGGCTTGGGCGGGTTGGCATGGACGGCATCCGCCATCCAACCCGTCTCCCGCAGGAAGGCCTGGGTGCCGCCGAAGCGAGCCGGGTCGATCACCATCACCAAAACCGAGGCGCCCCAACCCGTCGGCGCATCGGCGCGGCCATGGCCGGCCAGCGCGCTGGTCAGCACCTCGATCAGCAGGCCCAGCGCGAAGCCCTTGTGCCCGGCCTCCACCCCGCCGAGCGGCATCAGCGAGCCGTCGTCCCAGAAGGCGTTCGGGTCCCGGGTCGGCGCGCCATTCCTGTCCAGCAGCACCTCATGGTCGAACAGCTTGCCCTCGGCGCGCTTGCGGCCGGTCATGCCGTTGGTGGTGACGGACATCGAGACATCGATCAGCACCGGCCCATCCGGCGTCGGCCAGGCGGCGGCCAGCGGGTTCGGCGTGTAGATCCGTCGCGTGCCGCCCCAGGGCGCGACGGACCCGGTGGCGGGGTCGGAACAGGTCAGCAGCAACATCCGCCCGGCGGCCGCCACTGGCGGGCCATAGGCGGCGAGGCAGCCGATATGGTGGCAGCGGCCGATGCTGACCACGCCGATGCCCATCTCGGCGGAGGCGGCCTCCGCCCGCGCGATGGCACGGCGCACCAGCCAGGGGCCGGGCAGCTTGCGGCCATCCCAGGTCTCGGCGACGGCGGTGGCGGAGACCAGCTCCGGTTCCCCGGCCGCGCGCATGTCGCCGGAGACCAGCGAATCCAGGTAGGGCGTCAGCAGCGCCAGGCCATGCGTATCGTGGCCCATCAGGTCGCCCTCGAGCAGCACCTCCGCCACTGCGCGGGCCTTCTCGGCCTCCAGCCCCGCTGCGGCGCAGGCGGTGGTGGCGAAGCGCAGCAATCCCGCCACCTCGTAGCGTGCATCCGGCATGGTTCGTTCCCCCAAAATTGTCAGCCGACGGATAGCCGCTGCACGAAGCCCGCGATGAACAGGCCGATCGCCAGGTCCATCACCACCAGCCCGGTCGCCCTGCCGCCGGAGATGCCAAGCACCGTCTTGGCCATGAACCATTCAAGCCACAGCGAATAGCCAATCACCGCCAGAGTCAGCCCCTGCGCCAGGATCGAGGGCGGCCCGAGGAACAGCAGCAGGGCCAGCGCGATCTGCACCAGGTACTGCACCACGCTGATCCAGTTCCACGCCACTACGAAGCGCGGCCACAGCGCGGCCCGTCCCCAGCCGGCGATCACCGGCAGGCAGACCAGCACGAACAGCACCCAGCCATGGACATAGCCGGTCAACTCCGCCGTCAGCGGCCGCAGCAGCCCTGCTTCCGGAGCCCCGACGCTGCTCCAGGCGAAGATCCGCAGGCCGAGAAAGGCCGGCAGGCAGATGGCGGCCGCGACGAAGGACCGCAGCGCGCCCGCCGGCGTCGTCTCCATCAGCGCGACACCTTCCGCCCGCCCGCGCCCGAGCAGAAATGCGCCGAGCAGGCCCGCCGTGATAACCAGGCGCATCGGCGGCTCCGGCGGCAGGCCGGAGGGCGGCGGGCCAGAGGGCGGCAGGTTTGGGGCGCCGCTCAGCGCAGCACCTCCTCGATCACCCGGGCGTAGAGCCGGGTGAGCGCCCGCAATTCCGCGACCGGCGTCGATTCATCCGCCTTGTGCATGGTGGCCCCCACGGCACCGAGTTCGGCCACCGGGCAATGCCGCGCGATGAACCGCGCATCGGAGGTGCCGCCGCCGGTATCGAGCGTCGCCGCCTGCCCGGTCTCCGCCAGCACCGCGCGTTCCAGCGCGGCGACGAAGGGGCCGGGCTGGGTGAGGAAGGATTCGCCGCTGCACACCACCGCCAGTTCGTGCCGCGGCGCCTCTGCTTCCAGCGCGGCGCCCAGATGCGCGGTCAGGCTCGCCTCGGTGTGAAGGTCGTTGAAGCGGATGTTCAGCCGCGCGGTGGCACTGGGCGGGATGACGTTGGTCGCCGGATTGCCGACATCGACGCTGGTGATCTGCAGCGTCGTCGGCTCGAAGAACCGGCTGCCGTCATCCAGCGGCGTCGCGGTCAGCGCCGCCAGCGCGCGCACCAGGCGATGGACCGGGTTGTCGGCGCGCTGCGGATAGGCACTATGGCCCTGCGTGCCATGCACCGTGATCGTCGCGTTCAGGCTGCCGCGGCGGCCAACCTTGATGGTGTCGCCCAGCACCACCTTGCTGGTGGGCTCCCCCACCACGCAGCAATCCGGGATTCTTTTCGAGTTTGCCAGCCACTCCAGTACCCTCACCGTGCCGTCCGTGGCGGGGCCTTCCTCGTCGCCTGTGATCAGCAAAGACAGGGTACCGGGCAGGTCCGGCCGGCGGGCCAGCACATCCGTGACGGCGGAGACCCAGGCGGCGACGCCGCCCTTCATGTCGGTGGCGCCACGGCCATAGAGCAGCCCGTCCCGCACCTCCCCGCCGAAGGGGTCCACGCTCCAGCCGCTGGTGCCGGGCGGGACCACATCGGTGTGGCCCGCGAACATCAGATGCGGGCCGCACTCGCCGCGGATGGCAAACAGATTCTCCACCTCGCCGAAACGTAGCCGGTGGCAGGAGAAGCCGAGCGGCGCCAGCGCCGCCTCCAGCACCGCCATCGCCCCGTCATCTGCCGGCGTCACGCTGCGGCAGCGGATCAGCGCCTGGGCCAGCGGCACCGGGTCCGGAACGTCGTTCCTCACGCGGCGGCTAATCCCGCAGCAATTCGTTGATCGAGGTCTTGGAGCGCGTCTGCGCATCCACGCGCTTCACGATGACGGCGCAGTACAGGCTCGGCCCCGGCGAGCCGTCCGGCAGCTTCTTGCCCGGCAGGCTGCCGGGGACCACCACCGAATAGGCCGGCACCCGGCCCATGAAGACCTCGCCCGTCGCGCGGTCGATGATCTTGGTCGAGGCGCCCAGGAACACGCCCATGGACAGCACGCTGCCACGCTCCACGATCACGCCTTCCGCCACTTCGGAGCGCGCACCGACGAAGCATTCATCCTCGATCACCACCGGATTGGCCTGCAGCGGCTCCAGCACCCCGCCGATGCCGGCGCCGCCGGAGATATGGCAGTTCTTGCCGATCTGCGCGCAGGACCCGATGGTCGCCCAGGTATCCACCATGGTGCCGGAATCGACATAGGCGCCGAGGTTCACGAAGGACGGCATCAGCACCACGCCCGGCGCGATATAGGCCGAACGCCGCACCACGGCGCCGGGGACGGCGCGGAAGCCGGCTTCCTTGAAACGGTTGGCGCCCCAATCGGCGAATTTCAGCGGCACCTTGTCATAGGCGCCGAGTCCCACATCCATTGGCGCGCTGTCGGACAGGCGGAAGGACAGCAGCACCGCCTGCTTCAGCCACTGGTTCACCTGCCAGGCGCCATCCGTGCCGGGCTGCGCGACGCGCGCCTGGCCCGAATCGAGCAGTTCCAGCGCGGTTTCCACCACCTGCCGGTCCTCGCCCTGGGTCTGGGCGTTCAGCGTATCCCGCCGGTCCCACAGCGCCTCGATCTTGGCCTTCAGCGGCGTGGTCGTGTCCATGGTCTGCGGTGTGTCCTGGCTGGCCGTGTGGCGGTTCTGCTTCGCGCCGGACCATGCATAGGCTGCCACCGCGCTGTCAACGCGCCCCGCCCGCTTCCGCCGCGCCGACCCCGCGATGCGGTGTTTGCTAACCGCCCCTTCACCGCATCCACCCTACCCTTCCCGCATGGACGGACCGCCCCTGCTTTCGCCCCCCTTGCCCGAGCTGGATTCCAGCAGCGCTGGCCAGAAACCGCTGGCCGCGGCCCTGATCGACAGCCGCGCCCGATGGCGTGACTTCGCGCTGCTTTCCGCCGACCTGCTGTTCGAGACGGATGCCGAGGGTCGCTTCACCTTCCTGGCGCCCGAGACGGTGCTGGGCCACCCGGCGGAATCGCTGATCGGCGCGCCGGCCGTCACCCTGTTCGCGGGCCCAGGCCCCGGCGTCTTCGGTGTCGGCGCCTTCCGGCGGCAGCGCATGACCAAGGCCTGGCTGGACTGCGCCGATGGCAGCACCGCCTGCCTGGAATTCACGCTGCTGCGCCATGGCGAGGGGCTGCGCGGCGCGGCGCGGGATGTCACGGCGGCGGAACGGCGCAGCGAGGTGGTGGCACGTGCCCTGCGCCGGGCCAATGCGCTGGGCCGGCTGCTGCGCCTCGGCCAGCGGCAGGGCGGCGCCGAAGCGGCACTCGGCGCGATGCTGGCGGCCTTGCCCGCGGCGTTGAGCTGCCAGGGTGCGGCGCTGCTGGTGCCCGAAGGCGACGCCTGGCGGGTGGCGCATGTCGTGAACGACCCGCCGCCGCTGCACCTGCTGCCGCCCCCCAGTGCCCTCCAGACCGGCAGCCTGGCTGCCGGCAATCCGGCAACCGGCGGTCCAGCGGGCACACCGCACCATGCGGTGGCCTGCACCGAGGCAGGGCACTGCCTGCTCGCCTGGCGGGACCCGCAGGAGCCGCCGCTCGATGCGGATGATCGCGAATTGCTGGCCGCCCTGGCCCTGCCGATGGCGGCCCTGAAGGGGGAGGTCCTGCGCCAGAAGGCGTTGACCGCGGCGGCGGATGGCGACCCGCTGACCGGCCTGCTGAATCGGCGCGGCTTCATCGCGTCGCTGGAGTGCCAGGTGGCGGCCGGCGGCGCGCTGATATTCCTCGACCTCGATGGTCTGAAGCCGCTGAACGATCGCCTTGGGCATGAGGCCGGCGACGCCGCCTTGCGGGCCATGGGCGCCCGGCTGCGCGTCGCCGCGGCGCAGAAGGATCTGGCGGCACGTCTTGGCGGCGACGAGTTCTGCCTCTGGCTGCACGGCGCCAGCCTGGCGGAAGCGGAATGCCGCGTCGGCACCCTCGGCGCGCCGGGCCCCCTGCCGGAGTGGCCCGAAGCCGGCCCGGCCGCGCTGCGCGCCAGCCTGGGCATCGCCCTGGCCCGCAGCGGCGAGTCGGTGGCGGCACTGCTGTCCCGTGCCGATGCTGCCATGTACGCCGCCAAGCGCGCCCTCGGGGAGCGCCGGAAGTGACCGACAGCCCGGAAGACATCCACGCCGCCCGGCACGGCGACACGGCGGCCCGCGCCGCCATCGCCCGTGCGCCGCACGCCTCGCCGGAATTGCTGACCTTCCTGGCCGCGGACCCGGCGGCGCAGGTGCGGCAAGCGGTCGCCGCCCATGCCGCGACGCCGCCGGCCGTGGCACGTCTGCTGGCGGCTGATGCGGATGCGGAGGTGCGCCGGGTGCTGGCCGGGCGCATCGCGGCCCTGGCGCCGGAGCTGGACAGCAAGGCGCGCAACCGCATGGCGCGGATTTCGGCCGGCACGCTGGCCATGCTGGTCGAGGACACGGCGGTGGAGGTGCGCGCGGCCATCGCCGACGCGGTGCGGGACATGCCCGACGCACCGCGGGAGCTGATCCTGCGCCTGGCGCGCGACACCGCCATGCCGGTAGCGGAGCCAGTGATCCGCCTGTCGCCCCTGCTGACCGAGGCGGATCTGCTGGCGCTGATCGCCGCCCCGCCGGTGCCCGCCACCCGCCGCGCGGTGGCCCGCCGGCCGGCGCTCAGCGAGAATCTGTCGGATGCCATCGCGCAGACCGCCGATACGCCGGCGGTGGCAGCCCTGCTGGCGAACCCTTCCGCCGCGATCCGGGAGGCGACGCTGGACCGCCTGGTGGCCGGCGCGGGCAACCGGCCGAGCTGGCAGGCTGCCCTGGTGCGCCGCGCCCAGCTTCCGGCCCAGGCCGCCCGCGCCCTGGGGGAAATCGTCACCGACCATCTGCTGGGCGCGCTGGCGGCAAGGACCGACCTGCCGGAGGGCATGGCCGCCGCGCTGCGCAGCCGCGTCACCGCCAGCCTGGCGGCGGAGGACGCGCAGGATGCGGAGGCGGAGCTGTTCGCCGCCGCCCAGAGCGGCGACCGGGAAGTGCTGCTGATCCGCCTGGCCGAGGCGGCCGGCGTCAGCCAGGCGCGGGTGGAAGCGGCACTGGCGCTCCGCAGCGGCCGGGCCATCGCTGGGCTTTGCCACAGTGCCGGCTGGTCGGCACCGCTGGCGGCCGAGGTTCAGGCCGTGCTGGGCGGCCTCGGCCCGGCCGAGGTGGTCCAGCCTACGGCAGAGGGACGCTGGGCGCTGGGCGAGGCGGAGCTGCTTTGGCAGGCGGAGCTGCTGGAGGGCCTTCCCGCCTGATCACCGTCAGCCGGGGTTGATCCTGACCTGCGAATTGAACGCGCCGGGAACTGCCCAGGGAAGAACGGGAGTCCGCGATGGACGGCATGATGGGTACCGTGGCTTTCGGCCGCGAAAACATGGAAAACGTGCTGGTGAAGATGTCCGCAGCGCAGATCGAGAAACTGGCCTTCGGTGCAGCGCAACTCGACCTCATTGGCAAAGATCCTGACCGACAACGCCGCGAGGGCCCCATTACCGGGCGGGACCCGAAGGCCGCGATCGGCAAGAACTTCTTCCCGGACATCGCCCTGCAATAACAAGCCCGCCTTCAAGGGCGTGTTCGACAAAGGTGCATATGAAGAAGGCGATCTCGACGAACACCTACTGGGTCTTCGTCAAGCGCCTCTGAGACGCCGTCGTGCCGCCACCGGGCCGGCTCAGGCGCGGATCAGCGTACCTGCGCCCTGCCCGGTGAACAGCTCCAGCAGCACGGCGTGCGGCACGCGGCCATCGACGATCACCGCGCCCTTCACGCCGCGCTCCACCGCATAGATGCAGGTTTCGACCTTCGGGATCATGCCGGCGGAGATCCAGCCGGCCTCGATGCCGGCCTTGACCTCGGCCACCGTCATCTCCGGGATCAACTGTCCATCAGGGCCGAGCACGCCGCGCACATCGGTCAGCATCAGCAGGCGTTCCGCGCCCAGCGCGCCGGCGATGGCGCCGGCCACCGTGTCCGCATTGATGTTGTAGGTCTGGCCGTCGGCGCCAACGCCCACCGGCGCGACGACGGGAACGATGTCCGCGCCGATCAGCAATTGCAGCACGCGCGGGTCCACATGCTCCGGCTCGCCAACGAAGCCGAGATCGAGCACCTTCTCGATGTTGCTGTCAGGGTCGCGATAGGTGCGGGTCAGCTTGCGCGCCTGGATCAGCCCGCCATCCTTGCCGGAAATACCAACCGCGATGGCACCCGCGCGGGTGATGGCGGAGGCGACCTGCTTGTTGACCGGGCCGGCCAGGACCATCTCGACGACATCGAGCATTTCCTCATCCGTCACCCGCAGGCCCTGCACGAAGTTGGATTTCACGCCGAGTCGCTTGAGCATGGCGTTGATCTGCGGGCCGCCGCCATGCACCACCACGGGGTTCACGCCCACCTGCTCCAGCAGCGCGATGTCGCGGCCGAAGCGCAGCGCGGCGTCCTCCTCCCCCATCGCGTGGCCGCCATACTTCACCACGACGATCTGGTCGTCATAGCGCTTCAGGAAGGGCAAGGCGCCGGCGAGGATCGCCATCTGGTCGAGCGCGTCATCGGTCATGGCAGGCGTCCCCGGTGCTCGCTCCGGGCCTTCCGCCGCGGGCGGCGCGGTTTGCAGCCAATGGCAGGCAGGGTCAAGCCCGGCCGGGCTCAACCTGCCTGCCCCGGATTCAGCGGGCCTCGATGCCGTTGCGCGTGGCGATGATCTCGGAGGTCTCGCAGATATTCACCCGCATCAGCTCCGCCGTCTCCCCACTCGCCCAGACCAGCTTGAAGTCATAGGCACCGCCCCGGCCGCCGGGGGTGAAGTTCATCTGCCGGCCATTGACCAGCACATTCTCGCCCAGACGGTCGCGGCCCCAGTTGGAATTGGCGGAGGGGCCGAAATAGAACTCGTTCACCTGGCTCCCGGAATTGTTGCGGAGGGTGAAGCGCGTGTCGCATTGCGCGGCGGCGGGCGCGGCGGCGGCCGCCATCAGAACGGCGGCAAGGACCAGGCGTCGGAACATTGGGCGATTCCTTGGGTGGGTGCGATTCAAATGCGGCAGCCGGCCCGGCGATCGGGCACATGCCGCGGGCAAACTGCGCCCATCCAGGTTAAGCCGGGCTGAAGGCGGCGCCACCCGCCCGGCTGCCCGACACCCTAGCTCAAGCTTCGTTGCGAACGAAGCCGCCAGGATCAGTCATTGCATTAGATTCAATACAATATCGCGCGTGATGCGCGTCCGATCGGATGGGGCGTGCGCTAGCCCAGCCTGGCGACGGCGGCGAGTTCCGCGCGCAGTTCCGCGATGCCCTGCCCGGTTTCGCTGCTGGTGACCAGCATCAGCGGATGGGCGGCGGTGCGCTTCTTCACCAGTGCCTCAAGCTCCTTGATCCGCTTCTCAAGCTGCGCCTTCTTCACGTCATCGACCTTGGTGATGCAGATCTGGAAGGCGACGGCGGCATCGGACAGCAGCTCGATCGCGGCGCGGTCGGCGGGCTTGATCTCGACGCGGGCATCCATCAGCAGCAGCACGCGCCGCAGCGTCGGGCGGCCGCGCAGGAAGTCGAACATCAGCCCCTGCCAATCTTCCTTCAGCGTCTTGGAGGCCTTGGCGTAGCCATAGCCCGGCATGTCCACCAGCGTGAGCTGGCCCTCGTCGCAACGGAAGAAATTGAGCTGCCGGGTGCGGCCCGGCGTGACGGAAACGCGCGCCAGCGCCTTCTGCCCGGTCAGGGCATTCAGCAGGGACGACTTGCCGACATTGGACCGGCCACAGAAGGCCACTTCCGGCCCCGCCAGCGGCGGCAGCTGGTTGATGGCCTGGGAGGCGTAGAAGAAGGTGCAGGGGCGGGCGAACAGCAGGCGCCCGGCCTCGATCAGGCCGGCGCGCTGCTCATCATCCACCGCCTCCGCCAGGCCACCCGGCGGAAGCTCCACCGGGGTGCCGGATGGCGTGGTGATGGTCACTTCTTGCCCTTCGGAGCCGGCTTCGCGGCAATCGCGGCCGCCGGCTTCGCCGGAGCAGGCACCGCCGGGCTACGGGCCTGGCGCTTCTTGTCCATCTGCATGATCCAGTACTGCTGGGCGATGGAAAGCAGGTTGTTCCAGGTCCAGTAGATCACCAGGCCGGCCGGGAAGCTGGCCAGCATGAAGGTGAAGATCAGCGGCATCCAGGCGAAGATCTTGGCCTGGATCGGGTCCGGCGGCGTCGGGTTCAGCTTGAACTGCAG
>LNFM01009669.1_pt1 | contig 13923 bp, 10 predicted proteins | sample 596031 | NCBI WGS metagenome assembly LNFM01 (sample SAMN04254537, study PRJNA301005) | activated carbon metagenome | isolation source: dual media filters at the Ann Arbor, Michigan drinking water treatment plant | place: USA: Ann Arbor
GGTCACGATGAACCGACAACGGAGTCGGTCACGATGGGCCGAAATCCTCGGTCACGATACCGAAACCAGCGGTCACGTTGGTCCGAAATACCCATGAACTGGCCTACACAGGGAATCCGGCTTCTCTCGCAAAGAATCTGCTCATCGCGGCGTACTGCCGATCGGATTTGCACATTCTTTGAATTTGACCTTCGGCCCTCATCTTTCCTTTGGCGTTTCCCTCTTGCCACGTGAACAGCGCGAACTGCAAGTCGTCGTAGACCACATATCTGCTACGAGTTAGCGTCTCCCTGTTGAGCCCGAGGTAGTTGACAGCCGCCTTGACGGCACGCTTGGCGCGCGGCTTGGCCTTGTCCGGAACGACCAGGTGCACCTCTTTATTGACCTCGGAGACCGCCCAGGAGAAGAGTTTCTCAGGGTCTTCCAAGTACGGGTTCGGGAGGTCGCAGTCCTCATTGAACCACTTCGTCAGCAGTACGCTGTCGCTGACGGTAGCCGGGTCAGGGCAAATGCGAGAAATGAGTCTCTTGAGCGCTGAATCCTTAGGGAGTGAAGCCGGCAGCTTCGGAGCCTTCAAAATCTTCCCATTGACTGGAAAGTCGTCACTCTTGTAGGTCTGGTTGCAGATTTGACATGAGAAGTTGTAGTTGTCGACACATAGGGCGAGCCACCAGTAGATGGACTTGGGGCGGAAGTGCTCGACGTCGCCGTGAGCGACCTTGTCAGTGTCTGACTCGCAGTATGCGCACTTGCCATGGCTCTCTGCCTTGAGCACCTTCTTGGTTTTGGACCAGTCGCCCAGTGTGCCCTCGAATTCAAGTTTGTCACCATGTTGAATCCGTGCCTCCACCAAGCTGACGAGCTTGGTAAATAGCTTCTCACCCGTGAAATTTGCGTGAATCCGGTCTCTTGTGCGTTTGAGCTTGATCATGTGGTCTCACCCCTTCTTCACGGAGGCACGCTTGGTGGGAGACTTGGCAGCTGCTTTCTTGGCTGGAGCCGGCATTGCCGTCTTGCGTGACTTCTTCGCGGGTGCCGCTGCGCTCATTGGCGTAGCACGCAGTTTTGGTTGGGCTGCGTGATCCGGTGGGAGCAAGCGACTAAGCGTCCTTTGGAATGCGATGACGGAAGCTAGTGCAGGAACCTCCGCCGGGGGCAGTGGGGTCGTGCCTTTTAGCTCCTGAGCGATCTCGTCGAGGCGCCTGATATCTGCTGGTGATTGTTTGCTTCTTGAGAGCTCGATGATGCGGGCCTCGTTACGCAACGCGGCGACCTTCGGCGAGTCCAACGTATCCAATCCGATCAATGGCGAGAGGAAGAGCTCTGACAGACGCAGCTTGCTGGGGTCGCCCTTGAATTCAATGAGGGTTGGGGCGCCAGCGCCTTCGCGTTTGACCACGAAGAGTTCGCCTTCTCCACACTGTTGGATCGAAAGAGGTGAGTGTGTGGTCGCGATGATCTGGAGTCTTGGGAAGGCTCGGTTGAGGAATTCAACGAAATTCCTCTTCCACACTGGGTGCAAGTGCAGGTCCATCTCATCAATAATGAGGACGCCGCGAGAGCTCAGCGGGGACTTCCAGTCGCGGAAGGTCTCAGTCAACCGATACAGGATGTCACCGGCCCAGGCGGCCATCGCCTGATAGCCCTCAGAGAGGTTGCGAAGCCTGACCTCCCCGTCCTGGGTTTTCATCCAGATTGCGAACTCCTTCTTGTCTATGCGGCTGAAGGACATACCGGGTAAGAGTGACCCCAGCGCTTCGGCAATTACCTCACGCCCCCTGCTGCCTTCACGATAGTCAAGTTCGAAAGCCCATTGCTCGATGCTCATCAACTCAAACGATGCCGAGAAGAGGGTGCCCACGTTGTTTGCTCGACTGACACGCGCGCCGCGCTTGGAGTTACGATTGCTGTGCAGTGGGTCGGGTGGGCGTCGAAACGCCCCGTATCCGGCCATGAAGTAGTTTCTGTTTGCTTTTTCTAGCGCGGCATCCAACGGAGCCAAACCCTTCTGATTGCGGCGGATCACGGTGTCACGTCGGTCGCCGCGATGAATCTCCAGCGAAATCTGTCGCTGTTCCCCTTGGGCCGTGGATATCACCGCACGTATCTTGGCAATCTTTGCGTCGTTGTGGACCCAGGAGTCGGGGTCCTCCAAAAGCTCTGCTATTGCCTCGGACCCAGCCAGCACGAGCGCAATGGCCTTTAGTACCGTGGACTTTCCACAGCCGTTCTCGCCGAGTAGAACGGTCCAGCGTCGAGTCTTGCTCGCGGTGCCAAAATCGAGTGCAAGCTTGCGAATGGCGCGCAGGTTCTCAATCTCTATTCGATTCAAGTACATAGAGTCTCCAAGTGGCCACTGGCCGGACGGCACAGAGTCTACGAGAGAGGAAGGCTGTCGCCACACTTCTACCAGTCGCAGTTACCCCATTTGAGTGGCGCGACGAGTACCCTCTCAGTCTTCCACGTTCGCAATTGGAACCGATCTTGAACCGAGATACCTCAAAAATGAGTGCGGCGGAGTTGCGCGAGTTCGCAGCTTCGTTGATGAAGCAGGCCAATGAGCAGAACACTAAGGAGTTCGAGAGAGCACCATGAACTTCCTTGCAGACAAGCTCGCGCACATGGGCAAGACCTAGAAAGATGCGGTGATTTACCTCCTGAAGATGATGCGCAGCATGGAAATGGAGGACACCCTGGCAGATCTGGTCGGAGGCACACGAACCCGAGTCCGAGCCAAAGATCGCATTGACCTGGATAGCCTAGGAAGTGCTCCAGAGGTGGGTCCAGATTGACCTAGGACAAAGCAAGGCTGATCTGCACCCCGTACTTCGCAGCAGCTTGCCAGCTGTCGAACCGCTCCGGCGTCAACAGGTACCCGCGCAGGAAGATGTCCTAGGGGCCGACGAACGCCTCCGCGTTGCCTGACGGCTTGACACTGCTGGGCATGCCTTCGAAGACAAGCCCAGTGAAGTAGAAGCGCTGGTCCGCCTTAGACTCGGCCAGCACCGGTCCACTACTGATGCCGCTGAATCCAAACCCATGCTCACGCTCCAGGGGCGAGCAGAGGACGAAGTCTTCGCGCTGCTGCGGCGACGAGCTCTGCAAATCGACGGTGATCCGTGGCATCGGTGCTGCCACCTTGTCACCCGCAAGGTATTTGTGGTCGTTCGGGAAGCCATACGCCGCCCATATGGGGTGTAGATGATTCCAGGGAGGCTCGACCCAAGCATCGAGATCAATCGGTTCCATGGGTCTGGCCGCGTTGAACATCTGCCAGGTTTCCGGCGGAACATCTGCGATCGCGATGTCGGGGCGTGTCGAGTTCTCATCATTGAAGCGTTTGAGCGCGACGGCTTCATTGAAGTTCTGGGGAACCGCGAAGTCACGGCAGCTTCGAAACTTCCATCGGATGGTGTTTCCGTGGTGCATCTTGAACTGAAAAATGCTCCTTCCGAAGTGAACTGACGGCACGAGTGGGTGCTTTCGCTTAAACGTGTCGAAACGAAACGCCTCCAGGACATGATGACAGGTGAGGGCATAGATCTGTCCATCACGCCGCACAAAGGTTACCGTCGCATTGAGCGCGGCATCGCTGTGGCCTTCGCTGAGCGCCATGTCGGTTGCGAACAGTGGTGCGATGGCTGCATGGACTCGCTTGTCGATATCCGCCGTGTATGGATTGGTCATGCTGCCTCCTCAGTCGCCGATGTTGGGTATGGATCAGCGCTACGCGCTGCATATGACATGAAGCGGAATCTCGTAGGTATCGGAGAGGAACCTTTCTGTTACCGCTAGGAGCGTCAACTGGCCATCTGATGCCTGCGCCTGCGACAGTCCGGGTTGCACGACGTATACCTTGAGCTTCACGTCGGATCGACGACTCATCTCGCGAATCTGCAACAACAACTCCTCTGTTCCGCGTTCCAACCGCGTCGGCGCGCCGCGCTGCAATCGCTGATCGTTTCGACCCAGCAAGTGCGTGAACAGATCGGTACGGCGTACGTGATTCGTGAGCCAGGAAACACTGCGCTGCGCTTGACCACAGACCACGTACAGGTCTTCAAGGCGTCGACCAGGGGCGCCGCCAGCATACTTCAGGTGATACAGCTCGACCTCGATGCGCAACGTGATCGGGTTGGTCCGGTCGACCTTGATAGCAACAATATCGGCAGCCTCGTTGGCGCCGTCATCGTCGAAGACGATGTCATACGAAGCGTCTTGCAGCAGGCACTGGATGACCTTGTGCTGGATCGTTCCAGCGCGTCGCTCCTCACCCTGCGACTCCGCGCGAATGTCGACATCGGACCAATCAGCGACCTGCAGTCGCAGCGGGTCATACGGCCGCAAGTCATCCGCCGGAAGCTCGGTGTACTCACAACCCTCGAGCGACGATCCGTCGGCGAACCAGATGATCGGTGGGGTTTCGGCGAAAAACTGTGTCAGAGGCTTGATTTTGGTACCCAAACCGATGTCAAGATCGATGCCGCGAACGTGCACGAATTGGAAGTCGAAGCTGTCCTCGACCGGGATGAGTTCCAAGCGAAGAACGCTTTCCCAGCGGTCGCAGAACACGCGGATCAACAACGGATCCCCCGGCTCGGGCACCACTAGCGCGATGTCGACATTCGTAGAAGGTTCCTCCGTGATCCCGGATCCGAAGAAGCGGCAACCCGACTCGGGCCGCTCAAACATCTCTTTGGGCCAATCCACGGCAATGGCCACGGTCGACGGCACGGTGCCGATCGGCCTTGGCTTCAGAGTGCCAGCCAGCACGGCGTCGGGATCGATGGTTTCGTCCGCGATCTTGGCGCCTACTGAGCGCGCCCAGGCTGCAAAGCTGTCGACCCGCAGCCGCAGATTCGACCAAACCCGGCCGCGCTTGGCCGCGCCTATGGACATCATCTCGCCACCTTCGAAACCGCTGCCCGCGAGGACCGCACGCTTGGTACCCCGTCGCGCCGCTTGACCGATGCGCGACTCGACATCGGATCCCATTCGGCCGGTGTAGCGGACTTGGCGCCCCAGGTGCTCGCTCAGGCCGACGTTGTTCAGGATCAGCCGTTTGATGCCGTAAAAGGTTCGGAAGACCTCGGGGGCGACGATCAACTGCACGTCCGGACCACATAGCGCCTTCGCTATTTCCTTGTACTCGCCATTGAGGCCGGAGCCGTGCAGGTACAGCAACGCGCGTTCGCGATCCCACACGGCGACGAACAGCTCCCAGACCGTTTCTCGGAGAGACTCCACATCGCTCCAGCGCACACTCTGTTCGGTCGCTGTGAGAACCACAAGCGCGTTCTCAACTTCGTTGAGCGTGTGGAACACCTTGTCGCGAGTAGTCAACCCGCGCATGCCGCGCTTGAATAGACTTGGGGTCCAGTTCGCACAGTTGGTCTTGTAGACCACCATGCTTGCGGCGGGCCGCAGGTCGTTGAGCGGCACTTCGTCTAAGAAGACACCGAAGCCGCGAAAAAACTCCTGAGAGATCTGCTCCGCTTCGATGGCAGCCGTACTGAGCTCGGGCAACAGGGAGTTCCAATCCGGGTCCTGGCTGTACAGCTTACGCAGCTCGTCGCGCACATCCACCAGCGCAATGTTGGCAATAAACACTGGGTCGCCAAGGTCGCCACGCGCGCGGGTGAAGCGCCCGGCCAGCTGAAGCGTGACAGCGAGGCTCTTTCGGATGTCGTGGAAGGCTGCGATTTTCAGCTCCGGCAGGTCGAAACCCTCGCCGAGCATGTCCACGCACACTACGACGCGAGCCGACCCATCGAAGAGCTTGCGCTTCGCGGCCTGCTGATCCGAGCCCGACATGCCGGAGTGGATCGCCACCACCTCATATCGCGCGAACGATTGATACAACGCCAGGATCGCGTCCGCGCGGTGCGTGTCAGCGACGCGAGCCATGACGATGTGCTTGCCAGTCGTGTCGACGTCGAGTTCATCGAGCGCTGCCATCGCGATCTTGTGGTCGCCGTTGGTGGCATTGAACTCGCGGACCGCGCGAAATCGGATCGGCCGGAAGTAACCTTCCAGTTGTGCCTTTCGCAGCGGATAGACGTAGACGAGCTTGCCGTCCACGGCCTGGCCGTCTTCGCGGAAAGGTGTCGCCGTAAACTGCAGCACACGCCTACCGCTAAAGCGCTCGCGAAACGCCCTCCAGGTGTCCGCTTCGGAGTGATGCGCCTCGTCGATGAACAGGTGCGTGCACAGCTCGGCCATGCGTTGTTGGATTGCAAGATCGCACGCACCAACCAGATGACTGGTCGTGACAATCACGTTGCATCCGGCAAATAGGCCATCAACCTCCTCGATTATCTTGGGCTTGGAAGTGAGAGTACCCACGACCGGTCGCAGCGCAGACTCGGCCAGCACAGCGTTGCCGGGCACCTTGAGCAGTCCGAGCGTCTCGAACTTGCCCGCCAGCTGGCTTCGAAGGGCATCGGTCGGCACGACGACGAGAACGCGCTTACACTGGGTGGAGGTCAGCACGGCCAGCATCGTTTCAGTCTTGCCGGTCCCGGTCGGCATCACGATGGTGGCGACTTCCGAGCTGATCGACCAATGTGCATGGATCGCGTGGAGCGCACCGGCCTGCGGCTTGCGCAAACCCACGACGGCGTGGCCGGGATCCTCTTCGGCGAACTGGAAGGCGGTGCGCCATGAGGCGCGGGCCGCGGTTGCCAGCGTCGCCGCAGGCGCCGCATCGGTGCGCTTGGTCGGATGCGCGAGCCAAGTCCCCCCGGTTACATCAAGGGGATCAGCGGCGACCACCGCTCCCTTCGCGAACAACACAGCGGCATCGCTAGGCAGCGAGGCGACGTCAGGTCGGGTCGAAAAGAGGTACAGCAAGTTAGCGCCAAAGGCGTCCTGAAAGACGTACCCGACTGCTCGGCGCAGCGTGTATCTGACGGCACGAGCGTCAATCGTGGTCGCTGGCGCAGTGATCTGACGAACGCGGCCGACACGCGTCTTGGTGTCGATCCCCAGGACCGCCGGCAACTTGATTTGCATGGACGAACTCCCCCCAAGCCTTTTTGTGTGGCGCTACGAGACCAACACGCGCTAGGCCACCGCACTTTTTCCGCGAACTCGGCGACTCATCATATAGGTGGAGACGGCGGGCCTAACATCCGCAGCAATGGACCTCCTGGGCTGGGTTAACCCCAGTCCGACGCTGGGGCAGTGACGGCAGGGCAAGGCAGAGCGGAGGTCAGGGATGCTGACGCCAACGGCATCTTGAGTCGGAGCGAATCCGAATGAGCATCCACCATGTGTCGGACGCGTCCGTGCTGGGTGGCGATGGGTCATCGACCTCGAGCAGGTGCCGCGCTACTGAGCGCCCGCTTTGCATAGCGGCCGATCGTCGCAGCTAACACCGCTGACCGCGCACGCTGCGAAGCGGGTCTCGGGATCTAGACGGCAGCTCAAGACTGACTGATTTAAGTCATTCGGATCTGACTACCGAACGCTCGCAAGTGCCGCGAGTAGTCATTCACGGAACAAGACCCAAGGGACCGCTAGACCACCCGGACCGGTCGCCTGATCGCGGCGAGGAAGACAAAATCGATGGAACAACTGCTCACGCAAAAGGTATGCGTGATCCATCGACGCCCGGCGGGCAACGCTCAACAATCCATCAAAAGTCCGTCGCCACTGTCAATGCATACAGAATGATGCATCGCAGAATTTATTTCGTACACATTTTGGGGATGTTGTTCGCCATTTTTAGCGAGCATCATTGTGGGTGTCCACGTTTAGAAGTCCAACTAAAAATTGGAAAGCGCAGTTCGAAAGAAGACTGCCAAGACCTTACGCAACCAACGACGTGAATCAATGCGCCAAGCTGCGATCCCAAGTAGAAACCCTGAACCCCTTGAGCCGAATCCTAAAGCACCCTGACTGCGTTGATGGAATTGCTACAAATGTGCAAACTATGCTCACATACGTCCTACCCTATCAAACACTGATTTACGCACCGTAAGAATACTCTTTTAGGGGGTGAAGCTCTATGGGAAAACGCTTTGGGTTGATTGGATTTATTTTTTTTGCCGCATTGGCCCATGCACAGGTGCCGTTTCCGGCGGGCTCCATAGGCGCAAGAATGGAGGTTGAGCTTAAGGCGCTGACTACCGGATGTTTTGGAGATTATGCGAAATATGGACCAGCATTTTTGCCCCCAGACTTCACATCTCAGTTCGGTCCAGGGCAATCATTAAGAAAACCATTGACCGAAGGGCTAGTCATTGAAGGCGTGCAGTTTTCCTATCTGACACGTACTATTCTTGACATTCGCTCTCCAATTGTTCCACAGATTAAAGAAGCGGTTGGCCGAGCATACGCCATCGACCTCAAACTGCCGGCAGCCACACCAATAACTGAAGCGGATAGCTTGCTATATAATCTTAACTGTGGCAGCCAACTCAAGTTGGCCCTAGACCAAGGGTTTAAGTTTTCTTTCAATCTATTGGGCAATGCATCTGCAGGAATTAAGCAGGCCTTGGATTTTCAAAGTAATCCTACGGCTAGAGGCTCAATTTTGATAATGAATGGTGTATTTCTTTCTCCGTTGCATGTCGCTTTGACGTCAAAAGACCCTGCCGTTCGGGCGACCTCACATGCTTCGGTTCTCACCTTTCTTGACTCTTCTCGCAATCGTGGCCTGGAGACAGCCAACCTTGGCTACCTTCGCTCAATTAAAGGGTGGCTTGTCACACTGGGAAGCAATAGCGAAACATCGCAATTGCTTCGCGCATCACTCGATGCAAGCGCGTCAGGATTTGGGTTTGATGCAAAAGTGGCGACATCGAGCCGGGTGGAATATTCTTCCAATCTGTCTTCGACAAGATTCCTTATATTTCTAGATCGCGAGATAGTCCCAAAGGACGATGTGGAGAAACTTCCCTCATTTGCAAGTATTCAGGAGGCTTTCAACACAGCGGCAAAATCGTATCCACCAACCGAGGTTACATACCAACGAGGAGGGAAGTTCCCATTCCGAGTTGAAATTTCAGGTATGCCCGATTGGCTTTGCCTTAATCAGTGGGAAGCCTCCTCGCAAGATGCAGAGAACATTGATCGTGTAACATCATTGATCGACTCGAGCAACAAATGCGTACTATCTACTTCAGCTACGATCTCAAAGGAAATTAGTGAGCTAAATGTTCAGTTCACAAATCAGAAGTACAGCAGTGGTGGGCCTGGAACTACTAAGCTGAAATTAGTTAAGCAGTATCTGCTCAAACAGGCGTCAACCCCACAGATTGCACGTAGCGGAGACGTGATCATTACCCCTAACCGCAATGCTTCTGTTCCAAGTTACTCAATTGAGGCGCCCTTTTCTATTTATCCGACCGACACAGCATCACAAGCCTTTCTCCCAGGACGGATGCAACTTAAATGTGAAGGATTCGAAGGTAAAACAACTCTCTATCCTAACCAAACGGCTCTTGACGGAAGCCAAAGTAGGTATAGGCTGAATATTACAGTCAACTTTGAGCCAGAAGCTATACCTACTTCTAGCTGCAGTCTCGTCGCCGACGTTTCTTTCATAAGCACCATTGACGGCACAACGGCACAAATTGTTAAAGAACTAGTTCTGGAAGTCCTGCGTTTTAGTCCTTCATCTACTCAGTGATGTCACGCTTACGACTCGATAAATCAATGACTCACTTAGAGTTCGATAGTTTTTTGACCAAACCTCTGCTCAACGAAGCAACATCCGGTTCAACTTGAGAGAAATGGAGTTCATGATGAATACTTGGATTCGGGTTTGTGCGGTGGTTGCAGCGGTTACTTTAACCGCATGCGCTTCAATCCCACCCGAAGCACCGGAACTTTCCGGCCAGTTGGGATCACGCATTGCAGCAATCGAAAGTGCCCACAATCGACTAGTCGAACAATTCTTTGATGAAAAGCGAAAACGTGTTGATGATTTCGTGCAGGAAGTGTGGGTCCCCACGTTTGCAGCCGAATTCTTCGGCGATCCACAAGTAGATGCAGTGTGGAAAGAGGTTGTCGCCTCCGAAAATCCCAAAGATAGACTTCGTTTTGTTGTGATGGTTGGACCAAGACTTCAGTCAAAAATAAACGAAAAAAGGCTTGAACTCATCAAGCCACTTGAAGACCTTGAAAGAGTGGTCAAGTCCACGCTCAAATTAGACTACGATCAAGCACGCGCGATCAACAACACTTTGACATCCTTCCTGCAGTCAGCCAGCAAGGTTGAAGCTAACAGGAAGCGATATCTGGAAACGCTAGGCATCAAGGATAAGCATCTGGAAGCATTCATTGACGATACTGATGAAGCCGTCACGGATCTCGTTGGGAGCACCAAAAGTGCTGAAGACAAGGTAAAGAGTGGCGTAGCTTTCGTCGAAAAAGTTAAGGCAATTATCGCAAAGTTCAAATCATAGGGAATTCATATGTCGATCAATTGGGAAAAATTTCAAGTCGATATCGACGGGTTGGTTGATGACGCGGGTGAGCGGACTGACACCAAACTTGCCGGTAGGATCTCATCTGTGACTAGATTAACAGATGAAGAGGTTAAAAAGCTCTTTCCTGATCCTGCTGACGTAAAGAAACTCGCAGAGTTAATGGAAATTGTAAAAAAGACTGGTGATCGCAACGAGAAGATTAACAAAATCGTTGCTAACATCGAAGATTTTGGCGGAATAGTTGTGACCCTTTTGGGAAAACTCACATAAGCTCGGTTTCGCCAACCTCCCGGTCAAGCGGGGCGGTCACTGCAGCCCACTATCGGCAATGGTGATGCTCCAATTTCCACTGTCTGCAGAAGTCGTACGGTTATGCACCACGGTTAGGTGTTGCTTTGATTGAATGCCTGCCCGAGCCTGGCGTCGTCCCGCCGTCGCCCGCTTAGCTTGAACGCTGAGCGACCGTTTCACCGGTTTAGCAAAGGCCGCTCTTGGCCGGCAGGTGTAGCGGAGTGATTAGCAAAATGAAACACTGTTTGCGTCGAATGGCCGAGGCGAGGCCCTAAGGAGTCGGTCTTGCTGAGCAGACAACTTCAGAGTGTTTTGCAGCGACGCGTCGTTTGGTGCTCCGCAATTCTGATCCTCATTTTCCTGTTCTGGCGCCAACCGAACATCGCGTTTCATCCGCTCAACGAGAGGTGTCAGAACTATGAAGATCTAGAGAGGCCCCCGAAGCTTTCCGACTGTGCCTCGGTTGAACAACTCGACAAAAATACTTCCTTGGCATTCGTGGAATTTGATGACCAAGGGGCTTATTTTGACCAGCGGCAATCATTTGCCGCTATGCGCTTGATCCGCAATGCCTTGTTGTCACCCAGCAGTTCTGTTGATTTATTCGTTTTTGTTCATGGCTGGCAGCACAATGCCGATCCGGAAGACGAGCATGTCAAGCAATTCAAATCATTTCTTCTCTCCCGCGCGAACGGATGCGGGCCGTCACTCGATTGCAATTCCAAGAGGACGATCGGGATCTTCGTAGGTTGGCCCGGTATGACACTTCGTCCCCCGTTCCATTTCCTGACATTCTGGTCGCGCAAAGAGGCCGCCCATCGCGTGGCGGTGGGGGCGATTCAGGAGTTCTTCGCGACGCTGGAACAATTGAAGAAAGACCATCAGAGAATGATGGCCCCAGCCCCGGACAAGAGACTGAAATGGCTGCGGAACACAGTCGAATCAGATAACTTTAAGACCTACGTTATCGGTCATAGTTTTGGCGGCTTGATCGCGTATCAGGCGAATTCGCAATCCATCGCGATGCGCTATGGGAATGCGGTATTCGACGAGGGGCATGCGCAGTTCACAGGGCTGGGTGATCTGCTTGTGCTGATCAATCCCGCCATTGAAGCGCTGCGGTTTACTGCGGTGAAATCATTATCGAGTGAGTATCCACCGGAGGACTTCTATTCACCTTCAGTTGTCGTCGTGGGCTCTCGCTCCGACTGGGCAACTAAATTCCTGTTTCCCCTCGGCGTAGTGGCCGCGACAGTAGCCACCAATCAGATCCGAGCGGAGCAACGCCTGGACGTGCTGACGGCGATCGGCAATGCAGACTCCTATCTCACACACAACGCCTACATCAATCTGAGTGGAAACGTCGAGATTTGCCTAAGGTTGAGCAGCAAAGCTCCGCTGTGGTTCATTGCGGCGAACCCCAATCTTATCGATGGACACGGCGACTTAAACGCGGCGCATCTGCTCAAAATGTTCGCAGCCATCAACGGGCGCAACGGTGAACGCACGCGCCATTGCGCTAGGGGCGAACAGTAAGTTGTGTCGAGCGTTCAGCGACCGCTTCTGGACGGTGAGATCGCCGAAACGAAAGACGGCAGTTGGTCGGTACCGTCAGACCAGATGATGGGGAGGCGGTCGACGAAGCAGCGCCAGTCATGTCGCGAAAGATCTAGGAACGCTGCGCTTCGCACAGCCGCCATTCCAGCCAGCGCCGTTCGCCATGCTTTACGGCAGCTTCGTGGCAGTCAGCGTGAGTACGCATGGCAACGCCCACCGACATCTCACGCTGCACAACGGCCCTACAGCGAAAATTTGAAAGTTGCAGAGCAGCGTCGGGGCTCCTGCCCTTGACGTATTGAAAACACATGTTATCGATACAGGGACCCCCGGAATTTTCTGCAGCGTGCAGGGAAGGGGAGACACTCACCATCGATGCACTCAATCGAACACATCTCCGACCACTCCCCCGACCGCATTTCCCCTCACATCCACGGCCTCCACTGCGACCCCGAGTGCGGCCCTGGGCTGAACGTCAAGCGAGACCCTGAGCGAGAAAGCGGCGCAAGACGCTTCGCACAGCTGGGTCTAATGCCCATCGAGACCCAGTGGCTCGCCAACTTCGCCAGCGCCTGCACCCGGCGCGCCTACGCGGCCGACGTGCGGGACTTCGCCGCGTTCTCAGGGCTGCAAACCCAGACCGAGTTGCTGCAGGTCGCGCGCTCCCATGTGCTGGCCTGGCGCCACCACCTGCAGGCCCAGAGTCTGTCCCCGAGCACGCAACGCCGCAAGCTCGCGGCCCTGTCCTCGCTGCTGGAGCATCTGCTCGATGAGCAGCTCATCCCCACGAACCCGGCACGCGGTGCGCGCAGGCCGCGCCTGGAGAGCCACGAGGGCAAGACCCCGGCGCTGTCGCTTGAGCAAGCCCAGGCCCTGCTGGAGGCGCCCGATGCGAACACGCTCAAGGGAGTGCGAGACCGTGCGATCTTGGCCGTCATGCTCTTGGGCGGTCTACGCCGCGCGGAGGTAGTCACCCTTCGCGTACGGGATTTTGATTGTCAGCGCGCGGGTGTGGCGCACCTGCGTGTGATGGGCAAGGGTGGCAAGACGCGGTTCATTGCCGCCGCACCCCTCATGCGCGAGAGGGTGCAGCACTACCTGGAGATGAGGGGCGCACAGCTTCAAAGCGATGAGCGCCTGTTCGTTCGTATGAAGGCAGTCCGCCGTCACTCCGCTGCCGGGTGTGATGTCAATCCTCAAGTTCGTCATATTGAGGAGGAGGAGGGTGGGTTTTTGAATGACAGAGGGGGTACCGGGCGACGCGCCAGCACGGCCCCAAATATCGAGCCGCACACCGCGGCGTTGGAGCGCGGCTTGGAGGCTCCCCACAATTTGCAGACCAACGCTTCTCAGCAGTCGCGGCGTCAAAGGCAGTCCGACACAGCACTCAAATCTGCTGGACTCACTGCTGGTGCTGTGGCCCAGCGCATTGTGCAGCCCTACCTGGCGCAGATCGGAGTGGTGGGAGAGAGGTTTTCTGCGCATGCGCTGCGGGTCACGGCCGCCACGCTCGCTTTGCGTGAGCGTGCTGACCTCAACGAGGTGCGGCATTTCCTGGGGCACGCCTGCATCACGACAACCACCGCCTACGACCGGCGCTGGAGCGATGAGAACCAGCCAGTGAGCCTGTTGCTTC
>LNFM01014430.1_pt1 | contig 13920 bp, 9 predicted proteins | sample 596031 | NCBI WGS metagenome assembly LNFM01 (sample SAMN04254537, study PRJNA301005) | activated carbon metagenome | isolation source: dual media filters at the Ann Arbor, Michigan drinking water treatment plant | place: USA: Ann Arbor
CCGGCACCACCATCGTCACCTTCCTCATGGTGTTCCTGATCCAGAACACGCAGAACCGCGACTCCGAGGCGCTGCAGATCAAGATCGACGAACTCATCCGCGCCACCAAGGGCGCACACAACGCCTTGCTGGACCTGGAAGAGCTGGAGCAGGACAACCTGGACGATTTTCGGCGGCGCTACCAGTTGCTTGCCTGCGCGGCCCGCAAGGACCTGGAGCGCGGTGATCAGGACACCGGTTCGCCCGAAGCCTGACGGGGACGCGGGCCCAGGCGGTAGCGCTCGATGAAGCCGCGGTCGATGTGGTCCTTCCAACGCCACGCCCACGCACCTTCCAGACTCAGCGGACCGTAGCTGGCAATGGCATGGCCGGTGCCGCACGAGAGCAGGTTGAGCGTGTTGGTCGGCGGCTGGTGTGCCTTGAGCGGTTTGCGCTGGTGAAACGCCAGCAGGTTGTGCGCCAGTGGCGGGCCGGCACGGACCGCGTACACGCCGCTTCTGGCGTGTGGCACATCGGCGCGGGTAGCCACGTCGCCTGCGGCAAACACCTGCGGGTGGCTGGTGCTCTGCTGGAAGGCGTTGACCAGCACGTGCCCCGAATCCGATAAGGCCAGACCACCGCCCTGCAGCCACGGCGGTGCGTGGGTGCCGATGGCCAGCAGCGGCACATCACAGGCCAGGCGCGCGCCGTTGCCCAGCACCACTTCGCCCGGGCCAATGCCCACGCAAGCTTCGCGCAACACCGTGATGCCGCGCCGCTTCAACTGGCGCAACACCTTGCGTTGCACGGCAGGGCGATAGCTCTCGGCCACCTCGGGCCCACCGGTGATGAGGGTGAAGCGCGCACCCGGCATGCCGTGCTCGCGGATGGCCTGCTCGGCGGCAAACATGAGTTCGATGCCGGCTGCGCCCGCGCCCACCACCGCGAGCGACACCGGTTGTTGTTGCGCCAGCTCCATCACTTGCGGCCAGAGCTGGGCAAAGGCCTCGATGGGGCGCACGGCGAGTGCGTGGGTGGCAGCGCCCGGCATGTCGACCTCCAGCCGTGTGCGGTCGATCACCGCGCCGGTGTCGATGGACAGCACATCAAAGCCCAGCGAAGCCGGTACACCTTGCGCACCGCCGGCTGCCGCGATGCTCACCGTGTTGCCCACCGGGTCGATGCCGGTGCAGCGGCCCTGCAGCCAGCGCGCGCCGGCCGCGCGCACCAGTGGTTCGAGTTCGATGCGGCAATCGGTTTCGCTGTAGTGGCCTGCCACGAAGCCGGGCGTCATGCCGCTGTAGGTCTGGTACGCGAAGGGGGTGAGCACCGTCACGTCCAGATCGGCCGGGCGGTGTTGCGCCAGGCTGGCCAGCACATGCACATGGGCATGACCGGCGCCGAGCAGGAGGAGTTTCTTGATGCCGTGGTGCATGGGCTCCGATGGTACGTGGCGTGTCAAGGTCCGCGCTCGGTCCACCGGAGTTCGGCCACCCAGCCGTTGCTGGTGCTGGCGGTGTTGTCGCTGTCGGCGCCCACCAGCACGCGGGTGATGCGCGGGACCGCAGCTCCGGCGGGCAACTCGTCCGCGAACAGCGTGGCGAAGTCTGCCGCCACGTCGCGCGACTCTGTCGCCCAACGTGCGATCGGTGCACCCGCGCCTTGCAGGCTGATGAAGCGCACCCGCTTGGTGTACGGGTTGGGGCCTTGCGTGAGGGTGGGGTGGGTGCTGTCCCACACGTAGCAGACGGTGGCCGCCGGCAAGGCCTCGCCGCTCACGCTGCGCGCGATGCGCAGCACCGTGCGTTCCACAAAGGGCACGCGGTCCAGCGCGTGGTCGAACATCACGCAGACCTTCAGCGCCGCGTCGTCGCCGGCCTTGGTGAGGATGTCGGGTGCGCTCTGGCCGCCCGAAAGCGGCGCATCGAGTCGCCAGCGCCACTGAAGACGCGCCGGCGCGGGGCCACTCCAGTCCTGCACCAGCGTGCCGTAGCTCGACGCTGTGCGCACCTGCACGGCGTCAACACCATCGATCCGACCAGCATCGAAGCGCGTGGGCGGGATATCCGCCTTGGCCTTCGGAAAACCCACGAAGCGCCAGGCGGGGTTCAGCGCACCATCGGTTTGCACCAACGCGGGCAGGGGCGTCTGGGCCAGGGCGTTCAGGCTGGTGGCGAGCAATGCTGCCAACAGCATGCGGACCGGCGCCATCACCCGCGCCGCCAGTCGTGAAACCGGCCTACCCAGGCCAGCAGTTGCTGCGGCGCGTGCGCGCGTTTCCATTCGCCGGCCGCGTACTTGTTGGCCTCGGCCAGCGTGGGGTAGGTGTGGATGGTGCCCAGGATCTTGTTGAGGCCCAGGCCGTGTTTCATGGCCAGCACGTACTCCGCCAGCAAATCGCCCGCGTGGGTGCCGACGATGGTCACACCCAGGATGGTGTCCTTGCCCGGCACGGTGAGCACCTTCACGAAGCCGTGCGCCTCGCTGTCGGCAATGGCTCTGTCGAGATCGTCGATACCGTACTTGGTGACTTCCACCGCGATGCCCTTTTCTTTCGCCTCCTGCTCGTTCAGGCCCACGCGCGCCACCTCGGGGTCGATGAAGGTGGCCCAGGGGATCACGCGGTTCGCCGAACAGCGCGTTGACCGCCGCGTACCAGGCCTGGTGCGAGGCCACGTGGGTGAACTGGTAGGGCCCGGCGACGTCGCCCGCCGCATAGATGTTGGGGTAAAGCGTCTGCAGGTACTCGTTGGTCTCCACCGTCTTGTTCGTCGGAATGCCCAGCTCTTCGAGGCCGTAGCCGGTGAGGCGCGCGCTCCGGCCCACGGCGCAAAGCAACTCGTCGAACTCGATGCGCTGCTCGGCGCCGGCGTGTTCCACCACCAGCACGCCGCCCGTTCGGACTGAGCCTGTCGAAGGCCCCTCAGGATGTTTTTCAACCCGCAGCGCCTTGTGGCCGGTGCGCACATCCACACCGTCCTTCATGAGCGCCTGGCGCGCCAGCTCGCTCACTTCTTCGTCTTCGCGCGCCATCACGCGTGGCCCCATTTCCACCTGCGTCACCTGCGAGCCCAGGCGCGCAAAACTCTGGGCGAGTTCGCAGCCGATCGGTCCACCGCCCAGCACCACCAGGCGTTTGGGCGCCTCGTCGAGCTCGCCGAACTTGTCCCACATGGTGTCGCTGGTCACGTAGCCGCTGTCTTCCAGACCGGGCAGGGGTGGCACGAAAGGCCGGGCGCCGGCCGCGATCACCACGCTGCGGGTGGTGAGTGTTTGCGTGCTGCCGTCGTTGAGAGCGATCTCCACCGTCCACGGGTTCACCAGCTTTGCGTAACCCTGCAGCACCTCCACGCCCAGCCCGGTGTAGCGCTCCACACTGTCGTGCGGCTCGATGGCGCGCACGATGTCCTGGATGCGCTGCATCACCGCCTTGAAGCTGAAGGTGGGTGTTGTGCTGTGCAGGCCATAGGTTTCGCCGTGGCGCATCTGGTGGGCCAGCTTCGCGCTCTTGATGAGCGCCTTGCTCGGCACGCAGCCGTAGTTCAGGCAATCGCCGCCCATCTTGTGCGCCTCGACCAGCGTGACCTTGGCCTTGACCACCGCCGCGATGTAGGCCGACACCAGGCCGCCGGCCCCGGCGCCGATCACGATCAGGTTGCGGTCGAAGCGCTTGGGCTTGACGCTGGCCCAGCGCGCGTACACCTTGCGTTTTTGCATCAGGCCCACGATCCATTTCGCGATCAAGGGAAACACGCCCAGCAACACAAACGAGCCCAGCAGCGCCGGGCTCAGGATGCCCTGCAGCGAATCGATCTGCGCCAGCTGCGTGCCCGCGTTCACATACACCAGCGTGCCGGCCAGCATGCCGATCTGGCTCACCGCGTAGAAGGTCAGCGCCTTCATCTTGGTGAGGCCCATGACCAGGTTGATCACGAAGAACGGCACGACCGGGATCAGCCGCAGCGTGAACAGGTAAAACGCCCCGTCCTTCTCGATGCCGCGGTTGATCTCGGCCAGGCGGTTGCCGAACTTGGCCTCGATGCTGTCGCGCAGCACGAAGCGCGAAGTCAGAAAGGCCAGCGTGGCGCCCAGGCTGGAAGCAAACGACACCAGCAGCGTGCCCCACCACAGCCCGAAGATGGCGCCGCCGGCCAGCGTGATGATGGCTGCGCCGGGGAACGAGAGCGCGGTGGCCGCCACATAAATGGCGAAGTACACCAGCGAGACCTTCAAAGGCTGGGACGCGTACAGCGCCTCGAAGCTGGCCTGGCTCTGTTTGAGGTACTCCAGGCTCAGGAAGCGACCCAGATCGAACACGAAAAAGGCCGCGATACCCAAGGCGACCACAGCCAGCAGAAAGATTTTTCGAAAGCTCACGACAATTCCAAGGTGGGTTTGCAACCTGTCGGTCGCCGGGGCCGGTGCATTCTTACACCTTCGCCCCTTTCAACGCCGTCTTCTTCGAGGTATCCCGGCTTGCCGATTTCCAACGACCTCTCTCGACGCCTGCGCCTGGCCTTGCAGGCGGCACGCCATCCTGCCGCCGACCGGCCCCTGGTGCCACTGCCCGACAAAGGCCTCGCGCACGACCACGTGCGCCTGGAGGGCACCGGCTGGCTCGCTCGCATTCCCAAGCAAAGCCAGCTGGGGTTGAGCGCGCAGGACAACCTGGATTACCAGCGCGCCTGCTTCGAGCGCGCCGCGGCCAGTGGCCACACCCCCGCCTTGCAGGGCGTGCTGCCACCCTCTGAGCACCTGCCGCGCGGCGCTTTGCTGGTGCAGTCCATCGAAGGCCGACCGGTCCGCCTCCCACAGGACCTGCCCGCGCTGGCCACCGCGCTCGCGTCCATTCACGCGCGGCCGCTGCCCAAGGCGGCGTCGCGTGCACCGTTGTTGAACGCCGCCGATCCCCTGCGGGCGCTGGTGCAAGAGATCGACGCGCAGGCCGCCCACCTCGGTGCGGCGGGACTGTCGGTCCCGGTGTTGACGGCCATCGAAGGCGAGCGTCAGCGGCTGCTGGCCTGCGTGCTCGGCACTGACCGCCCCGCGCGCTGCCTCATCGCATTCGACGCCCACCCGGGCAACTTCATCGTGCAGCCGGATGGCCGCGCGGTGCTGGTCGACCTGGAAAAGTGCCGCTACGCCTACCCGGGTCTTGACCTGGCCCACGCCACCCTCTACACCTCCACAACCTGGGACCTGGACACGCAGGCGGTGCTGTCGGTCGATGAGGTGCTGGGGTTTTACGCGACATGGGCCGGCGCGGTGGGGCCGATGGCTGCCACTGCACGGCCCTGGCATGGGGTGCTGCGCCGCGCCATGTGGCTGTGGTCGATCACCTGGTGTGCCAAGTGGCGCGCTCTGTCGGTTGAGGCAGCCAGGACCGGGGCTGATGGCGAAGACTGGTCCAGCCAGCGCAGCGAAGCCGCGCTGGTGGACCATGTGCGCAACCGCGTGGACCACTACCTCAGCCCGCCGGTGGTGGCCGAGGTGCTCGACGGCTTTGACCTGTTTGAACGCGGGTTGCGCGCATGAAGCTGGCCATGGTTGTGCCGGTGCTCAACGAAGCCGCCACGCTGGCATTGAAGCTGCAGGCGCTGGCGCCGCTGCGCGCGCGCGGTGCTGAACTCATCGTGGTGGACGGTGGCAGCACCGACGGCACGCTGGCCATCGCACAACCGTTGGCCGACCGGGTGCTGCAGGCCCCGCGCGGCCGGGCCTCGCAACTCAACGCCGGCGCCGCTGCCACCCGCGCCGACGTGCTGCTGTTCCTGCACGCCGACACGCAACTGCCCGCAGACGCCGACCAGTTGATCGAGCCGGCGGTGCAACACGGTCACCGCTGGGGCCGGTTCGACGTGCACATCGAAGGCCGGCACCCGCTGCTGCCCTTGGTGGCGTGGTTCATGAACCGGCGCTCGCGACTCACCGGCATTGCCACTGGCGACCAGGCCATGTTCGTGCAGCGGCGGCTGTTCGAATCGGTGGGTGGCTTCGCGGCGCTGCCGCTGATGGAGGACATCGATCTGAGCCAGCGCCTGAAGGCGATCGAAGCCCCCGCCTGCCTGCGCGAGTGTGTGACCACCTCGGGCCGCCGCTGGGACCAGCACGGTTTCTGGCGCACCGTGCTGCTCATGTGGCGGCTGCGCGCCGCGCACGCCCTGGGCACCGATGCGCACACACTGGCCCTGCGGTATGGCTACAGGCCCCGAGCTCCGGCATCAGTGGCGATCATGGCCAAGGCACCGGTGGCCGGGCTGGCCAAGACGCGGCTGATCCCCCTGCTGGGCGCAGCCGGCGCCGCCCGGGCGCAGCGCGGTTTTGCCCTGCGGACCCTGGCCACCGCGCGCTCGGCCAGCACGGGTGAAGTGACGCTCTGGTGCGCCCCCGATGCCGCACACCGCTTCTTTCGCGCCCTTGCGGTGCGCCGCGGAGTGGCAACGATGGCCCAGCCCGCCGGTGACATCGGGCAGCGCATGGCCGCCGCCATGCAGCACCACTTTGCCCGGGCGCCGCACACGCCCTTGCTGATCGCCGGCACCGACTGCCCGGTGCTCACACCGTCCCACCTGCAGCAGGCGGCCGACGCGCTGCAGGACCACGACGCGGTGCTGATCCCGGCCGAGGACGGTGGTTATGTGCTGATCGGTTTGCGCAGGCCCGTGCCCGAGGTGTTCACCGAGGTGCCGTGGAGCACCGCGCAGGTGCTGGGGCGCACCCGGGAGCGCCTGCGCGGATGCGGTGCGAGCTGGCAGGAGTTGCCCTCCCTGTGGGACGTGGACGAACCCGCGGACTGGTTGCGCTGGCAGGCGCAGCGTGAACACGGTTCGCATGGAACCCCCTGGGCGGCGGGCAACCCCCGGGCTGTTCCTTGACACGTGTCATGGCGCGTCCCGGCGAAGTACCTTAGCCTGCAGGAATGAGCGACACCAACCACCCCGGCAACCCTTCGCCAGCGCCTGCACCGTGGCACGCCTGCACGGCCCAGCAGGCGCTGCAAGCCCTGCAATCCACCGACCAGGGCCTGAGCAGCGGTCAGGTCGACGAAGGCCTGGCCAGGCACGGTCCGAACCAGCTGGTGGCCCAGGCGCCACCCGGCCTGTGGCGGCGCGTTGCGCTGCAGTTCCACAACCTGCTCATCTATGTGCTGATGGCGGCCTCGCTGACCACCGCACTGGTGGGCCACTGGCTCGATGCCGGTGTGATCATGGCCGTGGTGCTGCTCAATGTTGCCATCGGGGTGCTGCAGGAAGGCAAGGCCGAGAAGGCCTTGCAGGCGATCCGGCACCTGCTCGCGCCCCACGCCATGGTGCTGCGCGATGGCCACCTCGTCGAGATCGACGCCGCCGGGCTGGTGCCGGGCGATGTGGTGCAGCTCGCCTCGGGTGACAGCGTGCCGGCGGACGTGCGGCTGCTGGTCAACCATGGCTTGCGGGTGGACGAGTCGGCGCTGACCGGCGAGTCCGTCCCGGTGGACAAGTCGCTCGATCCGGTGGCCCTTGCCGCCGCCCTGGGAGACCGCCTGTGCCTGGCCTTCGCGGGTACGCTGGTGACGCAGGGTCAGGCCCGAGCTGTGGTGGTGGCCACCGGTTCGCACACCGAGATGGGACGCATCGGCCGCTTGCTGGAGGCGGTGGAGACGGGCACCACGCCGCTGTTGCGCAACATGGCCCAGCTCGCCCGCTGGATCACGCTGGCGGTCATGGCGGCCGCGGCGCTGCTCTTCGCTTTCGGCACCCTGGTGCGCGGGATGCCGGCGATCGAGATGTTCCTGACCGCCGTGAGCCTGGCCGTGGCGGCCATTCCCGAGGGCTTGCCCGCCATCATGACCATCACGCTGGCCATCGGTGTGCAGCGCATGGCCGCACGCCATGCGGTGGTGCGCCGGTTGCCCGCCGTGGAAACGCTGGGTTCGGTCACCGTGATCTGCTCCGACAAGACGGGCACGCTGACGCGCAATCAAATGACGGTCCAGCAGGTGGTGCTGGCCGACCAGTTCATCGATGTGGAGGGTGTGGGCTATGCACCCGACGGGCATCTGCGCGACGAGGGTCGGCCCTTGATGGCTGGCGAGTTGTTTCGCGAATCGCCGGCCCTGCTGGCACTGGCCGAGGCGGCCGCGCTCTGCAACGACGCCAGCCTGCAACAAAGGCCCGAGGCGGGCATTGGCCAGGCCCCGGCCGGCAACGGTGTTTCATGGCAGTTGACCGGCGATCCGACGGAGGGTGCCTTGCTCTGCCTCGCCATGAAGGCCGGCATCGATCCGGTGGAGCTGCGCGTCGAGCACCCGCGCCTTCAGGCCATTCCGTTCGAATCGGAGCACCGCTTCATGGCCACCGCGCATGCCCGGGCCGGTGGTCACCAGGTGCTGCTCAAGGGTGCCCCCGAAAGCGTGCTCGTGAGGTGCAGCCACCAGCTTCTGCGCAATGGACAAGTGGCGCCGCTGGACGCGCAGCATTGGAACGCGGCCGTGGAAGCGCAGGCCCGCAGTGGTCGACGGGTGCTCGCGCTGGCGCGCGGTCAGCTCGGTGATGGACAGGCGTTGAATCACCAGACGGTCAGCCAGGGCCTGACCCTGCTCGGTCTGGTCGGCATCATCGATCCGCCGCGCGACGAAGCCATTGCGGCGGTGGCGCAGTGCCGGGCGGCCGGCATCCGCGTGAAGATGATCACCGGTGACCACGGCACGACCGCCAGCGCCATCGCGGGACAGCTCGGCATGGGGCAGGCGCTGCGCGCGGTCACCGGCCCCGAGATCGAGGCCATGGACGACGAGGCCTTGCGCCAGGCGGTGCAGGACACGGACGTGTTCGCCCGCGCCAGCCCGGAACACAAGCTGCGGCTGGTGCAGGCCTTGCAGGCGCGCGGTGAGGTGGTCGCCATGACGGGTGACGGCGTGAACGACGCCCCCGCGCTCAAGCAGGCCGATGTGGGTGTGGCGATGGGGCAGAAGGGCACCGAAGCCGCCAAACAGGCCGGCGCCATCGTGCTGGCCGACGACAACTTCGCCTCCATCGCCCACGCGGTGGAGGAGGGGCGCACGGTGTACGACAACCTGCGCAAGACGGTGGTTTTCCTGTTGCCCATCAACGGCGGTGAATCGCTCTCGCTGCTGGCCGCCGTGGTGTTCGGCCTGGCGCTGCCGATCCTGCCGGCGCAGATCCTCTGGGTGAACATGGTCAGCTCGGTGGCACTGGCCATGGTGCTGGCCTTTGAGCCCACCGAGCCCGACGTGATGAAGCGCAGGCCCCGACCCGCCACGCAGGCCATGCTCTCTTCCTTTGTGTTGTGGCGCATCTTCCTGGTGTCCACACTGTTCCTGATCGGCATCTTCGGCATCTACCGCTGGGCGCTGAGCATGGGCAGCCCGATCGAGGAGGCACGCACCATGGCGGTCAACACGCTGGTGGCGATGGAGATTTTTTACCTGTTCAGCGTGCGTTACCTCAAAGCGCCCTCGTTCACCTGGCGCGGCGTTCAGGGAACGCCCCGCGTGTTGCTGGCGGTGGCGGGGGTGCTGGTGTTGCAGGCGCTGTTCACCTATGCACCTTTCATGCAGACGCTGTTCAACACACGGTCGCTGGATCTGGTCCAACTGTCACTGTGTGCCGCCGCCGGGGTGGCCGTGCTGCTGGTCCTGGAGCTGGAGAAAACCCTGCTGCGTCACTTCAGGCGCTGACAGCCCCAGCCGATGCGCAGCGCCGTGGTGATCGCGCACAGCGCTGCGAAGCCCCAGGCGATGGGCGCGAACCACTGCGGCCAGAGGCACATCGCCACGAACGCGGCGATGGTCTCGGTGGCCTCGGTCAGGCCGCCGAGGAAGTAAAAACTCTTGTCGGGCAAAGCGGTCGATGTGATCCCGCGCTGGGCGGCCACGATGGCAAACGCCAGGAAGCTGCTGGCCGTGCCGATGAAGCTGGCCAGCAGCACGGCTGCGGGCAGGGCGTTCTGTGCCGGGTCGGCCACCGCAAACGCCAGCGGGATGGCCGCATAGAAAAGAAAGTCCAGCGTGATGTCGAGAAAGCCGCCGCGGTCGGTGGGCTGGGTGAGGCGAGCCACGGCACCGTCGAGCCCGTCCATCAACCGGGAGAGCAGCAGCAACACCAGCCCCACCGTGAAATGCTGCAGGGCGATGGACACGGCTGCGGCCATGCCGATCGCGAAGCCGATGAAGGTGAGTGCGTCGGCGCCGATGCCTGCGCGCACCAGCCCACGGGCCATGCGGCTGAGCACCGGTTTCAAGACCTGTTGAATGGCGCTATCCAGCACGACCGAGCTCCACCACCAGCGCAGGGTCGGCCACGTCGGCCGCGTCGTGCGTCACCAGCACGGCGGGCACGCCGCTGTCGCGCAGGTGCTCGAACACGAAGCTGCGGAACTGGTCGCGCAGCGCGGCGTCAAGCTTGGAAAACGGCTCGTCGAGCAGCAGCGCTTTCGGGCGCGCGAGCAGCGCTCGCATGAGCGCCACGCGTGCGCGTTGCCCGCCCGACAGCGTGGCCGGGTCGCGCGTGCCGAAGCCAGCCAGGCCCGATTCGTCCAGCGCTTGCTCCACCGCGGCCAGGCGCTCACGCCTGGGCCCGGCGGGCACGGCGAACAGCAGGTTCTCCGCCACCGTCATGTGGGCGAACAGCAGGTCGTCCTGGAACAGCAGGCCGATGCCGCGTTGCGCGGTGGGCAGCCGCGTGAGGTCGCGTCCGTCCAGCGTCACCGTGCCTTCAAACTGCAAGGCTTCGCTTCCTTCGGTCACGCTGTCCAGCGTGCCGGCCATGGCCGCAAGCACCGAGCTCTTGCCGCTGCCGCTGGGTCCCATGAGCGTGAGGATGTGGCCTGCAGCCACTTCAAAGCGCAGGTCTTGAACCAGCGTGTGGTCGCGGGTGGCGAGGCGGTGGATGTGAACAGCGAGCGTCATGCAGCAGAGTGGGTGAATCGGCGGGGGCGGCCCAGCCAGGCGGCAAGTGCGAAGGCCAACACCGGCAGCGCGAGTTGCAGGCCGGCGTAGGCGCTGGTGAGCGAACGTTGCCCGCCCGAGGCGAGTGTGACGGCTTCGGTGGTGACGCTGGCGAAACGCCCCGCACCCACGTAGAGCGTGGGTAGGTACTGCGCCACGCTCACCGCAAACCCCACAGCGGCGGCGGAGGCGAGCGCGCGCTTGAGCAGCGGCCATTTCACGCGCAGCAGAAACGCCCAACCCGAGCGGCCCAGGCTCGCATTGAGCTGGGCGTAGCGTGGGTCGAAGCCAAGGTAGGCCGGGCTGAGCGCGAGCAGCACATAGGGCAGCACCATGAGCGTGTGCGCGATCAGCAGGCCGCTGGCCTGGCCTTCCAGCCGCAGTTGCAGGCCCACGCCATACAGCCCCACCACCCAGAGCACGGCGGGCAGCACCAGCGGCAGGTAGAGCAGCGGGCGCAGGGCATCGTCCCAGCGGCGCGGCGCGAGTTCGAGCCAGGCCACGCTCCACACCAGCGCCACCGCGCTGCTGCCCGCTGCCAGCCACAGCGTGGTGAGCACCGTGCCGCTGCTCTGCGCTACCTGTTCCCATGCGGCGGTGGTCAACGACTGCGGCCACACGGCGGGAAATGCCCACACCCCGCTAACGCTGCCCACGGCGAGCGCCAGCAGCACGGCAGCGTACACACCCACCAGCAGCCACACGCCGATGTCACTGCCCGGTGTTCGTGAAGGCGAGCCGCGAACACCATGCCCATGCGCCAGCGCCTTGCGTTGCAGGCGCTGCGATCCGAGCCAGAGCACGCTGCAGGCCAGCACCAGCAGCGCAAGCAGCACGCCTGCGGCCGCGCCTTGCGCGTAGGTGGCGGGGTCGGCGTCCTGCAGCCACTGCCAGGCCAGCACGGCCAGCGTGGGCGGGGTGGCCGGGCCGATCACGAGCGCCATGTCCACCACGGTGAGCCCGTAGGCCAGCACCGCCAGCAGCGGCCAGCGCAGGCGCGTGGCGAGTTGCGGCCACAGCACCAGCCAGAAGGCGCGGCGCGGTGCGTAGCCCAGGGTTTGCGCGAGGGCATGTTCGGCGCGCCAGCGCTGGCGCACGTCGTCGCGCTGCAGCTGGGTGGCCGCGGTCCAGAGCAGGAACGGGATTTCCTTGATGACGAGTGCGGCGATCAGGCCCAGGCCCCAGGGGTCTTGCGTGGTGGGCCAGGGCGGAGGGCTGTCGAACCCGGTGAGCCAGGGCGAGAGCGCGCGCAGCAGCCAGCCGCTGGGCGCGAGCAGAAACAGAAAACCGATGGCCAGCGCGGCGTGCGGCGTGGCCAGCAGCAGGCGCGCCAGGCGCTGGCGCACGAAGCCGCGTGCCAGCAGCGCCGCCGCGCCCCACCAGGCAAGCAGCGTGGAGGCCAGGCCGGTCCACAGGGTGAGCAGCGCGGCGTGAGTGAGGGCGGGGTCTTGCGCGAGTGCGCGCCAGGCCGCAGTGTTGCTGCCGGTCTTGAGCGCTTCGAGCGCGGTCCACAGCATCGGCACGGCGGCCAGCGCCAGCAGGGCGCCTGCACCCAGGTGCCGAAGGGAAACGTTCGACGACAAACGCATCACACGCCGTAGCGGCGCGCCCACTCCTTCTCCAGCGGATCGACCCACGAGGCGTGGGGTTCGGGCAGCGTGGGGGCGCCCTTGGTGACCAGGCCGGGCAGGTTGCCGGTCTGGAACAGCGCCCGGTCGGCGGCCGGCAGGCGCGCCAGGTCGAGCACGGTCGGGTCGCCCCAGTGCGCGATGTCGGCCTTGCGTGCTTGCGCGGCGGGCGAGAGCAGGAAGTTGGCCACCACCTGCGCGCCGGCCTTGGCGCGTGCGTTGTACGGAATGGCCACAAAGTGCGTGTTGCCGATCGTGCCCTTTTCAAACTGCCAGCTCACCACCGAGGCGGGCAGGCGCTTGGCCGCGATCTCGTTGGCGGCTTCGTTGGGGTTGAAAGTGATGGCCAGCAGCAGCTCACCGTCGGCCATCATCTGGCGCACGGCGGCCGCGTTCTGCGGGAACTGTTTGCCTGCGCGCCACAGGTGCGGGCGCAGCGCGTCGAGAAACGGCCAGAGCGCGGTGGTCTGTGTGGCGAAGGCGGCGTCGGTCACGGGTTGTGCCAGCGCCTTCGCATCGGGGGCGAACTCGACCAGCGCCTGTTTGATGAAGGTGGTGCCGTGAAAATCGGGCAGGCGAGGGTGCGTGATGCGCCCGGGCTGGGCGCGGGCCAGCGCCAGCAGGGCCTGCATGCTCTGGGGCAGCTGCGGCAGGCGTTTGCTGTCGGCAAACAAGGTGAACTGCGCCATGCCCCAGGGCGACTCCATGCCCTCGGTGGGCACCGAAAAGTCGTTGAGTGTGGTGGGCTTGCCGGCCACGTCGACCAGCTTGAAGTTGGGCAGGGCTTCGGCGTACGGCCCGAACAGCAAGCCCTCACGCTTCATGGCCGCGAAGTTCTCGCCGTTGATCCACACGAGGTCCACCGTGCCCTCGGCTTCCCGTTTGACCACGTCGGCGGTGTCGGTGATCTTCACATGCTGCAACTTCACCCCAAACGAGGCCTGCACCTGCTGCGCCACCCATTGCAGGTAGGCGTTGGTCTGTTCGCTGCCGGCCCAGGCGTTCCAGAACACGGTCTGGCCGCGCGCGGCCTGTTCGATGGCGGGCCAGCCGGACTGGGCCCAGGCCGGTGACAGGGAGACAGCGCCGGCAGCGAGCAGCAGTTGGCGGCGGGAGAGGTGGTCGGTGGGATGGGGCAAGGCGTTGTCTCCGTGGGGATTCGATGGTTTTCGATGGACCAGCGGAAGCTTAGTTCAAGGCCATGCCCGGTGCCGCTGTGCGGTTGAGGCGGGGCTGGATCCACAGGCAGTCCACCGACCATTTGCCGACACCGTAGACGGCCAGCGCGGCCAGCAGCACGCCCCATGTGATGTGCTGCTGCAGCGCGGCGGGTGCAATTTCGGCCAGGCTGACGACCGCCACCAC
>LNFM01009671.1_pt1 | contig 13919 bp, 15 predicted proteins | sample 596031 | NCBI WGS metagenome assembly LNFM01 (sample SAMN04254537, study PRJNA301005) | activated carbon metagenome | isolation source: dual media filters at the Ann Arbor, Michigan drinking water treatment plant | place: USA: Ann Arbor
CGGAGATCTCGGTCAGGGATATTTTTTTCTCGGATTGATCGTTGAGGTCGCCCTCCTGTTCGTGGGTGTTGCCGCACTAGCCGGACTCAACAACCCGACTGGTGGCGGAAATATTTTTATTGCCATGATTTTTCCACTTCTCGCGGTCTGCCTGCATGTCTGCCTTGTTGTCGCGCGGTTGCGGAATGCGGGAGCAGCATATCCAGTGCCACTCGGAGTGCTTGTCGCGGTTCTTCCGTTCGCGTGGGTGTACCTGCTGATCGAATACATCGAATATCTATGGGTGCTGATGCTGGCAGGCTTTGTCGTGCTCTATTTCGGTCCAATTTTTCCCAAGACCAAAGCTGTCGCGACGCCGCAATCCTGATAGCCTGAGGGCCATTTCCGTTTCGGGGCTTTTTTGGATGAATGCGCTTAGTCTTTTCACCCAAGTTGAGGGGCGCATCCCGCGCCAGACCTACTGGCTCGGGATCATCGTGATCACCGTGGTTGGCCTTCCGGTCATCGCAGTCGCCACTTATATGGGCGGTGGCACTGGGGGCGCGATCGCGAACCTGCTTTTCCTTTGGTGCGGCTTTGCGCTCTCCGCGAAGCGTGCGCAGGACCGCGGCAAGCATTATCTCTTCGTCGCCGCGTATTTCGGGCTGCTTGCGGTGCTCACGAATCTCTCAGCCAGCCAATCCAAAATGATGAGCGGCATGGCCGCACAACCTTCGCCGCTGCTCGTAGTGGTGTCGCTTCTTTTTCTTGCCTATGTCGTGTTTCTGTTTATCGAACTCGGCCTACGCCGCGGCACCGTCGGTCCGAACCGATACGGACCTGATCCGATAGAATCGTAACATGAAATACCGCCAACTCGAATCCAACGAGATCGTCCGCACCATAGACGAACTACTTATGCGGATTTCGCAGCGCTTTCCGCGCTCGGATCTCGCCGCCGTATGCGAGGAGCTGCTCGTTGTCGCAAAAGAGACCGAAGCAAAATCACGGGCGGTCAACGTATCTAACTATCCGCTGCGCGCGATCATCGCCGTTCTGATCGGGGCTGCCGCTATCACCATCTATTTTCTGATCCGCGCATTACAGGTCAAAACCGGCGATGTTGAACTCATCAATCTCCTGCAAGGCCTCGAAGCGGGAACCAACCTGATCATCTTCATCAGCATCGCGGTATACTTCCTGTTTTCGCTGGAAGCGCGGATGTCGCGCACGCGCGCTCTGAACGACCTCAACGAGCTGCGCTCGATCGTGCATGTGATCGACATGCACCAGTTCTCGAAAGACCCGTCGGAGCTTTTGAGTTCGGACAGCACCGAAGGCATGACGCGCACGGACCTCACCCGCTATCTCGGATTCTGCAGCGTGATGCTCTCGCTTGGCGCTAAACTCGCGGCACTTTATGCGCAGCATTTGCCGGACGAGGTCGTAATCGATGCGGCGAGCGATTTGCAGAATGTCGCCGGCGGTCTCAGCCTCAAGATCTGGCAGAAGATTTCGATTCTCGAGTCTTACGAAGACTACCGGGAAAAACATCGGTTCGGTCATGGTTGAATCGAATCCGGTCGAGATCGCGCAAGCGCTGATCCGCTGCCCTTCCGTGACGCCCGCTGAAGGCGGCGCGCTCGATACTCTCGGCAAGATTCTCCGTGACGCTGGCTTTGACGTGCATCGCGTGCCGTTTACGGATGCAAATACACCGGATATCGACAATCTGTTTGCGAAGATTGGTAGCGGCGCGCCGCATTTCGTTTTTGCCGGACACACCGATGTCGTGCCTGTGGGCAACGAAGCAAGCTGGACGCAAGGACCCTTCTCCGGCGCGATCTCGAACGGCGAACTTTTCGGGCGCGGTGCCTGCGACATGAAAGGTGCGATCGCCGCATTCGCGGCGGCGGCGATCAGATTCGGCAAGCCGAAACGCGGCGCCATTTCGTTTCTGATCACCGGCGACGAGGAAGGTCCCGCCGTCAACGGCACGCGCAAGTTACTTCGCTGGGCGCGGGAGCGCGGCGAAAAATTCGATCACTGCATTGTCGGCGAGCCTACCAACGTCGCGACGCTTGGGGACATGGTGAAGATCGGCCGGCGCGGTTCGCTTTCCGGCACCCTGATTTTCAGCGGCACGCAGGGGCACGTTGCCTACCCGCATCTGGCCGACAACCCGGTGCCGCGGCTTATTCGCGCGGTATCGGCGCTCGTCTCGCAACCGCTCGACAAGGGAACCGAAAATTTCGACGCCTCCAATCTTGAAATCACTTCGCTGGAGACCGGCAACCGCGCCTTCAATGTAATTCCGGCGGAAGCAAGGGCGCAGTTCAATATCCGCTTCAACAATCTGCACACCGCGGAAAGCCTGCGTGATCTCGTGCTGGCCCGCGTGATCGAAGCGGTAGGCGACGAGGTGCCACTTCAGATCGACTGGGAACCTTCGAGCGATTGTTTTCTGACCGAGCGTAGCGACTTCACGAAACTGGTCGCAGACGCCATTCAGAAGGAAATGGGCACCCCGCCGAAGCTCTCCACCTCCGGCGGCACATCGGATGCGCGCTTCATCAAGGATTATTGCCCAGTCGTGGAATTTGGTCTGGTCGGCCAGACCATGCACAAAATCGACGAGCGCGTTCCGGTTTCCGACATCGAGAAGCTGACGCAGATCTATCTGCGTGTGCTAGAGCGCTACTTCGCGTAATCCACTTTAACGAGGTAAAGCCCATCCGGCGGCGCAACCGGGCCGCAGGCTGCTCGATCGCGCGCTTCAAGCGCGCGCTTCATGTCGGCAGGAGCCCACCTGCCCTCGCCGACTTGTTCGAGCGAGCCGACCAGCGAGCGGACCTGATTATGTAGGAACGATCTCGCGCTCGCCTCGATACGAACTTCTTGCCCGTCGCGCGTGACGCGCAGCACGTCGAGCGTCTTTACCGGAGATTTCGCCTGACACTCAGTGGAGCGGAACGTCGTGAAGTCATGATTGCCGAGGAGGTGCTGCGCGGCCTCCTGCATTTTTGCCTCATCGAGCGGACGAGCGACACGCCAGACCCGATCGCGATTGAGTGCTAGATCGGCGCGGCGATTGAAGATTCGATAGAGGTAATGCCGCCTTGTCGCCGAGAAGCGCGCGTCAAATTCCTCGCTCACTTTCTCCGCCGCGAGGATCGCAACCGGATGCGGGCGCAAATGCGCGTTCAATCCATCGCGAACGACATCGGTCTCCCAATCCTTCACAAGATCTATATGCGCGACCTGCCCGAGTGCGTGCACGCCTGCATCCGTGCGGCCAGCGCCGGAAACCTTAGTGCGTTCGCTGGAAAGCTTTTCGACAGCAGCTTCGAGCACGCCGGCAACGGTGAGCCCTGCGTCCTGTACCTGCCAGCCAAGAAACGGCGAGCCGTCATATTCGATGGTGAGCTTGTAGCGCGGCATCAGGACAACTTCGCGCCTTTGGCAAGCTTCGCGCCGCGAAGAAACTCTTCCGCGTTCATCGCTTTCGCGCCTGCGCGCTGCACTTCGGCGAGTTTCACAGCGCCCTCGCCTGTCGCAACGGTCAGATGATCATCGACCAACGTTCCAGGCACGCCTCTTTCGTTCGCGAGTCGCGAGCGGATCACCTTCACGCGAACTGGCTTGCCTTCAATCTCCATTTCAAACCACGCACCCGGGAATGGCGAGAGCCCGCGAATGTGATCGTGAACTTCCCGCGCGGGTTTTGCCCAGTCGATTTTGGATTCGGATTTTTCGATCTTCTTCGCGTAGGTGACGCCTTCAGCCGCCTGCGGCGTGAAATTCAGCGAACCTCGCTCCAACGCAGCCAGCGCCCGCGTCATTAGATCGGCCCCAAGCAAGCTCAGCTTGTCGTGCAATTCGCCGGTCGTGACGTTCTCGGAGATGGTGACGCGCTCGGCGAGACCAATCGGGCCGGTGTCGAGCCCCTCTTCCATCTTCATCACCATCACACCGGTTTCCTTGTCGCCGGCCATGACCGCACGGTGAATCGGCGCGGCGCCGCGCCAGCGCGGAAGTAGCGATGCGTGAAGATTGAGACAACCGTGCGCAGGAGCGTCGAGAATATTCTTCGGCAACAATAGGCCGTAAGCGATGACGACTGCGACGTCAGCGGCGTGCGAGCGAAAGAGTTCTGCGGCTTCTTCACCGCGAAGCGATTTCGGATGGTGAACGGCGATGCCAAATTTCTCGGCCGCCACATGCACAGGAGACTTGCGCGCCGCCATGCCACGGCCGGCTGCAGCGGGTTCGCGCGTGTAAACGGCAACAACCTCGTGCCCGCGCGCGACCAGTTCCGACAAAGTCGGCACCGAGAATTCGGGAGTGCCCAGAAATACGACGCGCAAGGGATTTCCTTTCGCGCTTCTAGCCGGCGACTGCCGCGCGCTTGTTCGTTTTTGCAGCCTTCGTGAATTTCTTGGTGACGCGGTCGCGCTTCAACTTCGAAATGTGGTCGATGAAGAGAACGCCGTTCAGATGGTCGATCTCATGCTGGAGTGCGCGCGCGAGCAGGCCATCGGCCTCAATCTCGTGGGTCTTGCCCTTCTCGTCCATGTAGCGGACTTTCACTTCCGAAGGCCGCTCGACCTCTTCGTAAAACTCAGCGATCGAAAGGCAGCCTTCTTCCTTCGAGTCTTTTTCTTCCGAGGTGGACACGATTTCCGGATTGATGAAGACCATCGGATTTTTTTCTTCGTCGCCACGCGTTGCGTCGATTGTCACGACCCGCTTGTCAACGCCGATTTGGATCGCGGCAAGGCCCACGCCTGGCGCGTCGTACATCGTCTCGAACATGTCCTCGATCAGCTTCTTGATCTCGTCGTCGATCTTCTGGACCGGCTTTGAGACCTTGCGCAGAACGGGATCGGGGAGCTGCAAAATCGCGCGGATCATGCGCGGGAAGTAAGTGATCGCTCCGGTGTGGTCAACGCAGCAGGCGGCACTTGCCGTAGCAGGCCGTAGATGACATGTTCCCTCTTCGTTCCAACTCGAATCGGCGGCATATGAGCGAAATTCTTTTTTCGATCAACGATATCAACGTGACCTTGGGCGCGCTGGTCGCAGCCTTAAGCGGGCTTGCGGTGCTGATGCTTGTGGGTCTCCTCATTGCGCAAAGCCGCCATAGCCGCGTTCGCTCTCTGGAAGCGCAGGAGCAATCGCTTCGCGTGGAGGAATTACAACAGCAACTCTTCGAACTCTTGAAGGCGCAATCCGCGACGACCGGGCAGGTGCAGTTTCTCGCGCAGGGCTTCGGCTCCAAGCAGGAAGAACTCTCGCGCTCCGTGAACGAGCGGCTGGACGCCGTCACGCATCGTCTCGGCGAGAACATGACGAACGCCGCGCAATCAACCGCCGAAGGCCTGTCGAAGCTGCATGAACGGCTCGCCGTGGTCGACGCCGCGCAGGGGCGCATGGCCGAACTCACAAGCCACATGGTGACGCTGAAAGACGTGCTCGCGAACAAACAGGCGCGCGGCGCCTTCGGTCAAGGCCGGATGGAGGCAATCGTCAGCGATGGCCTGCCGAAGAATGCCTATGCGTTTCAACATACGCTCTCCAGCGGCAAGCGGCCCGACTGCGCGATCTTTCTTCCCGGCGACGCGCGGCCGCTCGCCATCGACGCGAAGTTTCCGCTCGAAGCGGTTACCGCATTTCGTGAAGCGCAGACCGATGAAGCCCGGCGCGCAGCGCTGACCCGGCTGAAGCAGGACATCAACAAGCACGTCAACGATATCTCCGAGCGCTATCTGGTGCCGGGCGAGACACAGGACATTGCGTTGATGTTCGTGCCGTCGGAGTCGGTTTATGCCGATCTGCAAGAACTGTGCGACGACGTTTTACAGAAGGCATTTCGGGCGCGCGTGATGCTGGTTTCGCCCTCGCTCCTGATGCTTGCTATTCAGGTGGTACAGGCGATAGTGCGCGACTCGCAGATGCGCGATGCTGCGGAGAAAATTCAATCCGAAGTCGGCAAGCTGGTGGAAGATGTCGTGCGCTTGCGCGATCGCGCGGTAAAATTGCAAACTCATTTTGCACAGGCTTCGGAAGATGTCGGCTATGTGCTGATCTCCGCGGAAAAGGTCTCCAAGCGCGGCGGACGAATCCAATCGCTCGAGCTTGATGAAGACAAGCCCGCGGATAAGGCATCCGGTGCACCGATTCCGCTCCAGCTCAAACTTGGCGGCCGCGACTAGATTCACAAACAGCTCCGCCTGTGCGACAAGCGCACATGGCCGAATCCGCACAACCTTCGCCCGCCGCAACAAGCTGGATGAAAGCAGTTTCGGTTTATGCGCGCCCGCGCGTGCTGATCGTGATGCTGCTTGGCTTTTCCGCCGGGCTTCCGCTCGCACTGGTTACAAGCACGCTGCAAGCATGGCTCACGCAGAGCGGCATCGATCTCAAAACCATCGGTCTCTTTTCGCTGGTCGGTCTGCCATACACCTTCAAGTTTTTCTGGGCGCCTCTGGTCGATGCGCTGAACGTGCCGATCTTGACGCGGCTTCTCGGGCGCCGCCGAAGCTGGCTGATGCTTTCACAACTCCTGTTAATCGCCGCGATTATTGTGCTCGGATTCTCCGATCCGAAAACATCTATCTTCTACGTGACCGTCGCAGCGGTTCTCGTTGCGGCGGCTTCAGCCACGCAAGACATCGTGATCGACGCTTTCCGTGTCGAGAGTCTTCCGCAGGAAGAACAGGCCGCGGGCATTGCAAGCTACATTCTCGCTTATCGCGTGGCATTGCTCCTCTCAGGCGCAGGTGCGCTGCTGCTCGTTGCATATCTGGAAGCGAGCGGCGTCGCGCAGCTCATAGCGTGGAAAATTTCCTACATTGCCGCAGCGGCCTGCGTTGCCGTGGGCATTATTGCTGCATTTCTTGCGAAAGAACCGGCGAGCGATACAGAGAAAGAAGACGGCTCGCCGGTACGGCGCGTATTCGTGACCGCCTTCTCCGCCTTCGGAGAGTTTCTCTCCCGCCCGCTCGCAATCTGGGTTCTCGTATTCGTACTACTGTTCAAGTTCTGCGACGCTTTTGCGGGCGTGCTGACGGTACCATTCGTGCTGAAGACCGGATTTACGCTTGCGACTTATGCCACCGTCGTGAAGGGCGTTGGATTTGCTGCCGCGGTCATCGGTGGAATTGCCGGCGGAATGCTGGCACGCGCACTGCCGCTTACACCCTGTCTCTGGATCGCAGCGATCATCCAGATGCTTTCCAATTTCATGTTCTCCTGGCTCGCCTGGATGGGCCCGGATATTCCGGCGCTGACCCTCACCATCATCGTCGAGAACTTCACCTCGAACGCAGCGAATGTGATCTTCGTCGCTTATCTTTCGGCCCTCTGCGGAATGCGGGCACATACCGCGACACAGTTTGCGCTGCTTTCAGCAGTCGCTGCCATCGGCCGCACGGTGCTCGCCGCAAGCGGAGGCTATGTCGCGGAAGCGACCGGCTGGTTCTGGTTCTTCTTTGTAACGGCGCTTTCAGCGATCCCGAGCATTCTTCTCTTGTGGTGGCTCCAGCGGCGCGGGCATTTCAAGACGCTCGAAGCCGAAAAGAAGCAGTCTTAGAACAAAGTCCGCTGCCGGATCGCGGCGGCCAGCGTGCCCTCGTCCAGATAATCGAGTTCGCCACCGACCGGCACGCCATGCGCGAGCCGCGTTACCTTTACATCTGCGTCTCGAAGAAGATCGGTGATGTAATGCGCGGTGGTCTGGCCATCGACGGTCGCGCTCAACGCAAGGACGACCTCCTTCACTTCCGGCTCATGCGCGCGGCCAATCAGCGATGCGATGTTGAGGTCGTCCGGACCGATGCCGTCGAGCGCGGAGAGCGTACCGCCCAGCACGTGATAGCGGCCCGCGACCACGCCCGCGCGCTCCAGCGCCCAGAGATCGGCGACATTCTCGACCGCCACCAGCAGAGAAGGATCGCGGGTCTGGTCCGCGCAGACCATGCAGGGATTGCGCGTGTCGATGCTGGAGCAAATATCGCAGACCACGATTTTTTCCATCGCATCGCCGAGCGCCGCAGTCAGCGGCTGCATCAGCTCTTCCCGCTTCTTCACGAGATGCAGCGCCGCGCGGCGCGCAGAACGTGGACCCAGCCCCGGCAGCTTTGCAAGCAGTTGAATGAGCCGCTCGATCTCCGGCCCGGCAACGACGCGGCGCATCAGATTATTCTCAGAACAACTTCATTCCCGGCGGCAGCGGCAGACCACCGGTGAGCGCTTTCGCTTTTTCTTCGACCAGCTTCTCTGATTTCGTGCGTGCGTCGGCACTTGCAGCGACGATCAGGTCCTCGACGATTTCCTTCTCGTCGGCCTTCATCAGGCTCGTGTCGATCGAAACTTTCTTCATCGCGCCTTTCGCGGTCATGACGACAGTGACAAGCCCCCCGCCGGCGGTGCCGGTGACTTCGAGCGTCTCAAGTTCGGCCTGCATGCGCTCCATGTTCGCCTGCAACTCCTTGATCTTGCCCATCATGCCCATCATGTCGCGCATGCTGTTCGCTCCTTATTCTTCGTCATTCTCGATCGGGGCAATGAAATCGCCGGCGGGATTTTCGCTCTCGCTGTCAGCGGACGATGATTTGCGGCGCACCGCAGTGATCTCCGCGCCGGGGAACGCAGTCAGGATGGCCTGTACGGCCGGATGATTGCGCACGTCGGCCTTCAGTTGATTCTGCGTTTCCGCCTCGCGTTCGGCTAAGGTCTGCCCGCCTCGCTCGCGCGAATTGACCGCTACAAACCAGCGGCGTCCGGTCCATTGCGTAAGCTTGGTGCCAAGATCTCCTGCAAAGTTCGGCCGCGCGCCTTCATCGAGTGAGAGTTCGATCTTTCCTTCTTCGATCTTTATCAAACGAGCGAACTTCTCGAGCGTGTTCTGTACCAAAAGATCGCGCTTTTCTTTCGCTAGCGCATAGACATCTTCGAGCGAATGTAATTGCGGCGCGTTGTCAGCAGCCTGCGCAGCACGAGGTGCCGCGCGTCCGATGGCGCTGCCGCCTTGCGCCATCTGCATACGTGGCGCGCCGGAAGATGCACCGCCGCCGTTGCCCGGAGAAACTCCGGCACCGTTGCTGCTGCCGTCGCCAAGCATTTTGAGCGCCTCGTCCGGTGTCGGCAGGTCGGAAGCGTAAGCCAGCCGCACCAGCACCATCTCCGCGGCTTGCGCCGGCTTTGCGGAGATTGACGACTCCGAAATTCCCTTCGAGAGCATCTGCCACGCGCGCGACAAGACGCGGATCGAAAGACGCTCGGAAAGCTCCTTGCCGCGTTTTCTTTCCGCTTCAACGAGGCTCGTATCTTCCAGCGCGGACGGCACGATCTTGAAGCGCGTGAGCAAATGGCTGAACTCGGCAAGATCAGAAAGCACCGCCACTGGATCGGCGCCGAGATCGTACTGTTCGCGAAACAACTTCAGCGCGTCGGCGATGTTGCCGCTCATCAGCGCTTCGAACAGGTCGATGATGCGCGAGCGGTCGGCAAGACCGAGCATTTCCCGAACTTCGACGGCTTTAACGCTCGCGCCGCCATGCGCGATTGCCTGATCAAGCAGAGAAAGCGAATCGCGCACCGAGCCTTCGGCAGCACGAGCGATTAAAGCCAAACCTTCCGGCTCGGCGTCGATCTTTTCTGCTTCCGCGATTTTCCCGAGGTGCTTAGCTAACGTATCGCCGTCAACGCGCCGCAAATCAAAGCGCTGGCAGCGCGACAAGATTGTTACCGGCACCTTGCGTACTTCTGTCGTCGCGAAAATAAACTTCGCATGCGCCGGCGGCTCTTCGAGCGTCTTCAGGAGCGCGTTGAAGGCGGCAGGCGAAAGCATGTGAACTTCGTCGAGGATGTAGACTTTGTAGCGCGCGCTCACAGGCGTGTAGCGCACCGCATCGTTGATCTGGCGGATGTCCTCGACGCTGTTGTGAGAGGCCGCATCCATCTCGATCACGTCAACATGACGGCTTTCGAGAATCTCCTGGCACTGTTTGCCGAGTTCCTGAATATCAAGCGTTGGTCCGCTATCCTTGCCTGACTTCGGCTCGTAGTTCAGCGCGCGCGCGAGAATACGTGCGGTGGTGGTCTTGCCGACACCGCGGACACCAGTCAGCAGATAAGCCTGGGCGATGCGGCCGCTCGCGAACGCATTCGAAAGCGTGCGGACCATCGCTTCCTGGCCGATGAGATCGTCGAAATTGCGCGGGCGGTATTTGCGCGCAAGCACCCGATAGCCGCCTGCGTCACCGAACAGCGAGCCGTCCTGCCCTGCCGCGCTCTTTTTGGGCGTATCGTCCATCCCGGCCGCATTCCTTGGAATTGAAGTGGGAGGCTGGAACAATGACCCGATCCGGTCTCGTTAGGGCTGCTTCCTTCCGGACCTGACCCGGTTGGCGAGTGGTTCGTCCACCGCCAACCTCCCGCTCTCTATATCGGGCGCGAAAGCGGCGAAGGCAAGCGCGAGGGGAACTTTCACAATATTGTCCGGGGGATTGGCAGGGATTCGCTAGAAAATGACGCAGAAAATGGCGGAAGAAATTCCACTCGACCCGCGGCTTGCCGCCGATTCCATTGCAATCGGCAGGCTTGCGCTGTGTGAGGTGCGATTGCAGGACGACGCGCGCTTTGCGTGGCTTATGCTTGTGCCGCTGCGGGAGGACTTGTCCGAACTGTTCGAATTGTCGGCCGCCGATCGCGCGGTTGCGATCGAGGAAATCTCGCAATGCGCGGCGGCGCTGCGCGCGGTCACGCAATGTCTGAAGATCAATGTCGGCGCGCTCGGCAATATCGTGCGGCAGTTACATATCCATATCGTCGCGCGCAACGAAGGTGACGGTGCCTGGCCCGGTCCGGTCTGGGGTGCCGGTACGCGTATTCCGTATAACGAAACCGAGAAAGCTGATCTGATCGCGCGGCTGCGCAGCGCATTAGCCATGCAAGGCTGACGGATTGCCCGACCCGGCTCGCCGTGCCAGCGTTAAAGAAACAAGACGCCCTTCATGCCCCTCCGCGAAACCCAACTCACTTATACAGGCTCTTTGCTCGACCGCCTGAGCGAGCAGCGCGGCGACGTCGCTCTCGTCGAATCGCTTCGCGCTGACGCGCGGAACTTCGTGCTTGCTGGCGAGTCGTTCCTGCTAGCAAAGCGCGGAGACGCATTCGATGCCGGACTCACGAACGATGAAGCGGCGGTCGCAGGCGAACCACTGGAAACGGCACTGCTCGGGAAAGATAAGAACGGCCGAGGACACTTTGCACGCGCGATTCCGCAGGAACGTATCGATGCGATCAAAGCGCGCGGAAATTTTATCGTAGTCGATCTGCGCTCGATCGCTCTGCAAGGCTTGGTATCGCCGGAAGATCAGTCTTCGCTCGCGACCGCAAAAGCACTTCTGTTCTGGCATGAGCGCCACCGCTTCTGTTCGAACTGCGGTAAGCCGACGAAGCCGAATAGCGCGGGGTGGCGGCGCGATTGCGCGGGATGCAGCGCACAGCATTTCCCGCGCACCGATCCTTGCGTGATCATGCTCGCAGTTCACGGCGAGCAATGCCTGCTCGCGCGGCAGACGCGCTTTCCGCCGGGGATGTGGTCTGCGCTCGCGGGTTTTGTCGAACCCGGCGAAAGCATAGAAGAGGCGGTGCGGCGAGAGACGCTGGAGGAGGCCGGCATTCCGGCGGGCCGCGTCGCCTATTTCGCGTCGCAGCCCTGGCCGTTCCCGATGTCGATCATGATCGGCTGCTTTGTCGAAGCAAAATCGGACAAGCTGAAAATCGACGAAGTCGAGTTGGAAGCCGCGCGATGGGTCACCAAGGATGAATGCCGCTTATTATTGACAGGCAAACATCCGGCGCGCTTCTTCGCGCCGCCGCCGCTCGCGATCGCGCATCATCTCATCAAGACATTCGTTGAGCGCGGCGCAGGCCTCTTTGACTAAACGGCCTCGTTCCGCGCCTTCATGCGGAACGGATGCGCCGGATAGACGCCGAGAATTTTCAGCTCTTCCGAGAAGAAGCCGAGTTCTTCAAGCGCAAATTTCAGTCCACGGTCGTCCGGGTGTCCTTCGACATCGGCATAGAACTGTGTCGCGAAGAAATTACCATCGATCTGGTACGACTCGAGCTTCGTCATGTTGACGCCGTTGGTCGCAAAGCCGCCGAGCGCCTTGTAGAGCGCAGCCGGCACGTTACGCACCTTGAAGACGAAGGTTGTGACCACAACGCCGTTGTTCGGCTTCGACCACGCCTTATCTTTCTGAAGAATAATAAAGCGCGTTGTGTTGTGTTCCTCGTCCTCGATGTTCTCTTTAATGACATCGAGGCCATAGATTTCGGCAGCCAGAGCAGAGGCGATTGCAGCGCGTGTCGGGTCGTTGGCTTCCATGATCTGCCGCGCACTGCCGGCGGTGTCGGCGCCGATTACGGCAGTCAGGCCCAGCTCGCGGATCACGTTGCGGCATTGGCCGAGCGCCATGACATGGCTCTGCACGGTCTTCACGGTTTTCAGTGTTGCGCCCTTCACCGCCATCAACTGATGCGAAAGCGGAAGGAAGAATTCGCCGACGATCTGCAAACCGGAATGCGGCATCAAATGATGAATGTCGGCAACGCGCCCCGCGACCGAATTCTCAATCGGAATCATCGCAAGATTTGCTTCGCCGTTGGAAACAGCCGCGAAGGCGTCCTCGAAGGTCGCGCAGGGCACGGGCTCGTAATCCGGAAAGCGCTCGCGGCAGGCGATATGCGAATTCGCGCCGGGTTCGCCCTGAAAGACGATGGAAAGTTTCTTGGCCATGTCAGGAATTTCTCTTCTTGCCCGCGAGCTGCGCGCGGGCCGTTTCCAAGTCGGCGGGAGTATCGACACCGAGTGGAACCGCGTCAACGATTGCAACATCGATGCGCATGCCCGCTTCTAGCGCGCGAAGCTGTTCGAGCTTCTCTCGCTTCTCAAGCGTGCCCTGCGGAAGTTTCACGAAGCGCTCGAGCGCCGCGCGGCGGTAAGCGTAGATGCCGATGTGATGATAGAGCGGCCCGCTATTCGCAGGCGCGGTCGCGCGCGTGAAGTAAAGCGCGCGCAGATGGTTCGCGCCGACCGGTGTTCCGATCACCTTCACGACATTCGGGTTGGTCTTTTCTTCTTCGTTCGTGATTTCGACCGCAAGCGTCGCGATATCGACGGTGGGATCAGAAAGCGGCTCGACCACGCGGCGGATGGAATCAGGCGCGATGGTTGGCAGATCGCCTTGCAGGTTCACAACGATCGCGATGCGCTTCGCCGGGTCTGCCTTGCCCAGCGCCTCAAAAATGCGGTCAGAACCGGTCTGGTGATCCGCACTCGTCATCAAAACCCGGCCACCGGCTTCCTCAACGGCTTTCAGGATCATGCCGTCGTCGGTCGCGACCACCGCTTCGCCGATTCCAGCTTCATTCGCCCGGTCCAGCACATGCAGAATCATCGGCCGTCCGTGGATATCGGCCAGCGGCTTCCCCGGCAGGCGGGTCGCCTGCATACGGGCCGGAATCAGCACGATCAGGTCGGAACGGGACGCGGCATTCGCAGCCATAAAACACCTGAAAAACCTGCGGTTTCCCGCGTCTTTTGCGGCGGCAGAAGGTAGCAGCGGCGGCCGGGTTATACGGGTTGCCTGTATTCGGGCAAAGCGATACGTCTGGCGTCGATTAATGGGGCCTCACGCCGGGACGCCGGCGGCAAAACACCGGAATCGCTGCCCGATGGACAGCTTTGAACTGAATAAAGTCATGGGCGCCGTGCTCGGCACCCTTCTCTTCGTACTCTCGCTTAGCATCGTCTCGGGCGGCATCTTCGCCTCGCATGCGCCGAAGAAGGCCGGCTACGAGATCGCCGCCAAGGACGACAAGGCCGGTCCGGCCGCAGGGCCTGCGGAACCGCAGGTGCCTCTCGA
>LNFM01009672.1_pt1 | contig 13919 bp, 11 predicted proteins | sample 596031 | NCBI WGS metagenome assembly LNFM01 (sample SAMN04254537, study PRJNA301005) | activated carbon metagenome | isolation source: dual media filters at the Ann Arbor, Michigan drinking water treatment plant | place: USA: Ann Arbor
CGAGCGACGCTCGGGCCCGACGCGTACGCGGTCGCGGTCGCGGCCCACGAACGGGGCCGCGCGTACGTGATGTTCTACGCGGCGCTGCATCGCGGGCGCCGGATCGGGCAGTTCGGTCCGGTCGAACACTTCGCGCTGATCCCCGAGGCGGCGCCCGCACGCTGAGCAACGCCCCGCCGCGTTTCACTCCCCCGCGACGTCCCCCACGCCGACATCCACGCCGAGTGAACGCCTCACTCCCCCGCGACGTCGCTCCCCGCGTCATCCCCCGCGCGTGAACCCGCCGCGCCCCCGCGGCGCGCCCGGCAGGAATCGAACCTGCGACATTCGGCTTAGAAGGCCGACGCTCTATCCAACTGAGCTACGGGCGCCCTCGGCGAGGACCATGTGGTCGGGGCGAGAGGATTCGAACCTCCGACTTCCTGCACCCAAAACAGGCGCGCTACCAAACTGCGCCACGCCCCGATCGCGCCGACCATAGCCGAAGTCGCCGCGCCTCGCCAGCCCCGCCGACCCGCGGCCGAGCCCGCCGGCGCCCGTCGGGCGGCCCGAGACGACGTCACGCACGCGCGCGCCACCACTGCACCAACGCCCGCAGGGCCCGCCCGCGATGGCTCACCGCGGCCTTGTCCACAGCGTCGAGCTCCGCGACCGTGCGCGCGCCGCCGTCGATCCACGCGTGCGGATCGTACCCGAAGCCACCCTCGCCCCGCGCCGCGGTGCGCACCTCGACGTCCCACCGGCCGTCGAACACGACCAGGTCATCGCCTTCGCCCGTGATCGCACCGCCGTCGACGCGCACGAGCGCGAGCACGCAGCTGTAGTGCGCCCCGCTGGCCTCGAGCCCGCGCGCGCGGAGCTCGTCCACGAGCTTGCGGTTGTTCGCGACATCGTCGCTCGGCTCGCCCGCGAACCGGGCGCTCGTCACCCCCGGCGCGCCGTCGAACGCGTCCACGCTGATCCCCGAGTCGTCCGCCAGCACCAGCGCGTCGCCGGGGCAGTCCTGCGCCCGCAGCCACGCCGCCAAGCCCCGGGCCTTGCGCACCGCGTTCGCGACGAAGCTGTCGCCCGTCTCGGGGATCTCCGGCGGCTCGCCGAAGCGCCGCGGCGCGACGACCTCGAGGGTGATCGCCTCCTCGTCGAGCATCCGCCCGAGCTCCGCGAGCTTGTGCCGATTGCCCGTCGCGAGCACGCACATCGTCATCGCGCGCCCCCGTCCCCGAGCGCCTCCGCGAGCACCGCGGCCTGGATCGCGAAGAGCTGCGCGAGCCCACCCTCGGCGACGTCGAGCAGCGTGTCGAGCTGCCGCCGCGAGAACACGCCGTGCTCGCCGGTGCCCTGGACCTCGACCAGCCCGTGGCCCTGCAGCGCGACGACGTTCAGATCCACGATCGCGGCGGCGTCCTCGACGTACGCGAGATCCAACAGCGCCTCGGCCGGCTCGCCGCACAGCCCGACGCTGGTCGCCGCCACCGCGGCGATCGTCGGATCCGCCGCGAGCTTCTTCTGGTCGACGAGCCGCGCGATCGCCAACCGCAGCGCGACGTAGGCCCCGGTGATCGACGCGGTCCGCGTGCCGCCGTCGGCCTCGATCACGTCGCAGTCGCACATCAGCGACAGCGGCCCGCCGGGTCCGACGAGCCCCTCCAGGTTCACGCAGGCCCGCAGCGCGCGGCCGATGAGCCGCTGGATCTCCTTGCCGCGCGCGCCCGGATCCCGGCTGCCCCGCGGCGCCGTCGCGCCCGGCAGCATCGCGTACTGGGCGGTCACCCAGCCGCCGCGCACGAGCCACGGCGGCGTGCGCTCCTCGAGGTTCACGGTGCAGATCACCCGCGTGCGCCCGCTGGTCACCAGCGTCGAGCCGAGGGCCTGGCCGATGAAGCCCGGGACGATGGAGCAGGGGCGCAGGTCGTGGGGCGCGCGGCCGTCGTGTCGCATGGGCGGGACGCTATGCAGGTCCGCCCGGGCACGCAAGCCCGCGAACCAAACGCGAAGGGGCGCCCCTCCTCGCGGAGTTGCGCCCCTTCGCAGAGATCGGAAGTCGAAGATCCGAAGGACTACTTCTTCTCTTCCTTCTTCTCTTCCTTCTTCTCTTCCTTCTTGGGCTCTTCCTTCTTGTCGCAGGCGGTGGTGGAAAGCGCGAACGCCGAGAGCGACGCGACGAGGAGGACTGCCTTGGTGAACTTCATGGTTGGTTTCTCTCCGTGTGTTGGGGCCCAAACGCCACCCAACTGCGCGCGCAAGAATACGCGATCCGGGCGGAGAATCGAGAAACGCGCGAGGCCGAGGTGGCGGTCTGTCCGGACGACGCCGCAGCCGGCGCGGCGCTCTCGGCCCGACCCGTGGGACGGCCCCCGCCCGGCCATGCCCAGCGCGGCCAGATCGACGCCGGTCGCCGTCACCAGTCGCAGCCGAGGGACTCGGTCGCCTGCTTCGCGGCCTCGAGGGCGGTCTTGCAGGTCGCCGCGACGCCGTCCTTCGCGGGACCGGACGCCGCCTCGCGCCACGCCTTCGCCGAGAGCTCCATCGCCTCCTTCATGTGCGGGCGGGCGGGCTCGGGGACCTTCTCCATGATGCACGCGGCGTACTTCTCGATGTACTCGTCGCACTCGGGGACGCCGATCTTGCCGTCGGCGACCTCGGCAGGTCCCTCGGGGGCGGCGTCGGGCTTCGGGGCCGCGGCGAGCTTGGTCTCCGGCGCGCTCGGCCGCTCGGCCACCTTGGCCTCGGCCTTCGCCGGCCCGTCCCCGGGCACGGGCTTCGCGGCGGCCGTGGCCGGATCGGCGGGGCGCGCGTCGCCCGTGGGCGCCCCGTCGCCGCAGCCGGCCGACGCCGCGAGCACCGCGGCACACAACGCGAGGGACAGGACGCGGGCGGGGACCGGTAGGGCGTGCGGGGACGTGGGCATGGACATGCGCGGGCGGACTCCGGGCGAGCAAGGCTAGCCCACGATCGACCGTACGACCCGCGGCGCGGATCGATCCATCGTCCCCGCCGCGCAGCGGCGAAAATCCGTGGGAATCCTCAAGTTTTCCGGGACGCCGCCGGGTTCGGGCTTTCCGTATGCTCCCGGGCCGATGCCGACGATCTCCGATCCGAGCCTGCGCCCCGTGTTCCAACCCGACGAGGGCGCCTCGCCGCGGGCCCTCGTCGTCGCGGGCGCCTGCGGCAACGTCGGCCTCGGCAAGCTCGGGCAGTTCGCCCGCCTGCTGGTCCGCCACGGGATCCCCGTCGTCGCCCTCGATCCCTCGCCGGCCGTGCACGACGTGAAGGCCAAGCTCACCGCGGCCTTCGGCGACCGGTTCAGCGCCGCGGAGGTCGCTGCGATCACCGAGGGGATCACGATCGTCCAGGGTGGCATCGACGATCTGCCCGCCGGCCTCGCGGTCGGCTTCGTGTTCGAGGCGATTCCCGAGCGCCTCGAGCTCAAGCACCGCTTCTACGAGCAGGTCCACGCCCGCGACCCCGAGGCGTTCATCGTCTCGGCGACCAGCGGCTTCCCCTCGCAGCGGCTGTTCGGCCACATGGCCGGCCGCGCCCGCTGCGGCGTGATGCACCCGTTCTTCCCCCACCTCACCAACAAGCTGTGGGAGGTGCCGACCCAGGGCGCGACGACGGGCGCCGCCGAGCTCAAGATCCTCCGCAAGCTGCTCGGCGGCCTCGGCATGAACCTCATCGAGGTCGCCGACGCGCCGTCCTTCGCCGCCGATCGCCTCTTCTGCGGGATGATGCTCGAGGCGGTCCGCATCCACGCGGACACCGGCCTCGGCTGCGCGCAGATCGACGACGCGTGCAAGAAGCTCCTCGGCACCTCGCCGTTCTTCGTCCACAACATGATCCCCGGCGCCAACTACCTCTCGGCGCACTGCATGGAGCTGCTCGCCGGCGAGGTCGACTCGAGCCTCTACGCCATCCCCGAGGCGTGGCGCCCGTACATCGACGATCCGAAGAAGCAGTTCCCCTACGAGCGCGGCCAGACGTGCCCGCCCGAGGCGCTGCCGCAGATCGAGCAGCGCATGTACGGCATGCTGTTCAGCCTCGTCGCGTCCATGATCGAGCGCCGCGTCGCGAAGCTCGAGGCGATCAACTTCCTGTGCGAGAACGCGTTGGCGTTCCGCGAGGGCGTGCCCGCGCTGATGCAGCGGCTCGGCCCCGATCGCGTGCGCGCGACCATCGAGGGCTTCGTCCAGTCGCAGTCGATCACGCGCGCGGACGAGGTCGCGCCCGTGGCCGCGCTGACGTCGATCACGGCGGGCTGGGGTCGCATCTACGTCGGGACCTCCGTGCACGACGGCGTCGGCCTCGTCTCCATGCGGCGCGCGACGCTGTCCGACACCTTCTTGGCCGAGCTCGGCGACGCCGTCGACGCGCTGCAGGCCGACCCGAACGTCCGCGCGATCGTGCTGGCGCCCGACGGCCAGTACAGCCGCGAGTTCGGCCACGGCGCCGACCTCCAGGCGTTCGTGCCGGTGCTCGGCAACGCCGACGCCGCCCACGGCCTCATCGAGCGGTGGAAGCGGACCACCTCGAAGCTGCGCGCGGGCAAGCCCACGGTGGCGGCGATGGTCGGTCGCACGCTCGGCGGCGGCCTCGAGCTCGCGGCGGCGTGCCACGCCCGCATCGGCGCGGCCGGGGCGAAGCTCGCGTTCCCCGAGACCACCGTGGGCGTCATCCCCGGGCTCGGCGGCTGCCACATGGTCCACCGCGCCAGCGCGCCCGAGGCGAGCGCGGCGATCAACCGCGCGCTGCTCAGCGGCAAGATGGTGTCGATCGAGGAGGCGCAGCAGTGGGGCTTCGTGCACGAGGTCGTGCCGGTCGCGACGTTGCCCGCGCGTAGCATGGCGTTCGCGCGCGAGCTCGCCGACGGCACGGCGACCGCACGCCTGCGCACCGACGGGGCCACGCTCGCCGTCGACACGACCGTGCCCGGCACCAACGAGGCCGGCGTCCCGCTGTCGACGGCCCTGCGCACGCTGCTCGTCGCGACGATCATCGACGCGAACGCGGCGAGCCTCGCCGAGGGCGGCGCCCTCGAGGCCCGTCGCGCGGCCGAGAGCCTCGCGGCCCCGGCGGCCAAGGTCGGTGTCACGGCGATGCTCCGCGGCAAGCCCCCGCAGTTCGCCGATCCGCTGCCCAGCGCCTGATCCAAGACCGGTTCCGCGGCGGCGCGGGATCGCCCTACCCCGTCCATTCGCCCGCAGACTGGCCCCCACGGGCCCGTTTGCGGGCTGTCGGCCGTCCGCCTACGCTGTAGCCGCCTTGCCTACACCGAACGCCTCGACGGTCACGACGGCGCAACGCCTCGCCCTCGCGCTGTGCGGCCTCGCCGGCTGCGCCGCGGCCAACGACGATGTCGACGGGGGCGGCCGCGGCGGCGGGGGCAAGGCCGACGAGCTCGACGGCACCGCGGCGTGCCCCGAGATCTTCGACGGTCGCCAGGGCTTCTCGCGCGACCTCGTCGATCCGGCGACGCTGCGCGACCCGATCGCGCAGTTCGTGCTGCGGGCCCAGGGCGACTGCCCCGACACCTTCGCCGAGGCCGCCGCGGCGCTGGCGATGCGCGACACCGCGGCGTGCGATCCGGCCGGCGCGGTGCAGACCGCCGTCATCTCCGAGACCTCGCAGGTGCTCGGCAAGCCCGATCGCTTCCGGGCGATCGCCAACCGCAGCTGCGGCGGCCGCCCCGAGCACGGCGTGCTGATGTCGATCGCCAACCTGCGCGGCGACGCGACCAAGACCGGCGACGACGCCGAGTTCATGGCCTTCGACGAGACCCTCGGCATGTTCGCCTTCTACACGCTGCAGGGCGGCCAGTGGACCTTCCACGGCAACTCGCACGATCTGGTCGCGCCCGACACCGGCTCCCGCTGCGCTGCGTGCCACATCGACGGCGGCATGATCATGAAGGAGCTCGACACGCCGTGGCTGCACTGGGAGGGCGACTCGGACACGCCCGGCGCCGCGGCGCTCATCGATCGCCTCGACGACCTCGGCGCGCGGCAGACCGGCGCGGACCTCGAGCAGACCGTGCTGGCCGCCAACGCCGAGTGGACCGAGATCTGGGTGAAGGACCTGCTGCTCGAGAACGACCTCGAGCGGGTGCTCGCGCCCCTGTTCTGCACCAAGGAGTTCAACCTCGGCACCGCGGGCAAGGCCGCCGGTGACGGCGTGCGCTTCGTGCCGGCCGAGGCGCTCGTCGACGACACGTTCGACGCCGGCGCGTTCGGGCTGCAGATCAACGTGTCGCCCGAGGCCTACGCGGCCGCGATCGCGGACGCCGGCCAGCGCGTGCAGGTCGGCGGCGCGCCGCTCGTCGGCCCCGACGGCGAGCCGGTCGTCGACACCCACTTCAAGCTCGCCTTCGTGCAGCGCGCCCGCTCCGATCAGCAGTTCGTGGATCGCCTGGTCCAGATCGGGGTCATCGATCGCGAGTTCGCCCTCGACGTGCTGTCGATCGACTTCACGCGGCCGGTGTTCTCCGAGGATCGCTGCGCGCTGCTCGAGTTCGTGCCGAGCGTGCCCAAGCTCGCCAGCGGCCAGCCCGACAACCTGGTGCCGGTCGCATCGCGCTTCGAGAAGCTCCTGGGCGACTGCTGCACGCCCCACGACGGCGCTGGCTGCAGCGGCGAGACCGTCGCGGCCTGCGTCTGCGCCCAGGACGACTTCTGCTGCACCGAGCAGTGGGACGCGCTGTGCGTGGCCGCGGTCGCCGAGCGCGGCTGCGCGGCGTGCCCCGGCACCGAGGACACCTTCAAGAACCCGCTCGTCGACGTCGTGCCCAACCTCCCCGAGCGCATCCGCGACGGTTTCGTGAAGACGCTGACCGCCGCGAAGCCAGCCGCGGGTACGCCCGCTGCGGAGCTGCTCGCGAACCTGCAGACCCCGGGCGGCGAGCAGTCGCACCCGCAGCGGGTCGCGGAGTTCTTCACCGCGTGCAACGCCCGGCCCGAGGCCGAGCGCATCGCGGATGTGCTGACGGTGATCTCCGGCCGCCGCACCGAGGCCCGGAGCACGCCGCTCATCGAGCACGAGGCGAGCCTGCCGGTCGACGACCTCGACGTCGCGCGGGGGACGACGCTGGATCCGAAGACCTGCACGCTCGTCGAGCCGTAGGGCCGAGGCGCTCCGCGGCAGCGCTGGACGCCGGCGACCCGTCGGCGGTAGTGGTTCGAGGTGGCGTCCGCGGCAGCACTCGCGACGTGGCTCCTCGGCGTCGCGCCCGAGGCGGCGACGCTGCGCTGGGAGGCCCCCGCGACGTGCCCGAGCGCGTCGGAGGTCGCCGAGCGCCTCGCCGCGCGCGTCGGCGACGGCCCCGGCGACGTCGACTCCACGCGGGGCGAGGCGCTCGTGGCCCGCGAAGGCCCGCGCTTCGTCGCGATGCTGGTGGTCACCACCGATGCCGGCAGCACGACGCGACGGCTCGAGGCCGACACCTGCGACACCGTGGCGGACGCGGCGGTGCTGATCGTCGCGATGGTGCACGCCGAGCGCACCGCCCCGACGCTGCCCGAGCCGCCCGCGAACGCGACGCCCGAGCCCACGGCACCGACACCACCGCCGGCGACGACCCCCGCGCCACCGACGACGCCCCGCGTGGACACGCGGCCGCCGACGCCCCGCGTCGACGCGCGACCGCGGACCCGCGCGGCGCTCCTCGCCGAAGCATCGCTCGGCATGGGCGGCTTGCCGCGCGTGGGGCTCGGGCTCGGCGGTGGCGTCGCGGTGCTGCGACCGCGGTGGCGCGGCGAGCTCGTCGGTCGCTACTGGACCCCCCGCGAGGCCGCGATCGGCCCGGCCCAGGACGACGCCCGCGTGGCCGTCGCGGCCGGCACGATCGGCGCGCACGCGGGCCCGGTGTGGCGGCTCGGACCCGTGGAGCTCGTCGCGATGGCCGGCGTGCACGCGGGCGTCGCGGTCGGACGCGGGCGCGGCGTGGCGGTGACCCGGGTGTCGCGACGCCCCTGGCTCGCGGCCGGCCTCCACCTCGCGCTGCTGTGGCCCCTGCACCCGCGGGTGGCCCTGGGCCTGCGCGGCGCGCTCGAGGGCGTCGTCGTGCGCCCGCGCTTCGAGCTACGCCACGGCGGTCGCCGCTACACGGTCGCCCCCGTGGCCGGGGCGCTCGCCGCCGCGATCGAGATCCGACTCGGCCCCTCCGCGGAGAAGAAACGGTGACGGAAGTCCCTCGTCGCCGGGATTCCCCACCCGTGCCCGAGGTGTCGACCGACGCGGACGAGGGGCCCGCCCCCGTGCGGGACGAGGGCGAGTTCACCCGGGTGTTCGCGGCGCAGCACGACTTCGTGTGGCGCACGCTCGGCTACCTCGGCGTGGGCCGGCCCGCGCAGGACGACGCGACCCAGGACGTCTTCATCGTGGTGCACCGACGCTGGGACAGCTACGACCCGGCGGTGCCGCTGCGCGCGTGGCTCTTCGGCATCGCGCGGCGCGTCGCCGACAAGTACCGGGCCCGGGCCGCCCGCGCCGCGCCGCTGCGGGTCCTGCCCGATCCCGACGCGCCCCTGCCAGACGAGGCGCTCGCCCGTCGCGAGGCCGCGGGGCTCATCGAGGCCTTCTTGGCGGCGCTGCCCGAGGATCAGCGCGAGGTCTTCGTCCTCGCGGAGCTCGAGGGCCTGAGCGCGCCCGAGATCGCGGTGGCGCTCGACGGCAAGCTCAACACGATCTACTCGCGCCTGCGCCTCGCTCGGCGAGCCTTCGAGCGGACGCTGGCCCGCCACCGCGCGCGGTGGCAGCGGGAGGGCGACCATGGCGAGGCTTAGCCCCGAGGCCCGCAAAGCGCTCGACGAGTTCGTCGCCGCGCGCACGCCCGATCCGGGCCGTCGGCATCGCAACCTCGAGGCCACGCTCGCGCGGCTCGACGACGATCCGCTCGCGGAGCCCGTCGTCGTGCGCGCGCGCGGCCGCTGGATCCTGGCGATCGCGGCCGCGGTCGCGATCGCCATCGCCACGGCGTCACTCCTTCGCGAATCGATCGCGATGCGCGACGCAACCCCGACGCCGACCCAAGCGGCGAACGCCCCCGTCGCGGCGCCGGCGCACGCCGCGACCGAGCCCGCGCCCGCGGTCTTGCCGGAGGTCCCGGCCGCGCGCGCCGAGCCCCACGACGACGCGGCCGCGCGGGCCGAGCCCGACGACGTCGCGGCCCCGCCGACCACCGCGCCGCGATCAATCCCACCCACGCGGCGACCCACGCCCGCGCCGACGCTCGCCGAGCAGCTCGCCCTCGAGACCGCGCTGCTCTCCCGCATCCGCGACGCGGTCGACACGGGCGACGACGCCCAGGCGCTCGCGCTGCTGCGACGGCACGCCCGCGAGTTCCCCCGCGGCGCGATGCTCGAGGACCGCCAGGCCTTGCTCGCGATCGTCGGCTGCCGCAGCGGCGCCGCGACGGCGGCCGACACTGCGGCAGCATTCGTGCGCGCCCACGCTCGCTCGCCCTACGCAGCCGCCGTGCGCCGGGCGTGCGCCTCGGCGTCGCCGGACTCGAAATTCGAGTGACGGAAGCGGGCGCTGCTCGGGAACTCGCAGCACCATGACTTGGACGAAGACCTTGTTGTCCCGCATCCTGTGGCCCTGCGCCGCGCTGCTCGCCTGCGGCACCGACCCGGGTGACGTCGGCTCGGGCACCGATGCGAGTGACACCGCGAGCGCGTCAGCGACCGCCGCGACGTCGAGCGCGACGCTCACCGAGACCGGGCCGCAGACCGGCGAGGGCACCTCCGCGGCCTCCTCCAGCGACACCACCGACGCGAGCGCCGAGGGCACGTCTGCCGCGTCCTCGAGCGACACCACCGGCGCGGGCTCGGACGGCACCTCCGCCGCGTCCTCGAGCGACGGAAGCGGCGGCGAGACCACCGGTACCCCCGTCGCGGACTGCAGCGAGTGCGGGCCCGACGAGGGCTGTGTGGCGGAGGTCGCGTTCGGGACCGAGTACTACTGCGTGCCGTGGCCCGAGGACTGCGGCGTCGAGTTCGACTGCGCCTGTGCGAGCGAGTACTGCGTCGACCCCTTCACCGCGTGCTTCGACCTCCCGGACCCCCCGCAGCGGGCGATCAGCTGCGAGTGCCCGGTCTGTTGAGATCGACCGCAGCGTCGCGCCACCTCGCCAGCGCGCGAACAGCCGACCCCCGCTTCGCGCGAAGCGGGCGGTGCGGCGTCTTGGCAGGGTGGAGGCCTCCACCACCGGGGCTCGGCCCACCCCGAGGCCCCGGCGTAGGCCGCGTCGCCGCCGAAGATGGCTTTGGCCCGACGCTTGCTCACCCGTCGGTCATGCGTCGCCGCGTCGGCTTGCTCGGGGTCACAGTGCTTGGCATCGCGTGCGTGGCCGGGGGCGGCGACGCGGACGGGGGCGCGAGCTCGTCGGGTCCCGACGGTTCGGCGAGCACCGCAGCCTCGGGCAGCGCGCCTTCCACGGCGTCGACCGCGTCCGCCGATGGCGATGACCCGGGATCGGACGGGACCAGCCCAGGTCTCACCACGACCGAAGACACGCAGGACGCCGGCGAAGACGGCGACACCGGCGTCGGGCCCGGTGCGGATCTCCCCGGTGAGCCGATCGCGTGCGCCACCGGCCGCAGCGTCGCCGACAGCCCCGTGGCCCAGCTCGCGGCCTCGATGTCGTCGGGCGAGTGGGCCGCGCTCTCCACCGAGGGGCTCGACGAGGACCTGCTCTACATCGACGCGCTCGGCGACTTCGGCTCGACCGCACACACCGACTGGAGCGACGAGCTGTCGTGGGATCCGTGCACGCAGCAGCTGCTGTACATCGGCGCTGGCCACCTTCGCCCCTACGGCTTCGTGCGCTTCGACGCGCCGAACAACACCTGGTTCCGCACCGACGATGGCTTGCCCGACTGCATGTACGTCGGCGGCTACGAGGGCTGCTTCACCCACGGCTACGACAACGCGGCGCTCGACGTCGACGCAGGACGACTGTGGTTCAATGCCCAGAGCCGGCTGTTCTCGTTCGACGTCGCCACCCAGAGTTGGGAGGAGCATGCGTCGTGGCCTGCGGAGCTGCCCGTGGGCTATGGCTCCGCGACAGAGCTGTTCGTGTCGACCAACGAGCTGGTGTCGGTCCTCGGCGGATCGGTCGGCGTGTTCGACATGACGACCGGCACCGGCACGAGGGTCGTCGATGGCCTCGCGATGGGTCCCTACCACAACAGCGCGGTGTACTCGCCGCTGCACGATCTGCTGCTGTTCGGTGGCGGCAACGACTCCTCGGCGTTCTTCGCGATGGACGCCGCGCACCAGATCACCCCGTTGCCGGACACACCGCGGCCGCTTCACATCGCGTACACCACCCTGACGTTCGACCCGACCGGCGGCGACGTCCTGCTGCTCGGCAGCGACGGATCGATGCACGCGTTCGATCCGTCGAGCGGCGTGTGGTCCCCCGCGCCGCCTCCTCCGTTCGAGCTGAGCGGCGAGCAACACGCCCTCGCCGCGCCGCTCCACGACCACGGCGTGGTGTTGTTCATGCGCCCGCAGGGCGCCTACGACGTGCACCTCTACAAGCACTGACCGCCCGGCTGCGCGCGGCGGGCCCCTGGCCTACCGCAGCGTCGCGAACCCCTCGCCGTCGCGCGCGAGCAGCCGCACCCGCCGCATCGCGTGCTCGCCGAGCTCGAGACCGAGCAGCGCCGCCACGACCTCGCGCGGCCGCGCGGTGCCGGTGGGATCCATCTTGAGCCGGAACCGCAGCTCGCCGCTGGCCTCGTCGAGCTCGGCCGACAGCACGTGCGGCCGCACGTCGATCGTCACGCCGGGCACGGTGACCCCGTTGGCCCGCCGACGATCGAGCTTGCTGCGGGTCGTCGGCAGCGACGACTCCGCCATCATCGCCGCGAGCCGCGTCTGCAGATCCGCCGGCACGTCGTCCGGCAGCTGCACCGCGAAGTCGGCCGCGCCGATCATCTGCCCGAGCCTGGGCTCGCCGTCGGCGAGCAGCGTGGCGCCGAGGACCACGAAGCCCTCGGGCACCACCGCACGGAAGCGCTCGAGCAGAATCGCCGCGAGCCGCGAGCGCTCGTCGTCGCCGACCTCGCCGCTCATGTCGCGCAGCGACTCGGGCAGGATCACGTCGACGTCGAAGGCGTCCTCGTCGCTGGCGATGCCGAGCGCGAGCGCGGGCGACAGCGACAGCCGCGGCACCGGGTTGAACCCCCGCGAGAACGCGACCTCGATGCCCGCGCGGCGGAACAGCCGCGGCAGGTTCTTGAGGAAGTCGAGGTGGCCGATGAAGCGCAGCGGCCCCGAGCGCGAGAAGAACACCCGCAGGCGCGAGTGCGGCGCGCTGGCCGAGGCCGCGAACGCGCTGTCCTCACCGAGCTTGCTCTTGGGCAGCCGCGACTGCAGCAACCGCGACATCGGGACGATCGCCGCGTCGGGCTCCACCGCGACCTCGTCGTCGTCGGGCCCGTCCTCCGTGCGCGCCGCGACCTCCTCGAGCACCCGCAACGATCGGATGCGCTCGGTCTTCATCTGGGACATGTCGCACGCGATGCCGCAGTCGTAGCAGACGAGGCGCCGACCATCGGTCTCGGCGACGGCGCGCTCGCGGTGGTGGACCTTGTCGCCGTTGGGCTTGCCGCACGGTGGGCTCGCGCGGCCGCGGACCGCCTTGCGCCACTCGGTCGCGAGGAAGTCGGGCTCGAGGCCGATGTCGATGTGGTCCCACGGCAGCGCGCCGTCGATTGGCAGCGTGCGCGTGTACAGGTTGGGGTCGACGTCGCACGCCTCGAGCGCGTCGATCCACCGGCCGAGCACGAACTGCTCCTTCCACCCGTCGTAGCGCGCGCCGGCCCGCCACGCGTGCTCGAGCACGTCGGCCATGCGGCGATCGCCGCGCGCGAACAGGCACTCGAGCCAGCTGCCGCGCACGTCGTGGGTCTTGATCTGCAGGCCGCGGCGCTTGGCCAGGCCGCGCAGCAACTCGACCTTCGTGGTGAGGTCCTCCATCGAGTCCATCGCCGCCCACTGGAACGGCGTGTGCGGCTTGGGCACGTGCTGGCTGACCGACACCGTGACCGCCGGCATGCGCTTCAGGCCGAGGTCGCGGGCGACCTGGCGGACCTTCGCGCCGGTCTCGACGATGCCGACGACGTCCTCCTCGGTCTCGGTCGGCAGGCCGATGATGAAGTACATCTTCATCCGGTCGTAGCCGCGCTCGAACATGCGCTGCGCCGAGGTCAGGATGTCCTGGTCGCTGACGTTCTTGTTGATGACGTCGCGCATCCGCTGGGTGCCGGCCTCGGGCGCGAACGTCAGGCCCGACAGGCCCACGCGCTTGACCTCGTCGAGCAGCTCGCCCGACAGGCCGTACGCGCGCAGGCTCGACACGCCGAGCCCGACCTTGCGCTTGACCAGCTCGGGCACCAGCGCCTTGATGAGCGGATCGATGCACGACACGTCCGCGGTCGACAGCGCGGTGAGGCTGGTCTCGCCGTAGCCGGCGTTCTCGACCCCGTCGAGCACCGCCTTCACGATCGCGTCGGGCGAGCGCTCGCGGATCGGGCGGTAGATGATCCCGGCCTGGCAGAAGCGGCACCCCTCGGTGCAGCCGCGGGTGATCTCGACCGCAGCGCGATCGAAGATCGCCTCGGCGCGCGGCACCGGGAAGCGCGTCGGGAACGGGAAGTCGTCGAGGTTGCGGACCCACGCCCGGGCCACGCGCTCGGGCGCGCCGGCGGCGATGCCCGCGGGCGTGCGGCCGACGACCACCTGCAGGCCGCTGCGCGCGTCGACGGCGAGCTCGTACATCGCCGGCACGTAGATCCCCGGCATCGCGGCCAACGCCGCGAGCACGTCGGCGCGCGGGCGACCCTCGCGGCGCATCCGACCGACCGTGCGCAGCAGCGCCGGCAGCACCTCCTCGGCCTCGCCGACGAGGAACGCGTCGA
>LNFM01009673.1_pt1 | contig 13919 bp, 8 predicted proteins | sample 596031 | NCBI WGS metagenome assembly LNFM01 (sample SAMN04254537, study PRJNA301005) | activated carbon metagenome | isolation source: dual media filters at the Ann Arbor, Michigan drinking water treatment plant | place: USA: Ann Arbor
CGTGTTCGAACCCTGGGACGAATCGCCGAGTGAATTTCTCGCATGGCTTCGAGCGCGAGGCTGGCTGCCCTCTGAATTTCAGCAGCGGCGGGCGATCGACGAGCTGCTCAACGGCGAGTGGCGGCACGAGCTGGTCGAGCTCGCGTCGCGGGCGACCGTGCTGCACGCGCTCTACCGGCGCGGCGTCGCTGGCGAAGAGCCGATTCGTCCGCGGTGGCTCGCGATGTTCGCGGGCGTAGCGGTCGTCGCCACGGTCTCGCAGGACGAGTCTTCGTGGGACCCCACGACACGCGCGGCCTCGATTCCCACGCGACGAAGCGCGGCGCGCGCCGAGTGGGACACGCTGCACGAGACCGCGCACGCAGTGCTCTTTCCCGCCGACGATCACCCCAGCGTTCAGCGGCTCGCAGCGCTGCTCGCCGTCGATCGCGCGACCTATCAGGCGACGGTCTCCCGCCGCGGACCCGGCGGAGCGGTCGTTCGCCTGGCCAACACGCACGACCACCTCCCGCCGTTCGTCGTCGCCGCCAGCTGCCTCTTCTGGGGACGCCTCGACCAGTAGTCACAGCCCGCGCTGCGGTACTGCTGCGGAAGGCACCTGCGTTCGATATTGACTTCATTGGTAGTAGCTACTACAAAAGAGGTCATGACAGCACAACCAGAAGTCAACCCAATGGCTCCCGCCGAACGTCCCGCGTTCGACGACGAGCGCACGCACCTGCCGATCGTCGACGAGCGGCCGCAGACCTACGGCGACTGCCTCCGCGAAGGCTGGGGCGATCACGATGACACCGGGCCGTGCCCGTGGGTCTCGTGCGCGCACCACCTCGTGTGGGGCCGCGCGCACCCTGCGCAACGCACGGCCACGCCCGGCTCGCCCGCGTTCGTCGAGGCGATCGAGCGGATCGCGCTCGACGAGATGCAGCACACCTGCGCGCTGCGCGTCGCAGAGGAGCCCATCAGCCTCGCTGCGATCGCAGAGATCTTCGACCTCACGCGTGAGCGCGTTCGACAGATCGAGGCCGAGTGCCTAACGCGATTGTCTCGACCGGTCCACGCCGAAGCGCTCGGGCGACGCGACGACGATGGTCACGAAGTCTCGCGCCCCGAGCTCCGCTTCGACTTCATCCGCGACCACAACGCCCTCGATCGCGCGATCTTCAACGCGTGTCGAGCAAGCAACGACAACGCGATGCCGGCTCACCGCGCGGCTCGCTCGCTCGCTGGTGAAGAGCGCGCGGCGCGCATCGCCGAGCTTCGCGCGCGGCCCGCGCTCCGAACGAAGCACCTTCGCAACGTCGAACACTCCGACCGCCACGTCACCGCGCTCCTTACGGACACAACCGAGGCAGCCCGCCCCACCGACACCATCGACACTGCGGGAGACCAACACGACCTCGCGCTGCGTTCGCTGCGCGGTCCCCTCTCGCTCGAAGAAATCGTCTGATCAACGCCATCGAGTCTTCGCAGCGGGCGTCAGGGCCCTTCAGCGCCGAGCGCTCGACGACGGCTCGGTTCAGATCGACTGGTGCACAACCCGCAGCGCCGCGGCCCACGCTCGCAGCTCCCGCGCGCGCTCTCTCTCCGCCGCAGCCAGATCGTATCGATGCAGCGCGGCGTACCCGTCGCTCGCCCGCACGCTGCGCACCGCCTCTCGTTCGAGCACTCCCGCGAGCTCGTCGCGCGCACGACACTCGCGGCCATGGTGCGCCAACGCTTCGAGCGCGCGCGGCTCGGTGAGCATTCGCGCCGCGTCAGCGAGCGACACCGGCTCGGTGAACGAACGCATCACCACGACCTCACGGCGATGCCCGCGCGCTCGATCGTCCCCCAGCCACACCGTCCGTCGACCTGCGGGCCGGTGAGCCCGAGCGCGCTCTGCCACGAGCGCACACAATCGCGCGGCAGCCGCCCAGCGGACGCGTGGCCCTCGCGCTCGATGCGCCCCGCCGCTTCCAGGCACGCCGCCGTGACCGGCCATCGCGCCGCGAACTCGTGATCCCACCAGAGGATCGACGGACGGTCGCGCACCGACAGCAGCGCATCGACGAAGTCCTGTGGCCGAAGGTGATGTCCGTAGCCCTGGAGCGTGTATGTGCGCGGTCGCTCGAGACCGAGCCGCGCAAGAGAGCCATCGTGCTTCGCCCAGTCACGATGGTGCCATGCCATCACCCGGCGATACGCCGTTGGATCGCCCGCTCCGAAGTTTCGAAAGTACACCTGCGGCGCTCGAAACTGCATCCACGACGCAAACTCGTCGCTCGGAAAGCCCGCGAACGTACCTCCCTCCTTTAGAGCTCGCGCGTTCTTGCGCTCTTCTCCGTGCGAGTCGATCGCGAACCACGGCTGGTCGCCAAGAATCACCGTCGGGGCGCGCTGGCGTACGATCTCACCCAACCTCAGCGCGCCCCACTCGCTCGTGTCATCGTCGTCACTCTCGCGTGTGTCCCAGGCGATCTCCGCGTTGATCAGCGAGAACGACGCGTCCCGATGCGCCTCCAAGACGCCCGCGATCGCCGATCCCTTCTCGTCCACCGTGAGCTCGGTGCCGTCGGTGTCCTTCGAGCCATCCACGCCGAACGCAAATCCGAACGCGACTCCCTCGCGACGCGCGAGGTTCGCCCACGAAGCGGCGCGGCGCTCGAGCCCCCGCGGGCCGCCGTGAAACAGCACGCCCGGCATCGCGAGTCTCTTGCTGTCGCGAACACGCTGAACGACCGCTCGATCGCTCATCGAGCCCAGATAGAGCTGCAACCACGGCCCGCGCGCGACGGCAGGCCCCGTCCACGGAGCGAGGCTCACGACAGCACCCCCCGCTTCTTCAGCGCCTCGATCATCGACGTCCCTGCTTCCGTCGAAACAACGCCCCGCGCTGCGCTGAGAAGGTTGGACTCGAAGAGCGTCCGCGCGAAGTCACGCAGGGTCTCGGGCAGCGCGTAGAAGCGAAAGAGCACTTCGACGCACTGATCGGCGGTCGGCAGCGGGCGCCCGAGCGCCCTGCGCACCTCGAAGCTCGCGCGATAGGCACGCACTTCGAAGCGAATCCGCGCGATCGGCTCGACCAGGTACAGCCACGCAAACGCGAGCCCGCCCTCGAGAGCGCGATCGCCGTGCGGGGTCTTGTCGCGGTACTCCCCGCGCCAAAACTGCCCTCCGTGCTCGCACTCGTGCGTGACCGTCTCGACGAGCTCCGCGGGGTCTGCGCCGTCAGCGATGATCAGCGCCGGCCCGATCCCGTGCGATGTGCGGTCGAAATCCTCGCCCGAAGGCACCTGCGCCCCGAGCGACCGCGCAGCATCCAACGCCGCCCGCACCAGCCCCATGAACGGAACATCGCCCTTGCGAACGATGAAGCAATGCATCCGCTGCGCGACCTCGCGCGCGCACTCGATCGCGACGCGCTCAGTGAGCTCCACGGCACGCCTCCTCTCGCGGCAAACACAACGCGATGCGCCGAGCGCTGTACGCGCTCGTCACGCAGCACTGCGCGTTGCTGCGCGAGCACTGCTCGTCCATCGGGGTCCATCGCCCCTGCGGGTCGCAGAGCTGGGGAACGCCCTGCAACGAGCATCGCACCGCCCCCGCCCCGCAGCGGTCGCTCGGCGGCAGACGCACACACCCCGCGAGGCACGCGGCCAGGCTGAGCACCCCCACGCCTGCCACCGCGTAAACCTTACCGTGAACCCACGAGGCCGACGCAGAGAGCAACGCCACCGCGACGCCGGCCCCCGCAGAACCACCACGGGCGGCGATGATCTTCGCGATGCGAAGCAGCACCGGAGAGGGCAGCAGCAAGACCACGGCGAAGTAGAGCGCTTGCAGCCCCGTGATCGCGCCCTTCGACGCGAGGTATCCAGCCAGCGCCAACCCGCCGAGATCCGTGACGGCTTCACGAAGCTGTTGTGTGATTCGTACGCCGGACGACGGATCTCGCGCCCGCGAACCCGAGGGGGACAAGGGCGCAGGCGCGATCGCCTGACCCTCTTTGTTCTCTAGCATTGGACTTCTCCTGTTCTTCGTGCGCGGCGCGAGTCAGCGCGGATCAGATGGCAAGAGGACGACGGCGGCGTTGGTCTCGAGCGCGTCGAGCGGGATCCGATAGTCCCGCCCGTCGCCTCCCGCGACGGCGATCCAACGGAGTCCCGAAGCGTGCGGCACTCTTCCCTGCGCACACCACAGCTTTACGGTGGACCAGGCGCGCCCCGTTCGTTGAGCATACTCGCGAGTCGAGTACCAACCGCGCTGCTCGGGCGGCGGGCGGCGCTGTCTGGAGTGCTTCGTTCCTTCGGACATTCTGCTCTACTCCCTTTGTTGGATGATGATCGCTAGCTGATAACTCCGCTCCAACCGCAAAGCGGTCGTGGGGCGTTCTGCCGGCTCTTCGACCGGAGCAACGAGAGCCCGGCCCCGATCGCAGACCTACCCTTCGCGCTCGAGCAAGCGCGTCTCGATCAGCCGCTCGATCGAGAGGGAGCGTCGCGTCGCCAGTCCATACAGAGCCACCCGACTGAGCTGGAGCCGCGCCGCCCATTGCTGCAGAGGCAGGCACTCGCCCCGCACCGTCACCAACCGCGGAGGGCGTCCCGGCTTCGCGTCGGACCGAAGCGCGTCCTCGCTCACTGTCTGGCCTCGCGTTCGCGCGACGGACACGACGTCCTTCGCGGTCCAGCCCAGCTCCAACCGTCGCCGAACGCACCGCTGCGGAAGCCTCGCCATGACCGCCAGCGCCCGCAGCGAGTACCAGGCGCCATCGAGCTTGTACTCCACGCGGGTTCCACTCGAGGCAACAACGGTCCGGCGCTCGTGGCTCGCGGGGCGCTTCGCGCAGCCGCGCCCCCGTCTGCACGCGGTCGACCCGGTCTCGTCCTTCCACTGCGCCGTCTCTCCGCAGTACTCGCAGCGCCTGCGTCCGCGCGCTCGCCGCGTGCTCCCGCGGGCCCGCGGAGACCGCGCCATCGGCTCCAGGATTGTCTCTTCACTGCGAGTGCCGCGCTCGAAGCGCTCGATGTGCATGACCACACTCCTCCTGCGGAGATACCAGTCTCACGAACACTTGTAGTACCTTAGAACTACCATTGTAGTACACCCATTTGTGCGTGACAAGTCATCGAAGTGGTTCGCGGATGGGCGCGCGTATTGTCGCCATAACGCCTGCGAATACCGCGAAATCACCCGTTCGGCGCCCTGCCTTTTCCGGCGATTCCGCGCGCCACCGGCGGGTGCTGTTTGTGTCAAGTGGCGAAGTCGAATCTCGGCGCCATAGTGGGCTGCGACACAGCGATGCGCCCGCCCCGCCAGGCGGAGAGGGCGCCCCTGCGCACGTCGCAGGGCCCACGAGCACCCACGGTTGCGGTGCCCGATGGCCGCTCATTTGCCTGGAGAAAGCCACACGCGCGAAACGTCATGTGTACGCAGAATCAGCCCGAGGCCCTTCACATCTGCGGTCGAGTCCTTCACCCCGACGGAGCGGCGAGAGCCAACGCCGTCATCAAGGTTCATCTTCGCCAATTCAGAGCCGCCGCGACGGTCGGCAACGAGCTCGCCGGCGGATGGGGAACCACCACGACGGGCGCCGACGGGCGCTTCGACATTTACTTCTCGACCGGCGGGCACGACGTCGTTGTCGTCGCGTACGACGGTGATCTGCTCCCGGACCTCGTCCCGATCGCCGAGTCACCGTCGCTCTACGGCGTCCAGGGGCACGTCGAGTTCGACCTCGTGCTCGGAGGCCAGACGTACGTCGGCCCCACGGAGTACGGTCAGATCGCGAGCGCGTACAGCACGCACACGATCAATCTGAGCCTGACTCCGGCGATGATCTCCGACGCCGACGTGCGCGACCTCGCCGGGCTCACGAAGATCGACCCCGTACGAATCGCCGCGTTTGTCCTCGCGCAACGGATGTTCGCCGAGACCACGCAAGGGCAGCTCCAAGCGGCATGGGTGCCACAAGCCCTGTACGCCCTCACCACCAGCGAAGCGGTTCGATCCCTGGACGAAGTCCGCGCCATGCCGGACGACGTGCGACGAAGCGTGATCGCGAGCGCCGTCGATCGTCACGTGATCGAGCCCGTGACGAGCGGCGATCTCGACACGCTCCGCGACTTCCTGGTGAACAGACAGCAGACGCAGGCCCTCGAGGTCGGCCCGAACCTCGGCGCGACCATCGGCAACGTCCTCGCTGCTGCCGGACTGCAGCCCGGTCAAGCCACCGCCCTCTACCAAGAGTACATGCAACGAGTCGGTTCGGTGCAGGACTTCTGGGCGGACCTGCGAAGCCACCAGGCGTTCGCAGGGGATCCGGACCAGGTCGATCACGCCCAGTTTGCGCTCACCTGCGCGGCGATCACCGGCAACAACCAGCCTGCGGTGCTCGAACTGCTGGCTGATTTCCCAGTCGCGACGAGCACCATTCGCTCGCTCGCGAGTCGATCGACGGAGGACTGGAAGAGCTGGCTCGACAGCAAGAACATCGAGCCGCCCTCGTTCATCGAGGGACCTTCGCTCTCCGATCGTAGACAGACGTACGCCGAGCAGATGGCTGCGCTCGTCGAGCGCGCGATCCCCACGCCCGTGTTCACCGCGCGAATCGCAGTGAGCCCGCAGAGCAACGAATCGGACCTCGTCGGGTTCTTGCAGCACAACTCGGGCAAGGACTTCGAGTTCGAGACCGATCGCTTCGCTCGCTATGTGCGCGAGAAGAACATCAACCTCGCTTCGATCGGCGACGCCGCCAAGATCACCGCGCAGGCCAACGAGGTCCAGCGGTTGTTTCCGCTCGTCCCTGCGGTCAACCGCGCGTCGTCCGTTCGCGCGCTGCGCGCACAAGCGTTCGACTCTGCGTCGAAGATCGCCGCTGCCGGCCGAAAGCGCTTCGTCAAGCGCATGAACATCGAGGGGATGTCCGAGTCCGACGCGCAGGCCATCTACCGCGAGGCGTCCCGCGCTTCGTCCATGGCCCTCGCGCTCTTCGCGGATCGAGCCAAGGCATTTCGCCACGACGAGCTCCCCATCACACGCGAGCAAGACACGTTCAGCGAGTACCCCGAGATCGCCGCGCTGTTCGGCTCGCTCGACGCGTGCGACTGCGGCGCCTGCCGCTCGGCGTTCGGGCCCGCCGCGTATCTCGCGGACCTCCTGTTCTTCCTCGAGCAGTGCGGCGGTGAGGGAAAGTCTCGCGACAACGCAGAGGTCCCCACGGCGCTGCAAGCGCTGAAGCTCCGGCGACCAGACATCACCAAGGTGAAGCTCTCGTGCGACAACGCCAATCGACTGCTGCCCGCGATCGACCTCGCGATCGAGGTGCTCGAGGTCGAGGTCGAGCGCGTCGCGAACGGCACCATCGACGACAGCGCGTATCTCAGGCAGACCACCGACGACACGACCGTCGATCTTCGTGTCGAGCCCGAACACCGTCGCGACGCGGCGTACACGGCGCTCTCCAACATCGACACGGTGTGGACGCTCCCGTATCACCTGGCGACGGACGAGGCGCTCGGATATCTCTCGCTCAGCGGCGTGAAACCCGCGGATTTCGCTGGCGCAGTGGCCCCCGAGCACACGCCCGCCGAGCGCTCGCTGCTCGCGCGGCTCGAGCTCGGCGCCAGCCCCGAGCGCTTCGATCGGCTCATCAGCGACACCACAGCCATGGCCGAGCAGCTGTTCGGCGGAGCGATCCCGTCGAGCAAGAAGCTCTTGGACTTGATGACTCGCTTCGCGTGCACCCTCGAAGACCTTCAAGCGCTCGCCGCGTCCGACTACGTCAACAAGGGAAAGCTCTCGGCGATCTCCAACCTCGAGATCGAGATCGACGACTGCTCGCTCGACTCGGCGGAGTCCGTGATGAACAACCTCGACGCCGAGCGCGTTCGCAGGATGTATCGCGTGTTGTGGCTTCGATCGAGCACCGGACTCTCGATCGCCCAGGTCAGCGCGATGATGGACGCGGTTGGCGAGCCGGCCGCCCCTCCCACTCCGTCGTTCAGCCCCGCAGCGGTCGTGCGCTTCGGTGAGGCGCGCAGGCTCCAGCGTCGCTTCGGGTTTACGCCGGAAGAAGTCGTGGCGATCGCCAACGCTCGAACCGACAGCAACTCCTGGCGTGCTGCCTTCGCGCGCGTGCTCGGCTCGAGCCCTGCGGACTTCGACAAGCTCAGGGTCAGCCTCGAAGTCGACCCGAACGCGTCGAGCTTCGTCGACGACGCCTTTCGCTGGGCGGAGCGCGAGCTCGATCGCCTGGCCGCGGTCGTCGAGGCCGGGGTGCCGGCCACCGAAGTGCATCAGTTCGTGCTCGACGCAGACGCGACACCGGTCCCAGTGGACGAAGTGATCTTCAAAGCCTGGGACGCCATCCGCGCGGTGGTTGCCGAGGGAAACGCGCGCGTTCATCAGGTGGCGATCGAAGAGATGGCTCGCGTCGTTCGGATGCAGCAATCGTCGGTCGAAACGCTGCTCGTCCGCGGCTTCGCCGCGCTCGGCGATCTCGGGCCCAGCGACACGATCACGCCGGCGTTCGTCGCGACGCTCGCCGCGAACCCGTTCGCGACGCAACCATTCAAGGACCTCGTGCGTCGATGCGCCAAAGTCGCGCGCTTCTTCGAAAGCGCAGGCATCGACGACGCCGCCGTCTCGTCGGCGCTGCGATGGCTGAAGAACGCGGGCTTCGCGTTCGCTTCGATCGCCGTTGGCACGACGGGCACGGTGCCGGCCAACATCGTCCCGCACCTCGTCGAGCTCTGCCGCGCCAGGCGCTATGCAGACACCACTGGCGCAGCGCAGTCCGCCGTGTTCGACCTCTTGCTCGAAGGAACACCGGCGTCGGGCCTTCCCAACGCGAGCGCGCTCTTCGACAAGCTCGCTCGTGTCAGCTCCCTGTCGATTACGGTGATCGCCGAGCTCGCCACGAAGCTGGCCATCCAACCATCGGTCGCCGGACAAGAGCTCGCCTGGCGATCGACCCGCGCGCTCACTCGCATCCTCGCGGTCTCCAAGGCGCTCTCGGCCACTGGGCTCTCTTCGACCACGATGCAAACGCTCGTGTCCTTCTCGACGAGCGCGATCGCGACCGAGGTGAAAGACGCCGCGAAGGCGAAGCTCGGCGCTGGATTCGCTGCGGCCGTGACGCCCGTAGTGGACGCCCGTCGCCAACGCCAACGCGACGCGCTCGTCGCGTATCTCGTGAGCAAGTGGAACCTCCGGTCAGCAGACGACCTCTATCCCTTGCTCCTGGTCGACGTCGAGCTCTCGCCGTGCATGCAGAGCACCCGCATCCTGCACGCCACGTCGTGCGTGCAGAACCTCTTGCAGCGCGCGTCGATGAACCTCGACGCGAGCATCGACTGGCCCAGCACCACGACGCCGAGCACCACGCCGGATCTCGCGCGCGCCGTGCTGGACTCGGACGACGCACGCACCTGGGGCTGGATGAAGAACTACCGCGTCTGGGAGGCGGCGCGGCGCGTCCTTCTCTATCCCGAGAACTACCTCGAGCCCGAGCTTCGTCCCGACGCGACCCAAGCGTTCGACGACATGTCGCGCGTGCTCGAGCAGGGAGAGATCGACGATCGCGCCGCAGAGGACGCGTTTCGCGCGTATCTCCGCACGCTCGAAGAGGTCTCGTCCCTCGATGTTTGCGCGATGACGATGGAGGCTCGCTCTTCGTCGCACAAGGTCTTTCACGTGTTCGGCCGCTCTCGTGGCGCGCCGAAGACCTATCACTATTGCAAGTACGACTCGCAGCAGGGGTGGAGCGCGTGGCAGCCGACCAAGCTCGACATCGGTGACTCGCACCTCGTGCCGGTGCTCTTCCGCGGGCGCTTGTACGTGTATTGGCCGATGTTCGTCGAGAAGAAGCTCGGCAAGAAGCTGGCGCCCATCGACGAAAACGGCGTCGAAGAACCGTTGAAGCACTGGGAGGTTCGGATCGCGGGCGCGCGGTACGAAGACGGGCGCTGGACCCAGGGCTCGGTCTCGCAGCACGCGGTGTACAGCACGCAGTTCGTCGAGAAGTCGCAGGTCTCGATGCTGCCCACTGTCGTCGGGCTCGAGTACGTGAACATCGCGTTCTCGCATCCTGTCTCTGCGAAGAGGTACAAGAGCGAGTCCGCTGCCTATCGACTGGTGTTTGGTGTGCTCCGGACGTTCGATGGGGTCTCCTTCGAAAAGCTCTCGGACGCGCCGTATGTAGCGCACGCGCGGCAGTTCTTCTCGCCGCCCGGAACCAACCGCGAGGAATCGCGGTTCGCGAGCGACGGATCGCTTGTCTCGTTGTCGATCCCCGCGTTGCATCGCAACGGCCGCTTTCGCGCGTCGTATCGCTTGTTCAACAGCGGCGTGGGCCGCTTCTCGTTGGTTCAGCGCGGGGACGCGCAGCACTTTGTTGGAGCCTGGCCGTTCTTCTATGTCGATCGCGAGCGCGCGTATTTCATCGTCCCCGCTGGGCTCTCGGACCCGACGATGGAGAGCTTTCGCAAGCCCGACTCGATCGTCCTCGAATATGTGCAGCCCGCGCTCGAAGGCTCGGTGTATCCCGGCCTGCGCGAGCCCGACCCCGGACCCGCGAGCGGAACGCTCGGCGGAGCGGTCTTTGCCGGAGCGTTGCGAGATCGCGCCGGCAATCCTAGGGGAATCAGCGCCAACGCGGGTGCCGGGCGTGTGATCGCGCCGGACACGTTTGCGCCGTTGGCGGGTCTCGTTGTGCGAGGCATCGAAGGCGGCGCCGGGCGATCCGGCGAGCTCGTTGGCTTCGACGGGGGCGCCGCCGTGGATGGCATGCTCGACAGCGAATACACGGTTGTTCCCATGGTGCCCGAGCGACCGTTCAGCGTTCGCGCGACGCGCTTCGATCATCCCTTTGTGCAACGCGTGCGAACGCAGCTCGAGCGGTGGGGGATCGACAGCGTGTTCGCTCCTCCGGCGGGGTCGGACCTGTCGTTGCTTCGACAGAGCACGATCGTCGACGACTTTGCGGCGCGCTATCAACCCACGTACGCGGTGGATTTTCTCTGGCCCGCGGGGCAGTTCGACTTCGCGAGCGAGAGCCCCAACAGCGCGTACAACTGGGAGCTCTTCTTCTACGCGCCCTGGACGATCTCGAACCGCCTTCGCTCGCAGCAGAAGTACAGCGAGGCGCTGCGTTGGATGCGGTTCATCTTCGATCCCACCGACGCTTCGAACGGCACGGGCCCCGAGCGCTTCTGGCGCTTCAAGCCGCTCGCGGACGACGCGCGCGACTCGAGCTCGCGCGAGAGCCTCCTGGATCTCTTGGACTACACAGGGACCGACGGCGCTCGCCGCGCGCGTCGCACTCGAGCCGAGCGCGCGATCGCTCAGTGGCGGCGCGATCCGTTCGAGCCGCACGCGGTGGCGCGGATTCGCCCCGTGGCCTATCAGCGCGCGATCGCGATGCGCATGGTCGAGCTGCTCATCGAGTGGGGAGACAGCGCGTTTCGCCGCGCGACGCGCGAGTCCGTGCAAGAAGCCGCGCAGCTGTACGTCACCGCGTCGGGGCTGCTCGGTCGTCGACCGAAGAAGCTCCCTGCTCGTGCCGTGGAGTCCGCGAAGAACTACGAAGAGCTCGTGGCGACGCCTCCGAGCGCGGGGATCGTCGCGATCGAAGCGGTGATTCCTCGATCGGAGCTCGGCTCGGACGAGTCCGAGCTCGACACCGTCATCGGGCCGAGTCTTCTGTACGCAGACGGCTCGTACTTCTGCGTACCGATGAACGACGAGCTGCTTCGCTCGTGGGACCTCGTCGCGGATCGCCTCTTCAAGATCCGCCACTGCCAGGACATTGAGGGCGCGGCGTTGGATCTGCCGCTGTACGAGCCTCCGATCGACCCGCGCCTGCTCGTTCGGGCGCGCTCGATGGGCGTCTCGATCGCGGATGCGATCTCGAGCGGGGCGAGCGTCAACGCGTCGCCGTATCGGTTCAACTATCTTCTCGCTCGGGCGGTGGACTTCGCCAACGACGTGCGCGGGATGGGCTCGACGCTCTTGTCGACGCTCGAGAAGCGAGACGCTGAAGAGCTCTCGCAGGTGCGTCAGACGCTCGAGCGGGAGATGTCCGCGGCGATTCGTCGCGTTCGCGAGCAGCAAGCGAGCGAGGCGAAGGCGCAGCGAGAGACGCTCGACCAGAGCAAGGCGCTCGCCGAGCGACGGGCGGAGTACTACCGCACGTTGATCGCGCAAAACCTCAACGCAGGAGAGCGGCAACAGCTCGCGGCGCTCAAGCGCTCGAGAGAGTTTCTCGATCAAGTGTTCGGGATGGAGCTGGGCAGCAAGTACCTCTCGCTGCTCCCGGACCTGGCCAACGGCGTGTCCGGCGCGACAGGGACGCCGCTGTCCTACGTCATGGCGGGCGGAACGATGTTCTCTCGCTACTTCGACATGGTCGGCCACGCGATGCGCCACGCCGCGGACCGCTCGTCGTTCGAAGGAACGATGGCGCAGATCACGGGACAGTACGAGCGTCGCAAGGTCGAGTGGGAGCAGCAGCTCTCGCAGACCGAGGGAGAGCTCGTGCAGATCGACAAGCAGATCGTGGCGGCGGACATTCGCCTCGCGATCGCCGAGAACGAGCTGCGCAACCACGAGCTCGCGTACGCGCACTCCGAGCGCACCGCGCGCTTTCTCGGGCAGAAGTTCACCAATCGCGCCCTCTACGATTGGATGATCCGAAGGCTCACGGTGCTTCACCGTCAGGCGTACACCCTGGCGTTCGACCTGGCGATCAAGGCACAGATCGCGTTTCGTGACGAGCTCGGCGACGAGAGCGCGCCGATGTTCGTTCGTTACGGACAGTGGGACAGCCAGCGCTCGGGCTTGCTCGCGGGCGACGAGCTGTTCGCGGATCTGCGTCGGATGGAAGCTGCGTTCATGCAGCGAAACACCCGGCCGTTCGAGATCACCAAGACCGTGTCGCTCGCGGCGCTGGACCCGGTGGCGCTCGTGCGCCTTCGCACCACGGGCGAGTGCTTCGTCACGATGCCCGAGGCCATCTTCGACGCGGATCACCCCGATCACATCCAGCGCGTGATTCGCTCGGTGTCGTTCACGGTGCCGAGCGTCTCGAGCGCGTTCGACAGCGTCCCGATGAAGGTCACTCGGTCGGGCGGAGTGATTCGATTGCCCGATGGTTCGACGCCGGCGACCGTCGCCCGCGGAGCTCGCGTCGAGAACGTCGTGCTCAGTCACGGGCAAAACGACAGCGGTCTGTTCGAGGTGAGCTTGCGCGACGAGCGGCTCTTGCCGTTCGAGGGCGCAGGACTCGTGGACAGCGTGTGGGAGCTCTCGCTCTCGAACACCGACCGCGTGTTCGACTACCAGTCCATCGCCGACGTGGTGTTCACCATTCGGTACACCGCGCGGGCGAGCGGCACGAGCCGGAACGTGCGCACCGGGCTCAACGGTGCGGAGCGCAACGCGAGCAACAGCGGCTTCACTGGCGACACCACGGGCGGCTTCATGCTGATCTCGATGAAGAACGATCTGCCAGCCGAATGGCAGGCGTACTTGTCGAGCACCGCGAGCGTTCGATCCATGGATGTTCCGCTGCCTGCGAGCAAGTTCCCGTATCTCGCAGAGCGCGCAGGCGGTATCTCGATCAAGTCTGTGCGCGCTGTGGTCGTACATAAGACGGGCGCTGTCACTCCGACCATGACCGTCACGAACGCGGCAACTCCCACGCCAACCACAGTCGCCTTCGGCGATTGGAACGGTGTTGGTACGCCTGCGGGCGCATCGACGGCGCTCGCCACGGCGACCGGCGGAGTGGGCACGTGGAAGATCCGCACCGAGCACGCATCTGCGCCGGTCCATCTCACCGACGCCAACCACGCGGACCTCTTGCTGATCGTTCGCTACGAGATGTCGGCAACGTAGTCGCCCGCTGAGTCGCCACCGAGCGTCGCTGCACTCGCGGC
>LNFM01009542.1_pt1 | contig 13918 bp, 3 predicted proteins | sample 596031 | NCBI WGS metagenome assembly LNFM01 (sample SAMN04254537, study PRJNA301005) | activated carbon metagenome | isolation source: dual media filters at the Ann Arbor, Michigan drinking water treatment plant | place: USA: Ann Arbor
CCTTCGAGACGGCCGCTGCGCGGCCTCCTCAGGATGAGGATTCTGCTTAGTTTAACGCCTATGGGAGGTGCCCCCGTAGGGGGCGGAGGGGTCATGAGCCAAGGGTCTCGGAGTGTGTCGCCCATCAGGGTCGTCACCATGACGAGTGTTCTGGCAAAGTGTCTGTTGCTCATGACCCCTCCGCCCCCTTCGGGGGCACCTCCCCGCGCTACGCGCAGGGAGGGGGGACATCGTGGGTGTTGCTCTCGACCCCTCCGCCCAATGGCGCTGTAAACAGCGCCTGATCGGGGGCACCTCCCCGCGCTGCGCGCAGGGAGGACGTCATCGTGTGCAGGCGGCAATCTGCGGCGAATGGTGTACAAGCACCGTTCCTCCGAAGAGGCCAAGAGGCGATGGCATGGACAGGAACGCGGGCTACGTGGCCGATGTCGACTATACCTACGGCTACTATCGCGTCCTCCAGTCGGAATTCCTGAAGCTCGCCTGCATCAACGCCGGCGTGACGCCGCCGGCGGGCGATCGCCTGAGCTACCTGGAGCTGGGCTTCGGCAAGGGCCTGACGATCAACATCCACGCCGCCGCCAATCCGGGCACGTTCTGGGGCACCGACCTCAACGCCAACTACGCCGCCGAGGCCGTCACCGTCGCGGCGGCATCGGGATCGGGCGTGCGGCTGCTCGCCGAGTCGTTCATCGAGCTGGCGGCGCGGCCCGACCTGCCGGAGTTCGACGTCATCGTCATGCACGGCGTGTGGAGCTGGCTGTCCGCCGAGAGCCGCCGCCAGGTCATCGACCTGATCCGCCGCCGCCTGCGGGTCGGCGGCCTGTTCTATGTCAGCTACAACAGCTATCCGGGCTCGGCCGCGCTCGATCCCCTGAACGAGCTGCTGGCGCTCCACGCCGACCACGCCCAGGGCGCCGCGACCGGCACCCTCGACAAGCTCGAGCGGGCGCTGGGGTTCGCCCAGGAGATGGCCGGCGCGGACTCGCTCTATTTCCGCGAGCATCCCTATGCCGGCCGGGCGCTCGCCAGCCTGAAGGAGCGCAACCGCAACCAGCTTGCCCACGAGGCGCTGTCGCGCGGCCGCAAGTCGCTCACCTTCGCCTCGGTCAGCCAGGAGCTCGCCGCCGCGAGCCTGAGCTTCGTCGCCTCGGCCCGCCTGCTCGACCATTTCGACGGGATCAACCTTACCGCGGCGGGCCAGAAGCTGCTCGCGGGCATCGCGCATCCGGTGTTCCGGCAAATGGCGTTCGACTACCTGGTCAACCAGCAGGCCCGCTTCGACATCTTCGTCAGGGGCCTGCGGCCCCTGCCGGCGATCGAGCGGTCCGAGGCGCTGCACGCCATGAGCTTCGTCTCCCTGGGCGACTTCCTCGATCGGCCGCTCGTTGCCAGGCCGGCGCGGGGCGAGGTCGCGCTCGACGAGGCGGTCTGCCGGCCGCTCCTCGAGGTGCTCGCCGAGAATCGCCACGAGCCCAAGCCGCTGCGCCGCATCGCCCAGCATCCCAGGCTGCAGGGGATCGCCCGGCCCAAGCTGGTGGAGGCCCTCCTCGTCCTGCTGGCGGTCGGCCACCTCGCCATCGCGCGCGAGCCGACGGCGGAGACACGCGCCCGCTGCAAGGCGCTCAACCGCTACCTGTGGAATCGCGCCCGCAACGACGGCGATATCGGCTGGCTGGCATCGCCGGTGACCGGCGGAGGGGTTGCCGCAACGCGCTTCGAGCAGCTCTTCCTGGCCGCCGTGTCGACGGGCAAGAAGGCGCCCGCCGAGCAGGCTGGCCTCGTCTGGCAGATCCTATCGGCTCAGGGCCACCGCCTGATGCATGACGGCAAGACGCTGCAGTCACCGGAAGAGAACATCGCGCATCTCACCACGATGGCGACCGAGTTCAACGACAGGCGCCTCGGTCTCCTGAGGACGCTGGAGCTGGTGTAGGCTCGCCCGCTCAGTCGCGCGCCGCTTCGCGGCGCCCGCACCGCGTCTCCGTTGACTGTTGATTGCTCTCTCAAGCTCGGCGCGCGAAGGGCTGCCTGAACCCTTTCGAGCGATCGGGTCGATCCGGTTCATTCCCGCCGTCCGACGGTCGGGGCACTCTCATGAGCCAACCAGCCATCCTTTCTCCGTCATCCCGAGAAAGGCGCTTGGGAAGCAAGCGCCGTAGGCCCGATCAGGCGCTGGGTACAGCGCCATTGGGGGCGCGCAGTTGAGGGACCTTCCTGCTGAACCCGCAAGAAAGGTCCCTCCGCTACGCCGCGCTACGCTCGGCTTCGGTCGGGACGACGGAACTTTGGGCCCACACGCGCACGCGAATGCCGTGCCGCATGGCCAAATGGCCGAACCCGCCGCCAAAGAAAACGGCGAGGGACCGAGGTCCCCCGCCGCTGGTGGTTTGGTGCCGGATCCGGTCGGGTGACCGGGTCCGCCGGGATCAGGTGAAGTTGGCGCCGGTCAGCGTGTTGACTGCCGTGCTCGAGAGCACGCCGATCAGGTCGATGTCCGCATTGGCCGGATTGTCCATCGCCGTAGTCATGGCCATGATGTAGGCGCCGCTCTGGCCGCCGCCCGAGAAGTAGACGGAAACCGTATAGGTACCTGCCTCGATCTGGTCGATCGCGAAGTCGATCGCCGTCCGCGCGTCGGCCTCGCTCCACGTCTCGTCCATCGTCGCCCCAGCGAAGCTGTTGACGATGATGGTCCGCTGAGTGGTCGTGTCGGTGTCCATCGCCGTGACGACGATGGCCGTGCCGCTCGAGATCGAGGCCGTCGCGAGTTGCACCTGCAGGACATCGCTGCCGCCGCTGAAGCCGACCGTCGTCGACCTGAGATCGACGTCTCCGACGACCGCCGCGTTGGGGCCGTTGAAGACGAGGAAGTCCGTGCCGCCCGCGGTGATGTCCACGTTGGCATGGAAGGTCGTGCTGCTGTTGACCCGGAAGTAGTCGTTCCCGGCGTTCGACAGCACGTAGTTCTCGATCGGATCGGTGCCCGAGTAGGCCGTCGTGACGTTGGTGGTCGTCGACGACAGGTTGACGGTCTCGGAAAGCGTGCCGCCGGTCACGGTATGACCGCCGGTCGCCAGGCCGGTCGTGGCCACAAACTGGTCCCACGTCGCGCCGTTCATCTTGTGGGTGCCACCGGCCGCCACGACGAGGTCCTCGAAGCCGGCCACCGTCGCGAGGCTGATGTCCGACCCGTTCGCCAAGGAGAGCTTGTCGTTCGCTCCGGCCTGGCCATCCAGGGTACCGGCCACGCTGCCGGTGACGTTCAGGGTATCGTTGTCGTTACCCATCTCGACGAGGATGCCGGTGTGGCCGCCGCCGAGGTTAACGGTGTCGACCGCATCCAGCAGGATCTTGTGGCCGGTGCCGCCGCCCAGGTCGTTGACGACGTAGGCCGCGAGGCTTCCGGTCGCATCCAGGGTGACGTTGCTGAGGCCCGCCAGGATCGTAGCGGTGTTGGTGCCCGCCGACGTGTCGAGGTCGGTGACCGTCTGGCCGCTGCCGTCGATCGAGTAGGAGTGATCGGCAGCCGCGCCCGTCAGGATGTAGTTCTCGATCGCCGCGAAGGTCTGCGTGGTGATCGAGGTACCGCCGACGGCGTCGATGGTGATGGTGTTGGTGCCGGCAGCCGACGAGTTCGTGAGGAACTGGTTGTACTGCGCGCCCGACATCTTGACCGCGGCACCGGAAGCCAGCGCCAGGTCCTCGAAGTTCACCACCGCGACCGCGCCCGACGTGTCGTCGCCGCTCGACAGAGACAGCGTGTCGACGCCGGCGCCGCCGTCCAGGGTCTTGGTGATCGCACCGCCGACAAGCGATCGCACGATGTCGGTGCCGCCGTTGGTCATCACCGTGGTCGAGCCGACGTTGAAGGTCACGTCGTCGAGACCGGTGCCGCCGTTGTAGGTCTGGTTCGGGCCGACCGCACCCATCGTGAAGATGGTGCTGCCAGTGGCGTTGACGATGATGCCCTCGCCGTTGGCACCGAACACGTTGCTGGTCGAGCCGTCGAGGAGGTTGAAGACCTCGATGCCCTTGGTCTGGGTGTTGAGATTCAGCCCGGCGGCATCGTCCTTGATGTTCAGCACGTCGCCCAGCAGCAGCGCGTTAGCGTCGAGCAGGGTCCACGCCCCGACCTGCGAGGCCGTGGCATTGAAGATGTCGCCCAGGATCACGTTGCTGGTCGTCGTCCCGGTCTGCGAGTCCGTGAAGGTGAAGACGTAGAACAGCGACGCCGGATCGCCCAGCACGTAGTTCTCGAAGCCGAACAGGCCGGTCAGGATGCCGCCCAGGGCGCCATTCAGCGTGTAGGTGTTGTCGCCCAGCGTGTTGATCACGCCGGTGAAGCCGTTGTGGGCGAAGACGTTCGAGGTGATCGTGGCGTTGTTGACCGTCATCGTCAGGTTCTCGAACTCGCCGCTGCCCGCCGCCAGGGTCGTGTTCGGGCCCTGCAGGATCAGCGTGTCGCCGGTGGCGGTGTTGCCGCCGCCCTTGAGGACGCCCGTGGTGCCACCGAGCGGGGTGATCACCGTGTCGTTGTTGCCCCGGCCGGTCACGCTCTGCGTGATCACGCCCAGGGTGAAGGTGTTCGGAGCGAGCGGCGGGGTGTCGCTGAGCACGTACTGCTCGATGCCGGCATTACCCGTCGCCGTGCCGCTGGTCGTCAGGGTGACGGTCTGGACGTTCACCCCGATGGCGCCGGTGTTGATGAAGTTCGGCGGCGTGCCCGTGCCGTTGATGTTGTGCTGCTCGATCGTCATCGAGACGTGGACGTTGGCGTTCGTGAAGTCGAACGTGCCGGCACCGGTGATGCCGCCGACCACGTCGGTGTTGTTGATCAGCTTCGAGATGTCGACGTCGCTGCCGTTGGCGATGAACCGGTAGGTATCATCGGCCGTGACGCCGTTCATCTTGCCGCTGAACGGGCTGCCGAACACCAGCACGTCGGTGCCGCCGCTCGAGATGTCGACGTTCTGCGCGCCGCCCACCAACGCACCGTTGTTGGGCTGCACCGTGAACACGTCGTTGCCGCTGTGCAGGATGTACTGCTCGATCCCGGCATCGCCCGTCCCCGTGCCCGACGTCGTCAGCGTGATCGTCTGGGTGTTCAGCGTGTTGCTGAACGTGCCCGGCTCCTCATGCTGAACCAGCGTCATCGACACGTGCAGGTTGGCGTCGCCGAAGTCGAACGTCCCGACACCGGTGGAGGCCCCGCCGTTCACGCCCGAGATGTTGGCGTTGCCGGTGAACTTCACGGTGTCGTCGGCGATCGCGCCCTCGAGTTTGCCCGTCCACGCGCCGGCGCCGTAGTTGATCACGTCGAGGCCGCCCGAGGCGATGTTCACGTTCTGGCCGAAGGCGCCGACCGTGAAGTTGTCGTTGCCGCTGGCCAGCACGTACTGCTCGATCCCGGCATCGCCCGTGAGCGAGCCCGAGGTCGTCAGCACGATCGTCTGGGTGTTGGCCGTGTTGATGAACACCGGCGTCGCCCCAGGGTGCTGGTGCTGCGCCGCCGTCATGCTGACGACCAGGTTGGCGTTCGTGAAGTCGAAGAACCCGGCGCTGGTGGCGCTGCCCGCGCCACCACCGTTGGTGTTCACCAGGGAGATATCGACGGGGCCGCCGCCGGTGACGAACCGGAAGGTATCGTCGCCCGTGACGCCGTTCATCATGCCGCTGAACGGGCTGCCGAACACCAGCACGTCGGCACCGCCGCTGGCGATGTTGACGTTCTGCGCGCCGCCGACCAGCACACCGTTGTTGGGAGCGACGATGAACACGTCGTTGCCGCTCGCCAGGATGTACTGCTCGATGCCGCCATCACCCGTCGCCGTGCCCGAGGTCGTGAGCAGGATCGTCTGCGTGTTGGCCGTGTTCACGAACGGCTGACCGAAGCCGTTGTGCTGCGCCAGCGTCATCGTCACCGCGATGTTGGCGTTGTTGAAGTCGGCGAAGCCGGCACCCGTCGGGCTGTTGGCCGGGCTGATGTTGGAAACACTGGCATTGCCGATGAACTTCACCGTGTCGTTGGCATCGGCGCCGGTCAGCGGACCCGTGTAGGTCGTGCCCGGAACCAAGCCGTAGATCACCGTGTCGATGCCGCCGGAGCTGATGTCAACGCCCTGGCCGGCCGCGCCCACCGTGAAGGTGTCGTTGCCGCTCGCCAGGACGTACTGCTCGATGCCGGCGTTGCCGGTCACCACGCCCGAGGTCGTCAGCACGATTGTCTGGAAACCGCCGGCCGTGTTGATGAAGTTCGCCGGCAACGGGCCGTTGTGCTGTGCCACCGTCATGCTGACGGTGATGAACGCGTTGGTGAAGTCGAACGTCCCCGCGCCCGTCACACCGCCGATCGTGCCGCCGGTGTTGATCAGGCCGGCGATGTCGACATCGCTGCCGTTGGCGATGAAGCGGTAGGTGTCGTCTGCGCCGACGCCGTTCATCTTGCCGCTGAACGGGCTGCCGAACACCAGAACGTCCACGCCGCCGCTGGCGACGTTCACGTTCTGCACGCCGCCGGTCAGGTTGATGTTGTTCGGCGCGACGGTGAACACGTCGTTGCCGCTCGCCAAGTGGTACTGCTCGATCCCGCTGTCGCCGGTCGTCGTGCCGGAGGTCGTCAGCGTGATCGTCTGGGTGCTGAAGTTACCGAACGTGCCGGTGTCCAGGAACGGCTGGATGAAGCCGATGTGCTGGGCCACCGTCATCGACACCGCGAGGTTCTTGTCGTCGAAGCTCAGCAGGCCGAACGTCGTCGCCGCCCCGCCGTTGATGCCCGACAGGTTGGCCCCGCTGGAACCGGTCGTCAGCTTGATCGTATCGTCGGCGTCGCCCACGAACGTCCCGTCGTACTTGCCGCCGAGATTGAAGATCGCCGTGTCGGCGCCGCCGGTGCCGATGCCGAACGGGATCACGTTGATGCTCTGGTCGTTGTCGCCGAGCGTGAAGGTGTCGCTGAACGGCGAGTTGAACACCCAGTTGCCGACATCCTCGTCGAGCACCGTGCCCGTCACCTGGTCGGTGAAGGTGATGGTGGTGTTGGCGAAGGTCGAGCCGCCGTCCAGGAAGACGCCGTAGAACGTGAAGGGCCCGACGTTGAACTCCGAGCCCAGGAACAGCGTGTACTGCCCGAACGTCATGAGGTTGTTTGACGGGTTCAGGCCGGGGCCACCCGTGGCGATCTCGAGGCCAACGAAGCCGCCCGTCGCCTGGATCGTGCCGAGCGACAGGTTGTTGACCGCGCCCGTCACCGTGATGACGTTGGTGTCGAAGCCGGCACCGCCCATCACGTCCAGGAACCAGCCCGCATCGAGGTTGGTCGGGTTGGTGATGAGGTCCTCGAACGCGCCGCCGATCACGTTGACGAACTGCGTGCCGGCGTTGAAGCCGACCTGGTTGAAGCCGTCGAGCAGGTTCAGGTTCTCGACGTTCAGCACCACCGCGTTGGTCACGCCCGAGCCCGCTGCCGGGTACGCCGGGTTCTGGCCGAAGGCGTTGCCGAAGATCAGGGCGACGTCGACGTTGATCGTGTCGTTGCCGTCGTTGCCGTCGATCGTCATGGCGTTGAAGAGGTCGTCCTCGTCAACGTTGAACGTGTCGTTGAACTTCGTCGCCAGCAGGCTGCTGCCAGCCTGCATCGGACCGCCGACATCGAGGAAGTCCTCCGTATTGACCGTGATGCCGCCCGTCAGCGCCGTCAGGCCGGAGAAGTCGTAGTGGCCGATCTGGTTCAGGATGGTGATCGTGTTCTCGAACGGCGCCAGGCCGTCGAGGAAGATCGCCTCGCTGAAGATCCCGCCGCCCGTGATGTTCGGGTAGAAGTCGTTCCACTGGCGGATCGACAGCGTGCCGGAGAAAAACGCCGGGATGTTGAGGTGCTCGAAGCCGATCAGGATGCCGTTGGCGACGTTGCCGTCGAGCAAGGTCAGCTGGTCGTTGTTGCCCGGCCCGCCGCCGAACAGCCACTCGCCTGGCAGCAGCGTGCCGGAGAAGTCGACGTTGCTGAACGGGTTCAGCACGCCGTCGATGTAGATCGCCGCCGCCGGGCCCGAGAACAGGCCGAGCAGGTCGCCGAAGTTGAACGTGCCGGGATTGAAGCCAGTCGAGCTGGTTCAGCAGGCCGTTGTTGTCGGCGTCGATCCACATCACCTTCTCGTCGAGCTGGTAGACCGCCTGGGTCTGCAGCGCGCCGCCGCCGGCCAGCAGGGCCAGCGCATTGCCGTAGTTGGACGCATCGCCGAGGAAGGTCGGGATGTCGAACAGCACCAGCGATGCCGGGTTGATCAGCAGCGTGTCGGTGTCGACGTGGAAGTTGGTGATGTAGACGTCCTTGTTATTGAACGCCGGATCGAACGGGCCGCCGGGCGATTCCGCCACGGCGTTGATGTAGAACACCGTGCCGACATTGTTGAAGGCACCGCCCTGGACGCCCGTCAGGACGTCCTGCGCGCCGCCGGTGAAGTCGCCACCACCCCAGATGAAGTTGGTGCCGAAGCCGACCGCCGTGCCCATCGCCGTGATCGTGTCCGCCGCGAAGCCGCCGAACAGGGTGTTGGTGTTGCCGCCGACGAGCTCGCCCTTGCCGCCGATGATCGTCTCGCGGAGCGTGCTGCCGTTGGCGTAGACGATCGTGTCACCGTCGACGTCGGTCAGGTCGACCTTGGTGACGCCGGTGCCCAGCGCCGGGTCATTGACCAGCCAGATCGTCTGGCTGGCGAAGCCGCCCGACACGCCGAGGATGTGCTGCACATTGTGCGTGCCGAAGCCACCCAGCTGGAAGACGTTGGCCGTCGTGTTGTCGGCCATCAGCTCCAGCGTGTTGGGGCCGTTCGGGCTGCCGAAGTTGGCGAACGGGTTGGCGTGGATGCCCGACTTGGTGATCAGCCCGGTGCCCGGGTTGATCGCGTCGGTCATCAGCCCGGTCTGGAAGGCCAGGTTGTAGCCGCTCACGTTCGACGCGACGGTGAGCGCGTTGGTGCCGGCCGGAAGGTGCTGCGCGATGATGGCGTCGTGGCCGGTGTCGCCGATGTTCGCGAAGTTCACGTGCGCCACCTCGACCCGCAGGTCGTTGGTGTAGCCCGTGCCCATGAAGATCACGTTGCTCGACCCACCGCCGCGGGTGACGATCACCTCGAGACCCGACTGGTTGGCGAAGAAGTTCAGCAGCAGGCTGTTGTTGAAGTCGCCAACCGCGAACATGAAGCGTTCGGTGTTGGTGATCTGGCCGAACAGCGAGTCGTTCTCGTTGATCGCGCCAGCGACCAGCTCGAAGGTGTCGAAGCCGTCGCCGGCATTGACCTTCTGGGCCGAGTTCAGCGCCGGGAAGACGCCCGCCATGTTCCAGAAGAAGTGGTCGTCGCCGGCACCGCTCATGATGTCGACGCGGCCACCGCCCGGCGGGACGTTCAGGCCGATGCTGTAGGTGTCGTGCCCGCCGCCCGTCTTGACGACATGCAGGTTGCCCAGCTGCGGGTCGAGATAGACCTGGTTGTTGCCGCTGTCGCCGGCCGTGCCGCCGCCCGGCACCTTGCCGCTGGTGATGGTCCAGTTGCCGTGAGCCGCACCCATCGTGTTGGCGCCGTTGCCCAGCGTGATCGTGCCGCCAACCTTGCTCTGGTAGCCGGGGATCAGCTGAGACAGCTCGTAGTTCTGGTCACCGCCGGTGATCGTGGTCAGCGTGTTCGCGCCGCCGATCGCCGCGATGGTCAGCAAGGTGAGAGTGCCGTCGTTGAACCGGTTGGAGGTGCCCGACAGGTTCAGCGTCGTCAGACGGTTGAGGTTGTCCAGCACGACCTGGTTGAACGTGTGGCCGAACGTGCGGTTGGTCTGCAGGTTCAGCGTCGTTACCGGGTTCTGCTGGTTGGCCGCCGCCGAGTTGATCTCGAAGTCGCGCAGCACCAGGTTCGGCGCGCCACCCATCTCGCTGATCCGCTCGACCGTGAGGTTGAGCACGTTGTTGGCCGTCGGCAGGGCGAAGTCGAAGGCCATGACCTGGCCCTGCATGCTGCCGCCCGCCACGCCGGTCTTGGCGTTGTCGAGGATGAAGGTGTCATTCGACACCGCGTCCTTGAAGGTCTGGCCAGTGCCCGCGCCCGTCAGCGGACCATTGATGCGGATGGTCTGCGGGAAGGTCGTGGCGATGCCGCCAACGGCGATACTGAACTGGTTGAGCAGGCCGAGATCGACCGTGTTGGTCGGCAGCACGCCGCCGACGCCGCCGACGGTGCCGCCCCACGGCGTGCCCGCCGGAGACTGCAGCGTGATATTCTGCACGCCGACCGCAGAGCCCGTGCCGAACGCGCTGCCGTTCACGTTGGTGATCATCGGGTCGATGATCAGGGTGTTGGTCTTGGCGCCGCCGACGAAGATGTCCTGCGTGCCGCCGCCCTGGAGCGCCTTGTGGAAGCCGGTGGTGCCGGCGCCCGAGAAGTCGAGCGTCACATCGTTGTCGCCGCCGTAGATGAGCGCCTGGCCAGTGCCGGTGCTGATCACCTCGTGGATGACGCCGTTCACCCGGGTGCCGCCGCCGAAGTTGTCGGTGGCGCCGATGAACAGCCGTCCGTTGTTGGTCGTGATCGAGCCGGTCAGGCCGCCGTTGAAGCCATGGTAGTCCTGGCTGCTGCCGAGGCCGGTCGTCGTCATGCTGCTGTTCAGCAGGCCGCCCGCCGCACCGCCGAACGGTACGCCGTCCATGTCGATGTTGCCGACGACGGTCATCTCCTGCCAGTCGATGTTGCCGGTGCGGATGTTGATCGACAGGTTGCCGCCCACCGCGACCGCGCCGCCAAACTGCGCCGCGCCGGTGAAGCCGGGCGCCGGGAAGTAGCGGCCGTTCATGCCGCCGTCGCCCGACTGGATGGTCAGGCCGCCGACCGAGGTGATGGACGGGAACGAGGGCGAGTCACCGATATTGCGGAACACGCCGTCGAACCCGATGAGGTCCAGCAGATTGGCGCCTGAGCCAAAGCCCGCGCCGGTGAACGCCGCACCGACCTGGTTCGCGCCTTCAACGCCGAGCACGAAGTCGGCGATCTGTGAACCCGGTGGGCCGTCGAGCAGGGTAAGCACGGTGAGTGCCGTGGCGGCGAACGGGCCGGTGGCGCCGTTGACCGTGATCAGGCCATTGGTGCCCGGGCCGATCGAGGTGATCGTTACTGCGGGGACGTTCACCCAGAAGCGCGAGTTCGGCAGCCCGGTGATCGGGCTCACCGTCGGGTCGAGCGTCAGGGTCTGCACCAGAGGCTTGTTCGGGTTGTTCTGGTACTGCAACGCCATGTCGACGTTGTTACCCGGGAAGATGTCGCTCTGGTTCGAGAACGAGACGTCGGTCGCCTGCGTGACGTTGAGCAGGAACAGATCGCCGCTCGAGTTGTTGTTGAACACTTTGTGCATGCCGAACACGCTCGACATGTCGATCGTCGTTCCGGGCGCCGCCCCGGCGTTGATGTGGAACTCCTGGATGTTGTTCGTGGTGAACGAGTTGATGACGGGCAGCGCGAACAGCCCGGACGTGTCCAGGAACAGCTTGTTGGCCTTGCCGGGGACGTTGCTATTGCCGTTCAGATTGTCGTTCTGGCCGAGCGTGCTGGTGAAGCCGAGCAACGTCGAGTTGGCGACCGCAAAGAAAGTGTTCCCGCCCGCCGGGTTGCCGACGAAGTTGTCCGTCCCCGTGGTGAGGATGAAGGATTCCGGCGCCGTCATGGCGACCTGCGCCGTGCCCGTCGCTGTCGGCACCTGGTCGATCGTGAGGGTCAGACCCTTCGTCAGACCGCTCGGATCGTTCGAGATGGTGTTGACCACCACGGTCGCAAGGTTGTTGTTGATCGTCACCGTGCCGTTGATCTGCGAGGTCGGCACCACCACACCGATCGCGTCACCCGACAGCGTGTAGCTGAACGTCGTGCCGTTCGGGATGTTGGTCCCGCTGATCGTGTAGGTGACCTGGTTGCCTTCCACGATCGACTCGTGGATCGTGACCGTCGGCGAATCGACGTTCTGGCCGCCGCTGTCGAGACGGAAGATCAGGTTCTGCGTCAGCGGGCCGTTGATGATCGAGAAGTCCGTCCCGACCGTCACCACCGCGCTGTTGTTGGCGTCGAGCGTCACCACGCCCGACAGCACGCCGCCCGTCACCTGGTTGGTGCCCGTGCCGATCAGCGTCCACGACTGCTGCGTCCCCGCCAGCGCACCGGCCGGCACGCCGAACGTGTTGACCGTGAAGGTCAGGCTCTGGCCCTGCAGGATGCTGACGCTATTGACCGAAACGGTCTGGAACGCCGTGTCCTGGATGTTGACCGTGATCGGCGCGTTGTTGCCGACCTGGATGGTCACCGGATCCGTGCCCAGCGGGCCGAGGTCGGCCAGCGTGTCCACCGTCACCGACGCCTTGCCGTTGGCCGCTGCGCCACCGGGATGTGGTCGAGGCCCGCCCCCGAGATCACGTAAGTCTCGACGCGGCCGGCGACCGAGCCCGGCGCCACGCCCGTGGTCGTCACCTCGAAGGTGAAGGCATTGCCTTCATCCACCGAAGACGGCGCCGTCGTCACCTGCGTGCCCTGCAGCACGTCGACCGAGCCGATCGCCGTCACCGTCGAGCCGCTCTGCAGCGTGAAGGTCAGGTTCTTCAGCAGGCCGTCGTTCAGCGAGTCGACCTTGGTGTTCACCGTCACGGTCGCGCTGCCGTTCGAATCCAGCGTGATCGTGCCCGACAGCGGGCCATTCACCTGGCTCGCGGCCGCGCCGCTCAGCGTCCACGTTTCCGTCTGGCCGGCGACCGAGCTGCCCAGCACGTTCAGCGTGTTGATCGTGAAGACGACCGAGGCGCCCTCGAGGATGTTGGCCGCGTTCGCCGTCACCGACTGCTGGGCGATCTCGTTGATCGTCACCGTCGACGCGAGGTTGTTGCCGACCTGGATCGACACCGTCGTCGCGCCCGGTCCGCCGGCCAGATCGGCCAGCGTGCTCACCGTCACCGTCGCCGAGCCGTTGGCGTCGAGCGTCACCGTGCCCGAGCGCTGCGCCGACGGGATGTGGTCGATCCCGGGGCCCGTGATCGTGTAGCTCTCGGTCCGGCCCTCGACCGAACCCTGCGCAACGCCGGTCGTCGTCACCGTGAAGCTGAACGACGAGCCCTCGTTCACCGGGCCGGTGTTCGTCGTCACCTGCGAGCCCTGGTTCACGTCGACCGTCGTCGACGCCGTCGTCGTCGAGCCGCTCTTCAGCGTGAACACCAGGTCCTTGGGCGAGAAGTCGTTCAGCGCGTCGACCTTGGTGTTCACCGTCACCGTCGCGCTGCCGTTCGAATCGAGCGTGATCGTGCCCGACAGCGGCCCGTTCACCTGGCTCGCCGCGGCGCCGCTCAGGGTCCACGTCTCCGTCTGGCCCGCGACCGAGCCGCCGGCAACGCCGAACGTGTTGATCGTGAACACCAGGCCGCCGCCCTCGAGGATCGAGGCCGAGCTCGGCGTCACCGTCTGCGACGCCGTCTCGTTGATCGTCACCGTCGATACCGCGTTGTTGCCGACCTGGATGTCGACCGTCGACGTGCCCGCGCCGGCCAGATCGGTCAGCGTGTGCACCGTCACCGTCGCCTTGCCGTTGGCGTCCAGCACCACCGTGCCGCTGCGCTCCGCAGCCGGGATATGCGCAAGGCCCGGACCCGTGATCGTGTAGCTCTCGATGCGGCCCTCGACCGAGCCCGCCGCGACGCCGGTCGTCGTCACCGTGAAGTTGAAGGACGAGCCCTCGTTCACCGGACCCGTGTTCGTCGTCACCTGCGAGCCCTGGCTCACGTTCACCGTCGCCGTGCCGACCGGAATCGCGCCCGACAGCAGCGTGAACACCAGGCCCTGCGGCGAGAAGTCGTTCAGGTCGTTGACCAGCGTCGACACCGTCACCGTCGCCGTGCCGTCCTGGTCAA
>LNFM01009674.1_pt1 | contig 13918 bp, 12 predicted proteins | sample 596031 | NCBI WGS metagenome assembly LNFM01 (sample SAMN04254537, study PRJNA301005) | activated carbon metagenome | isolation source: dual media filters at the Ann Arbor, Michigan drinking water treatment plant | place: USA: Ann Arbor
CGGCGATGACGGCGTCATACATGTCCTCCAGCGTGACGAGAGCGTTTTTGTTCAGCTGCGACGGACCCATCCGGAACAGCTCTTCGCGGGAGTAGCCGAACATGGTCGTAACGGTCTGGTTGACCTCGACGAACTTCATGCTGGTCCGGCTGACCAGCATGATCGCGTCGGCGGTGGAGTCCATGGCGGCGCGAAACCGCTGCAGGTCGGCGGCGCGCTCGTCCACCTGGCGTTCGAGGATCGTGCCGTAATTCTGCAGGAAATCCGCATACGCCTTGAGCCTCAGCAGGTTGCGCACCCTGAGCCACAACTCGGCGCGGTCGACGGGCTTGGTCAGGAAGTCTTCCGCTCCGGCGGCCAGGCCGGCGAGGCGCGCGTCCCGGTCGATATGCGCGGTGACCATGATGATCGGAATGTGCGCCGTGACCGGGTTCGCCTTGAGCCGGGCGGTAACCTCGTAGCCGTCCATGCCGGGCATCATGATGTCGAGCAGGATCAGGTCCGGCGGCGTCTCCGCCACCGAGGCCAGCGCTTCCTCGCCGTCGGCGGCGCAGCGCGTGATGTAGCCCTCGGGCTTCAGCAGTGCTTGCAGCAGCTTGCGGTTCCGCTGTTCGTCGTCGACGATCAGGATGGATGCCGGGGGCGGATCGGTCATGGCACGGGGCGTCCGGTCCTGAGCAACAGGGCGTCGATGGCCGCGTAAAGCTCCTGATACCTGAGCGGCTTGGCGATATAGGCATCGCACCCGGCGCTCCTCGTGCGCTCCTGGTCCGTCGTCATCGCCAGGGCGGTCAGCGCGATGACCGGGATGGACGCCGTGGCCGGGTCGCCCTTCAGTATGGACGTCGCTTCCAGGCCGTCCATGCCGGGCAGATGGATGTCCATCAGCACCAGGTCCGGATGTTCCGACCGCGCCAGCGCCAGCCCGGTCTCGGCGTCCGACGCGCTCAGCACCGTATGGCCGGCGTTGCGCAGCAGCAGCGAGGTCAGCTTCATGTTGGTCGGGCTGTCTTCGACGATGAGTATCCTGGCCATCCTGAGCCCCTTTTTCAGCGCGGCGATAGGGCGCGCCTGACTTCGGCGATGAAATCGATACGGTTCAACCCGGCCTTCTCGACAACGCGGATGAGGTTGTCGGGGTTGCTGTTGAGCAAAGCCAGCTCCTGCGGTGTGGTCCGCTTCGCGGTCACCACCAGGATCGGGATGCGCGCCGTGTCCGCGTGGCTGTGCAGCGCTTCGACGACGTCGAAGCCGCTGACGTCCGCCATCATCAGATCGAGCAGGATCAGGTCCGGCCGCACTTGCTGGGCCAGCGTGATCGCTTCCCTGCCACCATACGCCCGCACCACCGCGTAACTCGGCATGGGCAGGAACGCAGCGATCACCTCGACGGCCTTGGAGTCGTCGTCCACGACCAGGATGGTGTGCGTGTGGTCGCTGTCGGGATTCAGGCCCAGATCGGCGAGCGAGGCTTTCAACTGGGCGCGGCTGATCGGCTTCTGCAGCACGCCGGCGGCGCCGCTCGCCAGCGCCATGTCCTGGTAGTCCGGGCCGGCAATGATCACCACGGGTACACGGGCAAGGGCGGGGCTCTCGCGCAGCCGCAGCAGGAACTCCCAGCCGTCCATGCCCGGTAGCAGGATATCCAGCGTGATCAGGCTCGGCGGCTGCGCCGCGGCCAGAACCAGCGCGGCTTCGGCGGTGGAGGCGCGCATGACAGTGAAGCCTTCGGATTCCAGCAGCAGGCGGACAAGGTCGGCCTCCGACTCCTCGTCCTCGATCACCAGCGCGATGCGTTCCCTGGGCACGGCCGGGACCAGGCCGTCGCCGGCCGGTTCGCGGTGCTTCACGACCGCCGCGGGCTCCAGCCTGCGCAGCGGCAGCCAGACGGCGAAGCACGAGCCCTCTCCCTCGGCGCTGGAGACGGCCACGGTGCCGCCATGCAGGTCGGCCAGTTGCTTGACCATGGCGAGGCCGAGGCCCGTGCCCTGGAACTTGCGCGACAGGCTGCTGTCGATCTGGCTGAAGGCCTGGAACAGCTTGGCCATGTTCTCGTGGGAAATGCCGATGCCCTTGTCGGTGACGCGGAGTTCCAGGAATTCGTCGTAGCCGTTCGCGGGGGCGGGAAAGCCGTACATTGGCCGGGGACCCGCCAGTTTGCCGACCGCGGCGCGGGGTGCGCGACGCGCCTTGAGCACCACATGCCCGCCCGTGCCGCTGAATTTGACGGCGTTCGACAGCAGGTTGTAGACGATCTGCTTGGTCTTGCGCATGTCCAGCATGGGCGCACCCAGATTGTCGTCGGCCCTCAGTTCCAGTTGTACCCGTTGCGCCGCCGCCTTCTCCCGGACGATGGACAGGCTGTTCGACAGCAGGCCGTTCAGAGCGACTGGCTCCAGTTCCAGCGCCATCATGCCGGCCTCGACCTTCGACAGGTCCAGGATGTCGTTGATCAGCGACAGCAGGTGCTGGCCGCTCGAGAAGATGTCGCTGATATATTCCTGCTGGACCTCGGTCACCTCGCCCATCAGGCCATCCTTGAGCGCCTCGGAGAAGCCGATGATGGCGTTGAGCGGCGTCCGCAGTTCATGCGACATGGTGGCGAGGAACTCGGACTTCATGCGGCTGGCATGCACCAGTTCCATATTCTTCTCCTGCAACGCATGCTCGAAGCGCTTGCGCTCGGTCACGTCGCGCGCCGCCGCGAACACGCCCTGCACCGTGCGGTCGCGGTCGTGAAACGTGGCGGCGTTGTAGGACACCACGGTTTCCTCGCCGTTGAGGTTGCGCACGGTCAATTCATAGTCGCTCACCCTGTTCTCGGTCAGCACCCGCCTGATCGCTGCGTCGGCCCGGATCGGGTCGGTAAAGAAGTTGCGGCAGGGCGCGCCGATCAGCTCGTCACGGGTACGGCCGGTCAGCGCCATCATCTGCTGGTTGACGTCGGAGATGATGCCCTGCGGATCGGTGGTCATCAGCGCGTCGATGTTCGATTCGATCAGCGAGCGGGTATAGAACTGCTGGTCGCGCAGCCGCTGATCCAGCAGCGCGCGGGCGGCTTCCGTCTGCTGGCGCGCCGTATTGTCGGTGCCGATCAGCAGATAACCGATGATCTTGCCCTGCGCGTCGCGCAGGGCCGTGACCGAAACGATGGCCGCGAACCGGCTGCCGTCCTTGCGGACATAGGTCAGGTCGTAGATGTCCTCGATGCCCCGCGACGCCTTGAACACCAGCGCCTCGAAGCCCGGCGTGATCGTGGTCTCCAGCTCCAGGCTGAGCGCCGCGGCGCGCGCGATCAGTTCGTCCGGGTCCGAGATGTCGGCCGGCGTGATGCGGTCGACCACGTCGGACGCCTCGTAGCCCAGCATCCGCTCGGCACCCACGTTGAAGACCTGGATCACGCCACGTTCGTCGGTGGCGATGCTGGAGAAGTTGGCGCTGTTGAAGATGGCGTCCTGCAGCGCGCCGGTCTTGAGCAGCGCCTTCTGCCGCTGGGACTCGACGACGCCTTCCGGGCCGCCCGGCTTTCCGCGGGTGCCATTGCCATTGCCAGGTTTGGCCATCAATGCCTCCGGGCGGACGATCGCGTCCGCGGAAAACCGCTGGTCGGTGCATGGCCGCGGAGAAACGCTACGCGACGCCACTGCGGAACGGGCTCACAGATTGCCACTGCGATCAGCACCCGACACGCGACGGGCCGGCGGGCAAAAGGGAGAATAATTGGACTCGAACTGTAACAACGAATTCGCACTTTTCACTCTATATGAGAGCGAATATGGTCGGTGACTCATTTATTTTTTATTATTGAACTGAATTTGGGAACTATTTATCGATTGCATTAATTTGCAGATTAAGGGGCAGCCCGATGCAATTGTGGGGAAAATGGACTTCAGTATGCGCGGTGGCTTGCGATTATCTTGGATTGCGCGCCGTGTAGGGCGACCCTCCGGCACACTGCCCCATCGGTCCCTCCCCGGGTTCTGGCGTGCAAGCGGCATAGCGGGGAATGAACGCGCGCGGCACGACTTCCCGTACCGAATCGAATGGCCGCGGCGGGTGCCGCCGGCTGGCGCGGCGCGCCGGCCGTTGCTACAGTGGCGCCGGGGGCCGGAGCGGTCGAATGCGCTGTTTCACCTTGATTTTCATAATTTTGGCTTCTTCCGCCGCCCATGCCGCGCCCACGGGCGCCTGGGTTTGCCGGTACAAGGACCCCAACCAGAAGCAGACGGTGCGGCTGGACTTCGCCGCCGGCCGGTTGTCCGTCGATCGCGGAATCGGCGCCGTCCCGATGAAGAACGCCGTCATCGCCGACGACCGCGTGTCCTGGAAAGACGGCATGACGTTCGAGTTCTTTCCCAGCGAGAAGCGGATGACGCGCACTTCCGCCACCGGCACCGACGGCCTGGTCTGCGTCAGGGAGTAGGCTTACGCCGTGCCGGGCCTGAACGACAGCGACAGGCCGTTCATGCAATAGCGCAGGCCGGTCGGCCTGGGGCCGTCGTTGAATACGTGACCCAGATGCCCGCCGCACCGGCGGCAATGCACCTCGTCCCGCACCCAGCCGCCGGAATAGTCCTTCCGGGTGCGCACCGCGTTGTCCAGGGGCTTCCAGAAGCTGGGCCAGCCGGTCCCGCTGTCGAACTTGGTCTTCGACGAGAACAGCGGCAAGTCGCAGCCGGCGCAACGGAAGGTGCCGGCGCGCTTCTCGCGGTCGAGCGGGCTGGTATGGGGCCTTTCCGTATCCTCGTGGCGCAGTACCCGCCAGGCCCGGTCGCCAAGCTGCCCCCGCCATTCCGCGTCGGTCTTGGTGATCTCGAACACCTCCGCATCGGCCTTCGCCGTGGCGCCCGAGCGGGTGGCGCCCATCACGCCCAGCAGGGCGAGCAGGCTGGCGCCGCCGAACAGCACCGATCGTCTGGTGTACATGGCCGCGCTCCTAACGGGCCGCGACCAGCACCGGCTGGTCGCGGTACTGGCCGGGGAACATCTTCTTCAGGTTGGCGATCTTCGGCAGGTCGTAGAAGGCGATGTAGCGGCTGTCGGGATGCCGCGTCGCATAGTCCTGGTGATAGGCCTCGGCCGGCCAGAACTTCGCGGCGGGCTGCACCGTGGTGACGATGGGCCTGGGATAGACCTTCGCCGTGTCGAGCTGGGCGATATAGGCGGTCGCCACCTTCATCTGGCTGTCGCTGGTCGCAAAGACGGCCGAGCGGTACTGGGTGCCCCGGTCCGGTCCCTGCCGGTTGAGCTGGGTCGGATCGTGGGCGACCGAGAAGTAGATGCGCAGGAGCTGGCCGTAGGACACCTGCTTCGGATCGTAGGTCACCTTGACCGCTTCGGCGTGGCCTGTCCGCCCCGTCGTCACGTCGTCGTAGGTCGGTGATTTCGTCTTGCCCCCGGCATAGCCGGAGACGGCGCTGGTGACGCCCCTGGTGTGCTGGAACACCGCCTGGACGCCCCAGAAGCAGCCGCCGGCGAGGATGGCGGTTTCCGACGCGGCGGCGGACGGCGTGTCGAGCGCGGGCGCGGGGATGGCGACCGCCTTCTCGGCGGCTGTCGCGGGCAGCACCGAAAGCGTTGCGGCCGCCAGCGCGACGGCGAGGAAACGGGAAAGCGGGCGAATGGAACGGTTCATGTGCTCACTCCTGTGGCCGCCAGATTGGATGCGGCCTTCTCCTGTTCATTCGGCGGACGGCGGCGGAAAGTTACAGGCCGGCGTCAAAGCGGCCCGGGGCGGAAAAATCCGTGGCATGATGTAACCCGCCGACCGTTTCGGGCGAATGAGTCTTCATACGGTCCTGCACTGGAGGGAAACCGCATGTCCGGCGACATCAGTCCGAAACCGCGAAAGCGCTGCGCCATCCATCCTTCTATCGTCCGGCTGACCCATTGGATCAACGCCGCGGCGATGATCGTGATGGTCATGAGCGGCTGGCAGATCTACAACGCCCATCCGATCTTCGACTTCAGGTTCCCGGCGTGGATGACCCTGGGCGGCTGGCTGGCCGGCGCCATCGCCTGGCACTTCGCCGCCATGTGGGTGCTGGCCGTCAACCTGCTGGTCTATCTGGCCTATGGCCTGTTCTCGGGCCATTTCCGCCGCGACCTGCTGCCGATCACGCCGGCCGGTGTGTGGCGCGACGTGAAGGCGGCGCTCGCCTTCCGGCTGCCGCACGCGCTGGGACATTACAACGCGGTACAGCGGCTGCTCTATGCGGGCGTCATCGCGCTCATCCTGCTGGCGGTCGCCTCCGGCCTCGCCATCTGGAAGCCGGTGCAGTTCCAGACGCTCGTCTGGCTGATGGGCGGATTCGACTTCGCCCGCGTGGTCCACTTCTTCGCCATGGCCGGCATCGTCGGCTTTTTCGTCGTCCACATCCTGCTGGTCTTGATCGTCCCGAAAACCCTGGCGCCGATGATCCTCGGCGGCACGGTCCCGGACGCGGAGGCAACACCATGAGCATCCTCAGACCCCAACGCCCGACGCTCGACGACCTCAAGCCCGAACTGGCCGACATCGAACGCCGTCTGTTCCTGCGTGGCAGCCTTTCGCTGGGCGCGCTCACCCTGCTGACCGGCTGCAACCTGGTCGAAGGCAATTCGGTCGACAAGGCGCTGATGGCCATGTCGCACTGGAACGACAAGGTGCAGGCCTGGCTGTTCGACCCGAACAAGCTGGCGCAGACATACAGTCGGGCCGACATCACCACGCCGTTCCCGTTCAACGCCTTCTACCCGGAATCCCGCGCGCCGGCCGTCGACGGCGGCACCTACAGGCTGGAGGTTTCGGGCCTGGTCGCCGACAGGAAGTCGTGGACCATCGAGGAACTCCGCGCGCTGCCGCAGGAAAGCCAGATCACGCGGCACATCTGCGTCGAGGGCTGGAGCGCCGTCGGCGAGTGGTCGGGCGTGCGCTTCAGCACCTTCCTCGACCGCATCGGCGCCGACAGGCGGGCGCGCTATGTGGGCTTCAAATGCGCCGACGGCTACTACTCCAGCATCGACATGGCGACAGCGCTTCACCCGCAGACCATCCTGGCGCTGGATTTCGGCGATGATCCGTTGCCGCGCAAATACGGCTACCCGATGAAGCTGCGGGTGCCGACCAAGCTGGGCTTCAAGAATCCCAAGCATATCGGTGCCCTGTTCGTCACCAACGACAATCCGGGCGGCTATTGGGAGGACCAGGGCTACAACTGGTTCAGCGGCTCCTGATCGATCGGGTTTGCCAAATGCAGCCTGCTGTCCTTAGCCTGTCGCCGGGCGCCTTTCGCGCCTTCGGACGCAGGATGGACCACAGCGACCAGGCCAACCGCCGTCTCGGCGGATTGATGGTGTCGGCGCAGGCCGGCGACCGCGCCGCCTATGACGCGCTGCTGCGCGACTGCGTGCCGGTCATTCGCGCCGTGGCGCGCGGGCGCGGTGTGCCACCGGACGCCGTCGACGACGTGGTCCAGGAAACCCTGCTGACGATCCACCGGGCGCGGCACACCTACGATCCGGCCCGCTCGTTTCGGACTTGGCTGCGCACCATCGCCGAACGCCGGGCCATCGACCTGCTGCGCCGCCAAGGCCGCCAGCGGTCGCGCGAAGTTCACGATGAGGCCGCCTACGAAACCCATCCGGCCGCAGCCCAGACGCCCGTCGCCGAAGTGGATGCCGGGCTGCGGCAGGCGATCGACGGTCTGCCCGAGGGCCAGCGCCAGGCAATCGAGGAACTGACGCTGAAGGACCGGTCGCTGGCCGAGGCCGCCCAGGCCACGGGCCGCTCGCCCGGCGCGCTCAAGGTCAACCTGCACCGGGCGCTGAAAACGCTGCGCGCCCGACTGTCGCGAGAGGAGGGATGATGGCGCATTCGACCGAGAACCTGATCCGCGAGCTGGGCGAGGGTCTGGCGCCGGTGCGCCGCGCCGCTGCGCCCAACCGTCTCGCGCTGCTGTGGCTGGGCTTGGCCGCGCTGATCACCGCCGGCATCGCCGTCTTCTTCGACATGCACGCCGCCCTGGCGAGGCTGGACTCGGCGGCCGACACGCGGCTTGCCGCGCTGGGCTCCCTGCTCACCGCGGTCCTCGCCGCCAAGGCCGCGTTCGAGCTGGCGATGCCCGGGCGGTCACGGTTGTGGGCGCTGTTGCCGCTGCCTGCAGCCCTGCTGTGGATCGGCGCGAGCGGCATGGGCTGCCTGCGTCAATGGACGACGGACGGCTGGGACGGCAGCGTTCATTCGGAATGCCTGATGTCCATCATTGGCATCTCGGCGCCGCTCGCCGTGGCCATGATCGTCATGCTACGCCGGGCGTTCCCGCTCCATCCGGTATTGACGGCCTCGCTCGCGGGCCTTGCTTGCGCCGCCGCGTCGGCCAGCATGCTCGGCATGTTCCATCCCGCGGACCCCGTTGTCGCCGATCTCGCCTTCCATGCCCTGGCCGTCGCGGTCGTCACCGCCGCGATGACCGCATCCGGCGGACGGCTGCTGCAGCGCTAGGACAGCCCTGCATGTCCTGACGGGTTTCTGCCCGGCAAGGCGGCGTGGTAGAACCGTGCCGCCCGCCGCGTCGGGACTGACCAGGGGAGAACGCCATGCCCGGTATCGAAGACAAGCTGGAAATCCACGAGACGCTATACCGCTATTGCCGGTCCATGGACCGCATGGACGCGCCGCTGGCGCTGGACTGCTTCTGGCCCGACGCCACGCTGGAATACAGCGGCCTCTACAGCGGCGCGCCCGCCGGATTCGTCGAATGGCTGTGGCCGGTGCACGCGTCGATGGTCTGCCACACCCACCGGGTCTGCAACATGCTGGTCGACTTCACCGGCGACGCGGCGGCGGTCAGCGAGAGCATGGTGCAGGTGACCTTGCGCATGCAGCCGGCCGACGAGCTGATCGACCTGATCGGTCATGGCCGTTACCTGGACACCTGGCGCAAGGCCGAAGGCCGCTGGCGCATCGCCGGCCGGGTCTTCGTGTCGGACATGAGCACCATGGTGCCGGTGCGCGCACGCGACGTCGGTGCTATCCTCTATCCGGGCACGCCCGGACAAAAGCCGCTTCCCGGCACGCGCGACACCTCGGACCTGTCCTACAAGTTGCTGCCTGATCTCGGGAGAGCGTGATGAAGCTGGGCGTCGTCTATCCGCAAACCGAACTGAAGGGCGACCCGCAGGCCGTCCACGACATCGGCCTTGCCGTCGAGAAGCTGGGCTACGATCACATCCTGGTGTTCGATCACGTGGTCGGCGCGTCACACGACCGCGAGCCCAAGCTGTGGGGTCCCTATACCGAGAACCATCCGTTCCACGACCCGTTCGTGATGTTCGGCTATTGGGCGGGCATCACCCACCGGATCGAGCTGGTCACCGGCGTGCTGATCCTGCCGCAGCGCCAGACCGTGCTGGTCGCCCAGCAGGCCGCCGACGTGGACCTGCTCTCGCACCAGCGGCTGCGTCTCGGCATCGGCACCGGCTGGAACTACGTGGAGTACGACGCGCTGGGCCAGGACTTCGAGACCCGCGGCGCCCGTGCCGACGAGCAGATCCCGTTCCTGCGCCGGCTGTGGTCGGAGCATGTGATGAGCTTCGAGGGTCGCTTCGACCGCATCGACAAGGGCAACATCCTGCCCCGGCCCAGGCGGCAGATCCCGATCTGGGTCGGCGGCTTCACCGAACCGGCGTTCCGCCGCGGCGGCAGGCTGGGCGACGGCTACATTTTCGCCGGCGACGTCGACCACGCGACCCAGGGATGGGAGCGGGTCCGCCACCATTTGAAGGAATCGGGACGTCCGGAAGCCGGCTTCGGCCGCGAACTGATCACCATCCGCGCCACCGACCTGCAGCAGACCGTCGATACGGTGAAGCGCTGGCGCGACCTGGGCGGCACCCACGCCTCGATCAATTCCATGGGCAAGGGCTTCACCACCATCACGGCGCATATCGACTTCATGTCCGAGGTGCGCCACCGCATCGAGGCGGGACAGACCGCTCCTATGGTCGTGTGAAGCCGCGGAAGCTGGTGTCGAGCGCCCGCGCCTCGATCCGCTGGCCGGACGCGATCACCGGGATGTAGGCGCCGCCCGGACCGGCGCGCGTCGGGTTGGTGTATTCCCACACCACGGTGCCGCTGTTGTCGACCTCGATCAGCCGCCCGCCGTCCGACTCGGTCAGCAGCGTGTTGCCGTTGCCGAGCCGCTGCGCCGACAGCCGCGCCGTACTGGCGAAAGGCTGATCGGTTCCGCCGCCGAAGGACCAGACCACCGTGCTGGTCGACATGTCGATCTGCTGCGCCCGGCTGTCCTTGTCGTCGGGCGCGTCGACCACCATCAGGTCGCCGTCGGGCAGGGCGCGGGCCTCGTGCTGACCCCGCCATTCGCCGCGCCCGGCCCAGATGACCTGCTTGCCGGAGACGTCCAGTACCGCGACCGCGTCGAGAGCGCCGAACGACAGCAGCACCCGTTCGCCCGCGCTGTCGGGAACACCTTTCGCCCCGTTGCTGCCCAGATACTGGACGCTGGTCGCGCCCAGCGGGTCATGGTGTCCGGGTGGCACCTTGCGGAGCAGCGAGGCGAAACGCGAGCGTTCCAGCGCATCGACCAGCGAAATCTTCGCCGTCTCCTTGCCGTCGGGCGACAGCACGGCGAGGAAGTCCTCGAGGAACGGCGTCTCGAGAACGGTCGCCGGCTCGTCATCCTCGCGGATCGCCTGGACCAGCGCGAAGATGCGGCCATCGGGCGCCACGTCGAAGGCGCCGTGGGCGCGTTGCAGATAGCGCCACAGCGGCTTCGAGTCCTTGTCCACCTTCACCATGCCGTAGCCGGCCGGCATATGGCCGGCGGCCTCGAACACGGCGATCAGGTCGCCGTTGGGCATCACCCGGGCGTGGCGCAGGAACACCAGATTGTCCGGCTGGGGCTCCTGCACGGCGGCACCGTCCTGCTTCCAGACCGTGCTGTAGGGAATGGTCCACTCATGGACCGGCGCGCCGGTCATGGTGACCAGCCGCGCCACGGGACCTTCGCCCGAGGTGTAGAGCGTGAAGCCGCGCTGGGCGCCGATCGGGTCCCAGACGGTCACGCCCTTGTCGGCCGCGCGGGCTTTGCCCCAGTGGTCGGTCGTCAGCGGATCGCCGATCGCCTGCCGCTGCTCGCGCAGCGTGTCCCCCTGCCAGGCATCCGCCAGGATCTTCGCCGCAGGCGGCCAGACGGCAACGGTCACGCCCGTACCGGCGACCGCGGTTGCCGCCGCCAGGGCGATCCAGATTTTCTTGCGCAATGCCGGTACCTTCCCGCGCGGTCCCAAGAGCTACCATAGAGGTACGGTGCCCTACTCGCCATGTCCACAACGGCCCGGCGTGTCGACCTCGAGGTCGCCTCAGCCGGCGCCATCCAGCACGGCCCTGATCTTCTGCGCCATCTCCGCCTTGCGGAAGGGCTTGTTCAGCAGGTTGACGCCGTCGTCCAGCCGCCCGTGATGGACGATGGCGTTGTCGGTGTAGCCGGAGGAATAGAGCACCCTTGTTCCCGGCGCCCGCTTCACCACCTCTTCGGCGATTTCCCGGCCGTTCATGCCGCCGGGCAGCACGATGTCGGTGAACAGCAGCTCGAAGCGCAGGCCCTCGTCCATCGCCCGCAGCAGATCGGGACCGGTGGGAAAGGACGCGACCTCGTAGCCGAGGGCTTTCAGGTTCACCTGCGCGAATTTGCGCACCAGTTCCTCGTCCTCGACGATCGCGATCCGCTCGGTGCCCTTGGCCATTGGCGGCTGGTCCGACTTCGCCGCCTTCGCCGTACCCTGGCGGTCGGCGGCACGCGGCAGGTAGATTTTCACCGTCGTGCCGTAGCCTGGCTCGCTGTACAGCTTGACGTGGCCGCCCGATTGCCTGACGAAGCCGTAGACCATGCTGAGGCCGAGGCCGCTGCCCTTGCCCACCGCCTTGGTGGTGAAGAACGGATCGAAGGCCCGGCTCAGCACGGACGGGTCCATGCCCTGTCCGGTGTCGGAGACGGCGATCATCACATACTGGCCGGGCAGGACTTCCTCCAGTTCGGCATAAAGGTCGTCGAGCCTGGTATTGGCGGTCTCGATGGTCAGCTTGCCGCCCTCGGGCATGGCGTCGCGCGCGTTGATGGCGATGTTGAGCACCGCGTTCTCGAGCTGGGAGCGGTCGACCACCGCCTTCCACAGGCCGGCGCCGCGCACCAGTTCCAGGTCGATGTTTTCGTGCAGCGTCCGGCGCAGCAGCCCCTCAAGTCCGGTGACGAGCTGGTTTGCGTCGACCACGACCGGCGCCAGCGGCTGGCGCCGCGAGAAGGCCAGCAGCCTGTGCGTCAGGTCGGCGCCCCGCTCGGCCGCGCTCTGGATCATCGCCGCGATGCTCCGCAGCCGCTGGTCGCCGGCCAGGTCCTCGACCAGCATGTCGGCATTGCCCAGGATCACGGTCAGCAGGTTGTTGAAGTCGTGGGCGACGCCGCCGGTGAGTTGGCCCACCGCCTCCATCTTCTGCGCCTGGCGCAACTGCTGCTCGGCCCGGCGGCGCTCGGTGATGTCCGAGGCATAGACGGTGATGCCGTCCGGCCCGGGGAACAGTCTCACCAGGTGGTAGCGGTCGACGGGCGGGTAATAGTTCTCCAGGGTGGCGTGCTCGCCGGTCTCCAGGGCGCGCTGGAAGCGGGTATAGACCTCGGTGCCGTACAGGTCCGGAAAGACGTCCCACATGGTCCTGCCCAGCACCTCGGCTTCCCTGATGCCGAACATCTCCTCGGCCGCCCGGTTGACCCGCGTATAGCGCCAGTCCCTGTCCAGGTGATAGAGGCCATCGGACATGGTGGAGAACATGCTGGCGATCTCGTCGCGCACCTGTTCCGCCAGCGCCAGCGCGCGCGTGCGCGCCTCGAGCAGGCGCACGTTCTCGATGGCGGCCGACACCATCTGCGCCAGCTGCATCAGCACCGCCTCGTCGCGGTCGTCGAAGTCCGCGGTCTCGCGATCCGATAGCTGGATCACCCCCAGATTGCTGCCGTCCTGGGCTATCAGCGGCACTGCCAGCCAGCCGCGCATGGGCGGATGCCGGTGTCTGGCGTCGCCGAAACCCTTCCACGCCGGATGGGTTTCGAGCTGGTTCTGGGTGAGACGCATGGGCTGGTTGTTCATGCAGACCAGCCGGTAGATGCCGGATCCGTCCGCGTGGTCGTCGTAGGTCCGCCACTTGCCATACTTGTCGGACAGCGAAACGGTGTGGACCGCCTGGGCGTAGTCCAGGCCGACGGTGAGGCTCAAAACGGCCTGGTGGCTGGGCACCAGTTCGCGCGATATCTCGACCGCGCGCTGCAGCACCTCGTCGGAACTGCGCAGACTCGAGATGTCGATGGACGCGGCCGCCAGCCGGTTCAGCTGCACCGTTGTCCGGTCCTGCTCGCGCTGGCGCAATCCAAGCTCGCGTATCGCCAGGCCAGAGGCTCCGATAATGAACGCGGTCAGGATGATGTTGATCAGGGTACCGATCAGCGTCCGCATCCTCCAGCGGGCGAACACCTCGGCCTCGGGCATTTTGCCGACCAGCACCAGCGGCATGCCCGGGACGCGGGAATAGACCACCATGGCGCGGTCACGCGCGCCGCCGCTCCAGAACCAGCCGGACGCGCTGCCGTCCGTCAGCGGCCCGCGGAACAGGGCATCGCGCCGTTCGGGACCGAACGGCACGCCGGCGCTGGCTCCGCCGCCCGCCAGCATGACGCCGTCATCGCGGAACAGGGCGATGACCGTGCCGGGTCTGACGATCATGGAATCGAACAGGGTCCTGAAGTGGCTGACGCCGATCGTTCCGACCGCCCAGCCCTCGAGCCCGCCGCCGGCGCCGATCCGGGGCCGCGCCAGGCGGATGACCTCGGCGCCGGTGGCCTGCCCCGGTTGACTCGCGAGCGGCGGGCTG